>Ga0157374_10002635_pt1 | contig 15117 bp, 10 predicted proteins | sample M25metaG_FD_115308 | JGI IMG/M metagenome (GOLD analysis project Ga0157374, IMG submission 115308) | Miscanthus rhizosphere microbial communities from Kellogg Biological Station, Michigan, USA - M2-5 metaG | ecosystem: Host-associated > Plants > Roots > Rhizosphere > Soil | place: USA: Michigan...
CGGACATTGCCCGGCCAGGCATAGGCTAGCAGTGCGGCCAATGCTTGATCTGAGAGGGATGTTATCTGGCGGTGGTTTTCTTTACTGAACCGATCTAGAAAATACATAACCAGACCCTGTATATCTTCTCGGCGATTTCTAAGGGGAGGAAGCTCAATCTGGATGACATTTAGTCTGTAGTATAGGTCTTCTCGAAACTTGCCGTCGATGATCAATTTCTCCAGATTCGCGTTTGTTGCGGCAACGAGACGAACATCAACCTTTATAGTTTTGGTTCCACCGACCCGTTCAAACTCTCTCTCTTGCAGCACACGCAGCAGTTTTACCTGCACCGGTGGTGCGATGTCACCGATTTCGTCCAGAAACAGCGTGCCGCCATGAGCCATTTCAAATCGTCCTTTGCGCTCTGCTACAGCGCCGGTAAACGAGTTCTTTTCGTGGCCGAATAACTCGCTTTCCAGCAGAGTTTCCGAAAGCGCCGAGCATGCAACGGCAACGAAAGGTCCCTTGGATCGGTCAGATAGGTCATGCAGAGCCCGTGCAATCAATTCCTTGCCAGTGCCGCTTTCGCCCCGAAGGAGTACGGACGCCTTAGACGGCGCAGCTCTTTCCACCATGGTTTCAACTTCCACCATAGCCTGACTAATCGCGGAATTTTTCGTGCTGCCCTTGGGTTTTCTGGAGGCGACTTTAGATGGCAGCGAAGAGGATAAGTCGCTCTGCCGAGCCACTGCTCGCTTAACGACCGCGCGTAGTTCCGCAATGTCAAACGGTTTTGTGATATAGTCGGTAGCTCCGTAGCGCATTGCCTCGACGCAGGTTTTGATGGTCGCATACGCTGTGATCATGATTACGACGGCGTCCGGATGCTTTGCCTTTATTTTCTGAAGCAATTCGACGCCGTTCATGTCCGGCATAATCAAGTCTGTAATAAGTACGTCTATTCTGGTAAACGCAGCGATATCCAGAGCTCGTTGGCCGCTGTCGGCTACACAGACGTGATAGCCTTCTTTGGTGAAGAGCGCCTCTAGTACGCGGCGGATATTTTGTTCATCGTCTGCAATGAGCAGTGTACGAAAGGAATCTGCTGGCGGTTGGCTTGGTGGTTGGTTCATTGATACAACTACATAGTGAGAATAAAATTGACTGCGTGTAAGTTAGTTAATGTCCTGGCGTCCGTTTTGTACGTGGAATCGGCTTCCTGGCGATTGGCTTCGTTGCTCGGCAATTTCAGCGGCGCCTTGCGTTACAATCGAGGCAAATATGGGATGAACTGGGACCGTAAGAGTAAACGATGCGCCTTCGCCGCTCTGACTGTGTACTGAAAGGGCTCCGCCATGGGTTTCCACGATTTTGCGCGCTATTGGTAAGCCTAAACCTGTCCCCTTGGTTTTGGTTGTAAAAAATGGCGCCCAAATCTTTTCCAGCTTGTCTGCTGCAATTCCGATGCCTGAATCAGAAAACGTCATTTCAGCCTGGTCCTGACTTCGGTTGTAGGTAGTTTTAACGGTGAGCGCACCGCCGTGCGGCATGGCTTGCACAGCATTGATGACGACATTCTTTATCACTTGTTCGATTTGAGGCTTGTCAATATAGACTGGCGGCAGCGTTTCGTCAAAATCCAGACAAGCCATGACGGACTGTTCTGTGAGATATGCCCCCATAAATTGCAGCAAGCGCGCAATTAGCTGGTTGACATCGTGCAGCTTCATATCGGGAGGAGTAACTCTTGAGAACTCAAGGAATTCTGTCGTTATACTGTTGAGACCGTTAACTTCATCCACAATGATGTCTAGAAACTCTCCATGCTGGTCCACAAATTCAGATGGCAGTTCGTTGCGCAGCAGTTGAGCTGCTCCCTTGATTGATGATAGGGGATTTCGCAACTCGTGAGCGATATTTGCGGCTAATTGCCCCGTTTCGGCAAGGCGTCTAACGCGCTCGACGTCTTCCTTCATTTGAACGGCGCGCGTCGTGTCTTCGATAACGAGGACGACTCCAAGATATTCACCGGCCTCGCTTTTGAGCTGTGTCGATGTAAGGTTGATACAGCAATCCTCGCCGGCTTGGGTTTGGTATCTCAGATTATTGCGGCTGAAAACCTTACCGGTTTGAGCGGTCAGGTCAAGCATGTTCAAGGTATCGTCTCTGGTTTGAGAATCCATTTTTATTCGATGGAACACGTCTGGATACGCGTGTCCAACGAACGATTCGGAACTTAGGCCCAGGATTTCTTCGGCCCTGGGGTTCCATGTCGCAATCTGGCCGTCTTTATTTGCAGTGATTACGCCGGCGGCTATCGATCGCAGCACGTTGTCCGTGTATTGTGTAAGGGCTTTTAGGGAATTGATTTCTCGATAAATTGTGGCAGCTTGCGATGCGATTAGGTGAAGGACGCGCACGCTCTCTTCAGAGAATCGGTCAGGAATATCGCTCTCCAGAAGAAGTACGCCGACTACTTCTTCTCCCTCAAGGAGTGGAACGGCAACCAGGGACCGGACGAGGCCTTGTCCCGATTCGGGTTGTTGAGACAGGATGTTTGCCGCGTCTGAAAGGGGATCGCTAGATATAAGGCCGCTTCGTTCTTTCAAAGCTCGCGCCATAATTCCTTCGGTTGCAATCCCTGTTTGTCCAACCAGATGCGCAACACGCAGGCCGTGAGCGGCCCTGATAGTGAGTGTGGATGCCGGATTATCTAGGGTTAGCAGTATGGAATCGTCCGACGGGACGAGTGCGTGAACGAGGTCAAGGATATTTTTTAGAGCTTCGTCGTGCGACTTCGCCAATCTTACCTTTTGCATTAGCTCGTATACTGCGGTTAGTTCCAGTTCATGAAGGCCAATTCTACGCTCAAAATTCCAGGCGCTTTGCAGCGCGACCGCGGCTTGGGAGGAAGCGATGGCGATTAGTTTAAGCTGTTCCGCGTCAAAGTCTGCGTCGGGCTTGCCAAGTATTAGATAGCCAATTGGCAGGTCGTCGACGAGGAGCGGCACAAGGGCAATAGACTGATGAGACGCAATGAGTGAATTGTAGAACGGCGCCCACTTGCCGGAGAATAATTCATCGGTAGTGCCCGCCTTTAGAACACGAGGCAGTCTGCGCGTGCGTGCTCCGGAATGGACCGTCCGCGGTAAGTTCAATAGCATCGCGGCGGTGTCGGCCGAAAGGCCTTCCCAATGCAGAGGCCGTAGACTATCGCGGGCCGAGTTGAAGAGGAGAAGGAGTGCCGACTTGCTTTCGGTGACGCTCACCGCAAGTTCTGTTACGGTTTGGGCGGCCCTTTTAACCCCGGACGTCGATGCGAGCCTACGGCTTATTTCGTACAGGGTGGTTAGTTCCGCATATCTCTTCTCCTGCGTCTTGTAGATCTGGGCATTTTCAATGGCAATGGCCGCTTGATGCGCGAACGTTGCCAGGAGCTCTATGCGACTCTCCGTCATCGACCGCATCACATTTCTATCGCTTATTACAACAACGCCAATACAGCGTCCACGAGCGACAATAGGCTGAGCGTAAAACGACGGCATATTTAGCTGTTCTGCGTATCTGCAAACCACTTGCGGTTGATCTGTAAGAGATTTAACATGCATAGGCTGCATGGATAACGCAACATGACCTACCAAGCCTTCGCCGATTCCAATGTTTTGTTCCTGCTGCCCGGATGCATCATTCTCAAATCCCCTAACTACTTGAGCAGATAGGCGGCCGGTATCCGGATCTGTTATATAGATTTTGCAGCACTCGAACTGGACAGCGTTCGCAATGCTGTCTGCCACCTCGTCGAGCAGCGTGTTCATGTCCCGTGTTGTAATAAGCGCTTCAGTTAGGGACGAAAGCGTCGATATCTCTTGCAGCTTAGTATTAAGTCGGGCATAGAGCATTCTGTTGTTGATACCCAACGTGGCGCGGGAGATGAAGAGATCTAGTATTTTTAGCTCGTAATCTACAAAATGCCTTTTGTCGAACGACCTGTACGTCCCAATTATTCCCTGTACCTTCCCTCGTTCGTCGTAGATTGGCGCTAAAGTCATTGAGCCGCGCGATGTAGATCGAGGATCGCCGCTAGGTTTACTCTCGCTCAACGGTGGAATATGAGAAACCAAAAGGGGTTCGGGGGCCGTTATTATCCGCTTTACGAGGTTCGTGGATTGCAAGATTTCCTGAAAGCAGTCAATGTCGGCCTGACGGCCGGCCGAGGCAGCTGCGAATGTAGAGGCTTCGTCATCCGCCAGAATCATCAGAAGCGCTGCGTCACCGTTCATTATTTCCAATGTTTTAGCAGCAACAACGTCGAGGTATTCGTCCGTCGGCACGCTTTCAATTTCCTGGGCCAGTTTGTGGATCTTTGAGAGTTCACTGAAGTGACGGGCCGAGTATTCTCTTGCCTCGCGAACTTCCAACTCCAGAAGATCGTGTTGTAAAGCAATGGAACAATAGGGGACAAGGGCATCGCGCAGATCGACGAAATCTTTTAGTGTTTCGGTGTCGGCAAAGCGCATGGCAAGAATGGCGGTCGCGGGGTCGTCTGTTTGCGGGTCAAACGACAAATGAGATACTAAATTGGTTTCGTTGTAAGGTGAAGTCTCACTATTCAACGCTCCAATCAGGCTTAAATCCTCATGGCCCGCTATCCATTGTGGATCTCGGCCTTGGGGCGCAACGAAAAACGCAGCAGTCTCGGCTGAAAATTCCAAACACAGCATAGCAGCCAGGCTAGATGACCGGTCTTTGCCGCTGGTTACGAGCGGCAATATCTTCTGGAGCAGGATTTCTCTTACCATTCGGCGTGCAGCTTTCATATTCTAACGTTCATTATCCGTTAGTCTAACAACTATGTCAAGAAGTGTTACCTTTACACTCCATAAGAGCTTCTGCTATAATGACGCAGTCACGGAGGCTTAGTGATAGCGGAGCTACTTAACGTTGCGGATTGAATCCATTTTAGAACCCAGGAAGATGATCGCCCTGGAATCAGAGTGGCGTAATCTCGCTGACAGCTGTCCCACAGCCACAGTCTTTCAAACATACGAGTGGAATGTCACCTGGTGGCGTTACTTCGGAAAGGCTTTGGGCAGAAAACTCCACCTTCTTTGTTTCCGCAACGCCGAGGGTACCCTCGTCGGCCTTGCGCCCCTAATGATAACTCCGTTTCACCTGGTTAGTCTTAGACGCGTCTCTTTTCTTGGTCAGGGTATGTCCGATTACCTGGATTTGATCTGCGCCCCTGGCTCAGAAGACGCTGTAGTGGAGTCGCTAACGCAAGCGTTGTCTGACATGTCTGGCTTCGACATGGTGGATTTACAGCAGCTGCGCCATGGAGGCTTGCTGGCGAACCGTTCAACGACAGGATCCACATTTCAATGTATGGAGTCCGCCCAGGAGGCCTGTCCATACATAGATCTTCCTGGGTCGTGGGAAGATTATCTGAAATCGCTTGGCAAGAAAACCCGTTCGAACATTTCCTATTACGACCGCGGTTTGGCCAAAGTATACGACGTAGAATTTGAAGTGGTGAACGACGACGACGTATTGGCCGAGGAGATGGAAAATCTGTTCGATCTACATCAGCGGCGATGGAACCAGCGTTGGCTTCCGGGTGTATTTGGCAGCAACAGAGTTCAAAAGTTCCACAAGGAAGTGGCGCAAAAGCTTATGCATAAAGGCTGGCTGCGACTCTTTGTGCTTCGATTGGATGGCTTAACCCAGGCTGCACTTTACTGTTTTTCCTTCCACGATCGTACATGCTACTACCAGGGAGGATTTGAGCCGACATTGTCCAAGCTAAGTCTGGGGACTGTGCTGACTGCAAAAGCAATTCAGCATTCGATTGGCGAACAGAAAAAGGTGTTTGACTTTCTGCGCGGCGACGAACCTTATAAGGCAAAGTGGACCGGTCTGTCCGTGCGGAATGTTCGGCGTGTGCTGACGAAAAAGGGCGCAATAGTTAATCCTGTGGTAAGGTACACTCAACGCATTGAAGAGAACATCGAACATCGCGCGAAGTCGTGGATCCGCGGGCTCCGGAAGTAGGGGAGGATCCAATATGGCCAGACTGCTGACTGTTCTTTTGATTTTTGCCGCACTAGCCGGCTGCAGCTACAACTGGCTGCAAGTTCAGCATCTCCAGAAGGAGATCGATGCTCTCAAAGTGGAGGTTAGTCGAAAGACTGCTGCCGACCATCGTGAGAAAGCCAAAGCCGTAACAGAAACTACACCCAATCCGCAAAGTGATGGGGACAGTGCTGTTCAGGACGAGATTGACGGCTGGAATTCCCTTGCGGCTCAGCACTACTCAAATGCCCAAAAAGCTATGTCAAAGTCCGATGCGGCTCTATCTGCCAAGGAATACGGGGCTTATATGGACGACAAGCGAAAGGCGCTTGTTTTAGAGGAACACGAAGCCGTGCGTTCGATAGATAACTTGCGCAGGCTAGCGGGCATAAAATCTGATACAGGCTCACCGAGTGGGATACCTGGGAAACCTAACCCTTGATACTGTGGCGTCGAGCTGTCGAAATATTAAAGCGCTTTCGCACAACACAGGGCACAGTGTGCTGTTTTGCTGTATTGCCTGTGCTTTATGGGTGCCACCAATTTGCCGTTTCAATGAGTACTGCGGACGAGCGCGCTGTTGGAGCGGCGTACGCGGCGAGTATCGATCAGAATGTTACTATTGATACTGACGGGCCGACTAACCGGCGACTAATCAATATATCGTCCGCCATATTCGCCAAAGCGGAACTTGATAGAAGCGACATTGTCTACCGGATAAAGATCGTAGACGACGATAAAATCAATGCCTTTTCGTTACCTGGCGGCTATATCTACATTTACCGCGGCTTATATGACAAACTTGGCAGCGACGATGCTGCCCTGGCAGCTGTCATATCTCACGAAACATCTCACATCGTACTAAGGCATGTCGTAAAGCAGATTTCGAATAGCCAGGACAAAGGAATGCTAGCTACGCTTCTTGCGCTCGTTACGCGAAGCAATGCTGTTGCCAGCGTGGGAAATGCAGCTGTATCGCTAGATGCTCTGCATTATACTCGCGAGGATGAGTATCAGGCCGATCGGTATGGAGAGCGATACATGTACCTGGCCGGGTACAATGCGGCCGGTATGGTTAGAACTTTACGCCTGGTCCATGATGCGGAACAAGGGCATAATACGTCGCAAGCGTCCTTTGAAAAGGACCATCCATTGGACGCAAACCGTGAGCTTCGCGCGATAGAACAGGATCGAGAACTAATTGCCAACCGCGGCGTATATATCAGCAAGAACTACGACGCTAAGGGCGACCAGACCGCTGCCGCGAAGAATGACGTAGATTACGAAGACCTGGTAAGGAAAACGGATCCCGATTTTGTAGTGGTTGGCGCAGTTGCCTCGAGCTCCAGTCGAGATTCCGGTACGCCTAAATGAACGAAATTCAAACAAATATTGAAACCGTTGAGCCACCACGGAAGCAGGCTACTACATTGAAGGTTGCAGCGATCGTCCCGGCCCACAATGAAGCCCGCCGCATAAGACCAGTGTTGGAAGCCCTTATCGCCGCTCCTGAAGTGGACGAGGTGATTATGGTTTCCGACGGTTCGACAGATGATACGTGTGCTGTTGCCGCGTCAGTCCCTGGTGTTTTAGCCCTGGAGCTGAAGCAAAACAAGGGCAAGGGCGGAGCGATGCGGTACGGTGCTGTAAGTACTGACGCTGATGTGCTCATCTTTTTTGATGCCGATCTGGTCGGCTTAAATCAACAACACATACACGATTTGCTGGAGCCCGTATTGAAGGGCGAAGCCACGATGGCTCTAGGCATATTCCAAGGCGGACGCTGGGCGACGGACATAGCCCAGTACTACTCCCCAGGCATCACAGGGCAGCGCGCACTCCTGAGGGACGTGTTCTTACAGATTCCTGATGTGGAGCACGTCGGTTATGGCATAGAGCTGGCGATTACGTATTACGTACGTCATCATGAAATGGTTAGCAAGTATGTCCCGCTCCGTGGCATTACTGCGACAATGAAGGAAGAGAAGCTAGGCTGGATCCGTGGATCTTGGTCGCGAGCCATCATGTACTGGGAAATGCTGCGTTTTCGCGTGTCTTACGAACTGCATGGCCGGCCGCCGAAGAAGCGCAAGCAGAAGCCGGCGAAGCCCTAAGAGCAACGTTCCAACAACCAGGGTGACCCAAGTTCGGCTGCTGGAAAAAGCAACGACGCAAGCGATTAGGACTGTCGCTTCAAATAGACCGGCTCGTATTCGGTGGGCATGGGTCGCCCGTAGGGTATCGGAATACCCTACGGGCGACCCCTACATTTGTAGACGAGAGGTTCTGCACAAGATAGTAAGCGAAAGTCCTGACGATAAATAGCGTCGCCCCGCCAATTTCTCCATTACTTGACTGCTGACTGAACTATCTTTTCAAACAGGCCGATATCCCTTCTTAGAATGTCCAGGCTTGATTCCCATAACGCCTCGCTCGATATGTCAATTCCAAAGCGATTGGCAAGAGTGCTTGCATCGGCCAGTCCTGTCGATGACAATAAACTGTCGTAATCCTTCTTAAAACCTTCAGGGTCTTTCTCGTAGATGGAAAACAGTCCCAGTCCAAACAGTTGTCCGAACATGTATGGATAGTTGTAGAAGCTGGACGTACTGTAGTAATGCGGCTTAACTGCCCACATGTATGCGTGTCGCAGATCCGAGCATATTGCGTCGCCGTACGTTTCAGCCTGGCTTGTCAGCATAGCCTCACAAAGCTCTTCCGAGCGAAGTGCTCTGGCTGAGCGCTGCTTAAACACTTCTTGTTCGAATAAGAATCGGCTGGATATGTCGACTACTATTTGACATGATCCTTGCAGGGATGCTTCCAATATGCTGAGTTTTTCTGTAGATTCAGCCTGCGCCAGCCCTGCTGTTCGGATGATCGTTTCACAGAATATACTCGCCGTCTCAGCGAGCGTCATCGGGGTGTCGCGCTGTAGATAAGTGCGTTCCGCAAGATTGAGGTTATGGTAGCCGTGTCCTAGCTCATGCGCGAGTGTGCTGACACCATTGAAAGACGGTTTGAAATTAGTCAGTATGCGCGATTCATCGCCGCGCACCCGCATGCAGAAAGCGCCGTCAGCTTTGCCCGGCCTGCTTCCGGCATCGATCCATCGTTCGTCGAACGATCGCTTTGCATAGCTTTTCAGCCGATCGGAATACGTACCAAAGGTTTCGACGACGAAGTCTTCCGCATCTTTCCACAACCAGGTTCTAGTCTCCGATGCTATTGGCGCGAAAAGGTCGTACCATGCTAGCTGATCTAAGTCCAGTAGCTTTGCCTTGGCGTTCAGGTAGCGCCTGAAATCAGGAAACGAGCGATGTGCTGCCGACATCATGGCGCCTAAAACAGTGCTGTCGATGTGGTTTTCAAATAGCGATTCTTCCAGTGGAGACGCCCATTTGCGGCGTCGGCAAAGCGTAGCTACGTCACCTTTTATGCCGTTAAATGCGGCCGCTGTGGCGATCTTATTTCTTTCCCAGGCGTCTAGTTCGGCTTTATAGGCACTGGTTCGCACGTTGCGGTCTGGGTCGTAAGCCAGGTTGCGCGCGGCGCTCATTGGAATGTCGCCCATTCCTGGAACTGAAACCACTATCTGTGACGACACATCTCCATGGAGGCGCGACCGGGCACGGCTTCCCGAGAGGCTGAGTTCGGACGCCAGCTCCTCTTCGGCGGGCGACATCAAGTGTTTGGCTTCTTCGACGGCCTTATGGACCATAAAGGCATGTGCCGCCGCCTGCTTTGAGGTCGAAATCAAGCTTTCAGGGTCGATAGATCCGAGCCAGGCAGAGAAGCGAGTCATCAGCGTGGACACGGGAATAGTCGCGCTCTGATAGGCGCTCATTGCCGATTGCGCATCTCCATTGCGGGAATCTGTCGATACAAACGAGGAAATGTAGGCACCGACTATTCGCATGCGGTCCAGCATAGCATTTAGGGACGCAACAAGCCTATCAAATGTCTCTGAAGCAGAAATATCAGTCTGATCCCTTCCCTCTGTGCTGCCGATCTGCAGGAGATCGAATTCAGCGACTACATCATGGATCCCTCGGACGACAGAGTTCATTTCGTTTTTGAACTCGTCAGATGCCAAAGATGGGAAAAAGGGAGACATGTCCCACTCGGGCAGGACTTCGTTGCCTTCTGTTGTCATTTGCATAGGCCTTTATCAGTATGGGGGTTGGTGGTGGCAAAGCGCTGATAGGGAGAACCGAATCAGCGCTGTTGTCAATTGTCGTTATGTAGAACTAGCGAGTGTAGTCCAGCGCGGGAGTCCACTGGTAGTCACTGTAGTACGGCTTGTCTCGATGGACGGTATTGTCTGGCTCGTGAACTACTCGGTAGAAGACGCCGGTGAAGTGGCGTGGACCAAGCTCTCGGTAGTGGTTGACCAGGACTACCTTACGGCCTGGCGTGCCCTTGCCGTACAACGCCACGATAGCTCTGGAATATGTCGTGGTGTACGAAATATAGAGTGGAGCAGTGGTGTCGTTCTGGATCTTGAAGTCCTTTGTGCCGAACCACACGGTGGCGTCGCGGCCTGGGTCTACGTAGGGTATGGTCCTGACGTGCTGGAACCGCTCAACGATTTTCAAGTCTGCAAGCATGGAGGCGTTGAAGAGGGTTGTGGCCACCTGGCACATGCCGCCGCCAACTTCCTTTTCCATCTTTCCGTCTACAAACACATGGCCAATGCCGAATCCACGAGCAGCAGTACGTTCGCCTACAACTTGGTTGACAGAGAAAATCGCGCCAGGCTCAAGGACATGTCCATCTATAATTGAGATGGCTTTGCGTACCGTCTGTGTTCGGCCGACATCGCCTGGATTGAAGTGCGTTACAAAGTATCCAATCCGACTGTCTATACCTGTTAGGTCTGCAGCGGTCACGTCTTGCGGCTTTGTCTTTAGCGGCAAGATTATATGTGTTGTGACGGGATCGCTCTGGACGGCATTGGCGACCTGATCTACAGCTGCGTCTACATCAAGGTCGGATCCCGGTCTGCCCGGCTTGATGATCGCTGGAACTTGTCCGTCGTAATCGCCATGATATGTTGGATCCACAACCGGATAAGCGTCTTTGGGCAGATAGTGCATATACGGGGCAGTCAGCGTTAAGTAGTGCCGAAGTTTCATTCGGTCAACAATAAACTGAAAGGTGCCGGGTGCACTGGCATCGGAGCCGCCAGGTGCGTAGTTAATGCCTAGCTGCCTTCTAGTTGGGCGCCACTGGCGGACTCCATCGCCCAGTCTGAGGCGTACCGCAAGGCGGTCGTGCAATGTCTTGTGGGTAGTCTGTTGGTCCGGGCTGACAGTGGTCGTCGAAGTTGATCCAGAATCTGTCTGAGTTTGTGTCGGCTGATCGCTATTCTGTGCCAGAATGGGAGATGCAGGTACTACGGCTATCCCAAGGAAGGCTAAAGCCAAAATCTGCGGTGAGCATCGGAGCATGCGATGCATGGAGGTATGTAATCCTTTCGGGTCCGTTAAAAGCCTTCTATGGCACGGTTTGTCGCAACGTTTCGCGGCAGTTTAAGTTATATTCTACCCGGCGGCAAGCCACTTGGTAGTTGGACATTTGATATGACGTTTTGTTGCAGATTTAGGGAGGGAAAATGAAGAAAATTGAAGCAATTATTCGGCCAATACGTCTCGATATCGTAAAAAGCGCCCTGGGCGAAGCCGGGATAACCGGAATGACCGTCAGCGATGTTCGCGGTTGCGGCCGGCAGGGGCCGGAGACCTTTGGTTCGTTTCGTGGCGAAGAGTATATTATCCGGCTTCCACCTAAAATTAGACTAGAGCTAACAGTCCGTGACAATGAAGTCGATGAAGTGATCGACATCATTGTAGAAAACGCCAGAACTGGAGAAGAAGGCGACGGGAAGATATTCGTTATGCCTGCTGCGGAAGCTATACGCATTAGAACGGGAGAATCCGGCGAAGGGGTACTTTGATCGGCGACTATGTGCTAAGAGCCGCCTTTATCAGTTCCAGGGCCTCCGGAGTATAGTTTAGGCCGAGGGCAGCTTGATGTCCGGCGTCTGACATTTTCTTCCAAGTTTTTCGGACAATGTCGATGACTTTGTCCGGGTCGTGGGCTTGGGAGAAATCGGCGAAGTAATTTTCGAGAAACACGAGACAAATGACGTCTTCGAGTACCTGCGTTTCCGGATCCGTAGCCAGGTTCTCTTTTCGGATCAGTGTTTGGGTTCGTTCAATCACGTCGCGGTCGAATCCGATGTCCTCGAGTATTTTCCCTGCTGTATCTGCGTGGAACTTCTTAAGCTCAGTGCGCCACTTAAGGTAGCCGATGCGGTCCATAGGATATGAGCTGCGAGGACTTTTCCAGCGGCAGATATGCTGCGCCCGTGCTGCAAGACGCAACGGTACACCGGCATTGGGCGAGATGCGTTCAAGCCAGTCGCTCATTCTACGGGCGTAGAGAAGTTCCTTTGGAACTGCGGCGCCGTTAACGGTCTCAAGATTAGGATCTTGGCCATTGGCTTCGTCGAATCTTGCGAAGGCCTTGCTTATCATATCTTCCTGTCTCATCACCATTCCTCTTTCGCTCTCTAAGGTTTCGATCCCTTAAAATAAAGTATACCGTTTGCCTGCCAGATGTACATATTGTGCAGGGTAATGTACAGGGAGAGTAGTATACTATGGACAGATATGTCGACCAACTTAGATACGGCCCAAACAGAAGTAAACGTGCCGACGAAGTCACGCCCCAGATCCGCTGAATTAACACGCACTCTCACATGGATAGCCAGTTGGTTTTCCTTGCATAGTACGGAACAAACCAATTACTCTCCCATCTTTAACAATCGGTTCCTGCGCGGCATGTGGCGGTTCTACACCACTGGCGTAACACAGGCAGGGCGGTGGTTTATTGGGCTTACGCTGCTGCTTATGTTATATGCGGCAGCAACATGGCCTGTGGTGCCTGCGTACATTCCTTTTGCGTACTCCCTTGGCATTGGGGTGGTAGCGGCCATAGTTGCGCAGATCTGGAAGCCCAAAGTTACTTTGAAGGCTCATTACTCCGATCGAGTCACGGCAGGTTCCGTTCTTCCTATATGGGTTGAAGTAGAGCAGGTAGGCAAGCGACCAGGCGTAGATCTGGCAGTTGCGCCGTGGGGACTTCCAAGGGCGATTTCGTTTGCTGCAACCAATGCAGTTGCTCTCCCGCTTCTCGCCAATGGAGACAAATCGAGCATCGAACTCGGATTGCAGTGCGACAGGCGCGGCACGTACGCAATTAAGGGATTTCGAGTTGAGACCGATTTTCCGTTTGGACTGTTTTACAGCTATCGAAATTTTACGCAGGAGCGTCAGATACTGGTGCTGCCAAACTTTACTCCTCTTATCGACATGAAGGTGGAGTCGGGAAGGCGCTACCAGCCGGGTGGGGTAGCTATGGCGTCTCAGCTTGGCGAGTCGATGGAATATATCGGCAATCGAGAGTATCGGGAAGGCGACAATATTCGAGATATCGACTGGCGCGCAACCGCAAGGCTTAACAGTCCAATTTTGCGGGAGTACCGCGAGGAATACTATCAAAGAGTGGCCGTTATTCTCGATACTCAGATAGAGTTCGAGTGGATGGACGTGCCTCAACTGCAGAGGTTCGAGCGGGCAGTTTCACTTACGGCTGCGATTAGCGACTATATGGCGCGGCAGGACTATATTGTAGACCTTTTTGCCGCTGGTTCTGACGTATACCATCTGACCGCAGGGCGGAGTCTTGCCTTCATCGAGCAAATACTCGAGATCCTTACATTAGTTCAGCCTTCGTACGTGTCCAATTTCAATATGCTCACGCCGGAAATTGTGCAGTACCTATCGCAAATCACGACCGTAGTATGCGTATTTATGGATTGGACGGATGAGCGGCGAGAGTTCGCTAAAAGACTTGGCTACGAGGGCGCGGCTATGAAGATAGTTGTCGTGCACGACGGAGACACCACCTTGCCGGTTGGTCTGGATCCTGAGCTTGGAGATGTACGCCAAGTTAGAAGCGAAGAGTTTAAGCTCGGCATAGAGGAATTGTAACGTTGTTCGCGATAACACAAAGAGTTAAACAGAGTCAGGCTGCGCCCGTTCAGGTGTTATTCGCTTTATATGTAGCCTTTATTGCTCTGTACAATGCAGACGGCCACAATATCATCCTGTTCGTGCTTGGAATCCTTGCGCTTCTGCAATTTATTGTGCCTTTACGTCTTTCGTCGGAAAGCCCTCTGATCTGGCCGCTGCGATTTATTGTGTACGGCATCTTGATCGCCGCCAATTCTTCACGACTGGCTCAGATCGATAATTCAGCGATGATTAGCCAGGGAATGGATAACCTTGGCGTACTTGCTGCTGGAGAGATTTCAGTCCGCCTCTGGAGGGGACCATCTGAGAAAACAAGTGAAGTTCCAGCAATCTTGTTCTGGACAGGCGTAGTCTTTTTGGCTGCCTGCCAGGTGCGAGACTCCCCCTTGACTCGAGTTTTTGCTCCCGTTCTCTTTTTTCTCTTGATGGTTGCGTACCCACTTTATAAGTCGCGCCCTGCGCATAGACTAAGTTCAAAAATAGGCAGATACGCAATCCTTTCCCAAGCGGGTTTAGTTTTGCTTGCGCTTGGGTCTGGATTCTTTATCTTCCAAACGATCACCACGCATCAACCCGAAATTTCAAGAATTGGCGATGATATCTTAAACGGAGCTGGAGGGCAACCGAGCAATATCGACACGTCGGGCATTTCAAAATCTCCAACACTAGGCTCCAGTTTTGATATGGGCGGTTCAACGACAAGAATGCTCCGTTTGGTCAATTACAGCGGCGATCCGCATCTACGAGGCATGTCATTTGATTCGTATCAACGAGGTGCATGGAACCCCGGTTTGACTGATCGAACCTTCACTGCAGCAACGGCCATGAACATGCGTACAGAAGCCATTGGGCAGCGCTGTGAGGCTACGCGGCTAGTGGAAGACGATAGTGTTGTGTTCTATCCCCTTGAAGCCATTGGTCTTGATTCCGAACAAGCGGAAGATAAGCAGGTGGATCTCGATCA
>Ga0157374_10002636_pt1 | contig 15116 bp, 12 predicted proteins | sample M25metaG_FD_115308 | JGI IMG/M metagenome (GOLD analysis project Ga0157374, IMG submission 115308) | Miscanthus rhizosphere microbial communities from Kellogg Biological Station, Michigan, USA - M2-5 metaG | ecosystem: Host-associated > Plants > Roots > Rhizosphere > Soil | place: USA: Michigan...
ACAAGGAGGAGCCGTCGGGCAGCACCGACGAAACATTGGAAGACCTGATCGCGCGCAGCAGCGGCAAGCCCGCACCCAAGGTGACGAAGCATTCGTCGATCATCATTCTGACCAGCGGCACCACCGGAACCCCGAAGGGCGCCAACCGCGGCACGCCACCGTCGCTGGCGCCGATCGGCGGCATCCTCTCGCATGTGCCGTTCAGGTCCGGTGAGGTGACATCGCTGCCGGCGCCCATGTTTCATGCGCTGGGGTACCTCCACGCGACCATCGCGATGATGCTCGGAGACACGCTGGTGCTGCGACGCCGCTTCAAGCCGCCAACGGTGTTCGCCGACATCGAGAAGCACAAGGTGACCGCCGTGGTCGTCGTCCCGGTCATGCTGTCCCGAATGCTCGACGCGCTCGAGAAGATGGACACCAAGCCGGACCTGTCCAGTCTACGGATCGTATTTGTTTCCGGCTCGCAGCTCGGTGCGGAGTTGGCACAGCGCGCGCTCAAGGACCTAGGACCGGTCGTCTACAACCTTTACGGTTCAACGGAAATCGCGTTCGCCACCATCGCAAGGCCCAAGGACTTGGAGAAGAACCCAGCGACGGTGGGCCCTGTGGTCAAGGGCGTCAAGGTCAAGATCCTTGACGACAGTGGCAACGAGCTTCCACAGGGTGAGGTCGGCCGGATATTCGTCGGCAACACCTTTCCGTTCGAGGGCTACACCGGCGGGGGACACAAGCAGATCATCGATGGGCTCATGTCCTCCGGCGATGTCGGCTATTTCGATGAGCACGGCCTGCTGTACGTCAGCGGTCGCGACGACGAGATGATCGTGTCTGGCGGCGAGAACGTGTTTCCCGCCGAGGTGGAGGATTTGATCAGCGGCCATCCCGACGTCGTCGAGGCCACCGCGGTGGGTGTCGAAGACAAGGAGTGGGGGCACCGGCTGCGCGCGTTCGTGGTCAAGACCGACGGCGCCAGCATCGGCGAGGATGACATCAAGTCCTACGTCAAAGAGCATCTGGCCCGTTACAAGGTGCCGCGCGAGGTGGTCTTCCTCGACGAACTGCCGCGCAACCCGACCGGAAAGGTCCTCAAACGCGAGTTGCGCGAGATTTCCGTCGGCGGAGACGACGAAAAGGCGTCCGTCGGCGGAGACGACGAAAAGGCAGTCGGCGGAGACGACGAAAAGGCGTGAGTCGACCAGCGACAGGAATAGTCTGCAGCGTCCCGTGGTAGTAGCAGGGCGTGAATATTGATCTGAGTGGAAAGACGGCCCTCGTCACGGGGTCGACGCAGGGCATCGGCTTCGCCATCGCCCAGGGGCTGGCGGATGGTGGTGCGCGCGTCGCGGTGAATGGGCGCACACCCCAGCGCGTCGAGGAGGCCGTCGCGAAATTGGGCGGTGACGTCATTGGCGTCGCCGTCGACGTGACGACCGAGGATGGCGCGGCACAGCTGCAACGCGAGCTTGCCGACGTTGACATCCTGGTGAACAATCTCGGCATCTTTGGTGCCGTCCCGGCGCGCGAGATCACCGACGAGCAGTGGCGCACTTATTTCGAAGTGAATGTCCTTGCAGCGGCACGCCTTATCCGCATGTATCTACCGGGAATGACCGAACGCGGTTGGGGCAGAGCGATTCAGATCGCCAGTGACTCGGCGCTGGTGATACCGGAGGAGATGATTCACTACGGGGTGTCTAAGACCGCACTGTTGGCGCTGTCACGCGGATTCGCCAAGGACGCCGCGGGTACCGGTGTCACCGTCAACTCCGTCATCGCGGGGCCGACGCACACCGCAGGCGTCGAGGACTTCGTCTACCAACTGGTCGACAAGTCGCTGCCATGGGACCAGGCGCAGCGCGAGTTCATGCGCAGGCACCGACCGCAGTCGCTGCTGCAGCGGCTCATCGAACCTGACGAAATCGCAAACATGGTGACCTATTTGGCCTCGCCGCTCGCCTCTGCGACGACGGGCGGGGCGTTGCGGGTCGACGGAGGATATGTGGATTCGATCGTGCCCTAGGTGGCGTATATCGCGGCGCCCGGAATGGAAAGGCACACCAGCATCGACGTGAGCAGGAACCAGCCGGCGCCCTGCCACGCCGGCCACGCGCCCTCTTCCTTCCAGACTCGGTACGTCTTGACGAACGCGCCAATCCCGCCGGCGAACAAAATCGCAGGAACCATCGACGCCACGATCACGGACTCTCTCCACGTGGTTGCGTAGATCGCGAATGCGACAGCCGCTACCGCGACGACCGCGCCGACATACTTGGCCGCCTCGTGGAACGTGCCCGGCCGATCAAAGCGCTTCTCAACGTCGTGGGTCATGGAAAGCCCCCGCGAACCACTATGGACCGTTCACATACCAGGACAGGCAGCCGGGATGACCCCGGCATGCAATGATCGCGTTCGCATCGGGCGCCTGTCCACGGACCCTGGGGCCTACGGGACCAGGAAGCGTGCAGCTCGGAACGAACGGAGCCCACGGGATGACGCCGTTGTAGCAAGGCTGCGCCGACGCCGGTGGCGCGCTGACCGTGAACAGCGCTGCCGGGGATATCACAAAGGCGAGCGCGGCTGCGCCGGTAACTACCGGACGCACCATGCGTCGTGCGAAGGTGCTCATGACTAGTACTAACGACGAGCGACTACCTGACTATTTCGATGCTAGACCTGTTTGCCCGCAATGGTCAGTAATCTATCGCCTCGATCAGCGGCGATGGCTCATCCATCAGCGCCCAGAACCTGTCGCGGATCGCGACGGTGATCGGACCCGGTGTGCCGCCGCCGATCGGTTCGCCGTCCAACGTGTTGATCGGAGTGACCCCGCCCGCCGTGGTGACCGCCATCAACTCGTCGGCGTCATACAGTTCGTGGCTGGTGACATCGCGCAGCGTCGCCTCGATATCCATGGCGTCAGCGAGTTCGAAGACCGTCTTGCGGGTGATGCCCGGAAGGGCATTTCGCGACGGCGACGCGATCTTGCCGTCCTTGACGATCACCACGTTGAACCCAGGTCCTTCGGCGACGCAGTTGTCGGCGTCCATCAAGATCGCGGTACGCGCGCCGCGGTCCTTGGCCTCGAAGCTCGCGGCGGTCAGGTCGCCCCACTGGTAGTTCTTGATCGTCGGGTCGACGGTGTTGCGGCCGGCGCGCCGCACATGGCGCGGCACGATCGCTGTGGTACCGAAGATCTGCTCATGCGGTGGGAAAGCCCACAGATACGGGATCGCATAGATGTAGACCTGGTGGGTGAGCTTGGACAAATCCTTCTCGCCCTTGCGTTTTCCGTATCCTCGGGTGACCGTCAGGTTGACGAAGGATTCCCGCAGCTGCGACATGGCCACGCAGCGCTTGGTGATCTGGGCCAGCTCGTCCTTGCGGTGTCCGGGATCGAGCCGCAGCTTGCGCGCCCCGTCGAGTAGTCGGTCCAGGTGGTCGACGAGCCGGAAGATGTTGCCGTGCCACACATGGGCGACCGTGTAGGTCAGATCGGAGTGGCCGAAGCCGGTGTCGAAGATCGAGATCCGCGCCTCCGACGCCGGGACGTACTCGCCTTCGATCCACGCCACTCCGCCGGCGTACGGGCTCGAGGTATCCAGCTCGTAGTCGCTGTACTGGATCACCGAACCGGGCGGGGTGTCCTCCCGGATGGCGCCCGGTTCGACGGTGACGAGATTGCTGGTCCCCAGATGTGTAGCAGTCATCAGAAGCGTTTTCCTTTCCAATAATTCAGATGCCGTGGGTCTTCGCGTAGTTCGGTCCGGCGTCACCGCTTTGGAGCCGCTTGCGCAGCCCGGTCACCGCCCAGAGGCCTGCGAGCACCACCAGGCCGAGGAACACATAGCCGTTGTTGGCGAACTGCGGCAGGAAGATCAGCGCCGCGCACACCAAGGTGAAGCAGACAATGCCGAGGATGTAGACCGGCATGCGCCACCGGCCCAAATCGTATGTTCCTGGCTCGGCGGCCGGAATGGTGCCGCGTCGGTGGCCGATCAGCAGGGCAACCGTTTGCAGGAAGTAGGTCGCGAACACCGCCAGCGACGACAGCCCGATGATGAGGAAGAACGCCTTCTCACTGACAAGCGCGGACAGCAGCAGGATGGTGGACAGCCCGAACAGCCCGAGCACGGCGTACGTGGGAGTCCGATTGCTGGGGGACACGTGCCGCCACACGTGGGACAGCGGCAGCATGTTGTCGCGCGCCATCGAGTAGGTGAGCCTGGTCGCCACCAGGATGTTGGCGAGGATGCAGGCCATGACGTTCGTAAGGGCAACGGCGACAACGATTCTCGTGACCACCGTACCGACCTGCTGGGTGATGATCTCCTCGATCGGAGCGGCCGATGCGGCCGCGACGGCGTCCTGGTCCTTGATCGCAAGCACGTAGACCACGTACATCAGGAACTCGATGACGATCGAGGTGGTCAGCGCGTAAAACATCGTGCGCGGGATGACGTGGCGCGCGCCCACGGTCTCCTCGGCGACGTCCGCGCTCGCTTCGACGCCGATCAGCCCGAAGAAGGGGCCCAGCGACGCTGCCAGCCAAGCCAGGATGTAGGCGCCTTCTGACGTGCCGCCAGTGAACAACACCGAGACGGGCTGGTGGTTCGCGGGCGAGGAGAACGCGACGATCCCGACCAAGATGGTCGCGCCGACGGTGACGATCAATTCGAGGCTGACGCCGATGTTGTTGACCATCGTCGCGAAGCGCACCCCGTACAGGTTCACGAGCATGCAGACGGCCATCACGCCGATGGCGACGAGGATCTGAGCACTCTGGCTCATGTTCCAGCCGAACAGGCTGCCGAGGTAGCCGGACAGGATGAAGCCGACGCCGGTCATGCCGCACACCCATCCGGCGAGCGCCATCACACCGGTGAACCACGCCAGCATCGAGCCGTGAATCCGGCTCGTCCACTGGTATGCGTAGCCCGCGAGCGGGATCTTGGACGTCAGGTCGGCCGCGATCACCACCCAGACAATGAACACCGCGCCGGCGAGAAGTAGAGTCCACACAAATGGACCGCCCGCGGTGAAGTATCCGGCGCCGAAACCGGTGAATACCGCGGTGGTGGCGCTGATCGTCGCGAAACCTATGGCGAACGACGCGAGCCGGCCGACCGAGCGGTCGAGTTTCTGGGTGTAGCCGAACTGCGCGAGCTTCTCATCCTCGCTGTTGGCCGGGGGCGGTACTTTCGCGTCAGTGGCGGGGGCGATGTCTGTCATGGTTTCTCCAGCGCATATGGGTCGATCGGTGATCACAGGAAACCCCGCCGTGCACCGCTGCGGAAGTTCCAGTTTCTGATCTACTTATAAAGCGGCTTTATCAGTAATAAGTCGCGGGCCGTTCGACCGCCTGGCCCTCGCCGAAGCTCCACTCCTCGCGGACGTGCCGCACCAACTGCGCCGCTTCCCGGCTGAGGCCGGCGGGGTGCCACGCGAGCGCCGTGTAGTTGCGCGGCCGGTCGACGATCGGCACGTACGCGATGCCCTGCCGGTTGTACAGCCGGGCGCTGGCCTCGCTGGTGAAACTGATGCCGAGCCCCCGCGCGATGGTCGTGGTCTCCGCTTCATAGGTGGCGGCGACGGCGGCGATGGTGGGCGGCTTGCCGCCGCGCACGTCCATCGCCATCCAGTAGTCACGCCACCTGCCTGCGGTGGCCGGGGCGACGACGATGGGGTCATCGAGCAACTCGGCGATCGCGAGCTCGGACCGGCCCGCCAGCGGGTGATCCCTTGGCAGGCACGCCACCCAGTCCTCGGAGTCGAGGATGAACATCCGGTACTCAGGCAGATCGACCGGTGGTCTGATGATCGCCACCTCGGTGCTGCCGTCGGCCAGCCCGGCCGTCGGGTCCGAGAAGTCGAACTCCCTTGGCTCCAAGGTGATTTCCGGATAGGCGGCCTCAAAATGACGGATCAGCCGGAACAGCAGGTCGGCGCCGGTACCGATCAGATAACCCAGCCTGACGCGGCGGTAGTGCGCGGACAGATCGATCAATTCGTCGACCGCGGCGTCGATCCCGCGCAGGGCATCGCGCACCTTCGGCAACCACGCCTGGCCGAGTTCGGTCAGCGCCACCTCACGGGTGCTGCGGGTGAACAGCATGACGCCGAGCTGGTGCTCGAGCTGTTTGATGGCCGTCGACAGGGCGGGCTGTGTGATGAAGAGTCCTTCCGCCGCGCGCCGGTAGTTCAGCTCCTCGCCCAGTACGACGAAGTAGCGCAGCTGGCGCAGCGTGACGTCACCGCTCGTGGCCGGGCCCTTCCGCGAGATTGCAATAAGGGCTGTGATTCTCCGCCGATCACGACCCTGAGTGCAATATCGACAGCTTCACTGCGAGGTTTAGGGGGAGCCTCGGCGTAGCTCGTCGATGAAGGCGCGGGTGTCGTCCCATGTCGGTAGCAGTCCGGCGGCTTGGACTTGGGCGAGGGTGGGGGCTTGGCGGTCGCGATCGGAGAGGATGGGTTGGCCGTGGACGGTGGGCCAGGCGATGTTCAGTGCGGGATCGAGGGCGTTGATGGTGTGCTCGCGGTCGGGGGCGTAGCCCGCTGAGCACAGGTACATCACTGTGGAGTTGTCTTGGAGGGCGAGGAAGGCATGGCCCAGCCCTTCCGAGAGGTAGATCGAACGGTGGTGGCGGTCGTCCAGCACCGTCGCGTCCCATGTCCCGAATGTCGGTGAACCGACCCGAATGTCGACCACCACGTCGAAAACCGACCCGTCCAGGCACGTGACGTATTTCGCCTGGCTGGGTGGCAGCTGCGCGAAATGCAGGCCGCGCAGTACCCCGGTCGCTGACACGGAGCAGTTGACCTGATGCAGGTCGAGGCGGTGTCCGGCGAACTCGGTGAACGCCGAATCGGTGAACCATTCGAAGAGCAGGCCACGCGAGTCGGTGTGGATCTGGGGGGTGATCTCCCAGGCGCCGGGCACGGCCAGTTCGCGGGACTTCACTGGCCACGCTTTTCGTAGCCGGCCTCGACCGCGTCTTTCAGCGGACTCCACCACGATTGGTTGTCGCGATACCACTCGATGGTCGCGCGCAGGCCCTCTTCAAAATCGGTGTGTTTGGGGCCCCAGCCCAGTTCGGTGTAGAGCGGGGTCGGGTCGATGGCGTAGCGCAGGTCATGGCCGGCGCGGTCGGTGACGTGGTCGAAATCCTCGGGGTCACGGCCCATCAACACCAAGATCATCTTCAGCACGGACAGGTTGTCGCGTTCGCCGTCGGCGCCGATCAGATAGGTACGGCCCAGCTGACCGTCGGCCAGGATGCGCCACAGGGCGCTGTTGTGGTCATCGACATGGATCCAGTCACGAACATTGGCGCCTGCCCCGTAGAGCTTGGGCCGGCGCCCGGTCAGGATGTTGGTGATCTGGCGGGGAATGAACTTCTCCACATGCTGATAGGGCCCGTAGTTGTTGGAGCAGTTCGACATCGTGGCGGCGACCCCGTAGGACCGCACCCAGGCGCGCACCAACATGTCGGCGGCGGCCTTGGTCGCCGAATAGGGGCTCGACGGGTTGTAGGGCGTCGACTCGGTGAACCGCTGCTCGGAGTCCAGCTCCAGGTCGCCGTAGACCTCGTCGGTCGATACGTGATGCATCCGCACCCGGTGGGCGCGCACCGCTTCCAAAACGGTGAAGGTGCCCACGATGTTGGTGTGCAAAAACGGCTCGGGATCGGCGAGTGCATTGTCGACGTGGGTTTCGGCGGCGAAATGCACCACCGCATCAGCCTCGGCGACCAGCCGCGACACCAACTCCGCATCGGTCACATCGCCCTGCACCAGGCGGATGTCGTCCGCCACCGACGCCAACGACTCGCGACTACCTGCATAGGTCAAGCCATCCAGCACCGTCACCGCATGGTGGGGCACCGCCCCGTGCACGAAATTGGCGCCGATAAACCCCGCGCCACCGGTCACCAACAACCGCATCCTCAAACCACCGCCATTCTGCTATTCGACTTCAACCTGAAAAGACTTGCCGACGGTTTGGCTGACGGCGGCTGGACGACCCGAGCGAACAGTCCGGCGGCTGCTCCTGCAACACCTGACCAGTACCACAAGGATCCTTGTCCGCACGAAATCCGACAACCCTGCGAAGGGGTGTCAGAAGCGCCACCACCGTCAACAATAGCTAGAGCCCGATGACCGTCGGCTGTGCCCCGGCGTAAATGCTCGGCGATCGTGGTCAGGGCGGCGGAGCGCTTGTGCTGGCGCGCTGCGAAGTCTCGTACCCCTTCCTCGTGGTCGAGGAACAATCGCTCATCGAAACCACCGGCACGCCACAATTTTCGGTTTCGACCGCTACGCACGAGCCCTGAATGCAGGGAATGTGCCCGCCATATCGATCGGGGGTGGCAGGGCGGAAGGTCCTCTTCAGTAAAGAGCGTATTCAGCGAAGTCAGCAACGCGGTGCCCGTCTGACGGGTAGCCCGCTGCGGCCGCGAACGCAGCACCGTTCGCGTGATGCCGGTCGTCGGCCGTCTACCGCAGTTCGCCGGAAACTTGGAACCATGGACAACAGAGCACATATGTAGCAAACTTACCTCGAAACCAACGAAGAGTATTTAAAGTGTGCCAATACCCAACGCAAAGTACGCTCAGGCCGGGGAAATCTCGCCGTTCCCCCGAACTCGGGAGGGCGTTGTGACGAATCGGAGGAACGAGGAGTTGCGAGCCGTCGACACCGCAGGACCTCTGCATTGCACGCCTGTAGCCGCAGGACCTGTTAGCGACATCGCCGCGATGGATATGGCGTTTCGCCTCAGGGTGCTCAGCCACCCGGTCAGGATCAAGCTGCTCTCGATGTTGTTCGCCGCCTCGCGTGGTGAGGAATGTGGCCGCGTACTCGCGAGCACGATCGGGCTGCCCGAGACGACCATTAGCCACCACCTGCGACAGCTGCGCCTAGCCGGATTCATCGAATCGCGGCGCCGCGGAATGCATATCTACCATCGCCCGCACCCGCGAGCGCTCAACGCGTTATCCGCAACACTGGACCCCGATGCCGAACGTGTTTCCGGCGTGCCGGAGTCACGCATCGACGAGCAGCCGGGCGATCGACCGATACAGGGATAACCTGCGCGGCGCCATCCAGCGACACGAGACAGCTTGCGCCACAAGGTTTTGCGTTGGGCCGGCTACCAGTAGGCGCTGGTGCCGTTGGCGACACAGGCATTGTCTTGACGGCGATCAGCATCGGCCTGCTGATCGACGAAGGGCGAACGGTCGACACGAAGTGTGCGATTAGGCACTCCCACAGCGCAATCCCCTGGCAGGCCAGGTGCTGTGGCGGCGGGCACTCATCTCATCGCGACAGGCAGCTGACTTCTGCGATCAGCGGCCAGCTGGCTTTTCGGAGATGACGGTGATCGGCAGCGGCCAGGCGAGGTCGTCTGGCGAGGGTCTGAAAGCTGTGCGCGACGTAGCTCTTGCTTTGCTGAAGGTAGCGGATTCCCGCCGGATGTCCACGGCCATAGCAAAGATGACACCGCGCGCACATCGCACCAGTTCGGCTTCGCCCAATGGCGGCATCTGCCAGTGCAGTCCGCGCAGCGTGCCGTGCGCGTGGCGGTAGGCGAAGTTCACCTGCGCCACAGTCGAATTTAGACCATGCTTGGCAAACTCATCAGCGCCGAACGACCGCGCGAAGATTCGTCCTCCGTCGATGCCGGTGTCGGCGTACTTCACTGTGACCTCCGCCACGGACACCATCGGCTCGTCTGGTCTTCAGCAAGCAGGGCCGATGGTGCGATATGTCCCTCCCAAGGGCCGCAGACTAAAATTGTTACGTATGCAAATTACGGCCCGGAGGTCATTGCCCACGCTTGTTTGCCACACGCCGGACTGACGTCGGGTCGGTACCACCGGATGCTGCATACCTTCGTACTGGTTTGGCGCGTTCACCTTAGAGGAGGTTCGTCAAATGTGTCTTTACGCATCGAACCTTCGGCGCCCCGCAAGCAACCTCTCGACGACGCCTCGTTTTGCTGTGATCGAGTCGACACGCGTACCGCAATCCACCCTCCTGAGGCACCAACTGCGACAATCGACATGGAAATGTCTCGTCAAGTCGCCGCGCTGCCACTCGGGAATGGCAGAATCCTCCTGCTACCACCCGTGTCGCGGCCGGCGGTTTGTCGGCGTAGCTTTCAGGATTGCTAGATCGAGGCCGTCGTGACTCACCCGACCGACCGGCGTGCGGACTCCGCGCGCGGCCCACTGGTGCGTGCTGCAGCGCATCACTTCGCGCACAAGCCCTACGCCTTGGTCAATCTCGACGATGTCGTTGCCGAGGTGAACGTCAGTCGGGGCGCGATGTACTTCCATTTCCCCTCCAAGCACGCGCTGGCACGAGCTGTCATCGATGAAGCCGAGAAAAAAGGGCGCGAAGCGGCAGCCGGGGTGCTCGCGAACAAGCTCTCCGGGCTGGAGACGCTGATCGATCTCTCCTACCTGGTGGCGTTATTGGACTTGCGCGAGGACTTGGCCCGCGCCGGTCTGCATCTGCTCGAATCGATCGGCCGAGTCGACGAGCTCGGGGCAAGAAGCCTGCGCGAAGTCGTCAACGCACTCGCCCAGATCGCCCGGCAAGCAATTGACGAAGGTGACATTGCCGAGGGGCCCGATCTCGAAGACGTCGCACGCCTGCTGGTATCGACGTATATCGGCCTTCGCCACACCAGCGATCTTGGTACTCCCCGGCAGTTCCTGTCCGATCTCGAGAAGGCATGGAGCTTGCTGTTGCCGGGATTCGTAAACCCCGAACGGATGCGCTATTTGAGCCAGTTCGTCCATCGCCGCACTGTCGTGGCGTTGGGAAAGGTGTCACCGCAGCGGGATCCAGCCTGATTGCCGTTCGACACGACGGGAGACTCACCGGCAAGGTTGCCAGTCTGGCGTCTCGCCAGTCGCACGCATGTCGAATGGACCGGAAGGACGCCCGTGATGCGGCAGAGCCGCTCTGAGGTGACTCGAGGCAAGATCATCGACGCCGCGGTAGAGATGTTCAACGACGGTGGTTACAGCAGCACCGGCCTCGGCGACATCGTCGAACGCACTGGGATGACCAAAGGGGCTCTTTACCATCACTTCAACTCCAAGGAAGCGCTCGCGATGGCCATCATTGACCAAGCCTCCGGCATCCTGTTGAAGACGTTCCAGGGCATCAGTCGCTCGTCCGCGCCCGCGCTGGAGAGCATGATCCACGGTGTCCTGGTCGTTGCGGAACTGGCGAACACCGACAAGCTGGCGCGGATGGGTGCGGTACTGCTGCGGATCTTTGCGGAGTCCGGCGAGTCGAGCGCACGCAACTACGGAGTCTGGATTTCGGAGATGGGGAGGCAGGCACACCGAGCGCAGCTCGAAGAAGACCTGCGCGGCGACATCGACGCTCAAGCGGCGGGCGAATTCATCGTCACCGCGATGCTCGGGACCGAGCTGATATCGAGTGCCGTATCCGGCGGTGAAGACGTGCTGGAGCGCGTCACCCGAACATGGGAGTTGTGCTGCCGGCCATTGCCTCCGAGCAATCGCTGCCATACCTACGCGAATTCCTTGCCCGAGAGTCGCTACGCCGCGGTCAGTCGATGCCGCCCCAATGAGGCGCCTGGCCAATTACCGCCCTTGGTTCCAGAGTTGTTCGGTCAAGTCGTGGAATGTCGCCAGGGCCAACGGGTCGTCATCGCGCATCAGCGCCGATTTACTCATCCGGGCCCGGACCAGCGAACCGTCGGCGTGCATCAACTCGACAAGCTGGTTCGCGTACTTACGGACCACAGAAACTGGAGACTCATCGGTTGGCACCAGCCAGAAGAGCTGAGAAAACTCCATCGAGAGCAGTGCTTCCGTGGAGTGTCCAACCATCTCGGCGAATGCCTGGTTGGCAAACAGTATTTGGCCGTCTCGGGCAACGGCGAGGGAGGGCACGGGTATTCGCTCGAGCACGACTCGAGCCGGCATTTGGTCGAGGGCGTCCCTCGGTAATGGGACGACTTGGCCGCGCGTTCGCCGGTCCACGTACGAAGTATGGCCGATGTTTCGTTTTCTTTGCCATCGTTGCGGTTCTTGTCAGCGAATGGTCGGTCAAAAGCCCTCAGCCCCCTCGCATCGCCCCTATCTCGGCGTGGGGCAACGCGCCGCGAGCCACTTCTGAATCTCCGCGGGGGGAAGGGGAGGACTATGCATGTTGCCCTGTGTGATGTGCAGCCGTACTGACGCAACGCGCGCAGGGTGGCGTCGTCTTCGACACCGTCGGCGACGAGGTCGGCTCCCAGGCTGTGAGCGAGCGCCACCGTCGATCGCACGATCGCGATGGACCGGGGATCGAGCGCCAATCGTGCGACGAAAACCTGGTCCAGCTTCAGTTCGTCGACGGACAGATCCTGCAGCCGCGCCAGCGACGACCACCGGGTCCCATCGTCGTCAAGCGAGAGGCGGGTGCGAAGACGTCGCAGGGCGGCCAAGCCCGTCAGCTGATCCGTGAACGCCAACCGGCCGACGTCGGACAGCAATCGTTGGTTTTCAGCCAACGCGACGAACTGGCGCGCTAATACCCCGATGACGAGCACGAGCACCGCGGCGGCGAAGGGAATTGAATTGATTCCGGGCAGGATTTTGGCCGATGCGACGCAGACGCGAGCACTAGGGGCAGGTACGGCAGCCACAGTCGCGCGCGCCGAGGAACAAGCGCCGATGCCTGCTCGCGCGGCGGTTCCCCGATGCTGCGCAACGCGGCCAGACCCAGCACCCGGGCATCCGGCGAACCAGCCGAGGTCGATGAGGTTGCCGGTGTAGTAGTCGTTCACCGCAGCCAATCCGCTGAAGACGCTGTCCGACAGGGCGACAATGATCAGGCCGGCAACGAGTAGACCCATGCTCGGGCGGTACGCGACGACTGCGCTCGCCCACGCGATAGTAATGATCACCACATCGGCGACTGGGTAGGCCAACGACACCGCCACGGCCAGATGAGATTCGCCACCCGCGCGAAACACGTTCTCAATCACGCTGATCCACGACACGACGAACAACGAAGCAGCGACGATCAAGCCGTCGAGGACCAGCCGGATTCTCGATCGGCCGGTGGTGCTGGTCGATAACAACACCACAGCTACTCCGGCGCGGACGGGATACAGCAGATAGATAGGCGTCAGCCAACGACGGATACGGGCTCTGCTCGTAGCCCAGCACGAGTTCGTAGTAGCTCCAGATGACTTCGCCAATGGCCCACCCGAGGAGGCCGGCCGTCATGGCCCGTCAACCGTGCCGGACCCGTCCCCGCGCCGAGCGGGCAGCCCACGCGGAGCAAAGGGCCGCGAACAGAATCCCCGACAGCGAACTGCTGTCGTCGACAGCTCGGGTCGCGAACGAGCCACCCCACCTTTGCCACAGCCAGAATTCGACGACCGTTAGTACGCTGAAGTAAACACCGGCGATGAAGAGTAGCGTGCGGGCGGACAATCCTGGGCGATCGTCCGCAAGGGCCTCCCCGAGGCATCATCGCTACCTTCCGTCACTGCTGACCAGCGCGATCTAGCAACCAACGGTGACAAACGCTTGCGGTAGGTGTACTAATTAGCGATCATCTCGAGTAATAGCCCGGATGGCAAAGGTAGGGTCGGATTCTGACATTAACCGGTCCGCTCCAGCGACATTTGGAGGTAGCTGGCAACAACCCTCTAGCTCCCGACTATGCGAGCTGCGGAAAGCTTTGGCAAACCCAATTGCCCGATGTCGGTATGGTCTGTGACGCAAGGCGGTAATCGGTGACAGCGGTAGGGCGTAGCCGACGAACGACTGGTTCCTTGTGAGGTACCCGGTGCACCGGCCATCTGACTGACCGCGCATGAGTGTTTGCCGCAAACCTGGCCGGGATAAACGCCTACGGGTCGCGGGGTAGCCCCAGCAGCCGCTCGGCGATGATGTTGAGCTGCACCTCAGAGGTGCCGCCGTAAATCGTGGTGGCCCGGCTGGCCAGCAGCATCTGCGCCCATTTGCCAGGGAGCTGTCCGGGATCGCCGATCGCGCCGTCGGTGCCGAACGACGAAACCGCGAATTCCGCGTAGCCCTGGCCGGTGCGCATCGACAGCAGCTTGGAGATCGCAGCGGCCGGCATCGGGTCGCCGCCGGCCAGCGTCAGCAGCGTCGAGCGCATGTTGAGCAACTTGGCGGCGTGCCCCTCGGCGATCAGCCTGCCGGCGTGGTTCTGCCCGATCTGGTCGAAATGCCCGTCGCGCATGAACTCCACGAAACCGTCGAGGTTGGCCAGGTACGGCGGCTCACTGCTGCCGATCGACACCCGCTCGGCCGTCAGCGTGGTACGGCTGACCTCCCAGCCGCGATTCACCTCACCCAGCACCAGCTCGTCGGGAACGAACACGTCATCGATGAAGACGGTGTTGAACATCGCGTTTCCGGTTAGCTCCCGCAACGGCTTCACCTCGACGCCGGCGCTGGCCATATCAAGCAGGAAGTAGGTGATGCCGTTGTGTTTCGGAGCGCTCGGGTCCGTGCGGGCCAGCAGCATGCCCCACTGTGATGCCTGTGCGGCGGTGGTCCAGATCTTCTGGCCGGTGATCTGCCAACCACCATCGACCTTGGTGGCCTTGGTGGTGAGGCTCGCCAAGTCCGAACCCGAACCCGGCTCGGAAAACAGCTGGCACCAGGTCATCTCGCCGCGGAACGTCGGCGGCAGGAACCGCTGCTTCTGCTCCTCCGTGCCGAATGCGACGACCGACGGTATCAGCCACGCTGCGATGCCCATGGCCGGGCGGCGCACCCGGCCGCTGGTGAATTCCTGGGCGATGATGATCTGCTCGACCGGACTCGATGCCCGGCCCCATGGCGTCGGCAAGTGCGGCATCACCCAACCGCCCTCGGCGATCGCGACAGTGCGCTGCTCACTCGGAATCGCTTTGAGGGCTGCGACTTCCGCGCGGATGTCCTGCCGCAGCTTCTCGGTCTCCGGGTCGAGACCGATATCGATCTTGCGCAGTCCGGTGCTTGTCGCAACGTCGACCACCTGCTGCGGGTAGTCCCCGGCGCGGCCGAAACATGCGGCCAGCATGATGGCGCGGCGGTAGTAGACGTTGTTGTCGTGC
>Ga0157374_10002637_pt1 | contig 15115 bp, 13 predicted proteins | sample M25metaG_FD_115308 | JGI IMG/M metagenome (GOLD analysis project Ga0157374, IMG submission 115308) | Miscanthus rhizosphere microbial communities from Kellogg Biological Station, Michigan, USA - M2-5 metaG | ecosystem: Host-associated > Plants > Roots > Rhizosphere > Soil | place: USA: Michigan...
GGACCAGAAGTGGAGCCACGGCGGCAGGCGCTTCCAGCCGTAGATGTAGATCGCCAGGAAGATCGCCTCGAGGAAGAAGAAGATCCCCTCGATCGCGAAGGCGATGCCGAAGACGGAGCCGAAGCGGTGCTCGAACTGAGGCCAGAGCAGGCCGAACTCGAAGCTGAGCACGGTGCCGGTGACGGCGCCGACGGCGAAGGTGACCGCCATCGCCTTCGACCAGCGCCGCGCCAGCTCCATCGCGTCGGCGTCGCCGCGTTTGAGGCCGATGTAGTTGGCGACGAGGATCGTCGCCGGCAGGGCGACGCCGAGGCAGGAGAGGACGATGTGGAAACCGAGCGTGAAGGCCATCTGCTCGCGCGCCGCGAGCAGGTTCGACGCCGACGCTGCCAAGGGGAGCGCGTCGAGCGAGGGCATCTCGGCGAGCCTACTCCCCGCGGCGGGCGGCGCGGTAACGGCGGATCAGGGCGTTGGTCGAGCTGTCATGGCGGAGCTTCGGCTCCTCGTCGGCCTCGAGCTCGGGGATGATCGCGACGGCGAGCGCCTTGCCCAGCTCGACTCCCCACTGGTCGAAGGAGTCGATCCCCCAGATCGCGCCCTGGGTGAAGACGCTGTGCTCGTAGAGGGCGACCAGGGCGCCGAGCGTGTGCGGGTCGAGGCGCTCGGCGAGGATCGTGTTGGAAGGGCGGTTGCCCTCCATCACCCGGTGCGGCACGACCGCCTCCGGCGTGCCCTCGGCGCGCACCTGCTCGGGCGTCTTGCCGAAGGCGAGCGCCTCGCTCTGGGCGAAGACGTTGGACATCAGCAGGTCGTGGTGGCGGCCGAGCGGGTTGTTCGAGTGGAAGAAGCCGATGAAATCGCAGGGGATAAGCCGCGTGCCCTGATGGATCAGCTGGTAGAAGGAGTGCTGGCCGTTGGTCCCCGGCTCGCCCCAGAAGATCGCGCCGGTGTCGTAGTCGACCCGCGCACCGTCGAGGGTGACGTGCTTGCCGTTTGACTCCATCGTCAGCTGCTGCAGGTAGGCCGGGAAGCGGTGCAGGTACTGGTCGTAGGGGAAGACGCCGCAGGTCTGGGCACCGAAGAAATCGCCGTACCAGACGCTGAGCAGCCCGATCAAGGCCGGCAGGTTCTCGGCCAGCGGCGCGCTGCGGAAGTGCTCGTCCATCGCGTGAAAGCCGGCCAGCATCTCCTCGAAGCGCGCCGGGCCGATCGCCAGCATCGTCGAGAGGCCGATCGCGGAGTCCATCGAGTAGCGACCCCCCACCCACTCCCAGAAGCCGAACATGTTCGCGGTGTCGATGCCGAACTTGGAGACCTCGTCGGCGTTGGTCGAAACCGCGACGAAGTGCTTGGCGACGGCGGACTCGTCGCCACCAAGGCCGGCCAGCGACCACTCGCGGGCGGAGCGCGCGTTGGTCATCGTCTCGAGCGTGGTGAAGGTCTTCGAGGAGATCACGAAGAGCGTCTCCTCGGGGTCGAGGTCGCGCGTCTTCTCGGCGAAGTCGGTGCCGTCGACGTTGGAGACAAAGCGGAAGGTCAGCTCGCGGCGCGAGCAGTGGCGCAGCGCCTCGTAGGCCATCACCGGACCGAGGTCGGAGCCGCCGATGCCGACGTTGACGACGTTGCGAATCGGCTTGCCGGTGTGGCCGACCCACTCGCCGGAGTGGACGCGCTCGACAAAGGCGGCCATGCGGTCGAGCGTCTCGTGCACCTCTTTGACCACGTTGACGCCGTCGACGATCAGCGAGCGCCCACGCGGCATCCGCAACGCCACGTGCAGCACGGCGCGATCCTCGGAGACGTTGATGTGCTCGCCGGCGAACATCGCTTCGCGCCGCTGTTCGACCCCGCACTCCTTGGCCAGCCGGCCGAGCAGCATCAGCGTCTCGTCGTTGATTCGGTTCTTGGAGAAGTCGAGGTGCAGGCCGGCGCCGTCGGCGACGAGGCGCTCGCCGCGCGCCGGGTCGGCGGCAAAGAGGTCGCGCAGGTGCTCGCCCCCGATCTGGGCGAAGTGCTGCTCAAGCGCCGCCCAGGCGGGCCGCCGGCGCAGCACAGGCGCTTCGCTCACGCGCGGGCCCCGGCCTGCGACTCGATCGTCTTCAGCATCTCGTCCCACGACTTGGCGAAGGCGTCCTTGCCCTCCTCCTGCAGCCGCTTGGCAAGCGCAGCGACGTCGATGCCGGCGTCGCCGAATTGCCCCAGCACCCGGTCGCAGTCGCCGCCGTCGGCGGGAACCAGCTCGCCGACCTCGCCGTGATCGGCAAAGGCGTGCAGGGTCGGCTCGGGCATCGTGTTGACCGTGAAGGGCGAGGCGAAGCCCTCGATGTAGAGGGTGTCGGAGGCGTCGGGGTCCTTGGTGCCGGTACTGGCCCAGAGCAGCCGCTGAGGCCGGGCGCCCTCGTTCATCAGCCGCTGCACCCGCGGCGAGTCGAGCAGCTCGCGGTAGGCGCGGTAGGCGTTGAAGCCAACCGTCAGGCCGAGTCGGTTGTGCAGCTCGTCCGGCACTTCGCCGGAGACGGCGACGTCCCAGCGGCTCATGAAGATCGAGGCGACCGAGGCGACGTCGGCGCTGAGCCCGGCCTCTATCCGCCGCTCGATCCCCTTCATGTAGGCGTCGGCGGCGGCGAGGTACTGCTCCGCGTCGAAGAGCAGCGTGACGTTGATCGGGATCCCGGCGAAGATCGACTCCTCGATCGCCGTCAGGCCGGCCTCGGTCCCCGGGATCTTGATGTAGAGGTTGTCGCGCTCACCCTTGGCGTGCAGGGCAGCGGCCTCCTCGATCGTCGCCTCGGCGTCGTCGGCGATCAGCGGCGAGACCTCGAGCGAGCAGTAGCCGTCGAGGCCACTGGTGCGCTCGTGGACGCCCTTGAAGAGATCGGTCGCATCGCGCAGGTCGGCGAGGGCAAGCTCGAAGAAGATCCGCTCGGCAGGGGTGGCGCCGATTCCCTCCTCGGGTATGGCGCTGGCGCTCAGCTCGGCGATCTGCTCGTCGTAGGCGTCGCCTGCGGAGATCGCCTTGTCGAAGATCGTCGGGTTGGAGGTCAGGCCGGTCACCGAGAGCTCCTCGATGTAGCCCTCCAGGGTGCCGTCGGCCAGCATCGTGCGGGTGATGTTGTCGAGCCAGAGGCTCTGGCCAATGTCGTGCAGCTTCGCGGTCGGCTTCATGAGAGCAGCTCCTTTGCGGCTTCGGCCACCTTGTCGGGGGTGAAGCCGAACTTGGTTTGAACGTCCTTCAGCGGCGCCGAGGTGCCAAACGTGTGCATCCCGATCTTGACGCCGTCAGATCCAACGTAGCGGTCCCAGCCCAGCGTCGAGGCCTCCTCGACCGAGACCCGCGCGGCAACGCCCGGCGGCAGGACCTCGTCGCGATATGCCTCGTCCTGGCGGTCGAAGAGCTCGCAGCAGGGCATGCTGACCACGCGGGAGCGAACCCCTTCGCCACTCAGCTCCTCGTGGGCGGCGAGGGCCAGGGCGACCTCGCTGCCGGTGGCGATCAGGATCAGCTCGGGATCTCCGCCCTCGGGGTCGGCGAGCACATAGCCGCCGCGACGCAGGCCCTCGGCGGGCCCGTACTTGGAGCGGTCGAAGACCGGCACGTCTGGGCGGGTGAGGATCAGGGCGACCGGCTGGTGGTGGCGGTCGATCGCCGCCCGCCAGGCCTCGGCGACCTCGTTGGCGTCGGCGGGGCGGATCACGTCGAGGCCGGGGATCGCCCGCAGCGAGGCGAGCTGCTCGACCGGCTGGTGGGTCGGGCCGTCCTCGCCGAGCCCGATCGAGTCGTGGGTGAAGACGTGGATCACCGGCAGCTCCATCAGCGCCGAGAGACGGATCGCCGGGCGGGCGTAGTCGGAGAAGGTGCGGAAGGTCGACCAGAGCGGCCGCAGCTTGGAGAGCGAGAGGCCGTTGCAGATCGCCGCCGACTCGTGCTCGCGGATGCCGAAGTGGAGCTGGCGGCCGTCGTAGGCGCCGGGCTCGAAGTCGACCGCGCCGTCGAACTCGAGCCGCACCGAGGTCGAGTCGGTGAGGTCGGCGGAACCGGCAAGCAGCCAGGGCAGGCGCTCGCCGATCGCGTTCTCGACCTGCTGCGAGGCCTTGCGGGTGGCGATCCCCTTCTCGTCGGGATCGAAGCTGGGGATGCCGGCATCCCAGCCGTCCGGCAGCTCACGCTTCTGCTGAGCCTCGATCTCGGCGGCGAGGCCGGCGTTGCCGACCGCGTACTCGGCGAGCTTGCCCTCCCAGGCAGCGCTCAGCTCGGCGCCGCGCTTGCCAACCCCGGCGGCGAAGTGCTCGCGCACCCCATCGGGGACGAGGAACTGGGCGTCCTCGGGCCAGCCGTAGGCGCGCTTGGTCTCGCGCACCTCGTCGGTGCCCAGCGGCTCGCCGTGGGCGGCGGAGGTGTCGACCTTGTGCGGCGAGCCGTAGCCGATGTGGCTGTCGACGATGAGCAGGGTCGGCCGCCCCCGCTCGCCCTTGAACTCCTCAAAGGCGGTGGCGATCAGATCGGTGTCGTTGGCGTCGCCGACGCGGGTGACGTTCCAGCCGTAGCCCATGAAGCGAGCGGCGACGTCGTCTTCGTAGGCCAGATTGGTTTTGCCGTCGATGGTGATGTGGTTGTTGTCGTAGATCCAGCAGAGGTTGTCGAGCTGGAGGTGGCCGGCGAGCGAGGCGGCTTCATTGGAGACCCCCTCCATCAGGCAGCCGTCGCCGGCGATCGCGTAGACGTCGAAGTCGAAGAGCTCCCGACCGTAGCGCGCGCCCTGCCACTTGCCGGCGATCGCCATCCCGACCGAGGTGGCGACCCCCTGCCCGAGCGGGCCGGTGGTCGTCTCGACCCCCGAGGTCCAGCGGTACTCGGGGTGGCCGGGAGCGCGCGAGTCGAGCTGGCGAAAGCTTTCTATGTCCGCGAGCGAGACGGCTGGGTCGCCGACGATCTCGTAGTCGGGATCGACCGCCTTCACCCCAGCCAGATGCAGCAGCGAGTAGAGCAGCATCGAGGCGTGACCGGCGGAGAGGACGAAGCGGTCGCGGCCGGGCCAGATCGGATCGGCGGGGTCGAAGCGCAGGAAACGCTGCCAGAGCGTGTAGGCGACCGGGGCGAGCGCCATCGGCGTTCCCGGGTGGCCGGAGTTGGCCTTCTGGATCGCGTCGATCGAGAGTGTCCGGATCGTGTCGATGCAGATCTGGTCGATGTCTCTGTCGCTCAAGGCCATCCCAACGATCCTATTCTCCCCCGCCGGCGGGCCTGAAACGTGTCTATATGTCACGTTTACGGCCCATCGACCCCCAGGGTCAGGGCTCGATGCGGGTGACGGTGCCGTCGCCGTTGTTGGCTATCCAGACGGCGTCGGCGCCTACGGTGACGGCGCCGGGATCGGGACCGACGTCGATTGGGCTGCCGGTTGGTTCGGCAGTTGCGATCTTGATGCGGGTGACAGTGTCATCGGCTGCGTTGGCGACCCAGACCGTTTCGGGGCCGGCGTCGATGCCCCCGGGGGAACCTCCGACCGCGATCGGGTCGCCGAGGATCGTGTGCAAAGACGGATCGACACGGGTCACGGTGCCGGCGCGGCTGTTGGCGACCCAGACGAGGCCGCCCGCCACGGTCACACCCGCCGGGCCGCGGCCGGCGAGGATCGGCGCCCCGGCGGCGGTGCTGCCGAGGTCGATACGGCGGACCGCGCTGGTCGAGGCGCTGCTCACCCAGAGCCCGCCGGCGCCGACGGCGAGTCGCAGCGGCGCGGCGTGCGGCACGATGCCGCGCTTGTAGAGCTTGCCGCTCGCCGCGTTGATCGCGCTGACGCCGGCCCCGGCCTCGTCCGCCACCCAGACTCGTCCGCCACCGACGGCGATCGCGCCGGGGCGGCCGCCGACGTCGATCCTGGCCAGGACCCGGCGGCTGACGGGATCGACCTGCAGGACGCGGCCTGTGCGCGGGCTCGAGACCCAAACCGAGCCCTCGCCTACGGCGACTCCAGAGACCCCCCGGCCGAGGTCGACAAGAGCCCCGGAGACCTCCAACGTCTGGGTGTCGATCTTCGAAAGCGTGCCGTCCGGCGCGCTGGTCGCCCAGACTTCTCGATCGCCCGCGGCGACCCGCAGCGGCCCCTTGCCGATCGCGATCGGAGCCGAGACCGAGACGCCCTCGCCTCCGAGCAGCGTTAGCGCGAGGACGAGCGCGCCGGCGGCGACGGCGACCGCGGCGCCCAGCCACTGCATCCTGCGTGTCCCGAATCGCCGACGGCGCCCCGACCCCGTCTCGATCGCGACCGTTGGCCGCTCGCTGCCCTTCGAGAGCACCCGGGTCGCGGCGAGCCCCGCGTCCTCCCGCGCTTCCGCCGCGGCGATCAGCTCGCCGGCCGTGCGGTAGCGATCGGTCGGGTCCTTGGCGACCGCGCGCTCGATCACGGCGTCGATCCCCTCCGGGATCTCGGGCTCGGTATCGGCCTCCTTGCGGGCGTAGGGGACGATCCCGGTCAGCGCCTCGTAGAGGACGCAGCCGAGCGAGTAGACGTCGGCGGCGGGGCCCGCCCGCTCCCCCCGCCACTGCTCCGGCGCCATGTACTCGACCGTGCCGACGATCGAGGCGCCGCTGCCGGCACCCGTTTCCTCAAAGGCCTTGGCTAGGCCGAAGTCCGAAAGATAGGCGCGCTCGCCCTCGACCAGGATGTTGTGCGGCTTGACGTCGCGGTGGACGATGCCGGCGGCGTGGGCCGCGTCGAGCGCGTCGGCGACCTGGCTCAACAGCGCCACCGCCCGCGCCGGCGACAGCGGGCCCTCGCGCTCGATCAGCTTGCGCAGATCGCCGCCCTCGACCAGCCGCATCGCGACGATCAGCTCGCCGTCCTCCTCGCGGGCGTCGTAGACCGGCACGACGCTGGGGTGGTCGAGGCTGGCGGCGAGGCGCGACTCGCGCAGGAAGCGCTCGCGGAACCCCTCCTTCTCGACCAGCTCGGCGGCGATCACCTTGAGCGCGACCGGGCGCTCGAGGGCCAGCTGCGTCGCCCGGTAGACGACGCCCATGCCACCGCGGGCGATCAAGGACTCGATCCGGTAGCCGGCGAGCGTCGAGCCAATCGAAGGTTCTCCCACGCGGCGGTTATACCGCCGCAAAACGACGAAGGGCCCGCTCCAACCGGAGCGGGCCCTTCGAGCTGGAGCCGGGGGGAGTCCTAACGCCGCACCGGCTGCCAGGTAATCACCGACCCGATCGTCGTCGCGACCGAGCCGCTTTCAAGCGCGAAGCCTTCGGCTAGCTGCGAGCTGCGGCGGCTGGCGACGTCGATTGCCGAGAGCGTCTCGGCTTCTTTGGTGGCGATGAAGGCGGCGACCTTGCGGCCGTCGGAGGAGAAGACCGAGTTGGTGGCCGAGTTATCGGCGACCTCGCTCAGCTTGTGGGCGCGACCGGGACCGATCTTCTTCACCCAGAGGCCCTGGTCGCGGCGGAAGAGCAGCATCTGCGCGGCCGGGGCCACGTCTTCGACAAAAGACGAACCGGCGCCGGCCACCTGCACACGCACGTTGCTGCCGCTGCGCCGCATCGTGAAGATGTCGGCGTAGGCGCCCGGCCCGTCGCCGCTCTGACCGCGACTGAAGACGATTCCGCCTTTGAAGTAGCGCGGCGCGAACTCATCGATGTGTCCGGTTGTCGTCAGGCGGGCCAGGCCGGACCCCGAGGGGCGCACCGAGAAGATGTCATCGGCGACGCCGCCGCCGGTCTCGGCGATGCTGCGGACGAAGACGATCGCCTGCCCGTCGGGGGAGAACGAGGCTTCGTGCTCGTCAAAGGCACTGCTGAGAAGCGGGTGGGCGCTGCCGCCGAGATTCACCCGGTAGAGGTCGCGGGCGCCTTCCGCGGCGGCGCGGCGCTCGAAGACGACGTAGCGTCCTTCGGGAGAGAACTGGGGACGACTGTCGATCTGCGCACCGGAGGTCAGCTTGTGCTGGCCGGTGCCGTCGGCGCGCATCGACCAGACGTCGCCGTCGCGGACGAAGGCGATCTTGCGCCCGTCGGCGGAGAAGTCAGGTTCGCTGTCGGCGGGGTTTTCGGTGAGCTGGTTGAGGCGCCCTTGCTTGGCCGCGTAGAGGCCGCCTTCTGTTTTTTCGACCTCGCCGCTTTCGGTTTTTTCGGAGGCGACGATCGCCCGTGAGAAGACGACGGCGCCCGAATTGGCGGCGGCGGCGCTGGCGACCGGCAGCAGAGCGAGGACGAGGACGGTGAGTAGGAACTTGATCGAACGGTCGAGCATCGGACTCCCCTTTTCGGGTCGGTTGCATTTGCCCAACCGATGCTCCGCTCGCGGACCGCACGCGCCAACGACGCCCGCGTCTCCCACCGGGCCGGCTTTGGCCCGGTGGGGGCCAATAACCACTGCCGACGGGACTCAAAGTGATCTATATGTTGACTTTGAGTCCCGTCGGCGGGGTCAACGGTCGAGGCCTAGCTCGATCACGCGGGCCGCGATCAGGCGCGGTCGCTCTCGGCCGGCGTCGCCGGGGACGTCGAGCTTGGCCGCGAGGGCGTCGAGGCGGCGCTGCGCGGTGCGCTCGCTGACCTGCAGCGCGGCGGCGATCTCGGCCCGGGTGGCGGGACGCCCGGCGAAGGCGCCCTCGCTGCGGTAGGGGGCGACCAGGGCCGCCGCGGTCGCCCGCTCCTCTTGCGTGAGCGCAACCGAAGGCTGGCTGCTGGGAACGGTCGCCCCGACCGGCGTCGCCGGGCCGAGCGAGACTTCGAGCCGGTGGCCGCCGACGATCAGGGTGTCGCCGTTGCGCAGGCGGCGGGGACGGTCGAGCGGCTCGCCGTTGAGCGCGGTGCCGTTGCGGCTGTCGAGGTCGGTCGCCATCAGCACCTCGCCGCGCCGCTCGATCTCGAGGTGGTTCCAGGAGACGGCCTCGTCGTCGAGGTGCAGGTCGGCCTCGGGATCGCGACCGACCACGGTCCGCTCCCCCGCGAGCGCCACCGAGCGCGGCTGTCCGCCTTCGCCCGTGATCCAGATCCGCGCATCCATCTCGTCGCGAGCATAAAGTCCGGGCCGGTGAGCGGAGCGGACGACGAGAAGCGCATCGCGGCTGAAGCCGCCGCACAGCTCGTTGAGGACGGGATGACCGTCGGCCTCGGCACCGGATCTACCGTCGCCTTTCTTCTACCCGCGATCGCCGCCCGCGGCCTGAGCGGCATTCGCTGCGTCGCGACCTCGGTCGCGACCGAGCAGCAGGCGCGCGAGCTGGGGATCCCGGTCGAGGAGTTCAGCGAGCTGGAGCGACTCGACATCGCGATCGACGGCACCGACCAGGTCACCCCCGACGGCTGGCTGATCAAGGGCGGCGGCGGCGCCCACCTGCGCGAGAAGATCGTCGCCGCCGCGGCCGAGCGCTTCGTCGTCATCGCTGACTCCAGCAAGCCGGTCGAGACGCTGAGCGCACCGGTGCCGCTGGAGCTCTTCGCCTTCGGCCTCTCCTCGACCCTCGTTCGCCTCGGCGCCGAGGTCGAGCCGCGCGACGTGCCGCGCAGTCCCGACGGCGGCGCGATCGCCGACTACAGCGGCGAGATCGGCGCCCCAGCCGACCTCGCCGCCCGGCTCGAGGCCGATCCCGGCGTCGCCGCCCACGGCCTCTTCCCCCCGGATATGGTGAGCGCGGTGCTGGTGGGGGCCGGAGGCACCGTCAAAAGCTTGACCCTGAGCTGATCCGAGGAGACCAGATGAGTGACTTCACAGGGCTGGCGATCGCCGGCCACGTTGCCACACCGAGCGACTCCGACTGGGACGAGGCGCGCCTCGCCTGGAACCTCGCCGCCGACCAGCGCCCCGAGGCCGTCGCCTTCGTCGAGAGCGCCGACGACGTCGCCAAGACGGTCCGCTTCGCGGCCGAGAGCGATCTCAGGGTGGCCGGCCAGGGAACCGGCCACGGAGCCTTCGGCCTGGCGGGCTCGCTCGAGGGGGCGATCCTGATCAAGACCGAGCGCATGCGCGGAATCGAGGTCGATCCCGACGCGCAGACGGCCCGCGTCGAGGCCGGGGTGCTGGTCGCCGAGCTGAGCGGCGCCGCGGGAGCGCACGGGCTCAGCTCGATGCCAGGCTCCTCGCCGGACGTCGGCGTGACCGGCTACACGCTCGGCGGCGGCCTAAGCTGGCTCGGCCGCCGCTACGGCTTCGCCTGCAACCGCGTCGGGGCGATCGAGCTGGTGATGGCGGACGGAGAGCAGCGCACGGTCGACGCCGAGAACGAGCCCGACCTCTTCTGGGCGCTGCGCGGTGGTGGTGGCGGCTACGCGATCGTCACCGCCCTGCGTCTGAACCTGCTCCCGATCGCCGAGATCTACGCCGGCGCCCTGGTCTTCCCGGCCGAGCTCGGCGCCGAGGCGGTCCGCGCCTACCGCGACTGGGCCGCCAGCGTCTCCGACGACGTCACCTCGGTGGTCCGCTTCGTCACCCCGCCACCGATTCCCGACGTGCCCGAGCCGATCCGAGGGAGGCCGCTGCTGACGATCGACGGCGCCTGCATCGGCACCCAGGCCGGGGGCGAAGCGATCGTGGCGCCGCTGCGCGAGCTGGGCGAGACGATCATGGACACCTGGGGCCAGATCCCGGCCGAGGGGCTCTGCCGCATCCACATGGACCCCGAGAACCCGGTGCCCGGCCTCGGCGAGGGGCTGACGATCCGCGAGCTCCCCGACGAGGCGATCGAGGCCTTCGCCAGCCTCGCCGGCCCGGACTCGGGCTCCCCCATGCTGCTCAGCGAGCTGCGTCACATCGGCGGCGCGCTCGGCCGCCCGGACCCGGGCGGCGGCGCCCTCACCCATCTCGAGAGCGAGTTCGTCATGTACAGCGTCGGCATGCCGATGACGCCCGAGCTGGGCGCGGCGATCCCCCAGTACCTGGCAAAGATCGAGCAGACGATGCAGCCCTGGGCCGGCGAGGGCTCCTACTACAACTTCACCGAACGCCCCTGCGACGCCGATGCGATCCTCCCCGCCGATGTCTGTACCCGCCTCGCCGAGGTCAAGCGCAAGTGGGACCCCGAGGCGATGATCGTCGCCAACCACTCGGTCTCGCTGGAAACTGCCTAGCGCAGTCTGTCTTCCCATAGTGGTACAGTTTTCCCACTATGGCGTTCATTGTTCCCACGCGCAAGGGCAGCTACGAGATACGGGAGTCGAGCAATACCGACAAGGGTCCGCGCAGTCAGACCCTGGTCTCCTTTCGCGAGCTGACCGACGAGGTCATCGAGAAGGCGCGGAAGAAGGCGGTCAAGCCGCCCAGTGCCGAGGAGTTGCGCCGCGCCGCTAGGCGCGCGGGCGCTCCCGTAACACGTGAGCCGATCGAGCAGGCAGCCCGAGAGCTGATCGCAGAGCTGGCCAGAGGTAACCGGCTCGATCCGACCCTGCGCCAAATCCTGCTTGAAATGCTGCAAAAGGGATTCCGCGAGGACGCCAGCGTCTCCCCAGCGGGCGAGGCGGCGAGAGCTGTAGCGCTCTGGATGGCCGCTACCCCGGGCGAGCGGGGCGATGCTCTCTTCGATCTGCTTTTGCTCGCCGACGCGCTCCCTTCAGGAGGTCGCCGGGACAAGCCTCTGCTCTTCCCGCGGCTCGACTCGACCGGCGAGAGCAACGAATGACGGGCACGCAACAGGCCAGCGAAGTCGCCGAGTGGCCGAGTCTCCCCGAAAAGGTGATCGTCATTCACGAAGCGCTTGCGGACGCCAAGGTTCCGCACGCATTGGGGGGAGCGCTGGCACTCGCCTACTACGCCGACCCCCGCGCAACGATCGACATCGACGTCAACGTCTTCGTTGCAACCAAGCGTTGGCGGGACGTAGTCGATGCCCTCACCGAGATCGGGGTCAGCGCCAACCGCCTCGACCCATCAGCGCTGGAGCGCGACGGGCAATGCCGGCTCTGGTGGGGAGACAACGCCATTGATCTCTTCTTCGCCTACGACCCAATCCACGACGAGATGCGCAGGCAATCCCGCCGGGTCCCCTTCGGCGGCGTCACGGTCTCGATCCTCAGCCCGGAGCATCTCGCGATCTGCAAGGCGATGTTCGACCGCCGCAAGGACTGGATTGACATCGAGCAGATGCTGATCGTCGGCGACGATCTCGATCTGCCCGAAATCGAAAAATGGCTTGTGCGAATGGTGGGCGAGTCCGACAAGCGCGTGGAACGGCTAAAGGCCCTTAAGAACGCCCTGCGCGAATAGCCGGCGTAACGTCGCTAACCAGCGGTCGTGCGGGCGGTCTCGACGGCAGCCGCGAAAGCCTCCGCCTCGCCCTGGCGCTCGAGCGGGATCCAGATGTTGGTGATCACCGCGCCGAAGCCGATGCGAACCCGCTCCTCGTTGGCGCCGAAAAGCTTCTTCTTGTCATCGCGAACGATCTTCGCCGGCTCCAGGTTGACGAGGGGAACGCGATCTTGCTCAGCGCCCCAGCGGAGGATCTGAAGGTTGTCGCCATCGATCGCCAAGGCGCGGTCGTCGAGTCCCTCGAGCATCTCCACGGCGGCCATCCTAGGGAGCCGCGGCTTCGTCGGCGACGATGATCATGTCGTCGTTCTCGACCCGGCCGGCCGGGATCGACGTGTCGCCGTCCTGAAGCTTGGCGAGGGCCTCGACCTTGTCTGGGCCGGTGACCAGCCAGACGATCTTGCCGGCCGCGGCCAGGGCCGGGTAGGTGAGGGTCATGCGCGGATGGCCCTGATAGGCGGTCTCGGTGATCGCGACGCGGCGATCGGTCACATCGAGGACTGGATCGCCGGAGACCAGGGAGGCCGTGTGGCCGTCAGGACCGAGGCCGAGGTGGACGCAGTCGAGCGGGTCTGGAAGCGTGTTTTCGTAGTCGTGGGCGGCGCCCCCGAGGTCGCGCTGGGTGACCGGCATCGGCCGCAGCATCGCCTGGTGGTCCATCGAGAGCCCGAGCACCATGTGGGTGAGATTGCGGTCCTCGCTGCCCGGCGAGGCGATCCGCTCATCGACCTGGAAGAGCTCGGTCTCGGCCCACGGCATCTCTTCTAATTCGCCGAGGATCGCCAGCATCGCCCAGGGGCTGCGGCCGCCGCTCATCGCCAGCGAGAACGTGTTGTGCTCCTCGACCGCGTCCCTGCCGGTCGCGGCGATCAGCTCGGCGGCGCGTCGCGCCGCCGCCTTTTCGTCTCCGGCGACCTCGAGATCAATGGCCACGGGGGCTCCCTAGGACGGCTTCTCGTCGTGGCCGCCGAACTGCTTGCGCATCGCCGAGAGCACCTTGTTGGCGAAGTCGTCGAGGCCGCGCGAGGAAAAGCGCTCGTAGAGCGCGGTGGTGAGGACCGGCGCCGGCACGCCCTCGTCGATCGCGGCGATCGAGGTCCAGCGGCCCTCGCCGGAGTCCGAAACCCGGCCGGCGAAATCGGAGAGGTCCGGAGATTCCTGCATCGAGGCAGCGGTGAGGTCGAGTAGCCAGGAGCCGACCACGCTGCCGCGGCGCCAAACCTCGGTTACCTCGGGAAGGTCGAGGTCGTACTGGTAGTACTCGGGCTGCTCGAGCGGCGCGGTCTCGGCATCGGCCTCGCGCTGGACCTTGCCGGCATTGGCGTTCTTGAGGATGTTGAGGCCCTCGGCGTAGGCGGCCATGATCCCGTACTCGATCCCGTTGTGGACCATCTTCACGAAGTGTCCGGCGCCGTTGGGGCCGCAGTGCAGGTAGCCGTTCTCGGCAGGCGAGACGTCGCCGGAGCGTCCCGGCGTGCGCTCCGCCGACTCGACGCCCGGCGCCAGCGAGGCGAAGACGGGGTCGAGCCGCTCCACGGCTCCATTCGGCCCGCCGATCATCAGGCAGTAGCCACGCTCGAGGCCGAAGACCCCGCCGCTGGTTCCGCAGTCGACGTAGTCGATCCCCTGCCCGCCGACCTTGGCGGCGCGGCGGATGTCGTCGCGGTAGTAAGAGTTGCCGCCGTCGACGATCGCGTCGCCGGCGTCGAGCACCGCGGCGACATCCTCGACCGTCCTCTCGGTGATCTCGCCGGCCGGGACCATCACCCAGACCGAGCGCGGCGCGCTCAACTTCGAGGCGAGGTCCTCCAACGAGGACGCTCCCTCGGCACCCTCCGCCGCCAGCGCGGAGACCGCCTCGGCGCTGACGTCGTAGACGACGAGGCGGTGGCCGTCGCGCATCAACCTCCGCGCCATGTTGGCGCCCATGCGGCCGAGCCCGACCATTCCCAGCTCCATGACCTAACCCTATGCGAGCGCAAGCGCCGACGTGGCAGCCGCGTGGCCAACGGGTAGTCTGGCCGGCGAATGGCCAATGCCGACGCCAAGCGCTCCAACGCGTCCGCCGACGTTCTGACGATCTTCGGGATCAGCGGCGACCTGGCGAAGAAGATGACCTTCCGGGCGCTTTACCGGTTGGAGGCCGCCGGCAAGCTCGACTGCCCGATCGTCGGCGTCGCGATCGACGACTGGGACGACGAGCAGCTGCGCAGGCACGCCCACGACTCGATCGCCGCGAGCGTCAGCGATCCTGACGAGGACGTCTTCAGCCGCCTCGCGGCCCGTCTCTCCTACGTCCAGGGCGACTACGCCGAGGCCGCCACCTTCGAGCGCGTCGCCGAGGCGATCGGCGAGGCGAAGCGGCCGGTCTTCTACCTCGAGATCCCGCCCTCGCTCTTCGCCACCGTGGTTCACGGGCTCGGCGACGCCGGCCTGACCGAGAACGCCCACGTCGTGATCGAGAAGCCCTTCGGCCACGACCTGGAATCGGCGCGGGCGCTCAACGCCGAACTCTGCGCCGTTCTCGACGAGACGCAGATCCTGCGCATCGACCATTACCTCGGCAAGGAGCCGGTGATGGATATCACCTACCTGCGCTTTGCCAACGCGGTCCTGGAGCCGGTCTGGAACCGCCAGCACGTCTCGCACGTGCAGATGACGATCGCCGAGGACTTCGGCGTCGAGGACCGCGGCCGCTTCTACGACGCGGTCGGGGCGATGCGCGACGTGATCCAAAACCACGCCCTGCAGGTCCTCGCCCTGGTCGGCATGGGGCCGCCAACCGGCAACCACCACGACTCGGTCCGCGACAAGAAGCTCGAATTCTTCAAGGCGATGCGCACCGCCGACCCGAAGAAATACGTGCGCGGCCAATA
>Ga0157374_10002638_pt1 | contig 15114 bp, 10 predicted proteins | sample M25metaG_FD_115308 | JGI IMG/M metagenome (GOLD analysis project Ga0157374, IMG submission 115308) | Miscanthus rhizosphere microbial communities from Kellogg Biological Station, Michigan, USA - M2-5 metaG | ecosystem: Host-associated > Plants > Roots > Rhizosphere > Soil | place: USA: Michigan...
ATGAAGCGCCCGTCGTCGAGCCCGCTTCCTTCTTGTCGCCCTTGTCGCCGTCCTTCTTCCCCTTCTTCTCCGACTCCTTGCTCTCGGGCAGCTCGATGCGCCGGCCGTCGATCCAGATCTCCGCGACCCGGCTGCCGGCCGCGAAGGGATCGCCGGTCTCGACGGCGATGTTCGCGATGCGGCCCGCCTCGAGACTGCCCAGCCGGTCCGACAGGCCGAGCTGACGCGCCGGGATCGTGGTCAGCGCGGCGAGCGCGTCCTCCCTGGAGAGGCCCCGGTCCATGGCCTCCCGCACGCGCGCGGGGAAATCCTTCGCATCGTCGAGGCCGTCGGTGGTCAGCGAGAACTCGAGGCCCGAGTCGCGCATCCATCTCGGATTGGAGGGAGCCTGGTCGAAGGCCCGCAGCCGCGAGAGCGGAACGTCGAGCCACTCCTCGTCGCGGTCGAGCCGGTCGGGGCGCGGATAGTTCACGCGGAGGACCAGGTCGGGCCGCGCCGCGACGACCTCGTCGCGCAGGAGGTAGGCGTCGCCGCCGCCGACGTAGCGTGCCTTCAGCTTCATCTCGCCAGCGACCGACGACGCGCGAAGGAGCCCGAGCACGTCGGGAGTGTCGAAGACGACGGCCTCGCGGCCCTCCGCCGCCGCGCGGAGCGCGTCGCTCGCGGCATAGACGCGCGGGCGCGTGCGGCCCGAGGGACGAGCGGCGTAGGCGGCCTCCGCGTCCCGGGCCCACCTCGCGTCGAGGAACGCCTGCCGCACCACGGCGACGGCGCCCATCGTCGAGACGGGATACTCGTCCGCCTCTCCGGCTCCGTCCATGGGACGGAGCGAGACGAACTGGCCGCCGGAGGCCTCGAGCACGCGCACCGGACCCGGCGCATCCGAAAGCGTCACGACCGCTCCGCGCCCGCGGAGGACTCCCTCGGCGGGAGCCGCGTCGACGACCGCGAAGCCCATTCGCCGGTATGCGTCCGCGACGTCGTCCTTGACCGCCAGCACGTCGAGAACGCGTTCCTCGGAGCGGACCGCCGACACCGGATGCGCCGACGGGCCGACCGTGCGCGCGGCGGCGGGCTTGGGCGCGGCGCCCTCGCCGTCGTCCCGCGGCTTGCGGCGGGCCTTTCCGGCGAGACGGTCGGCGGACACGCTGGCGTCGATGAAGGCGGCGTGGACGACCCGGCCGGACAGGTCGATCACCTGGGCGTCGGGGGGAATGGCGCTCCCCGCGGGACCGACCGACTCGATGACGCCTCCGCGAACGACGACGACGCCTCCTTCGATCGACTTCCCGGGAGCCGCGAGGACGCGCGCGCCCTTCAGCGCGTACGCGCGCCGATCGGCGCCCCGGGCGTCCTGCGCGGATGACGGCGACGCTCCCGGCGCGAGGAGGAGGACCGCGGCGAGAGCGGCCAGGGCGCGGGAGAGGCGGGGCATACGAGCGCGGGATTCTATATGCTTCGCCGCGCGCAAACCCAAAAAACCAGATGACGTATTCATCTCTCAGAGGAGGAACGATGCAACGCAGACTTCTTGGTATCGCGACGGCGCTACTCGTCACCATCACGGCGACGGCCGCCGCACAGGACCGCAAGCCGCTGTCTCCCCCGGGCGCCGCGTCCGCGATGGTCGGCGGAAAGTGGAGCGCGCCGGACAAGGACGGCGAGCGTAAGTACGAAGGCGGAAAGTGGATCGAGGTCACCTACAGCCGCCCGATGCTGCGCGGCCGGACCGACATCTTCGGCAAGGGCGCCGACTACGGCAAGTCCGTCAGCGACAACACGCCCGTCTGGCGCGCCGGCGCGAACCAGACCACGAAGCTGAAGACCGAGGTTCCGCTCATGATCGGCGGCAAGCGCATCGAGCCGGGCACGTACGACATGTTCGTGGAGCTGAAGGAGTCGGGTTGGACGCTCGTCGTCTCCACGCAGCCGACGCAGGAGAAGTACGACCCGAACGACAAGACCAAGATCTGGGGCGCTTACGGCTATGACCCGAAGTTCGACGTGGTCCGCGCGCCGATGACGATGCTGACCCCGAAGGCGTCGATCGACCAGTGGACGATCGGCTTCGTCGACATGACCGACGACGGCGGCAAGCTCGCGATGGCGTGGGAGAAGACGGCCGGAATGGTGCCGTTCACGGTCGCGAAGTAGGAATGCCCGACCCTTCACCTCAGGAACCCCCTCTCCCCCCGTCGGGGGGAGAGGGCGGGGGTGAGGGGGGTCGCTTCGGAATCATTTCCCGGTCCGCCGCGCTCCTCATCCTCCTCGCCGCCCTCCCCCTTCTCGCCCAGGACCGAACCGTCCCCTTCTGGCCGGACGAGGTGCCCGCCGCGATCCACCGCGAGGTGGACGGCGTCGCCGCCCTCGAGACCGTGCGCGAGCTGTCCCGCTTCCACCGGGTGCAGGGCTCGCCCGGCTTCACCGCCGCCGCCGAACACATGCGGAAGAAGGCGGCCGCCGCGGGTCTCTCCGACGTCGCCATCGAGCGTTTCCCCGCGGACGGGACCACGAAGTACGCCCACTTCCGCTCCCACGTGGGCTGGGACGCGGCCTCCGCCGTGCTCGAGGAGGTCTCGCCGCGGCAGGTCACGCTCGCGCGGTTCCCCGAGCTGTCGGTGGCGCTGGCGGACTACAGCCGCGACGCGGACGTCACCGCCGAGCTCGTCGACGTGGGCGCCGGGACATCGGCGAAGGACTACGAGGGCCGCGACGTCCGCGGAAAGCTCGTGCTCGCCGACGGCACGCTGCCCGTCGTGCACCGGCTCGCCTGCGAGGAGAGGGGCGCCGCGGGCTTTCTCTCCGCCTACCCGAACCAGCACACGCCGTGGTCCGGCGACGACCGCGACCAGATCCGCTGGGGACACCTCTCGCCGTACCAGCTGGAGAACCGCTTCGCGTTCATGGTCTCGCGCCGGCAGGCGGAGGAGCTGCGGGCGAGGCTCGCGGCCGGCGAGAAGATCCGGATGCACGCGCGCGTGTCCGCGAAGATGGTCCCGGCGAGCTACGACGTCGTCGTCGGGACGATCCCGGGAACCGACCCCGCCGCGGGCGAGGTCGTCGTGACCGCCCACCTCTGCCACGAGTCCGCCGGCGCGAACGACAACGCCTCCGGCAGCGCCGCGATCCTCGAGGTCGCGCGGTCGCTCGCCGCGGCAATCCATAAGCAAACGCTAATACGTCCGAGGCGGACGATCCGTTTCCTCTGGCTGCCGGAGATCACGGGCTCGCAGGCCTACCTCGCGAGCCACCCGGAGCTGGTGCGCCGCTTCGTCGCGGGCGTCCACATGGACATGGTGGGCGGCCTGCTCTCCACGACCAGGGGAACCTTCCACCTCTCTCGCACCGCCGAGTCCCTGCCGCACGCGATCAACGCGATCTCGGAGGCGTGGTTCGACTCCGTCGTCGCGGCGTCCAACCGCTACGCCGAGGGGAAGGGCTCCGACTCCTGGGCCGGGCTCGTCTGGCCGCCGGGCTCCCGCGAGGCGTTCCTCGGCGACGTCCGCGGGCTGGAGATGGGCAGCGACCACGAGGTCTTCGAGGCCGCGGGATTCCGCGTGCCGATGGCGTACTTCCACGACTACCCGGACGTCACGATCCACACGCAGAAGGACCAGCCGGAGAACCTGGACCCGACCAAGCTCGGCCGCGTCGCTTACCTCGGCGCCGGAGTCGTCTACACGCTCGCGGCCCTCCCCGACGCCGAGGCGCCGCGGGTCCTCGCGGAGGTGGTCGCCGACGCCGAGACGCGGCTCGCCCGCGCGCGCGCCGGCCGGGGACCGGACGCATCCGTGCGCGTGCGCGAAGTATCGGAGTCGGGCGCGCGGGCGGTCGAGAGCGTGGCCGCGCTGTGGCCGTCCGTCTCGCGCGAGGCCGGCGCGGCGGCGGCCCGTCTCCGCCGCGAGGCCCCTCCCGCGCCGGTTCCGCCCGCGGCCGACCGCCGCGTACCGGTCCGCAATCCCTCGATCCTGGGTCCGCTCAACGTCTACTACTACGACTACTTCGCCGACATCCCCGGCGCCGACTTCACGAAGATCGCGCTCGCGTCCGCCGACAACGGCGACGTGCTCGCCTACGAGGCGCTCAACCTCGCCGACGGCCGCCGCAGCATCTCGGAGATTCGCGACGCCGTCTCGGGCCTCTACACGCCCGTCCCCCTCCCCGCCGTCGCCGAATATTTCGACCTCCTCGCCCGGGCCGGCGTCGTCACCTTCCGGTAATGGGGTCAGGTCTCCGTTTTCCGGTCCACGCCAATGACCTCCGAATGACTCCGCCCGCGGCCGGCTCGTGAGGATCGCCCAGATCGCCTCGATCGCCTTCTCGATCCCCCCTCGCTCCCACGGGGGCACGGAGATCGCCATCGACCTGCTCACGCGCGGCCTCGTCGCGCGCGGCCACGACGTCACCCTGTTCGCCTCGGGAGACTCGAGGACGACGGCGCGGCTCCACGCGGTCGTCCCCCGCGCCACGCAGGGGGATCCCACAGCGACCTCCTACCTCGAGCGCGAGTACGAGGTCCGCAACGCGGCCGAGGCGTACGTGCGCGCGGACGAGTTCGACGTCCTGCATTCGCACTGGCCCACGCCCGCGGCGTACTTCTCCGACCGCACCGAGCGGCCGAGCGTGATGACGTACGCGTACATCGAGCGCCCGCTCCACGAGTACTACCGGCATGCGTACCCGCGCCTGACCGGCGTCTGCATCTCGGAGGCGCAGAATCGCTCGCTCGGCGGCGGGCTCCCCGTCATCCCCTACGGCGTGGACGTCGCGCGTGTACCCTTCGGCGCGCAAGCGGACGACTTCCTTCTCACGGTCGGCCGCCTCGTTCCCCACAAGGGCGCGGACCGCGCCGTGGCGATCGCGCGCGCCGCCGGGCTGCGGCTCGTGATCGTGGGCGCCGTGACGCCGTACCTCGACGAGAGCGAGCCGTTCTGGGAGGAGCGCGTGAAGCCGCACGTCGACGGCAGGGCCGTCGTGCACCACCCTCACCTCCCCAACGACGAGGTGCTGCGCCTGATGGCGCGCGCCCGCGCGTTCCTCTTCCCGATCTCGTGGGAGGAGCCGTTCGGCCTCGTCGTGGCGGAGGCGATGGCGGCCGGCACGCCGGTGATCGCGACGCCCCGCGGCTCGCTCCCGGAGCTCGTCGAGCATGGCCTGACCGGTTTCCTCGGCGACACGGACGCGGAGCTCGCGGAATTCGCGCGCCGTGCCTCGGAGATCGATCGTGCGGCCTGCCGACGCCGCGCCGAGACGCTGTACAGTGCGGACCGAATGGTGTCGGACTACGAGTCCCTGTATCGGCGCCTCACGGGCCGATGATCCTCGACCTCTCGCCCGCGGCTCTCGACCGCGAGTTCCCCGTCCGCCGCAACTTCGTCTACCTCAACCACGCCGCGGTCGCGCCGCTGCCCCGCCGCGTCGCCGACGCCATGCTCGCGCACGTCGAAAACGTCCGGGACCGCGGGATGGCGGACTGGCGCGGCTCGTACGCGGCGATCGAGGCGGCGCGCGAGAAGGCCGCGCGCATCATCGGGGCCTCCGCCGCGCAGGTGGCGTTTCTCCCGAACACGTCCTGGTGTGTCAACCTGGTCGCGATCGCGTTTCCGTGGCGGGAGGGCGACAACGTCGTCATCGACGACATGGAGTTCCCGTCCAACGCCTACCCCTGGCGCGCGCTCGAGTCCCGCGGAGTCGAATGCCGCGTCGTGAAGAACCGCGAGGGCCGTGTGACCGCCGACGACGTGGCGGCGATGGTCGACGGGCGCACGCGGGTCATCGCGGTCTCGTGGGTCGCGTTCCACAACGGCTGGGTCTTCCCCCTCGAGGAGCTCGGAGCCCTCTGCCGCGAGCGCGGAATCCTGCTCTTCGTCGACGCGATCCAGGGCCTCGGCGCGCTGCCGATGGACGTCTCGCGGATAGGTGTGCACGTCCTCGCCGCCGACGGGCACAAGTGGCTGTACGGCCCGGAGGGCGGCGCGATCTTCTACGTCTCCGAGGAGGCGCGGGATCGCGTCCCGGCCGTCATGGGCGGCTGGTGGAGCCTGCGCTACGAGGGCGGATACCTGAGCGGCCGCGCGAAGCCCTACGACGGGGCGCGCCGCTACGAGCCGGGAACGCTGCCGATCGACCACGTGCTCGGCCTGGCGGCGGGAATCGACCTGCTCGAGGACATCGGCCGCGATGCGGTGACGTCGCGCGTGCTCGAGCTCGTCCGCGCGCTGCGCGACGGGCTCGCGGCGCGCGGCTGGAAGATTGCGACGCCCGACCCGCCGCGCTCCGGGATCCTGTCAGCCGTGCCGCCCGACGGCGCGGGCAATGTCTTCCGCTGGGCGAAGGCGCTGGACGAGCGCGGCGTCATCGTCGCGCCGCGCGAGGGGGCGATCCGCTTCTCGCCCCACGCGGGCAACGACCTCGACGAGATCGAGCGCGCGCTCCAGGCGATCGACGAGATCGGCTGACGCGGCCCGCATCGCCACAGGAACACGATTCCCTTCGTCAACGCCGGCGCAGCACGACCGATCCGCCCAGCGCGCAGAACTCGCCGCGGAAGCCGGTGACCGAGATGTGGATCTCCGAATCGGGCGAGATCTCGCCGTGTGTTTGCCGCTGGGAGTCGCAGTAGTCTCCGAACAACACCCTGCCGACGAGAGTCGCTCCCGACGCGGACCCCTCGAAACGCGCGTTCCGCCAGCAGGCCCCATGAAGCGTCGCGGAGACGGTCGACCCGTGCTGCACGAATTCCGCGGACGCGTTCCGATCCGGGGAAGAACAGTACTCCGCGGGCGCGTACTCGATCGTTCCGACCCATGTTCCGGTCAATCCCTCGGGCGGCGGCGTGGGCGTAGGCGTGGCCGTCGGCACCGGCGTCGGCCGGGTCGCGTCGAGTCCGGTGATGGTGTCCGAATTCGAGCATCGGAGAAGGACTACGGACAGGATCGATGCGACTCCGAGTAGAGAGCGACGAAACGGATTCATGTGAGCCTCCTTCTTCGTGGGCTCAGCGAGTCAACTCGACCGACACGTTGAACACGTCGAAGCTCTTGCAGAGGGTGAACCCGGACACGCTGATCCGCGAGGCGTTTGCGGTCCCCGACAGGTCGGCCATGTGGATCGGGCAGAGGGTCGAATCGTGCTGGGCGGTGAGGCGTCCGCGAAGGTGGCTGCGGTCGAGCTCACCGGCGAACCGCACCGCGCCGTATGTGCTGTGGATCCAATCTGCGGTTACCGTCGTTCCGTTCTGGGTGACCGTCGAGGTGAATGTCTCGGTCGAAACGCCGAAGTGTCCGGTCCACGTTCCGGAAAGCTGAAGCGCGGCGACCGGAGTCGGAGTCGGGCTGCGAACGTCGGTCACGGCATCGCCCTCGTGGCAGGCGCAAAGCGCGGCGGTCGAGATCAGGATTCCGACGACGAAGTGGCGCATGGGAATCTCCCTCTTCGCGAGAAAGGCTCCCATCGCGCGCCAGGGCGAGACTTAACCGCCGCCCAACCGATTCCTCATCTTTTCCAAAGCGACTAGTGCAGCCCCTCGACCACATAGAGATCGGAAGAGATCACGCGCTCGACACCGTAGACGTACGTGTTCTCGTCGGTGGCAACCCCGAAGCCGGCGACCTCGACGACTCCCGTCATGACCGACGGTTGGAACTCTTTCCAGATGGTCTTCTCGCCGCTCTTGAGATCGATCCGCTGAATTTTGAGCGGTATCTCACCGCCGCGAGTGATGTACACGGCGGTCCCATCGGCGTTCCAGATGATTCCGACTCGACCGCCGATCTCGAGTCCGGGAATCTGTGAGAGTTCCCGACCCGCGATGCTCCAGATTGCCCACTTGCCGTCGCGACCGGCGATCACGCGGGTCCCGTCGTTCGAGAGCGCGCCCCAGTAAACGTCGTCGGGGCCTAGCGGCCGAGGGGGCCCACCTGCCAGGTCGATCAGGTAGCCTCGCCGCCTGTGACCCGCCACCGACGCGTTGAGAAGGAGCCGGCCGGCGTCCGGAGGCACCCACGCAGCGCTCTCCACGTCCAGATCTCCGACGCCGACGGAGCGGGGTTGGCCCGGACCCGTCGGCAGAATGACGAGGCGGCGGTCGTCGAGGCTCAGCGCCCACTTGCCATCCGGGGACAGTCCGAGCGCCTCACCCTCGCCGAGGCGCACGGCCGCCGATCCATCCGTGTCTCTCAGGAAGATGGTCCCATGGTCCCCACCGCCCTGTCCGGATTCCTGCATGAGGATCTTGCGACCGTCCCATGACAAATCGCGGAGCTGAGACTGGTCGAGCCACGACAGCTCTCGTTCGCTCGCGTCGTGCGCGCCGCGGTACCAGAGCTCGCGTCGTGACGTGGAGGCCCGCACCAGCGCTCGACCAGTGCGCGACACGTCGAGCAGCGCCGGCGGCTCAAGACTCCTCCAGAGGAGTCGGCTCCCCCCGCTCAGCTTCGCCGCGAACAGGCCGTGCAATCCGGTGCTCTTCGATCCCGAAAACCAGACTTCCTTTCCATCCGGCGACCAGGCGAGTTGCCCGAGCCGAGCGAATCCCGACTCGAGGACCCGCGGCTGCCCGTCCTTTTCCACCACGACGATCGAGGTGGAGACTCCCCGCTCCCCGGCCGCCGCCATCTCGACGAATGCGACATTGCCGCTCGGCGCTACGCGCGGCTCCCGGATCGAGTTGACCGTCTCGAACAGCACGCGCCCGAGCGGATACTCGAGACGCTCCCTGCCTTCCCGCCGTCGCACGACGCACAACGACTCGCGTTCCGCGCCCCAGTCCATGCGACGGTCGACGTCCTCGAGCAACGGACGAGGCGTGCCGCCAAAAAGTGACGTGCGCGCCAGGACTCCGGTCCCGCGTGGAGAGTCAACGTATTTCTGCTTGAGCAGGATCGCGAGCTCACCCTGAGGTGAGACCGAGAGAAGCTGAGCCGGGGGGAGACCGAGCGACCGCGCATCCGAGCCCTGCGCGCGCATGACGAAAATCTCCTGAGGCCTTCCCTGCCAGGCCGCGCTGTAGACGACGGTCTCCCCATCGGGAGCGAACCGCGCGTTCGAAATGACCCCGCTCTGGAACGTGAGGCGGCGAGAGGTAACGGCGTCCCCGGAGCGTGCTCTCAAGGCGAGCGCGAGGATTGCGGCGAGGATGGCGACTGCGACCGCGCCGCCGAGCCAAAGCCGCCGCTTCCGCGCGGCGGTCTTGCCCGCGGCGCCGGCCGAGAGCGCGGCGCCCTCCGGAGTCGACACGTGAGACCGGAGAGCGGCGAGGTCGCGCGCGAGGTCGCGTGTCGACGCGTAGCGCTCCGCCGGGTCCTTCGCGAGGCACCGCTCGACCGCCCACCGCAGCGGCACCGGCGTCTGAGGGCTCGCCGTCGCGAGCGGCTCGGGCTCCTCGTGGAGGATGGCCGCGAGCGTGTCGACGGCGGTCGCGCGGTGGAACGCCTTCTTCCCCGACGCCAGCTCGTACAGCATCGACCCGAGCGAGAACTGGTCGGACCGGAAGTCCGCGGGCTGGCCGGCGGCCTGCTCGGGCGACATGTAGCTGACGGTCCCGAGGAGCCCTCCGGGCTCCGTCCGCGAGACGGTGGCCAGGCTGCCCTCGCCGCCCGTGAGCGAAAGGCTCAGCTTGGCCAGGCCGAAGTCGAGGATTTTCACGACTCCGTCCTTCGTGACCATGACGTTCTCGGGCTTGAGATCGCGATGCACGATGCCGGCGTCGTGCGCAGACGCGAGCCCGTCGGCCAGCGGAGCGGCGACCGACAGCAGCCGGCGGACCGGCGGAGATCCCGCGGCGACGATCTCCCGCAGCGTGCGGCCGTTCACAAGCTCCATCGCGATGAACGAGGCGCCGGCGTCCACGCCCACCTCGTAGATCGTGACGATGTTCGGGTGATTGAGCGCGGAGGCGGCGCGCGCCTCGCGCTCGAAGCGCTTCAGCCGCGACGCGTCGCTCGACACCTCGGCGGGGAGGACCTTGATCGCGGCCTCGCGGCCCAGGCGCGTGTCCCGCGCGCGGTAGACCTCGCCCATGCCGCCCGCGCCCAGCGGCGCGAGGATCTCGTAGGCGCCGAGTCGCGCGCCGGGGGTCAGCATCCCCGTTTCGATCGAGATGGTCGCTTCGCCTGGCGGTGCAGGCTGCTCGCCGTCTGTGTCGAGCCCGTTTGCGTCAGGACGTGGAAGGTCATGCACGCCCTTCCGATCTGGATCTCATCGCCATCGGTGAGGTCGCGTTCGCCGTCCACCAGCGCGCCGTTGACTATCGTCCCGTTCTTGCTGCCGAGGTCCCGGATCGTCGCGCGGTCGCCGTCCACGACGATCCGCGCATGGCGGCGCGAGACCGACGGATCGTCGATCCACACGACGGACTTGTCCCGGCCGAAGAACGTCTCGCCCGTCGCGAGCTCGATCTCGCGCAACTCCCACCGCAGTTTGTGCAGGATGGGTGGGACGAGCTTCGGAGTCCCGCGCGCCCGCGCCTCCGGTTCCGGCTCCGGCTCCGGCTCCGGCTCCGGCTCCGCCACGAACCCGTAGCCGAAGCGGTGCACGGTCTTGACGATCGTCGGCTTCTGCGCGTCGTCGTGGAGGGCCGCGCGAAGCTCGGCGACGAGGTTCGACAGGCTGGCGTCGGAGACGAACACGCCGGTCCAAAGCCGCTCGTGGATTTCCTGCTTCGGGAGAACGCGCGGCCGACTGCCGATCAGCAGCTCGAGGAGCTCGAACGCCTTCGGGGAGAGCTCGACCGGGGAGCCCGCGCGGGACACCACGCGCGTATCCGAATCGAACAGGCAGCCCGCGAAGCGGAGCCGCACGCGGCTACCCTGCGCGCGCCGCGATCATTCCAGCGACGCCGCCGCGGCGCCGGGATCGGCGTTGCAACAACCGTTCGCCATGATTCGGAAGTCCTGACGAGAATCCTACCGCAGCCGGCCGACTGCGCGTGCCGAGCCGGGGAGCGGGCGAAGGAGCGCTGCGTTCGGCGATTGGCGCCCGACGACGATGTCGGGCACCGTGACGTCAGGGCCTGGGAGGCAGCGTCCTCGTTCCGCCCCGCGGCGTCACGCGCTCGACGGACTCGCGAGGGTCGGGAGCGGAGAGCAGGAAGACGCTGCCGCCGAGCGTGCCGGCGAGGAGACCTCCCTGGGGCAGGACGGCGAGCGACAGGATCTGCGGGTTCGACGGACCGCTGGCCCCCGTGTGGACCCACGTCGCGCCGAGGTCGTCGGTCTCGTAGACGCCCGCGTACGTGCCCGCGTAGAGCGTCGACGTCGAGGGGTCATAGGCGATCGCGTGCGCGGGGGACGCGGGCAGGTCGGTCGCCTTTTCCCAGCTTCCTCCGCCGTTGCCGCTCCGGAACAGGCCGCCCTCCCCGGCGGCGAACACCGAGCCGCCCACGACCAGAACGTCGTAGACCAGGCTCCCGGTGATGCCGGCGTTCGCGGCGGACCACGAGGATCCCCCATCCGTCGACTTGAAGACGCCCTGCTCCGTCGCCGCGTACACGACGCCGCTCGACGCCGGGTCGGCGGTCAGCGAGTAGAAAACCAGCGCCGGCAGCCCGGCGGTGACCTGCGACCACGACGCCGCCGAGTCCGTCGAGCGGAAGAGGCCGTGGTACGTGCCCGCGAGAAACGCGCCTCCCCCGCCCGAGGGGATGAGGAGCGAGCCGACCGGCGACGGCGGCTGTGTGGGCAGACCGTTCGACACGGACGTCCACGTCGCGCCCTCGTCCGTGCTCCGGAAGACGCCGCCCGCGGCTCCCACGTAGAACGCCTCGGTCGTGCCCGCGACCACGGTGACGTCGAGGATCGAGTTCTGTCCGAGGCCCGACACCTGCGTCCACGAACGAGCGCCGTCCTGGCTCTGGATGAGGCCGAGTCCGACCGTGCCGGCGAGGATCCGCGTCTCCGCGTCCATGTCGTCGACGGCGAAGGTGTTCACCGTGATCCCGTTCAGCCCGTCCACGATGACGTGGAAGACGCTGCTCTCGTAGTAGGCGGCGCCGCCGACGTCGAACGGAAGCTTTCCGTATCCCAGGTAAAGCCGCGGGGGCGTTCCGGCTCCGAGCGCGAGCGCGTTGACCCACACGGATCCGGGAATCGCGGACCACGCGGTGGCGCCGCTCGGAAGCACGTACGCACCCGTCTGCACGCCGGCGTAAGCCGTCCCGGCCGAGTCCACGGCGACCGCATTGACGGCCACGAACGTCCCCGTCGGCTCCCAGTGCGCGCCGGAGTCATGCGTCAGGAACACGCCGCCGTTCACCGTCCCGGCGAAAACGTTCTGCGCGTCGGTCGGGTGAACCGCGAGAGCGCTGACGTGGAGGTTCGTCAGCCCGAAGTTCACGTCCGTCCACGTCGCGCCCGAGTCCGTGCTCTTGTACACGCCGTTCTGGAGCGTGCCCATGTACAGAGTCGTATGGGCGCTCGGCGCGACCGCGATCGCGGTCGGCTGCTGCGCGAAGAGGGACGCGCCGATGGGAGTCCACGACGCGCCGCCGTCGGCGCTCCGTCCGGCCCAGCCGGCGGAGCTCACCGCGTACGCGATCGAGGCTCCGGCCGGGTCGAAGACGACGGCGTTGATGCCGGTGCCCGGAGATCCGGCCGCGAGCGCCCAGGACGTGCCGCCGTTGACGCTGAAGTAGAGCCCGGACTGCGCGCCGGCGACCACGACGTTCGCGTCGCCGGGCGAGACCGCCACCGCGGAGACGCCCGGGTCGGGCAGGCCGACGCTCACGGAGTGCCAGTGGAGTCCCGCGTCGTCGCTGCGGAAGACGCCCCCGTGGTCCACGCCGGCGTAGAGGACCTCCGGCGAGGAGGGAAAGCGGGCGAGCGAGAGGACCACCGCACCCGCCGGCCCGACCGGCGTCCAGAACGCGGTCGGCGGAGACGCCGCGGCGGCGACGCCGGCGCCCGACGCGGCGAAGACGGCGGCCGAGAGAACGGCGGTGAAAACGGATCTGCGGCGCACGACCGGGATTCTATGGCCGGGGAGAGGGAGGCCCGCGAGAAACTAGAAGACGGACGTGTCCGCGAAGCTCTCGGGCTCGCCCGGCGCGTGCTCGTGCGTCCAGACCTGTCCCGTCTGGGTGTCGGTGACCTCGATCGAGTACTGGACGCTCGAGAGGCCACCCACGAAGACCCAGAAGTGCCCGTTGACCGGCCGGCCGTCCAGGACCTTCACGACGAGCTCGACGTTCGACGGGTGGAAGAACCAGAACGCGCCCGTATCGCGCGTCAGCGGGATCGGCGAGGCCTCCACGGTGGGGCCGTCGGGGCTGACCTGCCAGCCAGCGATGACGCGGAAGCGGCCGTCGCTGAGGCAGAGGGCGTGCGGATCGGACGAGCAGCCCGGCGGAGGCGGAGCGAGATCGAGGCGAAACGCGCCTTCGAGGGAACCGGCGTAGAGGGTCGAGCCGGCGAGCGCCAGCGAGCCCACGCTCACCGGCTCGACGGGACCAATCGTGGTCCAGCTCGTCCCCCGATCGACGGACCGAAACGCGCCGGAGTAGCCACCGCCGTAGAGAACACCGGGAGACCCGGGATGCGCGACGAGCGTCTCGATGCCGCCCGGAAGAATCTCCGTCCACGTGCGGCCTCCGTCGACAGAACGCAGGAACGGCGTCGCAGGACGGCCGGTCGAACCCGGAAGCGCCCCGGAGTAAGTGGTTCCCGCGTAGACCACATCGTGGTCGAACGGATCGATCACGATGGAGGAGACGCCTTCGGTCGGCGCGGACCGCGTTCGCGTCCACGAGGTCCCTGCGTCGTCAGTCCGCCAGAGGTCGCCTGCTGACGTTCCGGCGTAGAGCCGTTCCGGCGCTGCCGGGTCGACGGCGAGAGCCGAAACCACGTCGCCGGGCGCGACGGCTATCGGCAGGCTCGTCCACGTCTGGCCCAGGTCGCGCGACGCAGACAGTCCATCGGCCAACCCCGCGTAGATCACCCCGGGACCCGCCGCCAACGAAGATATCGGGGCTCCGGCCGGTGCCGAGCTCCACGTCTCGCCGCCATCCAGCGACGTCCAGACATCGCTCCCGGTTCCCAGGTAGACGTGATCGGGCGCGAACGGATCGACGAGCAGACGGCCGACGTCGGGCGTCTCCAGACGCGTCGTCCAAGTCGCGCCGCCGTCGAGAGTTCGCGCAACGCCCGCGTCGATTCCCGTGTAGTACGACACGAAGGCGACGGACGGCGCGTCGGGTCTTACGGCGATCGAGAACACCTCCGCGGGATCGGGCAACCCGGGTCCGATCGGCGTCCACCCAACGACACCCGCGCGCGGCGAAGCCAACTCCGCCGCCGACCCATCGGACGGGAACGCCTCCGTGTCCGCGACGCTCGCCATCTCTCCCCACGCGTTGTCGTAGGTCCGGACGGCGGACGTCAACGTGTCGCGCACCGTGACGCGATATGCGCGATTGGTCAGCGCGCCGAAGAACACCCAGTAGGCGCCGTTGACGGAACGCGCGTCGAGGACCTTGACCATCAGCTCCACGTTCTCCGGATAGAAGAACCAGAAGTACCCGGAGTCGTCCGTCACGGCGATGGCGTGCGCGGCGCGGCTGGGCCCCAGCGGAGCGCTCTGCCAGTCGACCGTCACCTCGAACCGCCCCTTCTGCGCGCAGAGGGTGGTCGAGAGCTCGCAGGTGCCCGGCGGACGGCCACCGCTCGACAGGGCCGCGACCATCGCGAGGGCCGAGAGGAGCATGGATTCGAGCATACGCCCCGTGCCCTCGGAAAGAGACACATCGCCTCGTGCGTCGTCCCCTCTGGCGGACAATCCAACGGCGGACTCCTGGAATTTGCTGTACTTTCGATCGGCATTCGGATTGCTCCAGCGACGCAACGATTCCAGCCCCGGCGATCCCCGGATGACGAGAGGAGAACGCCATGGCTCGGTTTCGGGTTCGATTTGTCCGGTTCGTCCCCTGGACGGCGTCCGTGCTCGCCGCCGTCAGCGCCGTCCTCGCCCAGCAGGCGGACGACAAGCCCTTCGTCGAGAAGGTCGAGGTTCGGGTACGCTCCGTCCTCGTCTTCGTCACGGACGCGAAGGGAAAGCCGCTCGCGTCGCCTCCCCTGCCGTCGCAGCTTCGCGTCGTGGAGAACGGCGCTCCGGCCGAGGTCG
>Ga0157374_10002640_pt1 | contig 15108 bp, 17 predicted proteins | sample M25metaG_FD_115308 | JGI IMG/M metagenome (GOLD analysis project Ga0157374, IMG submission 115308) | Miscanthus rhizosphere microbial communities from Kellogg Biological Station, Michigan, USA - M2-5 metaG | ecosystem: Host-associated > Plants > Roots > Rhizosphere > Soil | place: USA: Michigan...
AGAATCGCCTGGAACAGTGAACGCAAATTTGTGTTCTTTACCGTCGTCACTGCTAAAAGCAAGAATGTCCGACTGTAGCTCGATCGTGTACGTGCCCGCTTTCAGCGTAGTATTTCCGACTGAGAAATCAAACGGTATGTTTGCTAAGACACGGTTGCCAGTTTGGGCATGCGCTGGCACGATTGTAAGTGCTACAACTAGTAAGGTCATCACAGCTAATAACATAGATCTGAACAAATACTGCATCGTTTCCTCTTCCTTCATAGTGATTAACTACGATCAAGATTTACACTCTGCCTTCTTATAACCAGCGTCTGAGTGCATGTTAGGTTTGATTCAGTGATGAAGATATTGTCCGTAAAGATTTGTCAGGCGCCCGTCAAATAATTGTCTGCGCGCAGGTCGGAGGGTCGGGATCTTTTTCTTCGTCACGACACCCTTCGCGACCGAGGCTTGCCTCGATTTGTACCTCCCGGGTTCAACTTCGACCTTGGTCGTCTCGCACACACCGGCGGCGCACCGCTGGGATCGCCTCGCTCCAGTTGCTTACGCTGTACTTGGTGAGTTGGCGATTGTTTGACAGGTAAATTCACAAATTATTGTGCCTTCGGATGAATTAGACAGGTCCTCTCATGCCGATTTTCGTATGGCAGCCGGGAAGTCAAGCACCTGCCTCGTTGGGCCTGGGGGATCAACTTCACGGCCTTGTGAAATCGTAGCGGAACATAGAACTGGATCACCGTTGCCATGGTCATCCTCCATCTCTTTTGCGTTCCACAACAAGGGAGAGGCACTTCGGATGCCAAAGACAACGGCAAGATTGCCGTTCTAATTTGCTGAAAATAGGTAGGTTTGGGAAGGCGTACTGGGGAGGAGGTGTTGAAAGTCGAAGATGTTGATGCTCTCCGACACAAGTCAGGCCTTGCTTGGCCTGTCGCCGGTATCGAACCGCGAGTACGCGATTACCGACGACGAGGCCATGAAAATCCAAAAACGGTGGTTCCAGCCCATGCTCAACGTTCTGCCCTCCTGAATCTCGTCAACTGTTGTAAACAGGCGATTACATCAACTACGGCCGGGTCACCTCCCGTTTTGGAGTCTATGAGTGTAATTGCGATATTACACCAACTAACCAAACGCGATTCCACCTACGGCTCCTTGCCCGCGCTTCGCTATTGTGCGCTCGGCTTTATCGACCCGCTCGACGTCTCCTGCTTCCAAGTAAGTTTGAGCCAACGCTGCGGTGGACCGTAGACGGATGATCACGTCGGACCGACGTGCTAAGTGGCCGCCGGCCCTGGCACGTAACCGTCGCTCAATCTTTGGCCTGACTTCGAAATCGCAGCCAGCTTGCTTGGTCTCTGGAACCACATGCAGTGTGGTGGACGAATCGACGGCGTCGGCAAGGAGTTTAGGTGTCAGGGAAATGTCAGACGAACGGGCGCGCCAGATATGGGGGGCGAGTCTTTTCATTGCTGACTCTCCGCCTTGACCATTCTTTACGATCCGGCACCGAGGCTGGGCATCAAACTGCTTAGGAAGGATGTTATGAAGAGGTTAATGATGTTATTTACGCTGGCGGTAGTCACGATGGCGCCTCTGGGAGCTTTCGCGCGCCCGGTTCGCGTCTTTGTTGCACCGCGTTTTGGTTGGGGATGGTACTCACCCTACTGGGGACCCTATCCGTATCCATACGGACTTTACGCTCCCCACACTGGCGCGCTCAAGCTCGATACCAACGTTAAGGACGCAGAGGTGTATGTAGATGGCGCTTACGCCGGCACAGTCGGTAAACTGAAAACCATGAATCTCCGACCTGGTAGCTATGAAATAGAGGTACGCGCACCGGGACGAACACAGTTTAACGAGAAAGTGTACGTTGCTGCTGGCAAGACCTTACACTTGAATCCGGACCTGCGTGTTCAAACGCAACCGCAACCGTAATCTCGTTCTCGAAGGCGCGGTAAGGGAGCGCGGGACACGCAAGTGTCTCGCGCTGTCTCGCGCTTTCCGAAAGGTAGTTGGTGTAACCGCCTGGTAACAACAGTTGGTGGCAACATGTGTAAGGCTCGGCTTACTCCTCCGACCGTGATGAGACTTTCATTAGCGACAAACATGGTGGCCTCACTAGCGCCAGTCCCCCACACTTCTCCATAGGGCACCGATCAATATCGGTGCAAGGTGGCGCAGCAACCCCGCGGATCGACTATTCCTAACTTCGATTCCTGCATTGAGACAGCAGTAGTCGACACGCAACGGTCGATGTTTGCGAGGAGCTTCCTCGCGAGAGCAGTAACCTGCCGTGACTATGCTGGGTGCGGCGATGAGATCCCGCGGGACTTTCTCGTTGGGGTATGAAATAAACAGCCGTTTCCGCTGAGGTTCGTTACGAACGGCGATTACTGCATACTGCGAGATTGAGGTCTGTTTCAACATGTTCACAGCCAGCCGAGTCGTGCCTCGTTCGCGATGCTCTGACGAAATAAGTCGTAGCACACTACTGAACAAATCAGCGCGGAAGTGTGAGTAGTTTTCCCAAACGTCGTAGCCGGTCAGTGATGGGCCGCAGTCGGTTTTCGACAAAAGATGGTAAGAAGGGAGCGCTTGCTCCTGGCAACTGGCGGCTAGACCATTCTTTCCGCGGATTGCATCGAGGCCATTCCAGTGTCCTCCATGTATGCGCCAATAGTCGCTAGGAACTTCGATGCCAGCCGGGCCCGCAGACGACTATTAATGCAGAGGACTATAGCGAGAGAGCTTTTTCTAGCCTTACCATATCTATGTGGCCGGAAGTTGATATCCGATGTACGAGTGTCACTTTGTTTAACACTGTCATTGTTTTTGGCACTAAACCGGTTCGTGCAACTAGGTATGGCGGTGTATGGGATCACTTACTGCTCTAGTGCGACAGTTTCGATTGGTGAAAAAGTGCGACGCTTTAGCGAAATGGATCATCTCTCATGTTGAAGAAAACTCTTATCAGAACCGTGGGGATCACGCCCGTATGTATAGCATATGATCTTAGAACCACAGGTCGCGCGGGGAACTGATGCTGAGCGCTATGCAGCTCTGTTTCACATCTCTAAAGCGCTCTCCGCTTGCGGGGAGCCAGAACAACTGGCACGAGTTCTCGCCGACCAGTTGCGCGGGCTCATCAGTTTCGACCATCTCGACGTGCTCATCCTTAAGGAAAATTCCACCGAAATCGAATGGCACGGGTGGGGAACCGCGCCGGCCGCCTTCCACGACCTTCCGGTCGAGGAGACATCAAGCTGGCAGGTTTTAAACACCCAGGAACCGTGCCACATCGCTGATTGGGATGCGGATGACAAGTTCCCGCGGTTGAAACGGATTTTGGAAAATAGCGGTACGAAGATCGGCTCTGTGATTCGGGTACCATTGACAACACCGCACCGGCGCTTAGGAACGCTGGGTGTCGCCAGCCGTGATCGCAATGCCTACCACCCGGAAGACGTGTGCTTCTTGGAGTTGCTTTCTCGTGGTGTTGCGCTGGCCATTGATGACGTTCTTAATCTGCGGAAATCTCGAGCTGCCCAACTGGAACTGGAGCGGCAAAATAGCCGGCTCAAACTGCTCCTTGACCTGACGAATCGGATCACCTCCAACCTGGACCTAAGCGAACTACTGCGTGCAGTCTCAGGCAACGTTCGGCAGGTTATGGAGTGCGATCTCGTCGGGATTACCCTACTGGATTCTGAGAGCGGCAACTTTCGGATTTACGTGCTTGATTTCCCCAGCAGTAAGGGACTCTTGCACGAGGAGTTGGTTACTTGTCAGAGCGGAGCCAGTTTGAGAGCTTTCGAAACGCTCAAGCCGGTCATTGTGAACCAATTTGACGCAGCCGAGTTTGGCGAAATGTCTGACATCGTCATCGGTGAGGGAATCAAGACCGCCTGTATTGCTCCTTTAGTTAATCGTGGACGGGCAATTGGTGTATTAGGTCTTGCGCGAAAGGAAGACAACTCTTTCAGCGAGCACGATGCGGAGTTCCTTACCGAGGTAGCAGGCCAAGTCGCGATCGCCATCGAAAATGCGCTCGCCTACCGAGAGATTTCTGAGCTCAAAGACACACTTGCTCAAGAAAAGGTATATCTCGAAGAAGAGATTCGCAGCGAACTGAATTTTGAGCAAATCGTTGGAACCAGTCCAGCCCTGAAGCACGTTCTGGAATTGGTGGAGACCGTCGCATCAAGCGATTCGACGGTGCTGCTCCTTGGTGATACGGGAACGGGAAAGGAGTTGATCGCTCGCGCTATTCACGACCACAGTCGGCGCAAGGATCGCACGTTTGTGAAACTCAACTGCGCTGCTATTCCAACCGGTCTGCTCGAAAGCGAATTGTTTGGACATGAAAAGGGGGCGTTCACTGGCGCCATCAGCCAAAAGATCGGCCGGCTGGAACTCGCCCATCAGGGCACACTATTTTTGGATGAAGTTGGCGACATCCCAATTGAAATTCAGCCAAAGTTGTTGCGTGCTCTGCAAGAGCGGGAATTCGAACGTCTGGGCAGCACGCAAACGAGGAAAGTGAGCGTGCGACTGGTTGCCGCAACCAACCGTGACTTGGAAAAGATGATTGGAGCGCGCGAATTTCGCAGCGATCTGTACTACCGGTTGAATGTCTTTCCCATTCGCATTCCACCACTACGCGAACGGAAGGAAGATATTCCCGTGCTCGTTCGCCACTTCGTCCACCGGTTCGCAAGGCAAATGCAAAAACATATCGAAACGATTCCGGCCACCACAATGAAAGCCCTGACGAATTGGGAGTGGCCGGGGAACATTCGGGAACTCGAGAATTTCGTCGAGCGCGCTGTAATCCTCACGCGCGGCAAATCGCTTGAGGTGCCGATCGCAGAATTGCGCAACTCGGGAGCCGCCCCCCCCGTGCCGAACCACAATGGCACGCAGGACGAAATTTCTCGGATTGTAAGAGAAACGATCAGCGAAATTAACAAGGGGACCACCAAAGGCGCAGTCAAAGAGCATGACGAGCGGGAGCGGCAAGAGATCATCCACGTCCTGCGTGAGACAAAAGGTCGTGTTGGGGGCGCAGACGGTGCTGCCGAACGTATGGCAATCAATCGGACCACATTGATTTCTCGGATGAAGAAGTTTGGCATTGACCCCAGACTTTTTGTTTGATCCGAAACGCGCTTTTTTGCTTCCATCCTGTTTCGCTCAATCTCAGTCTCGCATCGCGACCAAAAGCCTAAACGCCACCGACTAGTTAGCGGCGTTGAGACTGATTTCGACAGTTTCAACACCGCAACACTTGATTCTCGCACTTCAACTCTGAATTTCACACACTTAGGACAGCCTCCTTTTGGCATACGTTTTGCTAATTCCCTTTGTCGGGAATAAGCACGCTGTTGAGACGTTCTGTCATGAGTGAGGATGGAGGAAATGAGGTCAGGCCGCCTGGCGCGAGGCGCGACGAGTAAACCGCGTGCGAACATTGATAAGCGGTTGTTCGTCTTTGGAAAAGCCGAAGTTACTCGGACCATGCGCACTGTCTTTTTCTTATGGTTGGTCATTTCCATTGCGTTGATCCTGATGGCATTCTCTCAGCGACGCGCAATTATCGACCTATTAAGGACGGCTTCGTCAGCCTCGACACCGGCAACAGTCACTTTGGCGGCTCCGCCTTGGAATCCATGGACTTATGGTGCCCACATTTTGGCACGCGATTTGCCCTTCTTAGCTGCGCGAAGAAAAACGGCATGTTGAAGATTTCTGTAATCGATCGTCGCACAGAACGCCGGTTGGTTCTTGAAGGCAAGCTAATCGCGCCTTGGGTCGCGGAACTGAGGACAGCATGGCGAACAGCGAATGAACAGATCGGGAGGTCTGCGGTGGTAGTCGATCTGAGGAACGTAACCCTCGTCAGCCAAGAGGGTGAGAGCGCTCTCCTGGAATTAATGAGTCAAGGCGCAAAGTTTCGTTGTAGCGGAGTACTCACCAGGCACCTGATCCAGGAGCTCGCACGCAGACAGAAGAGAAGCCGAACCAGGGAGCGCACCCCTATGTGCGGGATGACCAAGGACAAATATGACCCTGCTATGCCCAAACCGGACTAAGCCAACTGTTGCAGCCGACTATGCGACCAGCGACGACTTTAGAAAGTCGTTCGCTGAAGACACGGACGCACTGCACATGCTCGCATATTTAGTAACGGGCAATCACGAGAACTCGGAACAGTCCCTCGTTACCGGCCTTGAGGATTGTGTAGACAATAACTTCGTTTTCAAAGAGTGGGCTTGCTCTTGGACTCAGCGCACCATCGTTCAATGCGCAATTCGCATGATATCGCCGCGGCCCAACCATGCCGCTTGGACCAGAGTTTCGCGGCGACTGCAAACCTTCAAAACGCTCAAGCAAAACATGCCACGATCGCGACCGTGCTCGCCCTTGGAGACTTCGAGCGTTTCGTCTTTGTCCTGTTTGTACTCGAGGGGTATTCCGGTCAGGATTGTTCTGTTCTTCTAAGTTGTTCGCGAGAGGAAGTTAGGGAGGCACGAGTACGAGCGCTACAGCAGATCGCTGAGATCCGGCACCGAAATAGCAGCGGTAGATCGCCGAAACCTACAACCGCCCCAATATGGATTTTCGTAATCTCGAAGACAGGCAGGAGTACGAGACCGATGTGCTTCGGGCGTTCAGCGAACCTCGCCGCGAGGACTTACACGTTTAGATGGTCGGCCGATCGATCAAGTGTTCGAAACAGGACCAACCTTCGGAGGAAGTTCAGTATGGCAATGGGAGAGCATAAGAACTGGAGGGAATTGTGCCACGCCGCGCTCGAAGCAAAAGACCCCAACGAATTGCTGGAGATCTTGCAGGAGCTCAACAACGCCTTAAAGCACGAAGAGCAGGTCCGTCGTGATTTCAGGAAGGCCAGAAAGGCGACCAGTTCTTTTGGTGAACTACACAGTTGATAATTATGCGAAAACAACGAGCACGAACAGATGTTTTTAACCGCGGAGCAGCCGAGACCAAATATATCGCGCTATCGCCCCCATGCCGTGATTGGCCGATGCAATGTTAAGGATGGGTGGGCCAATGACTAGTTATTGAAAACCAAGTTTTGATTGGGGTTACCTTTCCGGCGAACTCGTCGTGGAGGTCCAAAATGCCGGGGCGTAATGAGCAGAAGGAAGCGAACGATAATGAAATCATTTCTGACCGCGAAATCTGGTCTGCAATTCGTTATCTCGATCCGGAATCAGCTCAGAGGGAGTGTGACATCGCGGCAACCGTCGCTATAGTGGCGCTAATTTGCATAGTTTGTATGGTCGTTGTGTTGTTTCACTTCCGGGGATTGTAGGATCTGGAAACTCTGAGAAGAGGCTGCCGATCGCGTCGTGCTATCTCACATTCAGAAAGGACACGGAGAAGTGAGCGAACAGAGCGACTCAAAACCTTCGACCAGCATCCTGCACTCTGCCGGCCCTCTCTTTCAAATGGAACAGTTCATGAGAAGCGAAGTCTCTGCGATTTCGCCATTCGTCGATAAGCTCATGGTCTTCATAAGAAAATGCCAATGCGTTCCTGGCAACGAATTTGACGTTGAAATTTCCTTGCGAGAAGCTTTGGCAAATGGCGTCATTCACGGCAATCATGAAGATCCCAGCAAGCATGTTTACGTCGACTGCCGCTGCGTGCCCGATGAGGAAGTTTCCATTGTGGTCAGGGACGAAGGATCGGGATTTAGCAGTGCCGAGATTCCTAACCCAACCACCGCAGAGCAACTCCAGTCGATGCATGGCCGCGGCATCTACCTGATGAAAAGTTTGATGGACGAAGTCCACTTCGAGCGAGGTGGCACCGTAGTGCACATGCGAAAGAAGTGCGCCAGGGCAGGAAATCGCTAGCAATGTCTTGCAATCTTCGCCGATTCGTTGTTGCTCGAGCTGTTGAAGCCACTTTCGACACCTTCAACACTTGGCACGCGCTGATACGTTGCAGTTTTTGAATCCCCCGTTGCGTCTCAACCGCTTACACAAATGTGATGTGCTGCGAGCTTTGGCTAGCGCATTGCTCTACTGCTTCATGGCGACAAATCCTGCCACACATCGACGAGGAGTACAGACTTTGATGCATGAGCGCAAGAGATCTATTTTGACCGGGCTTCTACTATTCAGTCTTGTTGCCGGCTTCGCCTTGGCGATGATTGGTTGCGGACGAACTCAAGCCGCAGCGCCGTCGCCAGCTCCCGAGGTAAGAGTTGCTCCAATTGTTCAGCAAGATGTGCCGGTGTACAGCGAATGGGTAGCGACGTTGGATGGTTACGTGAACGCTGAGATCCGGCCCCAGGTCTCAGGCTACATAATCAAGCAAAACTACAAAGAAGGGTCGCTGGTCCGAAAAGGCCAGGTACTGTTTGAAATAGATCCGCGGCCCTTCAAGGCGGCGCTTGACCGAGCGAAGGGTGACCTCGCACAGGCAGAAGCGCAACTTGGCAAAAGCGCTCTTGATGTGGAGCGCGACACGCCTCTGGCGAAGGCCAGGGCTATCGCTCAGAGCCAACTAGATAATGAGATTCAGGCCAAGCTCGGAGCCCGGGCCGCCATCGAATCGAACAGGGCGATCGTGGAGCAGGCTGAACTCAATCTTGAGTGGACTAAAGTCACCTCACTGATAGATGGGATTGCGGGCATCGCACAAGTTCAGGTGGGGAACCTCGTGGGATTGAATTCTGTCTTGACTTCAGTTTCGCAACTGGATCCCATCAAAGCCTACTTTCCGATTAGCGAGCAGGCGTATGTCCTCGCACAGAAACAGAGCAATGCCGTTTCTTCCAAGCACGCCATCAGTTTTTTCGGAAACTCGCTCGACCTGATTCTGACTGACGGAAGTATCTTCGCTCACAAAGGCAAGATCCTGCTGGCCGACCGGCAGGTGGATCCAAACACGGGCACCATCCGCATCGTCGCTGCCTTCCCGAACCCCGGCAATATTCTGCGTCCCGGCCAATATGGACGGGTGCATGTCGAAACCAACATGAAAAGAGGCGCGCTGTTAGTGCCTCAGAGTGCGGTTGAGCAATCGCAAGGAAGCTATCAGGTGGCGGTTGTCGGCGGCGATCACAAAATTAATATGCGCACCGTGAAGCCGGGCGAAACTGTCGGGACGATGTGGGTGATTGACAGTGGCTTAAATCCGAGTGAGCAGGTTGTAGTCGCAGGGACACAAAGGCTCCAGGAAGGAACCGTCGTTACTCCCAAGCCCGCACAACTTCCCCGAGAAGGAAACTGAGCTATGTCGAAGTTCTTCATCAACCGTCCGATCGTCGCGATGGTGATCTCCATCCTTATGGTGATCGTGGGTGCAGTCACCATAGCTAGCCTGCCCGTAGCACAGTTTCCGAACATCGTTCCACCGGAAATTCAGCTGCAGGCCACCTATGTCGGGGCGGACGCGCAGACGCTGGAGCAATCTGTAGCCACGCCGATCGAGCAGCAGATTAACGGCGTGGACAACATGGAATATATGTATTCCCTGAACGCCACCGCCAACTCGCAGACCACCCTAATCGTGGACTTCGACATTAAGACGGATCCGAACACCGATCTCATCCTCACACAGTCGCGCGAGCAACTGGCCAGCGGTCAGCTTCCACCTGAAGTTAACAGCTATGGGGTCACGATCAAAAAGTCAGTCACCGCCCCGCTGATGCTGATTTCCTTATCTTCGCCGCATGGTAGCCACGATACGAAGTTCCTGGCCAACTATGCGTACATCAACCTCAATGATCCCATTGCGCGGCTGTACGGTGTGGGGCAGACGCAGGTTTTCGGCGCGGGGCAGTATGCGATGCGGATGTGGGTAAAACCTGACCAACTGGCGAAACTGGGCATCACCGTCACCGACATCGTCAATGCCGTCCAGGCGCAGAACAAGGTGAATCCGGCTGGTCAAGTTGGTGGCGAACCAGCTCCCGCAAATCAGCAATTCACTTATTCCGTTCTCGCTCAGGGCCGGCTGAGGTCGCCGGAGCAATTTGAAGACGTCGTCGTCCGTGAAGCTCCGGATGGCGGAATCGTGCGCGTGAAAGACGTCGCCCGGGTCGAACTGGGCGCGCAGGACTACAGCATTGTCAGCCGCTTGAATGGCCAGCCGGCCGCGATTATCGCCGTTTACCAGTTGCCCGGCTCCAATGCGGTGCAAACGGCGGCAGCTGTTCGAAAGCTGATGGCAGAGATGAAACAGCGCTTCCCCGGCGACATGGATTACGTTATATCGCTTGACCAGACGGCCGCTGTGACAGAAGGCCTGAAGGAGGTCGTTGAAACCCTTTTGATCGCCATCGTGCTGGTGATCCTTGTCATCTACCTCTTCCTGCAGGACTGGCGCGCGACGCTCATCCCACTGTTGGCTGTGCCGGTTTCGCTTGTGGGTACGTTTGCTGTCTTCCCGCTGTTCGGCTTCTCCATCAATACCCTTTCAATGTTCGGGTTGGTGCTGGCCATCGGCCTGGTGGTTGATGACGCTATTGTGGTGGTCGAAGGTGTACAACGCCACATTGAGGAAGGTCTTGCACCCAAGGACGCGGCGAGAAGAGCCATGGAAGAGCTCTCCAGTCCCGTGATCGGTATTGCCCTGGTTCTCTCGTCGGTCTTTGTGCCTACGGCCCTCATCCCGGGCATTACCGGAAGGCTTTATCAGCAGTTTGCTTTAACTATCGCGATCTCGGTCGTCCTCTCGGCTTTCAACGCCCTCACGCTTAGTCCGGCACTGGCATCGCTCCTGCTGCGGCCAAAGAAGGAGAGCCGTGGGCTTCTCCGAAGGTTCTTTGATTGGTTCAATCGAATTTTCGGGCGGGGGACAAATCTCTATGTCCGTGTATGCGGTGGGTTTATTCGGAAGGGTGCGTTGGCTTTCGTGGTGATTGCGGCGTTCGGCATCGGCGCGGTTTTCTTCGGCAGACATCTCCCCACGAGCTTCCTGCCCGATGAAGACCAAGGTTACCTCTTTGTCAATATGCAACTTCCCAACGCGGCTTCTCTGGAGCGAACGGCGGCAGCATCGAGACAGGTTGAAGCGATCCTCGCGAGTACGCCCGGCGTCCAGTACACCACGAGCGTTGCCGGCTTCAGCTTGCTCAGCTTTGTGCGGACCAGTTACAACGCGTTCTATTTTGTCACTCTGAAGCCCTGGGGCGACCGCACAACCAGGGCGGAACAATATCAGGAGATCAAGGCGCGCCTGAACCAGCAACTGAGCAAGCTTCCGGAAGGGACCGTTTTCAGTTTCTCACCGCCGGCAATTCCTGGAGTCGGCACTTCCGGCGGGTTTCAGTTCGTGCTGGAAGACCGTGCAGGGCGGGACGTGCAGTTCCTGGCAAGCAATCTGGACAAGTTCCTGGCGGCGGCCCGCAAGCGTCCCGAGATTGGCATGGTCAGTAGCACTTTTCTGCCGAGTGTGCCGCAACAGTTCGTGCAAGTAGATCGGGAAAAAGTGCTGAAGCAAGGTGTAGCCATCAGCGATGTTTACCAGGCCATTCAGGCCTTTATGGGCGGGGTGTTCGTCAACTACTTCAACGAGTTCGGCCGCACATGGCAGGTGTACGTGGAAGCGGAAGCTGCTTACCGAGCCGACCTTTCGAACCTGGCGCAATTCTACGTGCGTAACAACCGCGGCGAAATGGTGCCGCTAACAGCGCTCACGAAGTTCGAGTCGCGTGACGGTCCCGAATTTACGATGCGCTACAACGAGTACCGCTCGGCGCAAATCAACGGCAGCGCGGCACCAGGCTACAGCTCGGACCAGGCCACAGCGGCACTGGAAGACGTGTTCAAGCAAACCATGCCAGGCGAAATGGGCTATGACTACATGGGTATGTCCTTTCAGGAGCAAAAGGCACGGGAGGGAGTTCCGGCTACAGTCATCTTTGGGTTCTCGCTCCTATTTGTTTTTCTAGTTCTTGCCGCGCTCTACGAAAGCTGGTCATTGCCGTTCAGCGTGCTCCTTGGCACGTCGGGGGCGGTATTCGGGGCTTTTCTAGTCTTGTGGCTGCGGCGGGCGGTGCTCACTGCTTTCTATCCGGCTTACATGGTGCAACTCGAGAACGACGTTTATTCCCAGATCGGCTTGGTGATGCTGATCGGTCTGGCCGCCAAGAACGCGATTTTGATTGTCGAGTTTGCCAAAGAACGGTACGAAAAAGGGGAACCTCTGGTGGATGCGGCTCTAGAAGCGGCGAGGCTTCGTCTGCGTCCCGTTCTGATGACCTCGTTTGCATTCATTCTCGGATGTGTGCCGCTGTGGACGGCGTCCGGCGCGGGCTCGGTGGCGCGCCAAATCATGGGCACGGTCGTAATCGGCGGCATGCTGCTAGCGAGCTCCGTCGACATCCTCGTCGTTCCTGCACTATTCGTCTTGGTCGAGCGTCTGGCGATCCGTCGCGGTGGCGAAGCCCCCGGTCATACCACTGTTCCACAGCTAAAGCTGTCGGAAGGAGACTAAAGTGACAAAACCAACGGCCCTGTTACTGGGCCTCTCGCTAACCATGCTCCTGAGTACGGGCTGTGCTGTGGGACCGAACTATAAGCGGCCAAGCGTCGACGTTCCTGCGATGTACCGCGGAACTGCTCCGCAAGACGCCGCGCAGCCGGCGGCGGAATCGCTCGGAGACGAAAAATGGTGGGAGGTCTTCCAGGACAAACAGCTACAAGACCTTATCCGCACGGCTCTCCAGCAGAATTACGATGTTCGCAATGCGGCGACGCGAATCATGCAAGCACAGGCGCAACTCGGCATCACGCGCGCAGACCAGCTGCCGACAATCAGCGGCGGAGCCTCGGCCGTCAATGAACGCAATCCGCAGACGAAACTTTTCCATCAATACGAAACAAGCGCGAACCAAGTGGATCTCTCACTGGCGTGGGAGCTGGATTTCTGGGGAAAGTATCGCCGCGCCACCGAGTCCGCGCGGGCAAGTCTGTTGGCCACGCAGTGGGCACGTGAATCGATTGTTAGCACACTGGTGAGTGACGTTGCGACCGCCTACTTCCAGCTCCGTTCGCTCGATCTGCAGCTCGAAATCTCGCGGCGAACCCTGACTTCCCGCCGGGACTCGCTGCAGCTCACGGAGACCTTAGCAAACGGTGGGGCTACGTCCCTGCTCGATGTGCGCCAGGCGGAGCAGTTGGTGTTCACTGCGGCTGAAAGCATTCCCGATCTGGAGCGGCAAATCGAGCAGCAGGAAAATTTCATCAGCACGCTCCTTGGCAACAACCCTGGCCCCATTGCACGAGGAATGACTTTGACCGAGCAGCCGCATGTACCGGAGATTCCGGCGGGGCTTCCCTCGAGCCTATTGGAGCGACGACCTGACATTCGCGAGGCAGAAGCTCAGTTGATCGCGGCGAATGCTCAAATTGGAGTAGCGAAAGCAGCGTACTTCCCGCAAATTAACTTGACCGCGACCGCTGGATATCAGAGTACGGCACTAACGAATCTGTTCACAGGTCCGGCTGGGTGGTGGAGTTTCGGAGGATCGCTGGTGCAGCCCATCTTCACCGGTGGAAGGATCCGTTCCAACGTCAGGTTCACCGAGGCACGACAACAGGAAGCGCTGCTGACTTACCAGCAAACGATCCAACAAGCCTTTCGTGGGGTTTCGGACTCGCTGGTTGAGTATCGCAAGGATCGGGAGTTCCGGGAGTACCAGCAGCAACTGGCGCTCTCGGCGCAAGACGCAGCGCAACTTTCCGAGATGCGATATCGAGGCGGGGCCGCCAGCTACTTGGAGGTGCTCACGAACGAAACGAATTACTTTGATGCTCAGCTCGGACTTGCTCAAGCTCAGCTGAATGAGCTTGCAGGTCTGGTCCGCATTTATAGAAACCTCGGTGGAGGGTGGCAGCAATAAGACGCCACTGGGATTGGACTGGCTTTGGCTGGAGACTTGAGTTGACACAACGATGGCCCGAGTGAAGCGGATACCCTTGCTTGCACTGTTTTTTGTCTCCGTCGTGGAGTTCGCACTTGAGAGAGGGGATAGATATTGTGCTTATGACTGGGGCACTGACGATCTTGTTATGGGGCGGGTTGCGGAAGCCATGACACATTCATACGCCTTCGAGAAAAGAAGAATCCGTACGTTCATCAACAACGATATTCGAACCAAGGAGGAACGTCGCCATGAAGATGCCACAACCCGGACCTTTCACGCAATCAAACGCGTTTCAACCTCCAGACCAGATTCAGGGGCAAATCCGCCAACGAGCCTACGAAATGTACGAACTGCGTGGAAGAGAGGGCGGTCACGACCTTGATGACTGGCTTAGAGCGCAGAATCGGCGGTGACGCGGAATTTCGCGGCCTAAGCGTCAGAAAACGAAAAGGCGAAATGCACTCCTAGGGCTTTTAGAGAATGAGGGGGACTGTTCGAGGTGAACGTGGATTCCCGAATCCCGGACGCATGTCGTGACTGTGGGGCGCGAATTGCGGTGCGCCTTGGCCCCTACCCTTCCCCGCTGGTAGCCAGGTGCATCGCGCGCCCCGCCAGAATCTCTATGCCTTCCGCTCAAAAACTCGACACTCACCACAAAGCCCTCACCCTGAATCTCGATCCGTCCACCTTCGGTTCGTTCGTTGAAATCGGCGCCGGACAAGAAGTCGCCCGTTGGTTTCTTCTCGTGGGAGGGGCATCTGGAACTGTAGCCAAATCCATTTCTGCTTACGACAAAGAAGTCAGCGATAATCTCTACGGTTCCGGATCGCGCTACGTATCCAAACAACGACTCGAGGCGATGCTGGACAACGAATGGACCCAACTTCTCACGCAATTGAGCGAGTCCCGTGGGCAGCAAACTCGGTTCTTCTGCTTTGTCGATACCGTCTCCGCCCGTAACTTCGCCGGAACCAATGACTCACATGGGTGGGTCGGTATCCGATTTCAGTTGCAGCCCGGCGGTCCTCCCAACGATGTCGTGCTGCACATCAATCTGCGCGATTCTTCCAACGCCTTCCAGCAGCAAGCCATCGGTATCCTGGGCGTCAACCTTATCTACGCCGCATTCTATGAGGTGCAAACGCAGCAGTCATTTCTAGAAGGCCTGGCACAAGACGTTGTCGCGG
>Ga0157374_10002643_pt1 | contig 15092 bp, 10 predicted proteins | sample M25metaG_FD_115308 | JGI IMG/M metagenome (GOLD analysis project Ga0157374, IMG submission 115308) | Miscanthus rhizosphere microbial communities from Kellogg Biological Station, Michigan, USA - M2-5 metaG | ecosystem: Host-associated > Plants > Roots > Rhizosphere > Soil | place: USA: Michigan...
AGCGGAAGAGGTGATCTGGCAGCAAGCGAATTTTGATCCTTTGACCGGGTTGCCGAACCGGCGTTTGTTCCGCGATCGCTTGGACCAAGAAGTCAAGAAATCACATCGCACCGGATTTCCTGTCGCATTACTGTTTATCGATCTTGATCACTTCAAAGAAGCCAACGATGTACTTGGGCATGATATGGGCGATTTGCTGCTGATTGAAGCCGCGAACCGCATTAGCTCGTGCGTACGCGAGTCCGACACTGTCGCCAGGTTGGGCGGCGATGAGTTCACTGCCATTTTGCCGCAGCACGACGATGTGGCGCACGTAAAATCCATCGCTCAAAAAATGGTTGATGCGCTGGCGCAGCCTTTTCATTTGGGCAATGAGGTAGTCTATCTGTCCGGCAGTATCGGCATTACGTTTTATCCGACAGATGCTTCGGATTCGGAAGAACTGATCCGAAATGCCGACCAGGCTATGTATGCCGCAAAAAGCGGCGGGCGAAATCAGTTCCGCTACTTTACTCGGTTAATGCAGCAGCAAGCCCATGACCGGTTACGGCTGATCGGCGATTTGCGCAATGCCTTGCGTGAGGACCAGTTTGAAGTCTATTACCAACCCATTGTCGATTTAGCCACGGAACATATCACTAAGGCCGAGGCATTGTTGCGTTGGCATCATCCGAAGCTGGGGTTGATCGAACCGTTGAGTTTTATTTCTTTTGCAGAAGAGACGGGGCTCATCAATGAAATTGGAGACTGGGTATTCAAGCAGGCCGCCGCATGCGCTAAGTCTTGGAGCGCGCGCTTGGGTATTCCCTTTCAAATTAGCGTCAACAAGTCGCCGATTCAGTTTCTTTCCCATTATGAATCGGTTAATTGGCCGAATCATTTAAGGAATTCGGGAATGCCTGGAAGTAGTATTTCGGTCGAAATAACCGAGGGCATACTGCTTAATGCATCGGCCATTGTGGTAAACAAACTTCTGCAATATCGGGATGCCGGTATTCAGGTTGCGATTGACGATTTCGGCACTGGATATTCATCCATGGCCTACCTTCGAAAGTTCGACGTCGATTATTTGAAGGTCGATCAATCGTTCATACGCGATATGGTCTATGACGTAGGAAATAGAGCCATTGTCAAATCGATTGTTGTGATGGCTCATGAATTGGGACTTCAGGTCATCGCGGAAGGCATCGAAACAGCCGAACAACGTCAATTGGTGATTGATTCCGGATGCGATTTTGGCCAAGGCTTTTTATTTTCGAAAGCGATTCCACACAATGAATTCGAGCGCCTATTGGCGCATTCATACGAAATGTCGCTGAATACCGGTGAGGCGAAAATATCGTCAGCCATTTCCGCTATAGCACCGCTGCCGGTCCCAAAGGACTAGCAGCGGCGCTATCGATCGTTTTTTATTGATCTACTAAGTACGCATCCAATTTATCAAACGACCCTGTCCAACCTTGCGTCATGCCGCCTCTCGATTTAATGAAGGTTTCGAGTTCTTCTTTTGTCGTATCGCCATATGGTTCCCAAGTCACGGTCACGCGGGTTCGGTTTGGGCCTTCCTCGTTTAATGTTACGGTCGTCAGCATGGTCGCCGGCCACGTCGGGCTCATGGGATGACGAGAGATATTTCCCTTTTCATCGCAGAACTGTTGGGTATAAAGAAGGTAGTCGGGTTTCTCGATTTTTAAATATTCGGCTCTTCCGTACATTTTGATATTGCTATTATTCGTCATGAAATAGAAAGTATTTCCACCGGCGCGAATATCGGCATTAATAAACTCCATGTGGAATCCCGTGGGTGCTAGCCATTGAGAGAAATGTTTGGGATTCGTCCACATCTCGAACATCAAATCGAGCGGCGCATCGAAAGTTCGATTGATAACGAACTTCTCTTTGCCGGACGATTCCTTTTCCAAGTATTCCGCGAGCCGGTCCCACGTGGAATCGCCTCCCGCTTTCTTGATAAATTTGCGCGTTTCCTCAGCCGCTTCCGGCGTCGGCAAGGTCATGCGCATGTCCATCTTTGTTTTACCGTCGATTTCAGAGAACAAAACCGTTACCCGGAAAAGAGGTGGCCGATCATCGCTGCTGCCATGGTCGTAAACCAATTTCGAATGTTTTTCGACTTCGAGATATTGCGTCGTATTAGGGTAATCGGTGCCATCCGGACCGTGCATGGTATAGCGCCAACTGCCACCCGCTCTTAAATCTTTGCTATGGCTGGTAAGGGTAAAACCACGCGGCCCCCACCATTGCGCCACTTGGTCTGGATCGGTCCATGCGTCCCAGACGGCCTGAACGGGAGCGTCGTAAATCCGAGTGATTCGGATTTCGTTGGAGCTATTTTGTGCGGTCATTTTTCTTTCCTTTCACCTTCTTTTTCGAAGTAACGGTTTTCAAGTAAGCATCGAGACGATCGAAGCTTTCTTCCCAAAATATTCGATACTGCTCCATCCAATCGGCTGCGTCCTTTAGTGCATCGCCATTGAGTTTGCAGGGACGCCATTGGGCTTGACGGGTTTTGGTAATGAGGCCGGCTTTTTCTAAAACTTTAATGTGCTTAGTGATCGCCGGCAGACTCATATCGTGCAGAAACGGCTTGGCCAAATCGGAAACACTGGCCTCGCCCTTGGACAGCTGAGCCAGCATAGCTCTTCGAGTCGGGTCAGCAAGCGCCGCGAACGTTTGACTGAGATGATCCGGCATTGTATTAAACCAAAATGTTAATTAACGTTATGGTTTAATATAGGTCGTGACAAGGCTTGTGTCAACACTGCGTGCAAATCAATCAATAGCCTTTATTGCTATCAACGCAGTATTACCCATTGATCGTTGCCGATATGGTTTCAAGATAACGGAGCGGCTACGTAATTTCAGGCGGAGAAGACGAGGGGACAATATCAGGCCCTAGTGGCTCTGGAACCACATCGGGTTCCGGTGGTGGTTCCGGAATTTCCGGCTCCGGTGCCACGGGCGGTTGAATATCGGGCTGAGGATTTTTAGGCGGCGGTGGAATCTCCGGTGGAGATGGCGTAGGTGTTTTCTCCGGCGGCTGAGACATCGCATTTATTCCGGCGCTAATGTAATCCTTCATGGTTATTATGCCTATGGGAGGGATGATGAGGGTTAGGGCTTTAGTTAGCGTTTTGGTTCCCCATCATGGGTCTCGATGAAGCTTGGGTTTTAGCGCAGAATCAGGGAAAATGACATTAGAAATAAAACCACACTCATCACCGGCTTCCATTTTTTACGTTAATTGCATCGAGTCGAATTAACGAGCTGTCCTTTGCTATATCTGACAAAGAGGAGCCGCATGCGCTCTGAACATTTGCATCGATTCAGCTTGGAAGCACTGCTCGCGTGGGGCTTTGGCCTGCCCATTCTTAGTGGGCTGCTAACTGCCGCATTGGCTTTCACGGCTTGGTATTTTATTAATACCGCATTCGACGAATATGAACGCCAGGACATGCCGATAGCGTTGTTTGCGGCAACCAGCCAGGACGACTGGTTGAAAGTGCGCCGCTACGAGGAAAACTTTCTGCTATCACCGGGCGCCGCCACTAAGATCGTTGACGCAAAGATGCGTTATGTCGCGTTGTGGAAAACCCATCTCAACGATATTCGCACTAACTTACAGAAAATTCGCGTTACCGCCGGCGAAAATGACCGCCCATTGGTGGACTCGTTGTCGGGAATAGATGCCTTGCTCACCAATTACGAAACGAATTTCAATGCTGTCGTCGATTTAGTAGTGCGCCTCGGGGATAACGATGAAGGATTGGAAGGCGAGATGGCCGCTAAGAGCAGCGCAGCCGAGGCTGCGCTTATGAAGACGAAGTTACCGGCATTAATCGAGCATTTTTTAACGCTGCGTCGTTTGCAAGCGGATTTCGTCTTGACTGGTAAAGAACAAGACGTCGCCGGCTTTTCGGAGGAAGCCGCTCAGATCGATAAATTGGGTACTACTGCGCTGAATATCGTTCAACGGCAAGCACTGCTCGACCTTCTGAAGGATTACGTCAACGTTTTTAATCGATACGTCGTCGGCGTACGGGACCTCGAATCAAAGAAACGGAATTACACCGAAGCGGCTCAGCGTCTCGATACCAGCGTCGATCAATTACAGCATGCGGCATTACAGAATGCGAACGATGGACTGAAGCATGCCGAGCATCGCGTAGGCAATACAACTTATATCGCGGTTGCTATTGCTCTTGCCTCGGTCCTGCTTGGAATTATTATTATCGTTATCGCTATTTTTGTTGCGGGCAGAATTCGTACCGCCACGCGACGCATCATCGGTTTTGCCGCGCATCTTGCGGCAGGCAAACTGGAAACGCGGCTTAACCAGGTTGACAGTGGTGAGTTCGGCGCCCTCGAAGCGGCGTTGAACGCCATGGCCGATCGATTGCAAACGAGTGACGACACAATGAGCCGCCAAGCCCATAATTTGCTCGAATACAACAACCGCATCGGCCTGCTGTCGGAGATGACTGGCTTATTGCAAACCGTTGTCAGCATGAAAGAAGCAACCGAAGTGGTTGCACGCCATATGGCAGCACTTGGCATCGGTATCGGCGGCGGTGTCTATCTATACAAGGAGTCTCGCAATTATCTGGATGTCTTGGCCCGTTGGGGCGAAGTGTTGCTGATCGATAGTTTCTCTCCCGACGATTGCTGGGCATTGCGCCGTGGGCAATCCTATGGAACCGCAGGTCACGCAAGCGAGATGAGCGCGGTACTCATTTGCTCGCATACCACGTACGGCGATAATGCATATCCGTATTTGTGTTTGCCGATGGTTGCGCAAAGCGAAACCCTTGGCCTTGTGCACATCGTGTTCGATCACGGTGAAACGACGGTGTCCGAAGAGAAGAGACAGTTTGCTCGACGTATTACGGAACAACTGAGTCTTGCCTTAGCCAATCTAAAACTTCGTGAAACCTTGCGCGAGCAGTCTTTATCTGATCCGCTTACCAATCTTTTTAACCGGCGTTATCTACAGATATCTCTCGACCGTGAGTTCGCTCGCGCGTCCCGCGAAAAACGGCCCATTGCGGTGTTGATGCTCGATGTGGATCATTTCAAACGCTTCAACGATACGCACGGACATGAAGCCGGCGATGCCGCATTGCGCTTGCTCGGACGGCTGCTGAAAGAGAACTGCCGCGGCGGTGATCTCGCTTGCCGTTTCGGCGGTGAAGAATTCACCGTGGTATTGCCTGATGCGAATACCGAAGATGGCCTAGCATGGGCTAGACGCTTGATGGATAAAGTTCGAAAGATGGAAATCAATTTGCATGGCACCATGCTGCCATACTTAACCGTCTCGATTGGATTGGCCCTCTATCCCGAGCATGGGGAAGATGCGCAAACCGTATTGCAAGCGGCCGATTTTGCTCTTTATAAAGCCAAGCATAGCGGGCGCGATCGGTGCGTTGTCAAAACGCTAGATGACAACGCGACCGATCATGGCAACGATGTAGAGAAGTCGCTCAAGCGTTCAAGCACGCGCGACATGAGTGCTGACCAAGAATGTTAAATCCCATAACGGGCAATTAGTGCGCGATATGCAACACCCACGCTAACAGCGGCATCAAAACCGCAGTCACCATTCCCGATAGTCCCATGGCAAGCCCCGCGAATGCGCCCGCGGTTTCGCTTAATTGAAAGGCACGAGCGGTGCCTACTCCATGGGACGACAGACCAAGGGCGAAGCCTTGAATAGCCGGATCATCGATGCGTAAAGCCGCAAGCAGTGGTTTAGCCATGATCGATCCGAATACACCCGTGAAAATTACGAACGTTGCAGTTAACGGAGGAATGCCGCCAAGCGATTCGCTCAGCGCCATGGCAATCGGTGTGGTGACGGAACGCGGAGCAAGCGATGTAACCGCCGCCGGACTCAGATCGAGCCAGCGAGCCAATAACACGCCGCTGGCAACGCCAACGCTCGCACCGATTAGCAATGCGATGCTTAAAGGAAAAAGCATGCGGCGTATTCGGCTCACGTTCTGATAAAGCGGTACGGCCAATGCTACTGTTGCAGGGCCTAGTAGGAAATGCACGAATTGCGCGCCGTCGAAGTAGCGTGAGTAGGGCGTGCCGCTAAGCAAGAGCGCCGTAATCAGCAATAGTGCGGCAATCGCGACCGGGTTGACCAATGGATGACTGCCGGCTCGTTGATAACACCATACACCGCATTGATAGGCTAGCAACGTAGCCAGCAACCACAACAAGGGCGATGCTGATAGATAAACCCATGCTTCGACCAATTGCGAAGTCATGATATCTCCGAGGTGTTGCGACGATGGCGCATTAATAAGTACAACGTTAAGGCGCTTACAGTCATGGTGATCGCAACGCTCAAAATCAAGACTACTGTTAGACGCAGCCCTTCATTGGCTAAGCGATCCAGTTGCTGAATGACGCCCACGGCGGCCGGCACGAACAGCAGCGATAAATGTCGTAGGAGATTGCTCGCGGTCGATTTGACATCGTGCGGGACGTGTTTCCGCCACAGTAAAAACAAGAATAGCAACACCATTCCCAGTACCGGTCCAGGGATGCGTACGCCGAATCCTCGCGCCAACACTTCACCGGACAATTGAAATAACAAGAACAATGTAATTGCTCGCAGCATGCAAGAACCTTTTCTCCGTTTGCGACTTCGCTTTTGGCAAGTCGATGTGCGTTGTATTCAGGATTGAAACCGAAATGCTAGCAGATAGACGGCTTACTCGTGGCACGATGAAAAGTATTGGAAGATGCTCCGTGTTAATCCGCTCTAATAGAAATCTCTTTTAAAGTTGCTCTAACCGTGTCGATGACGCAGAATCCATTTGCCATACAACGTCGTTAAGAACCGCCATTAGCGGTCGGTCAGAAAAACAAATCATTGATGAGTACTTAAACAACAAGGAGTGCAGTTATGATCTGTGAAAGCAAAAAGAATAAGTGGTCTGCTGTCGTTGTTGGTTTTATCTTGTGTTTGATTGGAGTTGTTAGTGGGGCTGCCTACGGAAGTACTAATTCAGGGCTTTTGATTTTTGCTACGGGCAGTCCGCCAAGTTCGCTTAACGCCGTCTATGTCTATAAATGTTCGGATAGCACCTGTAAAACGCAAACTCAGCTTGATAATAGCGGTTACATCTATTACACGCCTACCTGGACTCCTCCTTCTCCCGCGCCGCAACTGGTCGGCACTGCACCGTGGGCTTTCCTTTACACGCCGGGGACCTATGCCTTATGGCAGACCGATAGCAGCAATCATTGGCGGAGCTGCACGGTATCGATTAATGCGTCCGGTTTCGATCAAGCCAATAGCACCTGCCCTGGTTTAGTGTGGGCGAATCAATCGCAAACGGATGACACTACCGCGCAAATTAGCCTTGGAGCACCTGACGCGAATGGCTTTATCATTACGAGCGGTATGTTAATCCCGGCACCGGCGCCGCAATCGCCGCCAAACCCTCGCGGCAATGTGCTTACCCCGAAACGCACCATTACTTTTGTAAACAAAAGCTCATATGCATCTATATGTATTAATCCCCATGGCGTACTGAGCTCGACACCATGCGATAAGAAGGATGTCGGCAGCTTCCAAGTTGCAAAAGGAATGTCGCACGTTTTGAAAATCCCATCGGCAGGCGCGGATTCTAAAGCGGCTGTGGTATCGGGAATTAAATTCTCCTCGAAGGATAAAACCTTTACGCCAACCGGCCAAAACTTTTCTGTTGCCAAGGACCCGTCTTATGCCACCAGGCTAGAGTGGACCATGTGGCCGCAACAAAAAACCAATACGACCGGTGTAACGACAATCAATACGTCAGTGGTCAACGGCTACAACGTCGGCTTTAATTTTTATCCGGATTCGAACGTCATCTGTGCTCGCGCACATAAAGAGGGAGGACCTTCGCATTTTAATTTGTATGCAAAATCTAACAGCATGTCGAAATTTCCTTATGACGACTCGAACCCTAAAGACCTGTGTCCTCAAGGGCAATTGGCGCAAGGTAATTTAGGTTGCTACAGCGATTGCTCCTATGCGACGAAGACGAGCGCTGCCAATGCACCGCAACTTTGTTGTTCGGGAACATACGCAAATCCTCCGGCAGATCCGCAAACCAGTAATTCTTGCCCGACACCTTCTCAAATATCGCGGCCATATTCCACGGCGCTTAATACGACTGTTTTGAAAGATAGTTATACGTGGGCCTATGAAGATTATCGAGGCACCTTTACTTGCGATGGCAACACTAGCTTTACGATGGAGATAACGGACTTCGATGTGCCCCATGCCGATGTTAACGCAGGTCCGATATATAACAACGAGCAGGCGCAGCAAGTATGTCCGACGGTATGTAAAAATGCCGGTGGCAAATGGAATGGGCAGTGGACTACAACGCAACCGGGGCAGATGTCGGTATGTGGATGTCTGTTAAATAGTAAGTGATGCGGTAAAAAGAAGGTTGACTCGAACAAGACGCTTGTCATCCTAAGCAACACGAGGGATCTGCTTTTCGTCGATTTTAGCTGCGCAGAAAAGCAGATTCTTCGTCGTTGCGTTATTCAGAATGACAATCCTTCTTTGCTAGTGGTCAGTCTTTTTAAATTTGCACGTTCCCCTCGCCCGCAGGCGGGAGAAGGGAGGGCATGCGGGTTTTTTTACATACCAAATCAACGTGGCTAACCACTAGTCATTTTTGCAAATCTCTATTAAGACTATTCGAACCTATCGCACGCTTCTTTGTTACAGCCCGGATTGGTCGTAAACGTAATCCCGGCCACATTCACTACACCGACGCTCTATTGAAATACCCTAAAAAGTTCGAACACTGCTGCGTACTCTTTTTGAATTGACGAGGAATACTCTGCTCGAACTTAAACAGATTGAGCGGATCGTATTTCCCTTTGATAACCGATAGCCGCTCCAAGTTGGAGCCGTAATACGCATTTTTCCAGTCTTTTAGCTCGCGGCTCGGAAAGTTCACATAAGACTGCGGCAATAAATATTTCTGCATCGCATTGAAGTAATCGGTCAGCCATCTCTTTTGCGCGCGCACGATATCAGGAGAATCTATCGGCGCCCAAGCGGCTTCCATTTCAAAAATGTAATTGGCATTACGATGTACATAAGCAGTCGCATCGGGTTTTATGTTTCTCACCTCGCCGCCGATGGCAAACAAGATGCCCATGTTTTCGGGCAACAACGAGCCACCGGGCCATTTCGTCATCCATTGCAACATCGTTTCCAAACCTTCTTCCGATAGCGCTTCGGCAACGTACGAAGAACGTAAGTCATACATGCCGGTAGGATCATCGGTGGCCATGTAATCGCGTGCTTGCCAATAATTCATGGTGCGAATATCCAAGCCAATCGGCGTCACCAGATTCAAAGCCGGCGCTAATGCTTCCCGCGTTTGCTTTTCATCGCCCCAAAAAATGCCCAATGTAGTTACCTGCAATTGTTCCATCTTAGGACGCGCTCCCGGTTTGTCCGGATATGCCTTGGTGCGAGTCGACATAGATGTGGCATGTGTTTGTTGAATTTCTTGTAGCCGGCGCAACATCTCAACCTGCTGTTGTCCTGGCCATAGAATATTGAATACCGTTACGTTATCTACTTTATGCAGTTGAAAGGTAAACGACGTATTGACGCCGAAATTACCGCCCCCGCCGCCGCGCAATGCCCAAAACAAATCGTCGGTGCAGCTTTCCGGTTTGGCCGTCACTTGTTTAGCATTGGCCAACACGATGTCGGTCTCTAGCAAACTATCGCAAGTAAGTCCGGCATGGGTTGCCGCAAACCCCCAACCGCCGCCAAGCACTAACCCGCTAACACCCACGGTAGGGCAACGTCCCGATGGAATCGCAAAAGGCGTCGAGTTCAACGCGTTGGCAATATTTTGATTGCTAGCCCCCGCTTGTACGATAGCGATCTGCCGCTCCAGATCGACCGTTACTTTATTCATCGCTTTAACGTCGATCAGCAATCCCGTTGTAGTGGAAAAGCCTGCATAGGAATGCCCGCCGCTGCGAATGGCAAAGCGTTCGCCATAGGTAATAGCCCACTCGATACACTTACGCACATCACCGGCATCGGCGCACATGGCTACCGCTTTGGGCAATACGTGTGCCCAGCGAGCGTTATTCGGATAAGCAGCCATCATGTAGGCATTGTCATCGGGCAGAAGCAAACGGCCCTTCATTGCCCGTCGCAAGATCGTGAATTTATTGAGACGCAGCGCGGGCGCGGCGGGTGTGGCAGCAGCAATGCTTTCTCCGCTTAGACCCAATGCACCGACAGCGGTGAGCGTCGCGCCCATTTGCAAAAAGCGGCGACGCGCCAAGCTGATTGGTGTATCCATAGATGAGATGCCTCCCTGATAGTTGGTTAGTTAAGAACCTGCCGCAACCTCATCGCCAGTGCGATTGAATCGTGGATAGCTCTTGAATCTTTCCCCCTACATAAGACGCAAATTTCCTTCGTCTCGACAGCAGTTCGTTTAGTGCGTTTTGCTTGGGCTGCTAAGCCGAGTGCATGGATTTTTTGGATGCATGGAGTGCTGTATGAATCTTGTTGGCGGATCATTGTTTTGTTATGTGCTAATAACATGATGGCCAACTCGACTCGCGAAGTCTAAATACTTTGGGGGATGGTTGCCAATACTTTTTTCTACGGATGGTTTGTAAGTGCGTGATGCTATGAGCTGATATTCAGCGCAATTCGAAGGGGGCTGTCGCATTCCAAGATAGTAAGCAAAGGCGCACAAACTTTTTCACGACAGTGGGGTCACATAATACTTGGAGTATTTTTTGCGGCCGAGAAGATTGGCAACAAAAGATGGTTATGAACTGCATCGCGTTACGCGGCCTCACCAGAGGGTTATCGACGCCATGGAGAGGGCGCGGTTTGGTTATTCCAAATGAGCGGCGCCCAACAGCAATTGTATTTTGATTACCATCAACGCCGATTCGAAATAGTTCATAAAAGCCTCTCGGCAAGCCATTGAGTAAAATTCATTTCTGGATGCGCCATGATTGACTTGATCTCCAATATTTTTTCTTCCGACAACTTCATGCCCCATGGGCATTGTTACTTATGGAGACCTGGTTTGCTTTGGCTGCATCTCATTTCCGATGCGTTCATTGCATTGGCTTACTATTCAATCCCCATAACGCTAGTTTATTTTGTCCAAAAGCGTAAAGACCTGGAGTTTGATTGGATGTTCCTTTGTTTTGCTGTGTTCATACTGGCCTGTGGAACCACACACCTAGTGGAAATCTGGAATATCTGGGTCCCGGCTTACTGGTTGGCTGGCGGCATTAAGGCGCTTACAGCAATGGCTTCAGTACCCACCGCTATTTTATTGGCGAAGCTGACTCCGGTGGCGCTTGGCATTCCCAGTCCATCCGCGTTAAGAACGGTTAATCAACAACTGCGGTGCGAGATCGACGAGCGCAAACAGATCGAGCAAAAGTTGTTAGCCACCGAGGAGAAACTATCCGGCATCCTTGACTCAATCGACAATGTCGTCTGGTCCGCTTCTGAAAATGAGTTGGTCTATATCAATTCCGTCGCCGGGGAAATTTACGATCGGCCTATCGGGCAGTTTTTTCAACACAAAAACCTGCTTTACGAGGTTGTGCATCCGGACGATAAGTCCCGTGTGTTAGAAGGAAAAGAGAGACTGCTCAGGCAGAATACATTGACGCAGGAGTATCGAATTCTTCGGCCCGACGGCACTGTGCGGTGGCTAGAAGAGCGATCGAAAGTGGCGCGCGATGCGGCAGGTAAGATGCTGCGCATCGACGCTGTCGCGGTCGATGTGACGGAGCGCAAGGAGCAACAAGCCCGCATCGAATATCTAGCCGCCCACGACGCGCTGACTGATCTCGCTAATCGTAATCTGCTCAGTGATCGAGTGAGCCAAGCGATGTTGCATGCGCACCGCACGGGACGTCTATTGGTTTTGCTGTTCCTCGATCTCGACCGCTTTAAGGATGTCAACGACAGCCTTGGTCACTCCGTGGGCGATCTGCTGTTGAAGAGTGTGGCGGAGCGGTTGCAGAAAGTAATCCGCGAAGCCGATACGGTTGCGCGCCAAGGTGGCGATGAATTCATTATCCTGCTTCTAGACTTGCAAGAGCCTCAAGATGTCATCAACGCCGTTACCAAAGTCATCAAGGTGTTCTCCGAACCTAATATTATCGAGGGGCACGAGATATTCGCGACGGCCAGCATCGGTGTGACCATATATCCAAATGATGGAGACGACATGCAAAGGCTGCTCCGAAACGCAGATACGGCTATGTATCGAGCAAAAGCGGAGGGCGGGAATGTGTTTCGCTTTTACTCGCCGGACATGAGTGCGCATGCGCTGGAGCAAGCTGAACTCGAAAAAGCCTTGCGACGGGCCATCGATTGCCAGGAGTTGGAGCTGTTCTATCAGCCGAAGATAGATATCATCAGCGGACGGATTATTGGTGCTGAAGCGTTGGTTCGTTGGCATCGGCCTGACATCGGCATGATTGACCCGGCGCGGTTTATCCCGATAGCAGAGAAAGTCGGCCTGATTGTCCCCTTAGGTAATTGGGTCCTGAAAACCGCCTGTGCGCAGAACAAGGCGTGGCAAAATGCAGGCCTGCCGATGATCAATATTGCTGTCAACCTGTCAGCACGGCAGTTCACGCAAGGCAGTTTAGTGGAATCGGTGGCCGAAGTATTGCAGGAAACAGGGTTGGATGCCGAATATCTGGAGTTGGAGTTGACCGAGAGCATGGTCATGAGTAATGCGGAGCATTTCATCGCCACACTACGTAAGCTTAAGTCGATGAATGTGCAGCTCTCGATTGATGATTTCGGCACGGGTTATTCGAGTCTCAGCTACCTCAAACGGTTTCCGCTAGACCGCATCAAGATCGATCAATCATTCATTCGCGATATCGCGACTAACCCAGACGATGCGGCGATTACACGTTCGATAATTGCGCTGGGCCAGAGTCTCAACCTCAAGGTAATTGCTGAAGGTGTAGAGGTGGAGGAACAATTCGTATTTCTACGCGCTAATCGTTGCAATGAGATACAAGGGTATTACTTTAGTAGACCTTTATCGGCTGATGATTTTTTTACGTTAATGCGTGACAGGAGGGGCACGGCTACCTTTCGATGACTGTCAGATCCTATTATCACCGCTACTTTTTCCTTGAAACGCGGTTACTACTGAATAACCGTTGTCAATAAACCTTGAGCGGCTGCAATGGCCGATGGCTCGGCATGGTATGAATCTTGTTGAATATCTTCTACTCGCTATCGAATCAGACCAGACGCTCGCCAATACAAGTCCAGTACCCAATCAGCAATAGCTCCTGACCAATTCCAATCCCAGCCGGATTTTTTAAGCTGCCAAAATCGACTAGCCGTCATTAAGTTTTATACGCTGTCAATACAACCTTCGATTTATATACAAGCCCCCTCCTTCCTGGTTATCGTAAGAAGTAAGTTAATACTTTCTTTCTTCCCACATCGAACACTGCATATATTTCAATAATTAGCCCTAAAAAAATAATCTTTCCTCACCCCGCTCGCCCTTGATAACATTGCCTTCCTAAAAAATTAAAACCCAAGCCCCCAGGCCCTTATCCCCATGCAAATAGAATCCGCCGGCGAGGCCGCTTTGGCCAGCCTATCGAGAACGTTTGAGCTAAATACCCCGCTCGGCCCCGATGTACTGCTTTTTCATAAGGTAGAAGTAAAAGAAGCGTTATCTAAGCTGAGCACGTTTAAGCTCGATATGCTGTCCTTGCAAGAAGACATCGACCCCAATCAGGTATTGGCCCAGCGAGTGTCCATTCGCATGGAATTGCCGGGTGAGGCACCGCGCTACTTCACGGGTTATATCACGCACTTTTCCCATACTGGCGTGCATGGCCGCTATTACCAATATCAGGCGGAAGTGCAGCCTTGGTTTTGGTTTCTGACGCGCACCGCCGATTGCCGGATTTTTCAAGACAAGACGGTGCCGCAGATTATTCAAGAAGTATTGGGCGAAAGTCCGTTAGCCGATTTCAAGCTGGAACTGACGGGAAACTATCGGACACGGGGTTATTGCGTGCAGTACCGCGAAACCGATTTCGATTTCCTCAACCGGCTGATGGAAGAGGAAGGCATCTATTATTACTTCCGGCACGGCGAGCGCAACAACACGCTAGTGCTTTCCGATGCGATGAGTTCCCATTCTCCCTATGCGGGATATGAGGAATTGCCGTTTTTGCCGCAAGAGCGGACGGTGCGGTCGGAGCGTGAATTCGTTCGTTCGTGGACTTATCGTTGCGGGGTGAAGCCGGGCAAGGTGGTGTTGGACGATTACGACCACACGCGGCCCAGCGTTGATTTGCGGACGTCATCCACCATCGGGCGCGAGCACGAGCAAGCGGATGGGGAGATTTTCGATTATCCGGGCACTTATTATGCCCATGCCGATGGCGAGCATTATGCCAAGGTGCGCATCGAATCCTTGCAAGCGGGGCACGAGCGAGCCGAAGGCAAAAGCAACGCTCGCGGTATTGCCGTGGGGCATTTGTTCAAGCTCAGCGCGCATCCGCGGGCGGATCAAAATCGCGAACACTTGATCGTCGCCGCGACCCATACGCTGCAAAGCGCCGAATACGAATCGACATCGGAAAGCGCCACAGGCGCGAGCTACGATTGCGACTTCACCGCGCAAAAGAGCAGTCAGCCCTATCGCACTGAAAAGAGCACCCATAAACCCGCCGTGAAAGGCCCGCAGACCGGTGTTGTGGTCGGCCCTGCCGGTGACGAAATCTACACCGACAAATACGGCCGCGTGAAAGTGCAATTCCACTGGGACCGTTACGGCCAGCACGACGAAAACAGCTCGTGCTGGATGCGCGTATCGCACCCCTGGGCGGGAAAAAACTGGGGCATGGTCTCGATACCGCGTATTGGTCAAGAAGTGATCGTTGATTTTCTCGAAGGCGATCCTGATCGGCCCATCATCACGGGCCGTGTTTACAACGCGGAGCAAATGCCGCCTTACGATCTGCCGGCGAACATGACGCAG
>Ga0157374_10002646_pt1 | contig 15081 bp, 14 predicted proteins | sample M25metaG_FD_115308 | JGI IMG/M metagenome (GOLD analysis project Ga0157374, IMG submission 115308) | Miscanthus rhizosphere microbial communities from Kellogg Biological Station, Michigan, USA - M2-5 metaG | ecosystem: Host-associated > Plants > Roots > Rhizosphere > Soil | place: USA: Michigan...
ATCGACTTCGCGGACGGCTACGGCAACCGCTCCGACGAGGAAGAGGACGGCCACGCGATGGCCGCCGCGCAGCAGGTCGCGGCCGCGATCGTCAACGGCACGCTGCCGCCGTTCCTCGGCATCCGCATCAAGCCGCTGACCCGCGATCTCGGCGCGCGCTCGCTGCGCACGCTCGACGTGTTCCTGACCGAGCTCGTCAGCGCGACGAACGGCCGGATCCCCGACAACTTCGTCGTCACGCTGCCGAAGATCCAGGCCAAGGACGACGTCGAGACGCTCGTCGACGTCTTCGAGCTCATCGAGGACAAGCTCGACCTCGAGCACGGCACCCTGAAGATGGAGATCATGGTCGAGACGACCCAGACGATCTTCGATCCGTCGGGCCGCTCGATCATGCCGCGCCTGCATCGCGCCGCCGACGGCCGCATGCGCGGTGCGCACTTCGGCACGTACGACTACACCGCGAACTGCGACATCACCGCCGCGCACCAGAAGATGCGCCACCCGGCGTGCGACTTCGCCAAGCACATGATGAAGGTCGCGTTCGCCGGCACCGGCGTGATGCTCTCCGACGGTGCGACGAACATCATGCCGGTCGCTCCGCACAAGGGTAAGGACCTCACCGAGGATCAGAAGCGCGACAACAAGGCCGCCGTGTTCAGCGCGTGGCGACTCCACGCCGATGACACGCGCCACTCGCTGATCAATGGCTTCTACCAGGGCTGGGATCTCCACCCGGCCCAGCTGATCCCGCGGTACGGCGCCGTCTATGCGTTCTTCCTCGACGGCCTCGCGCCCGCGAGCGAGCGGCTCAAGAACTTCGTCGACAAGGCCGCGCAGGCGACGCTCGTCGGCGACGTGTTCGACGACGCCGCCACCGGCCAGGGCCTGCTCAACTACTTCTTGCGCGGCATCGCGTGTGGCGCCGTGACCGAGCAGGAAGCTCTCGCAACGGGCCTCACACTCGAAGAGATCCGTGGAAAATCGTTCGTGAAGATCATGAACGCCAGACGTACAAAGGCGTGAGGTGCCCGGGCGGCAGGCTGTGAGCGTTTTTCACCTTGGCCGCCCAGAACCTGTGGTAACGCCTTTGTCATGATCGAGATCGAGATCAAGGCAGACGAGGAGCCCCGCGCGCTGGCCGAGCTGATCGCTTCGGCGGTCCACGGTCAGCCCGCAGACGATGCGGGCGTCACGCTGGCCGGCAAGCAGATCCGCGAGGAGCAGGAGCGGGACGAGATCGCGCGTGGCTCGTGGACGGACATGTCCACGGTCGACTTCGCGAAGCTCGACGAGGAGAACGACTGGTCCGACGTCTAGTTAGCGGGGCGGGGTTGCGGGGCCCCGCGTTTCCATGTAGATACAGCCGTCCCACGGTGGTCATAGCTCAGTTGGTAGAGCGCCAGGTTGTGGTCCTGGATGTCGCGGGTTCGACCCCCGTTGATCACCCCAAAAACTAGAGCTGCTTTAGGTACGTGAGCAGCTGTTCTCGGATCGCCTTCATCGCCCGCGCGCGGTGCGAGAGGTCGCTCTTGGGCCCGACGCCCGCCTCGGCGAACGTCATCCCGAGCTCGGGTGCGAAGAACAGCGGGTCGTAGCCGAAGCCGCCGGTGCCGCGCGGGGCCTCGAGGATGACGCCCTCAGAGGTGCCGTCCGCGGTGATCACCTCGGAGCCGAGCGGACCGGCGACATCGGCGAGTGCGAGCACGGCGCGAAAGCGGGCGGTCCGCTTCTCGGCCGGCACGCCGGCGAGCGCGGCGAGTAGCTTCTTGTTGTTCGCCGAATCGTCGTGACCTTCGCCGGCGTAGCGCGCGCTGTACACGCCGGGCGCGCCGCCGAGTGCGTCGACCTCGAGGCCGCTGTCGTCGGCGAGCGCGGGCAGGCCGGTCGCCTGCGAGACCTCGCGCGCCTTCTTCGCCGCGTTGCCCGCGAACGTATCGGCGTCCTCGACGACGTCGGGGACATGGATGTCGTCGAGCGACCGCACCTCGATGCCCGGCAGCAGCGCGCGCAGCTCGACGAGCTTGCCGCGGTTGCGCGTCGCGAACACGAGCGGTCGGCTCACGCGATCGCCTTCTTCTGCGCGGCGGCGAGCTCGCGGATGCCCTTCGCAGCGAGGTCGAGCATCGCATCGAGCTGCGCGCGGTCGAACGTCGCGTGCTCGGCCGTGCCCTGGACCTCGATCAGCTTGCCGTGCTCGTCGCCGACGACGTTCATGTCGACATCGGCCTTGCTGTCCTCGACGTACGGCAGGTCGAGCACGAGTTCGCCGCCCACGATGCCAACCGAGACCGCCGCGACCGGCGGCAGCAGCGCGCTCATGTCGGCGAGCACGCCGTTCGCCACGAGCTTCTTGATCGCGAGCGCACACGCAACCCATGCGCCGGTGACCGACGACACGCGCGTGCCGCCATCGGCCGACAGCACGTCGCAGTCGACCGCGATCGTACGCTCGCCGAGCTTGGACAGGTCGACCGCCGCGCGCAGCGACCGGCCGATCAGCCGCTGGATCTCCTTGCCGCGGCCGCCGGGGTCGCGCTTGCTGCGCGTGTGCGTGGAGCGCGGCAACATCGCGTATTCCGCGGTCAGCCAGCCCTGGCCCTTGCCCTTGAGGAACGGCGGCACGCCCTCCTCGACGCTCGCGGCGCACAGCACCCAGGTGTCGCCGAGCTTGATGAGCGCGGAGCCCTCGGCGTGCTTCTGGAAACCGGTGGTGATCTCGAGGGGGCGGAGCTGGTCGGGGCGTCGTCCGTCGGGTCGCATCGCGCGGAGGCTACCCCGGAGGTCCGCCGTGTGGGAGGCTCGCGCCATGCGTTTGCGATGGATCGTGGTGCTGGCGGTGGTCGTCGGATGCGAGAAGAATGCGCCGAAGCTCGATCCGGATGCGGATGCGGAGGCGGAGGCGTTCGCGAAGCAGTTCGCGGCGGCGGCGCTACCGTGCGATGCGGACAAGCTCGCCACGTTGATCGACGGCGATGCGATCACGACGCGCATGGAAGATGCGGCGAAGTCGAAGGAGTCGAAGTTCGGCGCGCAGCAGTTTCGTGACCCGCGAGCGATCGCGCGGATCGTGTGCGCCTGGCAGCAGGGCGTCGATGGCTACCGCATGCTCCACCTGCGCACGAAGGACGGCCAGCCGCGGCTCGTCATGCGCCGGCTCGCGCGCGCACCGCGCAAGGCGGTCGTGATCGTCGGGTACGACGAGCTGATGGTCGGCAAGCACGGCAAGGACGTGAAGCTCGTCGACCTCTATTCATTCGCGCAGGGCGACTGGCTCTCGGACCTGCTGTCGTCGGGCATGGACGCGATGAGCGAGCAGGGCATCGACGGCAGCATGGACGCCGCGTCGCAGCTCAAGAAGAGCCGCGAGCTCCAGAAGGATGGCAAGTTCGCCGAGGCGCTCGCGACGATCGACGCGCTGCCGAAGGAAGTCCATAACTCGCGCATGGTGCAGATGGCGCGGCTGCGCGTCGCCGACCAGCTCTCCGAGGATGCGTACAAGCAGGCGCTCGACGAGCTGGCGAAGCTGTTCCCGAACGATCCGTCGGTCGCGCTCGTCGATGTCGATGGCGCGTTCCTGCGCGGCGACTTCACGGGTGCGCTGAAGGACATCGATACGATCGATGCCGCGGTCGGCGGCGATCCGTTCCAGGATGCGATCCGCGCCGAGGTGCTGCTGAAGCGCAACGCACCGGGTGACCAGGACAAGGCGGCCGACACGGCCGAGCGCGCGATCAAGACCGAACCCACGCTCGCGAAGGGCTGGTGGTCGCGGCTCGATGTCGCCGTGCGCCGCAAGCAGTACCCGCTCGCGGTCGAGACGATGACGCACCTCCAGCAGAGCTTCGGCGCGAAGCTCGACGACGCCGCGCTCCACACGCTGCCCGAGTACGCGGAGTTCCTCGAGAGTCCCGAGTACGCGGCCTGGCGCAGCGCCGCCAAGTGATGGACGAGGATCCGAAGAAGCAGCTCGGCAGCGCGCCGACCACACCGGCGCCGCCGGACTCGCCGCCACCGCCCGCGATCGCGGCAGGCAGCGGACCGGATTCGACGCTCGACATGCCGCACGCCGAGATCGTCGCGGCGGCGAGCGAGCCCGGACCCGGCGCGGCGATCGGCCACTTTCGCGTGCGCCGGAAGCTCGGCGCCGGCGGGATGGGCATCGTGCTCGAGGCCGAGGATGCCGACCTCGGGCGTCGCGTCGCGATCAAGCTCGTGCGCGCCGAGGCCGACGTGCCGGCGTATCGCGATCGCCTGCTGCGCGAGGCGAAGGCGATGGCGCGCCTCGAGCACCCGAACGTCGTGCGCGTCTACGAGGTCGGCAGCGAAGGTGGGCGCCTGTTCATCGCGATGGAGCTCATCGACGGCGTCACGCTCACGGCCTGGCTCCAGGAGCGGCGCACGTGGCGCGACGTGGTCGCGATGTTCGCGCAGGTCGGCGCGGGCCTCGCTGCGGTGCACGGGGCCGGGCTGGTCCATCGCGACTTCAAGCCCGACAACGTGCTGGTCGATCAGACCGACCGCGCGCGCGTGGCCGACTTCGGGCTGGCGCGCATCGACGACGTCACCGCGCCGCAGCTGACGAAGACCGGCGTCATGATGGGCACGCCGGGCTACATGGCGCCCGAGCAGCAGTTCGGCAGCGGCGTCGACGCGCGCGCCGATCAGTACAGCTTCTGCGTCGCGCTGCGCGAGGCTCTCGGCGGCCGGCCGCTCGACGAGATGCGCTGGAAGGCCGTGCCCGAGGCGGTGCGTGCGGTGGTCACACGCGGCCTCTCGTACGATCCGGACGAGCGGTTCGCGACGCTCGAGGCGTTGCTCGCCGCGCTCGCCGCTGCGGTGCCGGCCGCGTCGCCGACGTCGGCGCTGGCACCGGCGCCGGTAAAGCCACGCTGGCCGATCGCACTCGCGGCGCTCGGTGGCCTCGGCGTGGTCGCAGCCGGGGTCGCGTACGTGACGTCGCGCCGCCACGATCCGGCTGCGGACAAGCCAGCACTACCGCTTGCGGTGGCACTGCACGACGACGCTGGGATCGATGGACGGCCGCAGGTCTTCGACGCGGAGCTTGCCGTTGCACCTCCCGTCGATGCGCATCTCGAAACCGTCCGGAAGGAATCGCACACCAAACACATGGCTGCTGGAAGTGCAGCGCCTGTGGTTGCCGTCGCTGCCGGATCCGCCGCGCTCGCTCCGCCGAACACGCCCGGCGGTCCTCTCGTCCTCGACGGCCCGACGACGAAGCACTTGCCTGCCGCCAAGCCCGGCGATCCTGCGCACCTCGCGGCCGTGCGCACCGCGATCAAGGATCTCGGCTACGAAGGCTTCGATGTCGACCACCCGCCGTCGGATCTGGAGGCGCAGGCCGATGCGGGCGACGCGATCGCCGAGGTCAAGCTCGGCATGGTCAAGCGCCGGCACGGCGACTGCGGCGCGGCGAACGGCCTGTGGGAGCACGCGGCGAGTACGCTCAAGCCGATGAATCCGCCCGAGGAGGGCACGTGGAACGCGCGCGCATGGCTCGGCCGCGCGCTGTGCTCGCTCGGTAACGGTCACGCCGACGATGCGTGGGAGCAGGTGCAGCACGCATGGGTCATGGGCAACCGGCCGGAGATCCAGCTGCTGATGGCGTTCGCGAAGTACGACCAGGCGGTCGCCGCGAACGACTACGACGGCAAGAACGTCGCGTACGGACTCCTGCTCGCGGCGGAGCATCTCAAGGACGCGAAGGTCCACCAGGCGCTCGCGCTATGGCTCGACGGCCTCGGCCTCGGTCTGCACCAGGACGCTGCGATCCACTGACGCCAGCGAGCGCCGCGTCAGTCCTTGAGCATCCGGCGCGCGGCATCGCGCACCGCGAATGAATACGCACTCTGCATCGGCGCGAGCTTGAGCTCGTGCTTCGGCATCAGCCGCAGGATTCGCTGCACGTGATCGACGCCGAGCCGCGGGTTCGTGAGCAGTGCGCGGCGGACCTCGGGGATCTGCAGCCACGCGCCGTTGTTCACGATCAGCTCGATCATCGGCCGGGGCAGGGCGCCCATGCGCGCGATGCGCGCGACCTCGGGACCGGTCAGCCGCGGGTTGCGCAGCAGCGGCTCCCACACATTCTTGCCGTACATGCGTTCGAGCACGACCCGCTCGCCGGCGTCGCCGTCGCGCGCGAGCTTGATCTGCTGGACGAGTGTGAGGCCGCGCAGCCGCTCGTGGATGTTCTTCGCCGCCGGCGATGCATCCTCGGGCTCGGTTTCTTCCTGCTCCTCGGTGGCGGGCTGCTCCTCCGTGGCCGGCTCGGGCTCGGCAGCCAGCTCGAGCTCGGCAGACGCGGATTCGGCAGCCGGCGGACTCGAGAGCGCGGCGATCTTCTGCTTCTGCTCGGCGTCGCAGAGGAGCTGCAGGCCGGCGCCTGCTGCATTGACGAACACGACGAGCGCCGACACACGCACTTCCTCGGCGGCAGCACGCACCACCAGCTCGCACTCCTCGTTCAGCGGCACCGCGCACCCGGGCACGAACACGCCGCCCGCGACGAGGTCGCGTGCCAGCTCGTGCTTGCCGGCGAGGTCGAGGACGACCGTCGGGCGGGCCATCTCGGCAATCTTACCCCACCACAGCGAGCGCTGCGCGTCGCGGCAGCTACTGGGCGTTCGTGATGCGGATCGCCAGCTCGGCGGCCGGTCCGCCCGGGACCTCGTGCTGGTACGTATAGGCGGCCTTGCGGCAGTCGTCGTCGATCTTGCGCCCGCACAGGATCCGCACCTGCAGCCACAGCGCCGCGTGCATCTCGCGGCCGCCCGCAAACCGGCGGTGATACATGTCGAGCGTGTGCAGCGCCTCGGCATCCTGGCCGAGCGGGCGATGCAGCAGCACGGCAATCGTGTAGAGCGCGTGCGACGCCTCGGGGCCGAGCGGCGGCGGCGCGTACGCGAGTTTCTTGAGCTGCCCGATCTGCTCCGAGGCATCGGTCTTGCCGTCGACGTGCGGATCGAATTCGATCGGCTGCTTGCGGATCGCCGCCTGTAGATCGACGTACGGATCTGCCGGTACCGGCGCGTGGTGGACCTGCTCGCCGAGCACGGGCGACTCGTCGGCGGCCGGGTGATCGGCGACCACGCGATGCGGATGCGGCGCCAGCGTTACCCCGACGGGCGGGACCGCGGCCGTGCGGCCGTGGAGCGCGACATCGGAGGCCGTGGCGATCACGACCGGCGCGGCACTCCCCGCAGCTTGCACGGCTACCGGCGCCGGCACCGGCACTTGCACATCGGCGATCGCGACGAGGCCGCCGTCGGTCGACCACGCATGACCGGCGGTGACGCGCTCGCTGCGGCGCTGGCGGGTGACCGCGACCTCGCCCTCGGTGACGCGGACATCGACATGGACGGTGCCGTCGTAGTGCACCGCGAACGTCGTGCCGACATCCTCGATCTCGGTGTCGCCGGCGCGGATCACGAAGTGGCGGTCCGCGCGATGGACGACCGAGAGGTCGAGCGTGCCGCGCGTCATCGTGATCACGGTCTCGTGGGACGTGTGCGAGACGGCGACGCGCGTGTCGGGTGCGCTCGCGATCGTCGCGTCGTCGAGCTTCACGCTCTGGTGCTCGGCCGTCGCCTCGATCGCAAACGTCTGCGGGATCTCTGCCGCCGGTGCGTCGGGCTGGCGCAGCTTCCAGCCGATGCCCGCGGCCGCGCCGACCGCGAACGCCACGCCCGCGAACGCCAGCACGCGGCGCGACGCACGCGCGGGCGGTGCCGACATCTCCGAGACGCGCACGACGAGGTTGCGCTCGATGTTGGTCAGCCGCTCCTCGTCGAGGGGCTCTACCTCAATCCGCCCGATGCGCTCGCGCAGCTTCATGCGGCCTCCTGCAGGAACTCGCGAAGGATCGGATCGGCGGCCGCGGCGGCCTCGAGCCGCTTGCGCGCGCGCCACACGCGGAGCTTGGTCGCGGTGACCGACGAGCCGACGAGCCCGGCGACCTCGGCGAGCGGGCGGCCATCGATCTCGTGCAGCGTGAACGCGAGCCGCGACGCCGCGCCGAGCTCGTCGAGCACCGCGTAGAGCCGCTTGACGCCGTCGCGCGCCATCTGCCGGCTCGCACCCGGGCCTTCGCCGCCGGGCGAATCCTCATCGACGAGCTCGTCGGTCTGCACGCGCCGGCCGCGCTGCGAGAGGTAGCGGTACGCGACGCGCACGCTGACGCGATCGATCCACGTCGCGAGCGACGCCTCGGCGCGCCAGCCGCGCAGCGACTGGAACACCTGGATGAACGCCTCCTGCAGCAGATCGTCCATGTCGCGATTGCCGCCGAGCACGCGAAACAGACAGGCGTGGACGCGATTGCGATGGCGCCGAAACAGCTCGCGCGTGGCCGCCGGTTCGCCGGTGAGACACCGGTCGACCAGGAGCACATCTTCCACGTACGCCGTGGCCACGGTCACCAGCTACATCGTGCCTCACGGCCGCGCCGCGGTTACACGCGCTTCGAACGCCGCGATTTCGCTGGCTTCTTCGCAGGGGAGCCCGACAGCTCGACCAGCGGCCCGGGGCACTCCGCGCGCAGCCGGCAGCCCTCGCACTCGCCGCCGCTCCAGATCTTCTCGTACAGCGCCTGAACCTGATCGAGCAGCGCACTGTCATCGGTGACGATGCCGAGCGCGAAGTTGCGGCGCCCGATGCCCTTCGCGCCGAGTCCGGCGCCGGTCCAGTTCGCGCTGCCGAGATACATCAGCTCGCCATCGACGATCACGGTCTTCAGGTGCACGCGCGGACAGCGCCGCAGCGCGAGCCCACCGCCAACCAGCCGCGGATGCTGCGCGAGCTCGCGCCGGAACGGCCCCGATGGGATCTCCGCGTGCAGCAGCCGCAGCTCGACACCGCGCGCAGCCAGCTCATCGAGCAGCGCGAGCACGCTGACGTACGCGCTCTTCTTCATCGACCGCCGCCGGCCGGGCCGCGCCCGCGCGTCCTCGACCATGAGCTCCTTCACGTTCGCGCTCGCGATCCACACGCTGACCTTCGCCGCGAGCACCGCCGCGATCACGCGCTCGTAGTGCGTGCGTCCCTCGATCAGATCGAGCGCGACGGCTCTCATACGCCGAGCAGCGACGGCGTCGCGATGCAGTGACCACCGTCGACGACCAGCACGTGACCGGTGATGTACGACGCCGCCCGGCTTCTCAGATATACGGCCGCCGCGGCGATCTCGTCGATCGTGCCGAACCGCTCCGCGGGGATCGTCGCCTTCGCCTTCTCGGCCACGCCGCCGGGCGCGAGCCGCTTCATGCCCTCGGTGTCGCCGATCGGCCCAGGCGCGATCCCGCACGACCGGATGCCGAAGCGCCCCCACTCGACGGCAAGGTTCCGCGTCACCGCATCGACGCCGGCCTTCGCCGCCGACGCGTGAATCTGCAGCGGCGTGCCGTGATAGTGGAGCGTCGCGCTGATGTTCAGGACGAGACCGTCACCGCACGCGGCGAGGTGCTCGAACGCGGCCTTCGTCGCGTTGAACGTGCCGAGCAGATCGATGTCGATCACGGTCTTGAAGCCGTTCGGCGACAGCCCGGCTGCCGGCGAGAGGAAGTTACCGGCCGCGCCGTTGACCAGGGTCGTCAGCTTGCCGAACCGTTCGACGGTCGTCTCGACCGCGGCCGCCAGTTCGTCCGGTTTCCGGACATCTGCGGCCACGGCGATCGCGCCGATCTCCTTCGCCGTCTGCTCGAGCACGTCGAGCTTTCTGCTGACGATGCACACCTTGGCGCCGAGGCGCGCATACGCGGCGGCGATCCCGCGACAGATGCCGGTGCCACCGCCGGTGACGAGGGCCACGTGGCCGGCGAGCAGGTCATCGCGGAACACGTCGAGAGGTCCAGACATTGGGCGATCTTGCACGCGCCCGAAGAAAACCGAAACCGCGCGCCGCACCGGTTGTCAGAAGCAATGAACGACGACGCTGCATTCGCGGCGAAGTCGTGGCGGCGAGGCGCTCGCTCACTGCGACCGCGCCGCATTCAACGCCGGAGGAAGCTCATGCGTAAGCTCGTGGTCTGTGCGCTCGCACTGGTCGTGTCGTCGTCTGCGTTCGGTCAACCCAAGCCCGCCGTGAAAAAGATCGAGAAGCCCCAGCGGTCGCTCGCCGACTGCACGAGCTTCGATCAGCAGGACAAGGGGGAAGCCGCGGTCGACCTGACGATCAAGAACAGCTGCACGATCCCCGTGGACTGCACGGTGTCGTGGCGCGTCGTCTGCGCGCCGGCGTCGAAGAAGCGGCGCAGCGAGCACCCGGGATCGCAGAAGCTCGCACTCGTCGAGGGGACCGCGTCGAGCGCCGAGGCCTCGGCGGCCACATGTGGCGACGACGCCTGGTCGATCGATTCGATCGAGTGGAGCTGCCTGCCGAACAAGGAGTGATTCTCGGGAGTTGCCCCTGCGACCGTCCGTGTAGATCGAAGTCCGCAGTAGTACGTTTGTAATGCTCGAGAGACGAAGCCAAGTGGTCGGTTCTACTGGCCTTGGACGCTCGTCGCTCGATCTGTACACACGTAGTATAAGGACCGAGAGACCATGGACCGCCAGGACATCGACGCGCTGCTGATCGGCGCCCTCTACGGCGAGCTCACGCCCGCTGACGAGGCCCGGCTCACCGCGCACCTGGAGAGTCACCCGGCGGACAAGACGGCGCTCGATGACCTCAAGGCCGCGCGCGAGAGCGTCAAGGCGAGCAGGATCTTCGAGCTGCAGACCGAGCCGCCCCAGGCGATCTCGGCGGTGCTGCTCCAGGAAGCGGCACGCCGCGCGCCGCGCCGTGCCGCTGCAGGCAGCGATGGCGAGCGGGAGTCGTGGTTCCACCGGTTCGTACGCAGCTTCGCTGCACATCCTGCGATGGCCGCGGCCGCGATGCTCGTCGTCGTGGTCGGCGTCGCCGGCACGCTCTACATGAAGAACGGCGACCAGTTCGCCGAGAAGACCGCAGCTCCCGAGCAGGTCGCGATCGATACCTCGCGCTCGGACAACGTGGCTGCCACCGCGCCGACGGACAACCCGAGCGCTGCCATCGTCAGCGATGCCGGCGTCGCGGAGTACGGCAAGGACGAGGCCGAGAAGGGTGCCGCCGCCGCTGGTTCGGCCGCGGCCGCGTACGACGTCGGGCTCGCCGAGCGCCAGCAGCTCGACCAGCGCAAGGAAGCCGAGTCGCCGAAGGCCGACCGCGCGAAGGTCGCGGAGACGAAGTCGGCTCCCGAAGCCGAGCCCGAGATGAAGAAGCAGGCGGTCACGCATTCGGCCGGCAAGAAGGACTACATCGAGGTCACCACGCCGCAGCAGATGCCGAAGGAGATGCCGCCCGCGAACGCCGATAAGGCCGACGACGGCGACTTCGCGAAGGCTCCGGCCGGTAACACGAACGGCGTCGCGGTCGGCGGTGCTGGCGCCACGCGCGGTGCTGCCACCGGCGGCGGCGGTGCGCCAGGCGGTGCACCCGCACCCGCAACGGTCGCGACAGCATCACCGCCTCCGCCTCCACCGGCCGACTACAAGAACGCGCCGGCCAAGCCGACCGCTCCGGCTCCCAAGACGAGCAAGACGGTGAGCAAGGCGCCGGCGCCGGCTCCGCAGCAGGAGGCTCCCGTCGAGGCGACGCCGAACGCCGACACCACGCTGATCGCGTGGGCGAAGGACCAGCACCAGAAGGCCGTGGCGCTCGTCCGCGCCGACAACTGTGCGGGTGCCGCGCAGATCGCGGTCGCCGTACGCAATCGCGCGTACGGTTACTACACGCAGAGCATGCAAGACGATCGCGACCTCAAGGGTTGCTCGACGTACATCCGCGACGCGGTGAATCGCGACGAGGAGCGTTCGAGCAAGCCGAAGGCGGCCAAGCGCGCGAGCGACGACGAAGCGCCCGCCGCGATCAAGAGTAAGTGAGATGACGATGAGGGGCAAAAGCTCCTCGTCGCCACTCGTTAGCGAGTCTGCCAAACCACCAGGGTGAGCGAATTCGCGCGAGTGATCGCCGAGCGCGACCGTCTGTATCAGCTCGTGATGGAAGCGCCGATCGCGATCGCGATCATGCGTGGCCCCGATCTGATCTTCGAGGTGGTGAACGAGCACTTCGAGCGGATCTTCGGCGGACGCAAGCTGCAGGGGATTTCGCAGCGCGAGCTCGATCCGAGTGGCTCGCGTCCCGAGGCGAAGATGGTATTCGAGGCCGGCATCACGGTTTCGCGCCGCGAGCAGGCCGTCACGTTCGACTGGGAGGCCAGCGGCTCGCCGAGCACGCGCTACTTCGACTTCACGCTCGCACCGCTGCGCAACGACAGCGGCGAGATCGATGGTGTCATGTCGTTCACCGTCGATGTCACCGAGCACGTGCTGGCGCGCCGGAAGCTGGACGAGTCACGTGCGCAGGCCGAGCTCGCGAACCGCAGCAAGGACGAGTTCCTCGCGATGCTCGGGCACGAGCTGCGCAACCCGCTCGCGCCGATCCTCACCGCGCTCCAGCTCATGGACCTGCGCGCGCCCGACGTGTTCCAGCGCGAGCGCTCGGTGATCGAGCGCCAGGTCAAGCACGTGGTGCGGCTCGTCGACGATCTGCTCGATGTCTCGCGCATCACGCGCGGCAAGACCGAGCTGCACCGCGAGCTCGTCGACCTCGCGGACGTGGTCGCCAAGGCGATCGAGCAGGCGAGCCCGCTGTTCGAGGAGCGCGATCACGATCTCGGCATTCTCGTGCCACGCGGGCTGCTCGTCGACGGCGATGCGATGCGGCTCGCGCAGGTCATCGCGAATCTGCTGACGAACGCGGCGAAGTACACCGAGCGCGGCGGCCGGATCGAGATCACCGGCGCGCGGTCGGCCGAGTGGATCGAGCTGCGCGTCCGCGACACCGGCATCGGCATCGCGAAGGACATGCTGCCGAACATCTTCGACATGTTCGTGCAGGAGCGGCAGGCGCTCGATCGCGCGCGCGGCGGACTCGGGCTCGGGCTCGCCATCGTCAAGAGTCTGGTCTCGCTGCACGGCGGCACCGTCACGGTGTCGAGTGATGGCCCGGGCAAGGGCAGCGAGTTCCTCGTGCGGCTACCGGCGGCGTCGGTGGATCGCGACGACGTGCGTGCGCGGCTCTCGAGCTCGGAGATGCCGCGCATCCAGTCCCGGCAGCGCGTGCTCGTCGTCGACGACAACCCCGACGCGCTCAACATGCTCGCCGACGCGCTCGAGCAGCGGGGCTTCGCGATCGCGCGCGCGCACGACGGCCCGTCGGCGCTCGAGGTCGCATCGCGCGTGCACCCCGACATCGCGCTGCTCGATATCGGCCTGCCCGTGATGGACGGCTACGAGCTCGCGCGGCGGCTACGCGAGACGCAGGAAGGCCTCCAGCTCGTCGCGGTGACCGGCTACGGCCATCCGACGGCGCGCACGCGCAGCAAGGAAGCCGGGTTCGCGGCGCACCTCGTCAAGCCGATCACGATCGACGAGGTCGAGACCGCGATCGCTCAGTTGACCGAGCAGCGATAGAAGTCGCTGTCGTGGATCGCGGTCGCGATGGTCGCGGTCGGGTCGGTGAAGATCGCGCCGTACGTGTTATCGCCGGCGCCGTAGTCGACGATCGTGAACGTGCGGCCGTCGGCGTTGTGGGTCAGCGTCTGGATGTCGATCTCGTTCTGATCCGCCGCGGCGAATGCCTCGTCGACGGTCGTCACGTCGGTGTGCGCCGACTCCTGCATCGCGAGCACGATCCGCTGATCGTCGAGCGCCGACAGGCCGGCCGGCGTGTAGAGCCGCTGCTGCGTGCCAAGCGTCCAGGCGGCATTGCCTTCGAAGTCGCCGAGCGTGGTGCCGAACAGGCACGGCGCTGCGCAACCGGCGCCGGTGCAGTTGACGGTCAGCTGGAAGTGACCCGTGGTCGTGCTCGAGTAGCCCTTCACGAGCACGCGGTACTGGCCGACGTCGAGCGTGCGATCGATCGACGACCACTCGCTCGTGCCGTCGTCATCGTTGCGCGCGATGTACGAGCCCCAGCCGGTCGCGCCCATCTTGTAGAGGTAGGCCACCGTGTCGGTGCTCGCATAGTGCGGGACGCGGCTCGTGAACGCGTGGACCTCGGCGCCGGCCGAGAGTGCGAACGTCCACGCGTGGTACTTCGCGGTCGAGGTGATGTTGCCGGTCGCCGCACCGCCGGTGCCGAACGCGATCGCGCCGTGGTTGGTCGGCGAGGCGAACGAGTCGAGCTTGCCGTCCGTAGGGACGTCATCCTCGGGGCCCTTCGTCTGGTCGGCGGCGCAGGCAGCGAGGATCAGGAACGCGTAGGCGAGGCGCATGGGGCGCGTTGATACCTACATGTGGGATTCAGTGCAAGAGGCTACTTCAGCAGCCATTTCGCCAGCGCCGGCGCGGCGTTGCGCAGGGCTCCGAGAGCCGGGGCCGGGAGTAGAACCTCGGACTTGGTCGCCCAGAAGATCGTCGGGCCGGTCATGCGCCCGAGCGCCGCGGCCGCCTTCGCCGAGTACACGCCATCGAGCCGGACCGGCAGCGACCCGAGCGCCGCGCGTGCGCGATCGGTGATCCGCCCGTAGCCGCGGCCGAGCTCGCGCGCATCGACGACGAGTCGGGACGGATCGACCTTCACGGACGGCCCGCCGAGCCTGGCGACCCGCGCGAGCGATCGCGCCGCGAGCTGCGTGATCAACAGGCGCGAGGTCACCGGCCACGGCGTCACCCGCACGGCGTGAACGATCGGCACCGGCCATCGCCACACTCCGGCGGCGCGCGCGAGCTGGAGCCCGGCCAGGAGGCCAGCGGTCGTGCACGTGCTGCCGACCGCGAGCACGATCTGCTCCGGCGGCGGCGCGAGGCCCGCTTCGATCTGCTCGGCCAGCTCGAACGCCGCGCTCATCGCGCCGAGCGTGCCGATCGGCGTCGCGCCGCCGGGCGGCATCACGAGCTCGCGCCGCGCCTTCACGAACCCTGCGAACGGAACCTCGACGACCGAGCGCAGCCGCACGACCTCGCAGCCGCTCGCGATCAACGCGCCCGCGTTCTCGGCGGCCCACTTGCTCGGCGCCTGCGGGAACAGGATCACGCCGG
>Ga0157374_10002648_pt1 | contig 15081 bp, 12 predicted proteins | sample M25metaG_FD_115308 | JGI IMG/M metagenome (GOLD analysis project Ga0157374, IMG submission 115308) | Miscanthus rhizosphere microbial communities from Kellogg Biological Station, Michigan, USA - M2-5 metaG | ecosystem: Host-associated > Plants > Roots > Rhizosphere > Soil | place: USA: Michigan...
CGTACTCAAATCGGTACTGTAGGGTTTTCTCGTAAACATGGCAATCCTCCTATAACCGGCTGACGCCAACAGTGAAAACCCTTTTTTCAAAAACGTCTATTCACTTCTCAGACTATCTCTCAGAGATAAGCGGTGGAAAAGGATGCGTAACTATCAGTTGAACAGGCTGATGGTTTAGGTTGATTTGAGCGGCTAGAAACAACAGTGTTGGCGCGTCGTAAGCAGATGGAGTTCTGGTGTGTTCGATTTGGTGGTTGGTTAAGGGGTACTTACTATACAGTGCCAAACCGAACGGGGAGGGCTCAGGCTCCAGCATGCGGTATGGGTAAGCTTTTTCAAGAGATTTTAAATTTATAGCCCAGTTTTGGTTAAACTCTTCCAGGCCAATAATATCGGGGTGTTCATCATGGATCAATTTTAAGACCTTATCATAATGTAGATTACTGAACAGGACATTGAGCTGCATGACTTTTAGTTTGCTGTGAGTCTGCGGGCTGAACTCGGACTGATGAGTCGGCCAATAATATGGGAGTAGAGGGATTGATAAATAGAGTATCCAGCCGCACACCAGGACACACATTCTTTTTCTTTTTAAAAGAAGTACACAGACTAAAAACAATAGACTAACGATAAGGTACTGAAGCTGAAAATGGGTGAGCAACTCAAAATAGGGATTGTAAGCACCAAAAGCAGCCAATAGGGTTGCTAATAGAGTGCCTCCTAGCAGAAAATTGAACAGTATCTTTAATACGTTTTGAATTCTGATCATTACTTCAATTTGGTTTAGTGAACAGTTTCAGGTAATTTACCATAAATGGCTAAAGGCGCTTAAGCTGGTGCATGTAAAAATAAGGCATTTAGGATGGGATTTCTTTTTTGTTTGTTAATACTCCAATTAAAATACCAAACGCCACAACCTGAACGCCAAAGGAAAACAGCACCAGTGCGGTAATGGAGTGATCGTATAAAAGTCCCATTAAGGCGCTGCCGATAAACCAGAAAAGACCATAGCCTGCATTAAATAAACCAAAGGCCGCGCCTCTGCGGTCACTGGGCGTCATAGTTGCCACGCTGGCTTTCACGATAGAAGCCAGGGCTCCCATGCCGACACCCCAGCAGAGCATCCCTAAAACCGCACCCGGGAGTCCACCCCAAAACACCAGGGGCGCGAAGCATGCGCTGATGGCCGTGGAGAGTAAGATAACTTTGAGCCCATAGCGATCATACAGCCTGCCCAGGATCATTGCGGCCAGAGCGTCACTAATCATGGCCAGCGCGTAAAGCGCCGGGATCCAGCGGTCGGGCAGCAGGTGCGTTTTGGCGAAGTGAAAAGCGGCCAGCGGAAAATCGATAAAACCCGCCGCGATGAGGAAAACGGCGAACAGATAGAGCCAGAATCGTCTGGAAAAAGGCTCGAAATGGGGAATGTTCAGTTTGACTTCCAAGTCCTTGGGGTGGGGATACAACACGGGCGCAATGGCCACCAGGATCAGTGTAATCAGGGCGGGAACACCTAGCCAGGCAAAGCTGGCCGCATAGCCGCCTTTCATGGACAGAACCGCCATAACCAGCAGTGGGCCTATGGTGGCCCCTAATTGATCCATGGCTTCGTGCAGACCATAACCCCAGCCGCGTCCCATTTGCTGGGTGGCATGGGAGAGAATGGCGTCCTTGGCGGGAGCGCGGATGCCTTTGCCTAAACGTTCCATCAGCATGAATGCTGCGGCGACCTGCCAGGTTCCCGCAATGGCCAGGAGTGGAACAGCGACCAGATTCACGACATAACCCAAAATGGTCAAGGTCCAGTAGCGTTCCGTTTTATCACTCACTAGGCCGGATAGCAGGCGAAGCCCGTAACCCAGGAGTTCGCCGCCGCCTGCAACGACGCCAACCACGACGGCATTTGCGCCCAGCAAGGCCAGGTAGGGGCCGGTAATGCTGCGCGCGCCTTCGTAGGTCATATCCGCAAACAGGCTGATGATGCCTAATAACACCACCAGTCGTATGGCGCTACTCTGGGATAGAGAGGTACGGGCTGGTTCCGTGGCTGACTGCATAATCGGTTCATCCATGATGGGTTCATTATAGTATAGGTTGGTGGATTTAAATGCTCCATACCGGCTGAAAGGTGCAGTGTTCGCTTTTAAGTCGGGAAAAAGTTTCTATGTTCTTTTTGGCAAGCTTGGCTGTGATACAGTGACTGCAGCGTTTTAAATTGCCGGGGAAGCTGCAAGGAGAGCCGTCGTGTCGTTCGTTTTGCCCGAGGAATTTCTGGAAAGTATCCTGTCGCGTCTGAGTCAGGCGAATCTGGAGTTTTCTCATGCGTATCCCGGTGAAAATGATCAGCGGCAGCCGGTGCATACCGTTTATGGTGGGGCGCATCGGTTTAAGCCGGATACTATTCCCAAACTGGGATTAATGGCTTCGGAAGCGTTTGCGCAAGTTGCGCCGGATGCGAATGCCCTGGCTGAGCTTTTGGACTGCCCAAACACGCCTATGCTGGAGGAAATTCATGCCCATGTGGTGGAAAAATTAAAGCGTGAGGCGGTGGAAGATTTTCGGATTGATTTTGAGGATGGTTTTGGCGTTCGGAGCGATGCCGAAGAGGATGAGGTCGCGATTCGGTCCGCCAGGGCATTGGCGGAAGCAATGCGCCAAAGCAGTGTATCGCCCTATATCGGCATTCGGATTAAAGCGTTGAGTGAGGAGTGCAAGCAACGCAGTCTCCGAACCCTGATGCTTTTTCTGGGCGCTTTGCTGGAAGCGACGGATGGAAAATTACCGGAACATTTTGTGGTGACTTTGCCGAAAGTGATCCATCGGGAGCAGGTGTTTGCCTTGGCGGCCATTTTACGGCAGTACGAGGAACGGCAAGGGCTTCCGCTTGGAATCATTCAGCTGGAAATGATGATGGAGTCTCCGCAATTGCTGATTGATTCACATGGGCACTGCCATTTGCCGGAGCTGGTTCAAGCGGCTCAAGGGCGTTGTCGGGGGATGCATTTTGGTCCTTACGATTATCTGGCGGCCAATCAAATTACATCCGGCGTACAGAATTTACTCCACCCGGCTTGCGATCATGCGCGCTCTGTTTTGCGGACCGCTTTGGCCGGAACCGGGCTCTGGTTAAGTGATGGGCCAACCAATGTGATGCCCATCGCGCCGCACCGAAGTCTGACGGGAAACGTGTTATCGTCTCGTCAGCTCGATGAGAACCTTGAAGCTATTTTCCTGGCCTGGCGTTTAAGCGCAAAATCCATTCGACATGCGTTAGCCCAGGGTTATTATCAAGGTTGGGATCTGCATCCGTCTCAAATACCCATCCGGTATGTCGTGCTGTTTCAATTTTTTCGGGAATCGATGGAGACGGCGTCGCATCGCTTGAGGCAGTTTATGGATCAGGCGGCGCAGACTTCAATGGCGGGTCATGTGTTTGATGATGCGGCCACAGGCCAGGGCTTGTTGAATTTCTTTCTGCGGGCGTTAAACTGTGGGGCTATTACGGAGCAGGAGCTAACTGCCAGCGGACTCACGTTGGAGGAAATTCGTTGCCGTAACTTTAAGCAGATCATGGAACGGAGACGTTTCCAGCACGACAAATCGTAAAATCAATCCCCAGAATTCAAAACTTTCATCAATCCTGTTTTGAACTCAAAAAGGAAACCCTACCCAAATGAATGGGTAGGGTGTTATTGTGCTTATTAAGTAGGATTAAAAGTAGAGTTGAAAAGTAATTTAAATTCTAAATTCCAATTCCGGTTTTTTAATAAGGTGATTTGGAGGAAGGCGAAATTTCTTCACCGGTTTCATGCATTTTCTTTCCTTCCTGCCAGTGCTTGGCTCGTTCAGCCTTCATCGTATCGAACTTCTTGGCCTGTTCTGGAGTTAACACTGCCCGGATCTGCTGATCCAGTTTTTCATGATCGGCTTTCATGCCTTCCATGTTAGGCTGGGGCATCCCCTTCATTTTGGCGTGGATTTCCTCCTTGGTAGCGCCGCTTTCTTTCATTTTGCACATTTCCTGAAAACGGGCTTTCTGGGCATCCATCTCGGACTTATGTTCATCGTAGAATGCCTGGCGCAGCGAGTCGATTTTAGTTTTCTGATCCGAGGTCAGATCGAGATCCTTGGCAAACTTCTGATTCATCTCCTTGCGTTTGGATTGCCAATCCTCATGTTGGTCACATCGCATGGCGTGGTGGTGACGAGCTCCCTTTTCGGGTGTCGTTGCGCCACCTGTGTCGGGTGTTTGAGTATTCGTTTGCGCCAAGGTGATTTGTGCCGCCGACAGTAACGCGAGCGCGAAGGCTGCGGATTTTGCCAATCTTGGTATTTGCATCTTGTATCTCCCCTAATTGTGTCTCTAACTTTTACGTATTACTTAGTAAGTGAAGAAGCAGAGCATTGGGTTGCTCTACCGTAGAATGGACGAACACAACGACAACTTGTTTTTGTCGGATGAAATAGATGATCTGGTCTCGGTCTTCATTCGTCTTAAGGCTTCTATACCCCTTCAATGAACCGACCAGGGCTTTGCCTTTGCTGACAGGTTCATGGGATAAGCTTTTCAAGCTTTCGGAAATGTGAGCAAAACTTCGAGAATCCATTTGCTGCAAAATTTCCTGTGCGGAATCGGTGAGCAAGACTTGATAGGTTCCGGAGCAGTCGTTGAGCGTATGGGCTTTGAGGGCGCGACCCGTCTTTAACTCGGCCAAATGTTGCTGGAGGATACTCATCGCTTGGCTGTCCGCCACAATATCCAGGGTTTCCAGTAAAGACTGGTACATTTCGTACGGCAGCAGGGTAAATAAGGGTTGGCCTTCTTCAGTGACAATCAATTCTTGCGGGTTTTCGCACAGTGCCTCTATTTGAACCCGGAATGCGGATAGGGGGAGCGATTTCGTCATGAGGAATCTCTCTACAATTGGGCGTTCATGTTAAAGAAAAGCTGGAATGACTGTCGGATACGCAATTGACTGTTATTTATGACCTGGTGTGCAATCGGGCACAGTTTTTCTGAACAGTAATATCAGTAATCTTGATACTTCTGATCATAAAAAATCTCAGGCTGAACGATAAGGCTCTATCGGAGCATATTCCTTTAGTTCCATAGAACTATGGCTTGAAGTGAACGAGTCTAAAAGCCGACAGCCACACAGTAAACCACTGCTATTTCGGCTGAAATCCCTCTAGATTAGACCTTTTTTGAGCGCCAGGATGGCGGCTTGCGTTCTGTCCTCCACGGCCAGCTTTTGAATGATGTTGCTGACGTGGTTTTTCACCGTAAACAGGGAAATATTCAAGCGCTCCGCCATATCCTTGTTGTTCAACCCCTCGGCGATTAAGGTGAGAATCTCTTTTTCCCGGCTGGTTAAGTCGACATCCAACGCTTCTTTGCCTTTTTCGCTGACCTTGGAGACCGCTTCCGAAATCAAGGGCATGACTTTCAGGATAAAGCTGGCAATGACGGGATCCAGCCAGAGTACGCCATCCTGCACCATTTCGATGATTTGGGCCAGCCGTTCCGTTTTCACGTCTTTCATGCAGTAACCGTCCGCGCCAGCCGCGAAAGCTTCAAACACCTTGTCCTGATCGCTGTGCGAAGTGAGCATGAGCACCTTGGTTTGCGGTAGCTCCGCTTTAACGAGCCGGGTGGCCTTAATGCCGTTGATGACCGGCAGGACGATATCCATCAGCACAATGTCCGGGTGGAGTTTATGGCTTAGTTCTATGGCCTCCTGGCCGTCCTCCGCCTCCCCGACCACGCTGAAATGGTTGAATTTGCTGAGGCCATAGGCCAGTCCCTGTCGGGTCAGTTCATGATCTTCGACAATCAGGATTTTGATGGGAGCGCTCATGCGATACCTCTTTGCGGCATTACGGGCAGGGTGATTATAAAATCAGTATACTGCCCTTCGACGCTATCCACCGTAATCGTGCCCTGGTGCGCCGCGATGAGCACCGCGCAGATATATAATCCTAACCCGGAGCCCAGCTTGCGGGTATCTCCGGTTCCGGCGTAGTAACGCTCAAACAGGTGCTTCTGCTCTTGCTGTGGAATACCCAGGCCGTTGTCTCTCACATGGATTTCGACCCGGTCCGGGTTGAGGCATTTTCCGGTAATGTCGATACGGCTCTTCTTGGGGATATTCTCGATGCCATTGCCGATTAAATTGATAAAGACCCGCTTGAGGTAATAGGAGTCCACCATCAGTTGGGGAAAATCTTCCGGAAACTGCTGGGTAAGTGTAATCTGTCGTTCTTCGGAGAGGGAGGCCAACTGATCGAAGCATTGGTTGACCAATGTGGGGAGAAATTCCTGGTTCAACTTGAGTGTGAAACTGCCCGTCTCGGTCTGGTAGGTTTCCAGCAGTTGATTCACCATGGCCAGCAAGTGCTCGCTGTTTTTGAGCAGGCCGCGGGATAGTTTTTCCTGTTGGTTGAGCTGGAGTTGCCGCATTTCTTGGGATAAAAGCTCCAGGGAGCGCCGCTGGGCTACCAACGGCGTCCGGAAGTCATGGGTTAAATTCGATATGAAGCTGTTTCTCAACTGTTCTTTTTCCATCAGGTCATTCAGCATGTCGTTGAATTTTTCCAGCGTCTGCCGAACTTCCGCTTGCTTGATGCCCTCCGTGTCGATGCGGCTGCTCAAATCGCCACGCTGGACCTTGGTGGCGACTTGCGCCAATTGCATTAACGGGGCGATAAAATTCGTGCGCAGGTATTGCCCGGCCAACAGGCTGGACATAACCCCCGTGATAATGATGAGCAGGCTGATCCACTGGTTGTTTTTTCGGGTGTCGTTGCTGGAAGGATGCGGAGGCGTCAGTACCGTGATGGCAATCGTAACGACGGGTTTGCCCGATAAGTTGCTCAGTTGGAGAGTTTTTTGCGTGACTACTTTGCTGAGCTTGGGATCGAAGCAATTCGGTTTCGGGCAAGCCAGATCGGGTGGTGGTGGCGGACCGGCGCTGGGTGGTCCCAGTTCCTGGGCTTTGGCCTTGTGGCTGGAAAATCGGTGATTCAGGAGGAATACCGGGCTGAAACTGTAGCGGTGCCACATAAAGTCCGACTTGAAAATGATCGAGGATGGATCGGGTTGTGCTCCGGCATAGATAGTGACCTTGTATGGCCCATTGGGAGCGAATGCTTCGGCAGGCGTGGTTTTAATGAGAAGTAAGCCTTGGTGGGAATTGGCCAGTGGAACGATAAAGTAGCTTTGAATCGCTTCCCGGCTTGGAAAGTAGTCTCCCACCACCTGTTTTGTAACGGGGTTAAGCGCCATCCGTATTTCAGGATGCTGTTGCATGAAATAGCCGGCTTCTTTGGAATTGATCCACCAGGCTGACTGGGCGTTAAATATGCCTTTGTATTCAGCCAGAGTCAGGTCCTGATGGTGCAGGCTGTTGGCGGTTTCCTCAATCTCGGAGCGGCTCATTTCCAACTGTTGCAGAAACGCCTGGTGAATCCGGCTGATATCCATTTCCAGGAATAGTTTTTGACGGTTGAATAAATTTTGTTCCGAAGCGTATTGACTCCACAATTGCAAACTGACTAAGGGGATGACGGTGATCAGCAGAAACGTGGCAATGAAGTATCTGGATTGCTTGAATAAGGAAATGCCTAACATGCAGGATCTTTCTCTTGAGTATAAACCTATCATAACGCCGGGTTTAGTGAGCAAACAGTGCCGATAGCACTAGTTCTGCAGAACTAGGAATATTAATTGCTCTGGCCTGGAATATAAAAAACAGGGCTTGATATACGGGGTATAAGCATATTTCGGATTAATAACATGCTTAAACTAGACTATTGGCTAATTGTAGAGTCCGAGACGGGTTTTTCATAATAGAGATGCAATTTTATCTATAGTTATCTAGGTTCATTATTCGTAATAGTATGGCCTGAGTATACTCATTCCAGCTTAAACCTTTACCAGCGTTACTATCTCCTGATTATTATAGGCGATATCAAAGAGTCTCGTTGTCAGTCTTAGTGAATCGTCTTCGTTTGTTCAGGCTGAGAAGGTTTTGAGAATCAGATACGGGATAAAGGTATCAGGTTTTTTTATTTCTGATTTGATTACATTTGATATTGGATTAAAATAACAATGCTGTTCGAACATGGAATTGATGATAAAACAGAGCTTTTAGATCGGCTTTTACCAGGCTCGTGATTCGAGAAGTTGAGTTTGAGTTGTTCTAAAAAAAATTTTCTTTAAAAGCGCTTTGATTAAGGTTGGTTGCACCTTCCGCAATTAGACTGTTGCTCTGGTTCAACTAGCCTGGGAAACCAGAATAGATGCTGCATCAAATTATCTATTATATAAGCCACATATTCAGTACGGAGGGCTTTCCTCCCCGGTGGCTCTGTGGGGTGTGGCCGCCTTTTCAGGGGTGGCTCTACATCGTGTCGGATCTGGGGATTTGGTCGGCTTACTTTGCGATTCCCCTGATTCTGCTGAAATTTATCCGGGAGAAAAAAGAGCTTCCTTTTTTGAGGATATTCTGGTTGTTTGCCGCCTTTATTTTTGCCTGCGGCACGACCCACTTCATGGATGCCCTGATGTTTTGGTGGCCAGCGTATCGGCTTTCCAGCCTGATTTATTTATGGACTGCCGTGGTGTCCTGGGTAACCGTATTTGCTTTGATTCCCATTATTCCTCAGGTATTGTCACTAAAAACGTCCACTCAACTGGAGGCGGAAATTCGAGAGCGTTACAAGGCGGAATTAGCGCTTCAACAAAGTGAAATGCGCTTTAAAACCCTGGTGGAGCATGTGACCGATTACGCCATTTTTTACTTGACGCCGGAAGGCAATGTGGCCTCTTGGAATAAAGGCGCTGAACGGTTGAATGGCTATATTGCCAATGAGATTATCGGCAAGCATTTTTCCATTTTCTATCCACCGGACAAGGTGGAGCAAAAGTATCCCCGGTATGAGTTGGAAGTGGCCGGAAAAGTCGGGCGGTATGAAGATGAAGGCTGGCGAGTCCGTAAAGATGGAAGTCGCTATTGGGCTTCGGTGATTATAACGGCCATGCGGAACGAGCAAGAGGAAATTATCGGTTTTTCAAAAGTGGTGCGGGATTTAACCGAGCGGAAAAACGCCGAAGATAGTCTTAAAGGGATGAATGAGGAGTTGGAGCGACAGGTGGAGGCCAGGACGAATTCCATACAAAGATTGCTGAAGCGAGAGATGCTGGCGGTGACCATTATCAACAGTATTCGTTCCGAGACGAATTTGAATACCATATTGGAAAAGACGGTCAATTTGCTGGGACAGTCCACTTTGGCGGATCGATGCGCCTTTTGGGGATATAATGCGAAAACCAAACAATATAACATGCCTGAAAGTGAGTATCATTCGTCCGATAGTCCTGACATCCGATATGTCAGGGACACCGTGAATCCTATGGCGCCCATTTTACCTCCAACTTGCTTGGACGATGAGCTGATCAATATTTCGGACATTACGCAGATTAAGAATTTTTCCGATGAAGATCAGCTTGCTATTCAGCAGCGGGGGATTAAAAGTATGCTTTCCGTTCCGGTGCTCTTCCGGGGGCGGATTTTAGGTCGCTTACAGATACAATCCATTTTTGAAAACCGTGAATGGGACAGTGAAACGGTGAAGATGGTGCAGTATGTGGCTGATCAGGTGGCGGTGGCGATTCAGCATGCCAAAATATTCCAGTATCTGCAGGTATCCGAGGCCAGGAAGTCCGCCATTATGGACTCTGCCCTGGATGCGGTGATTATCATGGATCATGAGGGTTTAGTCGTCGAATGGAATACCGGAGCCGAAAAGATATTCGGGTATAAGCGCCAGGAAGTGACGGGTCAACCAATGCACCAGCTCATTATTCCGGAACGCTTCCGTATGGATCATGTGCAGGGATTGCACCATTATTTGGAAACCGGTGAGGGGCCACTACTGAATAAACTCGTGGAAATGCCTGCCGTGCGTTCGGATGGGTCCGAGTTTGTGGCCGAAATTTCCATCACGAGGGTTAAAATGGATGGCCCACCTCTGTTTGCCGGTGTTTTAAGGGATGTTACCGAACGGAAGCAGAGTGAGCAGGCGCTGATTGAAAGTGAAAACCGATTCCGGCAAATGGCGGACTCTTCCCCCATCATGATTTGGTTGATGAGACCAGACCGGCAAATTACCTATCGCAATCGTACGGCAGAGGAATTTACAGGGATTCTCAATGATGAAGGCGGATTGGGATTCGGCTGGGAAAATATGATTTATCCTGATGATATGTCCATTCTGGTTGATACGGTTGATCTGGCTGTGAGGACAAAGCAGAAATTTACGGCAGAATGCCGGGTCAGGCGTTCAGACGGCTCTTACCGATGGGTGACTTCTACCGGCGTTCCCCGGTTTGACTCCCAAAATACTCTGACGGGCTTTGTTGGGACCAGCGTGGATATTCAGGAACATAAGGAGACTACCGAAGCTTTGGAATCTCGGGTACAGGAACGTACCGCCCAGTTGCAGGCGGCCAATAAAGAATTGGAAGCATTCTCTTATTCGGTTTCCCACGATCTACGGGCGCCGTTGAGAACTATTGACGGTTTCAGCCAGGCCATTCTGGAATTATATAAAGGCAAACTGGATGAGCGCGGGCAGGATTACCTCAGGCGCATTCGTCAGGGCAGTCAGCAAATGGCCAAGCTGATTGATGATATGTTGCAACTTTCCCGGTTGACCCGAGGTGCGTTGAATATCGAAGAAGACGTGAATCTGAGCGAGATGGTCACCGAGATCAGTGAGGAATTGATGCGCGTGGAACCTGATCGGTGCGCTGTTTTCAAGATAGAGCCGGATCTGAGCGTTCGCGGGGATAAGCGTCTGCTTCAGGCCGGAATGCAAAATTTATTGGATAATGCCTGGAAATATAGCTCCAAACATGAATCAGCCTATATTGAGTTTGGTCATATACAAACTCAAAGCGCCACGGTTTATTATGTGAGAGATGACGGCGCCGGATTTGATATGCGGTATGCCGATAAGTTGTTTGGGGCGTTTCAACGGTTACATGGCGCTGAGGAATTTCCGGGGACCGGTATCGGTTTAGCGACACTGGCCAGAATTATCCATCGTCATGGTGGTGAAGTGTGGGCGGACGCAGAGGTAGAAAAGGGGGCCACGTTTTATTTCACGCTACAGCCTATCAACATACAGGAGAAGGAAGATGCAAAGCTACGCCAGCAAAGTCATTCTGCTTGTTGAGGATAACCCCAACGATGAGGAATTAACCCGGCTCGCATTTGAGCAGAACCATATCACTAATCCGCTTGTGGTTGCCCATGATGGTGTGGAGGCGCTGGACTATCTGTTTGGTACCGGCACTTTTGAGGGGCGGAATGTTAATGAGCGGCCTCAGTTGGTTGTCTTGGATTTAAAATTGCCCAGAGTGAGTGGGCTGCAAGTTTTGGAAGCGATTCGGCAGAATGAAAAAACGTGTTATACGCCGGTGGTGATTTTGACCTCCTCCAAAGAGGATGAAGATATTATGACCGCCTACGAGCTGGGGACGAATGCCTATGTCCAAAAGCCGGTCGATTTTTTACAGTTTACTTCGGCGGTTAAGCAGCTGGGCTTATTCTGGCTGTTGTTGAATGAGTCGCCGGTTCGAGGTGCAGGATCGGCCGCATGACCAAGCAAGTGAATATTTTAATTGTGGAAGATAATCCGGATGATGCTGAGCTGTTAGTGCTGGAGTTAGAACGGGGCGGTTTTGACGTTGATTATGAGCGGGTGGATACGCCGGAAAACTTTTCCAAGGCTTTGACGCAACATCACTGGGATTTGATCTTCTCGGATCACACCATGCCCAGATTCAGCAGTTTGCATGCGTTAAACCTGCGCAATCAATCCGGTTTGGATATTCCGTTTATTATTTTGTCCGGCACCATGGGTGAGGATTTGGCCGTGGAGGCCATGCGTTCCGGGGCCAGCGATTATTTCGTGAAAGGTGGTTTTAAGCGCTTAGTCTCTGCGGTGAACCGGGAGCTTCAGGAGGCGCAGCAACGCGCCAGTGGACGGCAGAGCGAATGGGAACTGGAGCACTTCGTTGCTTCGCTGACACACGATTTAAGAACACCGATTCTGGCGGAATCCAGAATTTTGGAACTTCTGGCGCAGGGGACTTTCGATCCGTTGACGTCTGCACAGGCCGATGTGATTAATGAGCTGATCCGTTCCAATCAATTTGTGCAGCATATGGTGCAAAATATTCTATTTACCTACAAATATAGACAACGCCAGGTGATTCTCCATAAGGAACAAACGGATCTGCTGCAATTTGTGCAGGTGATTGTAGAAAGCCTCACTATTCGCACGATACTACAGGAAAAAGAGGTACGGTTACGCATAGAAGAGTTGATGACCGAGATTCCTCTGATCTGTTTTGACCGGCATGAAGTTCAGCGTGTGCTGCTGAATTTAATCAAGAATGCCGTCGAATATTCCCCGCCGCAAGGGACGGTTTCCGTAGCGTTAGCTAATGATGGGGATCGGATTTGCGTGAGTGTTCAGGATTCAGGCCCTGGGGTTGACGTTACCTTGGAGCCATATTTATTTACCATGTACGCTCCTGCGACCGTGAAAAAGTACCGCAAATTGGGTCTGGGCCTGGGGTTGTATTTATCCAAGCAAATTATTATGGCGCATGGCGGCCATATTGGGTATGAAAAGCTAGATGACGGTAGTCGGTTCTACTTTTCTCTGCCGTTGAGCGACAGTTCTCTGAATTAAGATTTGAGCCAGCTTAATTCCACACAAAGTACTGCATCCCCTGATGGGATTGTATAAGCTAGTCTTTCACGGAAAGATGTGTGGGGGCTGGGGATTGCGGCTATGGTCTTGTTTGCTCTTGTTGCCAGTCCAGATGCCCTTCCTCAATCAGGTGCAAGGCTTCCTCTTCATTCAGGCGGCCTTTAATCTCAACACCGCCTGCGGGGCCTTTATAGTTGCGGAGCCATGTTTCCAATACTTCGAGTATGCCCGGATGATTTTTTTCCAGTTCATTTAATGTTTTTACCTGGGATAAGGGGCTGTCAGGGGCAATACCGATTAGTTTGACGTCATGCTCACCCCCATCCCGCATGTCAATGGCGCCAACAATGCGGATATCGGAGAGCACTTGGCCGGGTAGTCTATTATGATCTGCTGGTGAGGAAATGATAAATACATCCAAAGGATCACCGTCGCCACCTTTTTGCTTATCCGAAACGGTCTGGGGGATAGATCCGTAAAGCGCCGCCGGATAAGGCAGGAAAGAGACATAGCGAAGCTTTTCGTTTTTAACGTTTGGGGTGACTCGCCCGGTCTCTTCATCGAGTTCCGTTTTTTGGGCCTGGCCGCCTATGATTTCAGCAATGACATTGTAACCTTCGCCCGTTTTGTAGGAAATCTCCTTCAGGGGATGAACCGGAAGCGCCTTTTTGCCATCCTCGCTGATGCGGAAGTATGAAACCGACGGAATCGCATGTAAACTACCCGGATCACTCGCCTGAAAATCGAAATGAGGTGTTGCGGGTTTCTGGCAGACCGTTTGTTCGCTCGTTGAGCTTAGGATTTGTGGTGCATCAGTATAACTGGACGGGGAAGATAGCGACATAAAAATTTACCTTATAGAAATGAACGAGCAAGTAGAAGTAGAGCAGTAATAGCAGTTTCAAAAAATGATTTAGGCTGTGCAGATACTAAATTGTTCTTATTAGCCTGGACAGAAAAAATGGCTTTTAAGGTGGAACCTGCTAAGGGGATAATAAATGTTAAGTAGGATTGTACCTCAAGCAGAGTCATTTGTCGTGGGTTTGGTAAAGTTGCTTTTTAAGAGAGTTGTTCTGGATATGTGCCAGATATCTTATTTTTTATTGTATTGAAACATTTCTTCATAAATTTCCTTATAAACCATTTTAAACTTCAGTTTTTAATCAGCTTGTCGATATAAAACCGGATATCCTTTGGATTTTGCAGGTTATGACGAACAGATTCCTTTCTGGCTTCACCCTGGTTGAACTCTTAATCGCCCTGACTATTTTGGGCGAAATTGCTACATTTACCATTCCCAAGCTGATTAATTCTCAGCAAAACGGTCAATACAACGCCATTGCCAAGGAAAACTTTAGCGTAATCTCAAGCGCCTTTCAGACAATGCAGCTCAATGGCACTTTAACAACCGGTACGACGGCTGGCGCACTGACCCAGTACATGAATTATGTAAAGTATGTCGGCGATGGCAGCCTGACGATTGACGCAGTGCCTACAACTACCACAAAAGTCTGTGACGGTAGCCCGTATGTCTGCCTTAAAATGCACAACGGAAGTGTTCTGGCGTATCGGGCAGACGCTTCGTTCGGGGGGAACTCAACGACCAATGCCATATTCTTTTTGACTGATCCGGATGGGAGAGTGACTGACGGGACAACGAATGGTCCCGGCAAGGGGATGTCGATGTTTCTCTATTACAGTGGCCGGGTTACCGATGAAGGCAATCTTTTGGCGGGAACGGCTTCAAGTTATACTGGCTATAGTGCTGATCCGACAAAGGTTCCATCCTGGTTTTCCTGGTAAGGCATTGTTTTGTGCAGGTCCATCGTTTGTATTTGACTAATATTGGAGCGTTTGGGTAGCGTGACTTTTTGGAAGAAAGAGTGAACCGTTATGAGCAACTTGGACTATCGGGTAGCCTACATGCACTTTTGTCAGTAGGTCGCAGTTCCTCAAAAAATTTAATGGGAGCATCTTTTATTGTATAGTTACCAGCTTGCACCTTTTTAAGGCATGTTGTATCAGTCCCTAATCAAGCTTCATTTGTCAGCCTGATCCCCCAAAGATATTCCACAATGCGTTCCTTATTGTTCCTTCAGCCCCCTTCCCAGATGGCCCTCACTCAGTATGGGACAGCAAATTCTTTATGCTTTAAAAGCAATCATTTGGTATTACTCCGGCCTATTAATGTTTAACATGTGGCCTTGATAGAATCTCAGATCAAGCCTTTTCGATGTTGAGCTGGGAATGATATAAAGATGAGCTTAATTTTTTATTAATTCCAAAAATCAA
>Ga0157374_10002651_pt1 | contig 15074 bp, 16 predicted proteins | sample M25metaG_FD_115308 | JGI IMG/M metagenome (GOLD analysis project Ga0157374, IMG submission 115308) | Miscanthus rhizosphere microbial communities from Kellogg Biological Station, Michigan, USA - M2-5 metaG | ecosystem: Host-associated > Plants > Roots > Rhizosphere > Soil | place: USA: Michigan...
AGTAATTTTGACCGGCTTACGGGCCAATAGTAACTTGCATATCGGTAATTATTTTGGGGCTTTGCTGCCCTTGATTGATATGGCCAAAACGCATGCTGGTAGTTACGAAATTGACCTGTTTATGCCCGATCTGCATAGTTTTACCACCCCTGTGGATCACTCGCATTTGCAAGCGGACATCTGGAATAACTTGCGAGCTTTTGCTGCCGCTGGCTTACCATTTGACAAAGAAAGTGTGCATTTGTATCGCCAAAGCTATGTACCAGCACACACCGAACTGGCTTGGATTTTTGACTGTTTTACGGGCTTTGGTGAACTAAGCCGAATGACAGAGTTTAAAGACAAGGCAGCTCGCCTAGGCGCGGACCATATTGGCGTCGGACAGTTCAATTACCCGCCGCTGATGGCAGCTGATATCTTGCTCTATAATGCCGAATACGTGCCGGTGGGTGATGACCAGCGACAGCATATTGAATATACTCGTGCTATTGCCGAACGTCTTAATAGTAAGTTCGGAACACTATTCACTGTTCCCAAGCCAGTTGCCGAACAGCATGAATTCTTTGGCAAAGACCAGGGACTGCGGATTAAAGACTTGGTTGATCCGACCAAAAAGATGAGCAAGAGTGACGCTAGCGGCCGCGGGATTGTTTTCCTTAACGATGATCCGGCAGATGCAGCCAAGAAGATTATGAGCGCCACAACCGATTCAGAAGGGGTGATTCGGCTGGATTATGCCAAGCAGCCTGGGATTAGCAATTTGTTACAAATTCAAGCATTATTACTTGAACAGTCGCTCGCAGAGACGGTTCGTCACTGGGAAGGTAAAAGTAGTTATGGCGAGCTAAAATCGGCTGTTGCCGAACTCGTCAAAGACTTTTTGATTGAGTTTCAAAAGCGGCTTAGTGCGGTTGATGATAAGCAGCTGGCCGCTAAACTAGAGGCTGATGAGCGCGCTATGAACGCCGTAGCAAATGCAACATTACTCAAAGTTCAACGAGCCGTTGGCTTACGGTAATATGAGTAATCTCGAAACAAGTCGAGCCGAACGCTTGGATCAGCGAGTGGTAGCGCTGTTGCCTATACTCAGCCGATCGTTTGCAATCAAGCTTATTGAAGACGGCAAAGTAACTGTAAACGGCAAGGTCATTACAAAAGGCGGTCACAAACTTTGGAAAACTGATACCGTGGTTGTCGATTATCAAGCCGAGAAGTTTACCATCCCCGATATTGAATTACCTATACTGTATGAAGATGAGTCGGTAGTGGTCATTAATAAGCCGTCTGGCCTATTGACTCATAGTAAAGGTGCCTTTAACCCCGAGCCCAGTGTAGCTACCTGGCTGCATAATCGGATTGAAGATAAAGACCTGATAGCTGCGGATGCCTATCAGCCAAATAATCGGGCTGGTATTGTCCACCGCCTGGACCGGGCTACCAGCGGTGTTATGATTTGTGCTAAAACTCAGACAGCGCTCACATGGTTACAAAAGCAGTTTGCCCAGCGTAAGGTCAAAAAAACCTATATAGCCATTGTGAGTGGTCAACTGGCAAATGATCATGCCATTATCGAAATGCCTATCGAGCGTAACCCTAAGAAGCCTCAGACTTTTCGGGTCGGTATTAACGGTAAAGTTGCTACAAGTGAATATGAAGTTATAGCCTCAAACGGAGTGGAGAGCCAACTTCGATTAACGCCGCAAACGGGGCGCACCCACCAGCTCCGCGTACATGTAAGTCATGTTGGCCACCCCATAGTCGGCGATGAAATGTATGGGGGTGTACCGGCCGATCGATTATATCTGCATGCTTTAAGTCTGGAGATTACCTTGCCAAATCGGGAGCGGCATACATTCGAAACTGATTTGCCTCTAAGTTTTGCCGACAGGATGAAATAGCCATGGACAGAATTGTACTTCACCCCGTTACAAAAACGAAACTGCAGAATTTTATCGACCACCCCTCCCACGCTTTACTCATTGTGGGCCCACGTGGTATGGGCAAGGGGAGTGTCGCGCAGCAGATAGCTGCTAATCTGCTAACCGTGCAACCTCATCAGTTAGCATCTCACGCCTATCTGCGACACATTACTGTTGGTAAAGAGCAAAGCATTGCCATTGATACCGTTCGCGAACTTGAACATTTTTTGTCATTACGCGTACCCGGTAAGTCGAATCGGATAATTATTATCGAAGATGCTCATACCTTGACTAATGAAGCCCAAAACGCGCTCCTAAAAACGCTTGAGGAACCGCCTGAGCGAACAACTATCATCCTGACAGCCACTGGTGAACGAAACCTCTTGCCAACCATCCGTTCACGGGCAGCAGTGCTGCTTGTACAACGCCCTGCTCCTGAGACTTTGCAGACTCACTTTGCAGATCTTGGTCATACATCTAGTGCCATCCAAAAAGCTTATTTAATGTCTGGCGGTTTACCGGGTCTCATGACGGCATTATTGGCAACAGACGAGGAGCATCCCTTAGTAATCGCAGCTACGACCGCACGCGAGATCATCCAAAAATCAACCTTTGACCGCTTGGCCATGATCGACCAACTTGCCAAGCAGAAACAATATTGCCTGGACGTTTTGGCTATCATGCAACAGATGTCGCATTTGACTTTAGCTGGTTCAAAACCTACTAAATCATGGCAAAATATCCTCGCCCAAAGCTTTCAGGCCAGCCAGCAACTGCAGGCTAGTGCCCAGCCAAAGCTGGTACTGACGAACCTTATGCTAAATCTGTAAATCTGGTATACTATAGACAACATGTTAGAGCTGGCGCTGGTCGCAGGTTTTGGATTTATAGCTTATCATTTCGCCAAAGTGCGCGATGAAGAATTCAACATAGTCACTCGTAAAGTTGGCGACCGCTTAGGTAAACTGTGGGATATTGCCCACCAAGGCATGCGCGAAAATCGCTTTTTGCGCGCCGAGAAAGCTTTACTGACTATTTTGAAAATTGATGAAAAGAACGCAGCTGCTTATAACCGACTCGGTATTTTATATGCCAAACAAAAGGAATACCGCGACGCTATTGATTGCTTCGAAATTGCTTCCAGCATGGAAGCCACTCCGTCTAGCCTGCATAATTTGGGGCTAATTTATTACGAAACTGAAAATTACGAAAAAGCCGCAATCGCCTTTGAACAGGCCCTGAAACTAGAGGATGTCTCGGCTGCTCGGCACGTAGCGTACGCCAAGGTCCAAGAAAAGCTCAATAACGACAAGCTCATGTTCCAGGAGCTGGAAAAGGCTGCCGAGCTTGAGCCCAATAAGGAAACCTACACGCTACTACATAAGGCATTTATGAGTCGCGGCATGGAGGCTGAAGCCGATATTATAAATGATAAAATCAAGAAAATGATTGTTCCTGCCGGTCGTCCCAAGCGTATTGTTCGCCCCCGTCGGGTCGTGGTATAAGGCACTAAGACTAAGCTTTGCTGCCGAATAGCTCGCAGAGCACATTCCAGTCTACCAGCTCTAGGCTTGGCAGTATAATATCGGCTTCACTAAACTCCGGCTTGCTAAGGTTCAACTTTTCCGGGATAGCTATGCATTTCATACCCGCAGCCTTTGCAGCTTTAATACCACTCAGCGCGTCCTCAAACACTAAGCAGTACGAGGCGCGGACACCAAGCTTTTTAGCAGTAGTTAAGAATACTCCTGGATGTGGCTTTCCTAATTTCTCAGCCTTAGCGGAGTAGGCCACCTTCATATGTGACTTTAAAGATAATTTCGATAAAACGGCGTCTATAATTTCTGGCGAAGACGAAGATGCTACGGCCATAGGTATGTTGTGGCTTTCCAGCAGCGCGATAATCTTCCTCACGCCCGGGAGCTCTCTATCATTGATTTGTATACTGGCGATAACATTCGATACTACAGTGTTCTCTAACTCATCATTCGGTACATACTGAAGGTTGTAGGCATCTCGCCAATGGTGTACTACTTCATCGGTGCGCCTGCCGGCCATCATCCGTAGTTATAGTGACACCGTGCTTTGCCACTGCTGAAATATGTGAGGCATGCCAAAAGGGCTCACTGTCAAATGAGCAAACCATCCATATCAAAAATTACAGCTTCAAGCATCAAAATAAGTGGTGCACTGTTCTTTGCAAGGTCAGAACTACTTTGATGACTTAGTAATGGGTTTTACTACTAAGGGCGTTTCAGTTGTCACCCAGATGTCGTCATCCTTGCACTCGAATGTGAACTTGTCGTATTCTTTAAAATCTTTGCCAAGTTTAAAGTTGTTCGTAATTTCCCAACGAACTTTTCGCATTGATTTATTGCACGTTGGACAATTCATATTCACATTATAACAATAAGGTTCTAGCGTCTACAACGCTTGTATCTGGTGCAGGGAGAGGGATTCGAACCCCCGAAGGCGAAGCCAGATGATTTACAGTCACCCCTCGTTGACCGCTTGAGTATCCCTGCGTGTTCCTCAGTGAGACAAACCTAATGGTTTTTCTATAGCTTCGCCTACGGCTCTGCATATAACCCTTGGTTATCATCGCGCCGGCAAAATGGAATACATTTTGTCGGGCTGCTCTTTTCCTTAGCTACGGCTAAGGTGTAAGCGCGGTATGGAGCCACCTCAGGGATTCGAACCCAGGACCTGCTGTTTACAAAACAGCTGCTCTAACCAACTGAGCTAAGGTGGCACGCACTTACAGATACAAAGTGTAGCAAAGACAGAGATAATTTGCTACTATTTATGGGTTCCAAAGAGCTTTTTAATAAAGGAGCAGCTAAAAGGAAAAGAGCAGGCCGAGCGACGGATTTATTCCGTTGCCCTGCGCGATGATAACCAAGGGTTATATGCAGAGCCGTAGGCGAAGCTATATAAAAACCGCAAGGTTTGTCTCATTACAATGCCGCGATAGCTCAGTTGGTAGAGCGCATCCATGGTAAGGATGAGGTCTCGGGTTCGAATCCCGATCGTGGCTCCAGAGAATAATCCCAATATACGTTCTATGTCATTCGCAAGCACAGCAACCAAACATAGCCTACGACTTATTCTTTATTTCATTAGTGCAGCAGCCATTATTGGCGGCGTATTTCTAGCTATAGTTGGGCCGTTGAATGGTTTTGGCAACCCTGCACTTAGGTCACGAATAGAAGTTACTGCTGGCGGCCTCGTCTGTTTAATCATCGGTTTATATCTCCTGTATCTGATGTGTGACCGAAGTATAACCAGAACTTGTGACACCTTACTCAGCGCATTATTTTTTTGGTCATGGTAATATGTAAAAAATCTTACTGTCTAAGTTGATAAACAATAGTGTAATGGTAGCGTGCTCGTGGGACTATGTCCTGATAAGAAGCGTTTTACGACGAGCATCAAAAACCCCGCCCATAGTTGCGGGGTTTCTTAATGGTTTACAAACAAATTCGTATCTGTTAGAATAGGTCAGATTGATGGTTTTCAGATAGAGAACTACTAGACTTCAATAATGAAATAACAAAGGTATGAAATTATGGCCAAAAAAGGCGACAAACGAAAAATTGTAGGGCTGGTCAGCGAAGAGACCAGCGAACGTATTTATTACACTTCAAAAAACTCTATGAATACCGCTGGTAAGTTGAGTCTCAAGAAGTACAGCCCTAAACTGCGCAAGCATGTCGTGTTCACTGAAACCAAGAAAAACCTTGGTCGCAACGAAGCTCCTAAGCGCTAGATAAAAATCAAACTTCTTTATACCTGATAATGGCCTCTAAGCGAGGCTATTTTAGAGATCGTGCAGGTCCAGGATAGTATTTATTAGCTCAGCGTGGCTCCAGACCAGTGGTGCCACCCCTAAGGGGGTGCCATCTTCCGGGTCAAACTGCTCGCTCAGTATGCCGCTTGGCAAGCGCCGGGCCAATGCCCAATTAAGCAGTTCCAGCGCTTCATCATGGCGACCGCTTGCCTGATAGTACTGAGCGAGCCACAGACTGCAGACAATCCATGGGTTACCGCCATACTGCGTTTTGCGTAGGAAATAATCATCACCTGGATAGCGAATCACACCACCTATCGGGCCAGTATGAAGTAATTGAGCTTCCACTTTCTGTACGGTTGCCACTAGTCGCTCGTCATCAAGTGGCAAGCGACCGTACATAAATGGTCCGTACAAACTGGAGATGTCAACGCTATTATTATAACTGTTGCTGCCGTCTTCTTGGAGTAGTTGACCACGTCTAAAGTAACCGTCCTCATTATAGAGCTTCGTCAAGTTATCGCGGATACCGCTGGCGACTTTGTTCCATCTAAGGGCTTCAGCCGGATGGTCAAAAGCAGTTGCCAGGTTAGCGGCTGCCTCCAGGCCAGCAATCGTTACACAGGTGGAATATGTCGTGGTTAAAAACACTTGTTCCCACAAATCATAGCTGGCATGTGGCAAGCCGGTTGCTTCGTCTATGAAAGAAGCCAAGAAGTTAGCACAGGGTTCCACGAAGCTATGGTACAGATTCTCGACAAATGGTTTATCCTGGCTGGCCTGGTAATATTCATGAATCATAAAGATAACACCGGCAGTTTCGTCTTCCTGGATGGCCAATTCGCTATGTCGCCCATGTACCAAGGGGTGCCAGGTGCTGCCGATGGCACGATCGGGCTGGTATTTATGCATCATATAACCGTCGGGATGCATGGTGTCGCGGGCAAAGGCAAAGAAACTTTTGGCCTCATCGTAGTGGCCCAATCGAATCAACGGCCACAAAGCGTAGGCAGCATCACGCGGCCAGCAATAGCAGTAATAATCGCGACCGAAGTTGTAGATACTGGAATCACCACTGGCTAAGATTGATCCGCGATCATCGCAGTGGGCCTTAATAACCAGCAGGCTCTTCTGAAGCGGCTCACGCAGGTCGGCCGGCAAGTTAGCTAGTTTGTCACTATCTGGCTGTAACCAACTCTGCCAATATTGCCGAGTATGACGTAGGCGGTCAGCCAGCGGTTCAGCTTTTAAGACTTCGTGGACTTTTTCTACATCAGTCTGACTGCTACCGGCTACAATCCAGTAATCAATGGTCGTGGAACTTTGGGGTGGCATCTGTTGCCGAAAACGCAGAACGCTGTCCACACCGCCATGCTCCACCGGGTTGCCCGACAATTCACCATCTTCAGCGTCCACGAAAGTGCCAGCTTTATTTTCAATGCCGTAATTGCCCACCGCATATTCATCGAACAAGGTGCCGTCCTCGTACTTGCCAGCTATGAGCAAGCAGTATCGGCCTTTGTAATCTAAGATATAGTGCGCATCAGGCACGTACAAAGCAGTATCGGAGCGGCCGGCTCGGGAAATTTCAAATACCTGATGCATAAATAACCGAATGTCACGCTCGGTCTCGGTCTGATTGCTAATGTGTACCCGGCGAACTAAGGCGTTATATTCGGTATCCACAAAATCTTGTAGATACAGGGTGACCGCTAATACCTCAGAGTGCATGTGAATAGTACTAATCAACGCATCGGACTCGAAATCAACTTCAATCTGCCAACTACCGTCATCGGTCCAACTAAACATGCCATCAACCCATATCCCGATTTTGTGCTGACTCGAACGAGCTGTAGTTAGATTATCGAGCCCCACATAGGGGTAGTAGAAGTCATGCACTAGGCCGTTTTCGTCTAACCCTACAAAGACTTGGCCATTACTTAGTACAACTGGTCGCCCCATCTATACCTCCACGCCTGTCTGGCTTAGGCGAAACTGCATATCGTGGTAGACATTCATGTAGGCAATAAAGGCATCGTACGGCGTTTCGTAGGGGCTGAAATAAGCATGAATGTCACCATCGTTGAACGACTTGGTACACATATAGTAAAAATGGTCAGAGGTTTGCAGGCGCCGCCAATCAGTAATAAGCGTGAGATCATCAGTTGCCAAGATAGCTGCTTGTAGCTCATACAATGCCTTGATCGCCGAAGACTGCATATCATTGCCCAGCCAAGCGCTCAGATCACGCTCGGTGTCGGCCCAGGTAGTAGTCTGCGGTACATCGACTCGATCCACCGGCTGGAACGTGTCAATGACTTCAGATACGGTCATAAAGCTATTACTGGCCGTTTGCAGCCACTCACTGGGCAACATCCGCAAAAATTCAAAGATGCCGCTTTCGTGCCATTGGTGTTCCCCAAAGGTTTCGTAGTCCATAAACAAATTGAAATTTGTGGCATCCTGGCTATCATTGAGCCATTTTACAAATTTGCTGGCCGTCAACGGCCACTCGCTCCAGTCGCGGTTGCCAAAGCGGAAGGCAATGTCATCACTTAGCTTGTAGTTTTTGAGTAGTAAACGCACATTTTCGGTATAAGTGGGCTGGTAGACATAATTGGCACTGCGCCAATCCAGGACTTTATCCCAGCCTTCGGCCAAAATACCTTTGTAGCCCGCCTGATCAGCCCAGTGAGCTAGATCATTGTTATAGGCCAGTTCGGTGTTACGAAAGACTTGTGGAGTTTGCCCAAACAATTGCTGAATCTTTTCGCGATGCATCTGTACCTGGGCTTCGAATTCGGAACGTGAGTAGAAAAAAGCCAAGCTGTGATAATACGTCTCGGCCACAATCTCGACCCGGCCAGTTACCGTAAGCTCTTGAAACGATCGCAGTGCTTCGGGTGCCCACTGTTCTAGCTGCTCGAGAACTGTGCCGGTAATTGATAAGCTGAGTTTAAATTCGGGATGGGCTCGCAGTAATTCCAGCAAGTGTCGATTGGTCGGTAGGTAGGATTTTTCGGCTACCTTGTGAATAATACGTTCATTACTGGTGCGATCATCGTAGGCTGGATTAAAATAATCATGGCTCACAGCGGCATCAAAAATACTGTACTGACGCACCCTGTAAGGCTGGTGGACGTGCAAATAGAGGACGATAGCCTTGCTCATGCGCCGACGCTTTCGGTCTGCTGATTATAGACGTTCGCTAGCTTAATTGCTGCATCGTCCCAGCTTAAGCGTTCCAGTTCGCGATAGCCATTTATCTGGAGCTCCCGGTGCAAGCTCTCATGCTCGACAACAGCCACAATCTGGTTGGCCATCCCTTCAACGTCCCAATAGTCGATTTTCAGGCAATTTTGAAGTACTTCGGCCACTCCCGACTGCCGAGTAATCAGCGCCGGTGTGCCATAGCCGATAGCCTCCAGCGGAGTAATGCCAAAGGGCTCAGATACCGATGGCATGACAAACAAATCACTGATAGCGAAAGCGTCACGCCACTGTTTGCCCCTTAAAAAACCGGTAAAGATGACATTTTTACTGATACCGAGGCTGGCCGCTAACTCAATGAGTTCGTGCTCCTGTTCGCCATTACCGACAATTAAAAATAATGTCTTAGGCTGCTGATCAATGACCAGGCGGGCAGCTTTTAGCAAATTTACAACACCCTTTTGAACAGTCAAACGCCCAACATTAACGACGACATGCCAGCCTTGTTGCCGCAGGGCTGTGAGGTAGTGATAGGCGTTGCTCACGTCAAGCGATTCCAGATTATCGACGTCCATACTATTGTGTACGACCTTGATTTTGTCAGGCGCAATACCGTACTCACGGACAATACCACGTTTGGTAAGTTCGCTGACAGCAATTACCTGATCGGCCATGTGGATGGCCAAGCTCTCAATTTCTCGAACCAATGGATTGCCACCGAATTCTTTACCGGCCCGATCTGACTCGATGGAATGTAAATGCACAATCAAGGGTTTGCCGGTTAATTCTTGAGCTCGCAGCGCCGCCCGACAGGTCAGCCAATCATGGGCATGTATAACGTCAAACTCAGATTCACGGCTAATTCGCTCAACAGCCTTTTCGTATAGTACCGTCTGGCCGAAAAGGTCAACTGATTCAACTTCGCCGCTGTGTTTGACGTATTTAAAGCTGTCATATGCAATGCCGGATTTAAGTACTGCCTCAACATCTTGCGGATGGGCAGCATTAATGCGCATAAAGTCGATATCGTGCTCAGCGGTGTAGGGAAGTATGAACTCGATATCGACAGCTTTTTTAGAGAGGGCTTTGCAAAGATGGTAGCAAGCAACACCAAGTCCACCGCTGTTATTGGGAGGCAGCTCCCAGCCAAGCATTAATACCTTCATTACTCTTGAACTGCTTTTCTCTGTTAATTTACTTCCATTTAAGCAAATTATCTCTGTAAGCACAACCGTAATAAGGGCGGCAGCGTGGGAAATTTAATTTAGATTATGGTCTAGCAAAGCGGGCTGTTTAGGTGGCAAAGAACTGAGTAAGGAGTGGGGCGAGCACCTTTTGATCGACATTATGCTCCTGGCCCTCAATAGCCTGAACTTCCGCATTAGGTAATGCCGCTCCCAGGGTAGTGGCTGTGACAGCCATAAACGGGAAGCTAGCTCCGCCGTACAGAACAAGTACCGGACAGATAACATGGGCAGCTATAGCAACAGGAACGACACCAGTTTCACCCATCACGGCGAAATCGTAAGCCAGCGAAGTGCCGACAGTTTCATGATACTTCCAGGCCGGCGATTGCTGCATGTTTTTTAGCTGTTCGTCAGAAATACCCACCAGCTTAAGGAATAAGACGGCTGCTTCGCCACCATCATCTTTAGCGACAGCGTTAGCCAGGTTATTACCATATGTCTTCCAGCGTGACTGGGCCTGGATATCGTCATTGTAGGGCACTTCATACAGAGCAAGTTTTTTAACTTTATCTTTAAGCTTTTCTGCCGCCTGCAAAGCCAGACCGCCCCCTGAAGAGTGAGAGTACAGATAAGCGGAGCCGCCAGGTTCGTCAATCAACGCTTCTAAATCTTCAATCTCACGCTCCACGGCATAGGGTTTGACATCACTGCTTTTTCCACGGCCGCGACGGTCATAATTATAAACCGTAAACTGTGATGCCAACAGATCAGTCAGCTCTTTGGTTGCGCCGCTGGTTCCAATGCTCAGTGCTCCCAGCACAATTATTATGGCCGGACCGTTGCCCTTTTTTTCATACGCAATGGTGGTACCGTCTTTAGATGTAACTGTTGGCATAGGTCATGGTTCCTTATTGAGATTACTGGTTACTAAGGGGATGCTTAACTGCTCAAGATTCTTGCAGCACGGCTAAAATATTGCCAGCCGGATCTTTGAACCAGGCAATATCAGGTCCCTGGTTATTCGCTATGCCGCGTAGAATCAATTTGTCATCCTGCCCCTTCATTTTGTAGTCCTCAAAGACTACTCCTCGACTGGTAAGGTCTCGCACGGCTGCGTCGATATCTGCGACTACAAAATCCAGCATAGTGTAGCTCGCTGGCGCGTGGTTAGGCTTTGGGTAGGCAAACGCCGTTGCTCCGCCGGGTAAGTGTATCCGGAGACCGTAGCCTTCCTTAACAACTTCTAGGCCCAGTACATTTTCATAGAATTCTTTTGTACTGGTAATTTCCTTCACTGAAAAGCCGCTAAAGGCCGAGGTTGGTTTAAACATAGCTATCCTCCAAATTTACTTTTACTCTACTAGTTCCATAGTAACATTACTTTCATTATCAAAGCAAATAATGCTATAGTTCATTACATGAAAAGAAACGATGTAAAATCCAGTTGCCCTGTTAATTTTACGCTAGAAATATTCGGTGATGCGTGGTCGCTGCTAATTATTCGCGACATGATTTCCATTGGGAAGAAGACCTTTGGCGAGTTTTTAGCATCCGATGAACGAATTGGCTCGAGTGTGCTCACCGAACGCCTGACGCACTTAGAACAAAAGGGCATTATCAGCAAGCAGCCAGATTCATTCGATAAGCGCAAAAGTATGTACCACTTAACTGAAAGTGGCCTAGATTTGATTCCCATCATGTACGAAATTAGTGTTTGGGGAACTCATACTAGCCCTAATCCCGCTGCTTCACCAGAGTGGTTTGCTTCGCTAAAATATGATAGAGATGTGGTGGTTGCCGCCTACCGGCGGGCCGTAGCCGCCGGTAGTTCTTTCTCAAACGGTCCTGACAGCGTCGTCAACCAGCTCGGACTCCTCTAGAGAATGAGTTTAGAGAGTTTTTAAAAAATCTTCTTGGCCTTAATTAAATGGCTAGGCCATACTTTTCCGACATAACCTTCAGGAACTCATCATAGTTGGTGTAAAATTCAGCTTGAATTCCATACGCTAGAGCGCCATCTATGTTGCGCTGGTCGTCGTCCCAGAAGAGGACCTCATCTTTATTCACCGCCATATCCTCTACAACCTTCGCAAAGAATTCAATAGCGGGCTTCTTTAAGCCCAAATGAGCAGAAGAATAGATTTTATCAAACACGTCCTTGAACCCCATATGTTCAAGCATATACTGCGTACGGTATTTCTCTTGATTCGTGGCAAGCACGACGTGAGTTCCAGATTGGCGCAAACGTCCAACATATTCAATTAGCTCTTTATTGAGGATATATTCCTCGGCAAACCAATAGTCTAGAAGCTCATCGACCGTACCTTTCCAACCAAACGAAGTAAGATACGGCGCAATTGACTGCTTTAGATCAGCCTTACCTACTAAACACTCCTGAAATTTAGTAGTGAAGAACTCTTTTTCCTTCTCTTTATCGACGCTGTAATCACGGGCCAATCGTTCAGAAAAGGTCTTGCCATGGATAAGCACACCGTCAGCATCAAGGATAAGGGCGCTAATCATGGCTAGAGTATATCAAAACAAACTGTGGCAGGGCCTACTGGACACGGTCCTGAACCTGCAACTTGATATTAGCATTGACGGCCAAATGCTAAAAGCGTGGCGAGACAGAGCGGTAACCATACCAAATTACCAAGCTGCCTAGTATGATTAGAGCTATGCTATTGCTATCTATTTTGCTGATTACGCTGTTCACAGCCTTAATACCGTATATCGTCAAGCAAACTGCAGCCCTCATTCCAGCAATTAAGGTCAAAAAGTCATACGATTGGTTACCTGTTTTAGCGGCGTTCCTGTTTATCATTGCTTGGTTCTTACCCAACATACATATCTCAAAAGAGACAACCACCTTCCAGCAGCACTTTGTAGGTGGTGGTATCTATTCGGCTTGCTTGTATGTTTACTTCAAAAAGCTGCTTGGCTGGAAGTTGCCGCTCATACCATCGTTAATTGTATTGTTCGCCTGGGTTTCGGCTATTGGCGTCGCCAATGAGCTAATTGAGTTTACGCTTACAAAATTAAACCTTGCCCAAATCGGCACTGGCGACACGGATTGGGATTTACTAGCGAATACACTCGGTGCTTTCGTAGGCTATGGCCTACTTTTACTTACTAAGGTAGAGAAGCTCAAAGATTAACCCAGCCAGGTTAAAGCACTGGTTGGAACTTACCGTCAGGCAGTAACCAGTTAAGCAACCCGTGCTTTCTGGCGATTTGCCATTCGGCTTTCATCATCTGTAGATTACGATTGCCTGAGCGAACGATTACTGCTTTATGCAAGGCAGAAAGTGCTGGGTCAAAACGCCTTTCTAAACCTGCATCGGCCAGTCTAATGGCTAAATCCTGTATTTCGTGGTCCCTCAACGTGGGGTCAAAGCCACCAATATCAGCAAGCACATCAGAACGGATTAACAGATTAGCTTCGGCGTTCCAGAATATACGCCTTGCTTTAGGTTCAGCCAGTAAATCAGGAAAGTCGGCAACAAATCTATAAAACCTATCACGCAGTTTAGCTGCTCTCTCAGGGTCGCTCTCTATTTTGCCCGCAATGTAGGTTTGTAGATTAGCACCTATGTCGGCTCGCAAGCATTGACGTGGCCCGTAGTTGAATGGGTGCTGTTTGCCATCTGCTTCTTTAATTAGGCCACCGACAAAACCTACTGTGGCGCTTGAGGCTATTTCTTGGGCTAGCTCAGGCACACGCTCGGTTTCAAGGTGCATATCTGCATCTACGAAGTGGATAATGGCATTAAAGCCGAGGGCATTTACTATCCTGTTACGGTTAGCACCTGCACCGACGTTTTCTGTGCCAGCTACAAAGTTAATGTTTTTATCAAAATCGCTAACAACTTCACGGCTCTCATCTGTTGAAGCATCGTCTAAAACAAAGATAGCAGCATAGTCTTGTTCGGCCAAACGTGGCAAAAGCTCACCGAGAGAGTGGGCCATATTATAATTTGGGACTGCTGCAACAACAGGTAGATTGCCTCTGGACATAATGGGAATACTATATCATTAAAGGGCTAATAATTCAATACCCTTATGCTCAGGGTTAATATGGTTCAAACAGGTCTTTGAGAGAGACTTTTAAGGCTTTGGCGATTTTGTAGATGTTACTAATACTTGGGTTACGCTTGCCTTGTTCAATAAAACCAATATAAGTCCGATGCACGTCAACCATATCGGCCAACTTCTCTTGTGTAATGCCTTTTTGTTTGCGTATTGCCCCTAGTCTCTTGCCAAAACTATTGAGGAACTTTTGTTCACTTGTCATAGCATACAGTTTGTCGCTTAGTAACTGTTGCTTCTACAGACAGCTTGTCGCATAATACCTGTAACCTATCAAGTAAAGGGAGACGATGTAATGAGCAAGGACAATAAAAACTGGTTTGGCCGCCACAAGATGCTAACCGTAATACTGGTATTGGTAGCATTGGTCGCAATCGGCGGGGCAGCTGGCGGCGGTAAATCCACCAATAGCACGACAAACAGTAGCTCCACAGCCAGTAAGGCCGAGCCAGCAACTACGACCGAAAGTAAACAACCCGCTGTGCCAGCCGAGTATAAGTCCGCCCTCAATCAGGCCAACTCTTATGCCAACAATCTGCATATGTCCAAGCAGGGCGTTTATGACCAGCTAGTTTCGCCATACGGTGGTAAGTTCTCAGCCGAGGCCGCACAGTATGCGGTAGACAATGTAAGGGCTGACTGGAACGCAAATGCTCTCGCTAAGGCAAAGGATTACCAAAGCCAGCAAAGCCTGTCACCATCGGCAATTCACGACCAGCTAACATCTGCTGCTGGCGAAAAGTTCACACAAGCCGAAGCAGATTACGCTATTCAACACCTTAACGACTAGTTTTCTTACACCATAAAAAAGCGGCAGCATCACTGTCTCTTTTACCTGTAAAGCGGTATAATAACAGGTAGAGAGACGATGTAATGACA
>Ga0157374_10002652_pt1 | contig 15069 bp, 6 predicted proteins | sample M25metaG_FD_115308 | JGI IMG/M metagenome (GOLD analysis project Ga0157374, IMG submission 115308) | Miscanthus rhizosphere microbial communities from Kellogg Biological Station, Michigan, USA - M2-5 metaG | ecosystem: Host-associated > Plants > Roots > Rhizosphere > Soil | place: USA: Michigan...
ATGCGGCCCCCGCGTCGTTGCGCTCCTTGCTAAGGGAGTAACCATTAGCCGCGTCGCGACGCCTAGCGGGAATCCACATTTGGGGGCAACGATACCGTACATTAAGTCGAAATCCGCTCTAGGCAGCTTGCCTTGCAGCCCATCAAAGATATTTATCGGCATAATCGTTAAATCAAATGCGACGAGCAGATCATCTACGAGACTGACCGACTTCGGGAGTAACAGCTTCGCTAATCACTGCCCCCGCTTTAAAACTCTTTATTGTCTCACCCACCTTAAAGGTTCTGCCCATCATTAATTGAGGACTGACGATTTGTATTTTTGCCTTACCAGCACCTAAGTTCTCAAATATATACGAGCCATCGTATCTAATACCAATAACCGTCCCGTTAACTTCATGTCCATTTAATGCCACTTTAGGAGGAGTTGAGAATGGCCTATTTTTATAACGCTCCAGAAGAGCCTTAAATTCATTTTGAGTATAGGAATCGAACATTAACGAAGGAGCATCGAGCCTTTCTTTTCCTTTTAGAAGGCTATTCTCTGCTGACTTCAAAAGATTATCCGGGGAATAACGAAAAGGCTTCCTGACCTTATCCTGTGCGCATATGCCGGCAGGCTCGACCAGAACAGCAGGAAACGCTTTTGTCGTTGTATCGAATATTTTTGCTGTTGCCGATAAATTTGGCACAGATGCTCTTCTGCCCGGCTTAACTCGCCGCCAGTTGAACGTGGTGATATGCGCAAAATACCGCCCGTGCAATTTATCAAGCCCCATCAGTTGTTTTTTTATAAACGGACCAACGTTGCCATATTTATTAGAAATAACCTCATTGAGAGCGACATTGGCCGTTACATTGTTAATCAACGAATATTTCGCCAAAGTATGAGCACGTTTAAGCACGCTCATCAAAGGGAATTCATTTTGTTGATACGCACTTGCTTCTTCCGGACTCGGTTTTACTGCTGCCATTCTTCTTTTTTGAGCCTTTTCTAGGTCGTCGATCGCCTGCCACATATCGGAGTAACAAATAAGTTTTTGCAGAGGGGATCTTTGCTCCAGTGGTATCATTTTTGTTTCGTTAATTAATGCTTTGCTTACCTTCATTTCTTTACTGAAATCATAAATGTCGGCAATTTTTTTAAGCCAATCGTCGAATATGGGGCTTGGCTCGTTCGATGCTGCCATTGTCCAATTCTCGTGAAGTAACAAACACCCAAATGGAGCATATAGTTTTGGCAGTCTTTCTCTTATTTCCGCATCTATATCCACATACCAGCCTTTTAGAACTTTAGTGGCGACAATGCGGTCAATGTCGCTAGCAGTCGCTTGGCTTTCATAGGGACCGTTAACTTCACGCATTGCCGCACTTTGCACTTGCCGGATCTTATCTCTCGGAAAGTTTCCCCAATCATATTGGCTTGCATCGTAGATATTTTCCCGATCGATAATAGTTATATCATCGAGTTTTAATAAAGTAGCGACCCACAAGTGTTCAGGAACACCAGCGTCATTTAACGACTTTATTAAATCGCCATGAGTGGACTTAACGATTTCAGAGTCAACCGGGAATGCATTCTCGCCGGTGACCAGAGAAATAAAGTTATCCCTGCTCATTTTTAATTTCTCAAGTTCTCTCAAGGAAGAGGCTACGGCATCAGACAAGATGATCGACTCTTTCAACTCAAGGCGTGTATCGGATTCTCCCGCATGGACCTGAAGAAGTCTCGCGGTTTTTATAAGGTCCTCATGTTCTACGTTCTTCCCATTTTGTCCTTTATGCCAAATCTGCAATAGGGTGCCGGGTACTTCGATCGATTGACGAAATTCCTTTGATGCACGATTGATTGCTTTTCCAATAACATCGTCAATTAAGTTGCCAATCTCTTCATTGAAATCTAATTGTTTAGAGAAATCAGAAATCTCATTACTCGTTGCGCTTAAATAAGGGGTAAGAAGAACAAGACCTTTGACAATAGTTGCAGCGTTTGCCTCATTAGCGTTATCTGCAACCGCAGCGTAGTGCTTCAATATCTTTCTTGCTGTTTTGCGAATTGCCGTAGATGCCTCACCCGGGGGCAATTCGATGATTTCTTCTATTTGTTCATTTACTTCTGAAATCGTAGGCATAAAAGCATCCGAAGCGACTTATCATTTTATTTCGACATTTTCTAACAATTCTTTAATCCTGTCGCGGTAACTGAAGTCTCTGTGGCGTCAACCCTTACTTACGTCGGAATACAATGGATTATTAACCAATTGATTTAAATTGCGCGAGTGGGCATGCGCATCGACTCCGACATCGGCGGATGCACCTTAGTGATAAAAACAGTAGCATCCACCGGTAAGGAGGAAGCATGCGTTTCGGAAGCATGCGTTTCGAACGCATGCTCCGGATGGTCCGCTATAGTGAATTTAAAAACACTAATAAATCACTCCGATCTTGCGGGCTTAGCTTTTCAAAGGTCTGACGACTATTGCGAGCTTCTCCGTCATGCCACTCAATAGCTTCCATTAACGTGCGTGCTCGTCCATCGTGCAAATAGCGTGCATTTGAGACTGGTCCATGGGGTAAATCGGGGCCTGTGATTTCAGCTGCGCTTTCCTGAACGTATGGCAACGAGCCGAGGCCCCATAATGGTTGGGTACGCCACATTCTAGGTGTTGCATTACCTTCTGCCAGAGTATCGGCCAGCCCATCTCCCATGTCGTGTAACAAGAGATCCGTATATGGACGAATCGTCTGATTACGTAGCTCAGCAAATGGATGTGTAGTTCCCGTTTTCATCTGAGCGACATGACACGCCGTGCAACGGCTCTGATCGAATAGCTTAGCGCCATTAGCGATACGCACAGGATCAACGTCATGCTCTGCCGATACACGGACACCAGTCATAAAGCCGCTGCGTATACTACGTTGAGCCGGCACACCAATTAGTTGCAAATAATGCCCCAATTGTTGTAACTCTTTCTCACTAATTCCTGCAGTTGTCTGCGACGTTTTACAGCTTGTCGCAGTCATATCGCTCTGGCATGCTCGTGAAGGGAACGTGGGTGAAGTAACGCCCATATCCAGCATCAATGCGGTTGCGATTTGCTGACGCAGGCTTCCTTTGCTTGCCTTCCAACCGAAACGGCCAAGGCGCTTTTGGCCGGTTTCCGGATCTGTCACCCAATTAGGAACGCCGCGTACGCCATCGCCGTTTTGATCGTTCGGATCAGCTAACTTTACAATCGTTGACTCATCCACCGCTTCAAGTAGTCCCATACCGATCACTTGCGGCGCTTGCCGTATAGAAAACTGGGCGGGGATCGGGCCTTTAAAGGCATAAACAGGCTTCTGCAGTTCGACAGTCTCGCCACCTGATAAAACGACCGTGCTTGTTTGGTACGACTTCACCGTGACAGCGTAGTCAGGAGCGGCTAAATTCGACGTTAGTTGTTGTACGTTCAGTCCATAAATAGGATCTGGAACCACGCCTGCGGAGGAGCTTGATTTGGCGGTGAGAACAGCCATCGTGTTTAGCCGATTGCCCAGCGTAGTTAATGGACTACGGCCGTTCAATGTATGACAGCCAATACATCTTTCACTGTTAAAACGCGGACCCAACTGATTAATATGGTCCTGCATTGGAGGATTAATAGTCGGATTTTCGGAGTGCATTCCATCAGCAAAGGAGGTGTGAAACAAGCGCCGTCCTTCGACAAAGCGTTGCATGTCCGCGATACCAATATTATTTACCGATTGCTGAAAAACCCGCATAGGTTCTTCAGAATAGTTATAGCTAACACTGGCCAGGCCACCTAATAGAGTGCTTTCAGGTAACGGGGTGGTATAAAGGATGGGATTATCGCCATACCATGGCACCATTCCTTTACCTACAACATAGAGTTGCTCGAAAGAATAGAAGCGCGGATTTCCACCATCGATTTTGGCGTAAATGTTTCCTTCATTTCCGTGAACATAATCAAGAAAGCCGGCCGGCGAAAGTTCAACCAGATCTCCGGTTTTTAGCGGAACGTTTGGGCTTGGATTGGTCCAATTGCTGGTAATGGGAAGATCCATGTAACAGTCGAATAATTTCGATGTCGAAAGACATATTCGTCCTGCTGTAGATGGATCATTATCGACAACAACATTGCTGTACAGAGGATTAGTATTTTTAAAGCCTTGGTTATACTTCCATCCGTACGCTCGCACATCGGGATCATTGCGGCGAAAGGCGCTAATCCCCGATCGAATCCAGGTACCGTTGTTTACTACCTGATAAATATCAAGCGTTGAGCGTCCGGCGGGAGATCCATCGCGTATCACAAGCCCCATCGTGCGGTTCTGAAAATATAACGGCGGGAAAGTAAAGTAATCGCCGGGGCCCACATCCGTTGCATTCCAGTCCTCACCTCGCTCACGGGCATGTCGGTTGGTCGGACGAAATCCAGCTAAGGTAACGAGTGTTCCATCTGCTTCGGTATATTGAATTTTCTCCATAACAGGCGTTCCTACAGGGAACAACGGAGTATAGCCATCAGAACCTGTTTGAGTTGATGCTGGAGTTGATGCTGGAGTTGATGCTGGAGTTGATGCTGGAGTTGATGCTGGAGTCGTTGGTGACGTTGACGTTGATGGCGTTGAAGTAGATGTTGGTGTGGACGAGGTAGGCGGTGTCGTCGATGTGGTTGGCGTGCCCGATGTGCCTGGCGTCGTTGATGCACCTGAGGTCGTTGTTGTGCCTGCCGAAGACGTAACGACCGGCGTTCCCCAAGCGGCAATTTCATATATCGAATAACCATATGGCGAAGAACGCTTAACACCGTTTATTCTCAAATATCTGCCGCTGCCGGATATTGCCATATCTTCGGTGCCGCCACTCGATCCATTAATGGACATAATTGTTGTCCAAGCAGCGGCATCGTTCGACGTTTGAATTTGATAGGCTATTGCATGTGCATTTTCCCAATCGATTTTGATGCGAGAAAAATTAATCGCTGTGCCGAAATCTAGATAAATCCATTGTTGATCGTTAAATGCGCTTGACCATCTTGTGCTGCTGTCTTTGTCTATTGCCAACTCGGGGCCCAAATAGGGCCTTTCGACGTCTGAAGCAACTGCTCTAATCGGGGTTAATGCCGCCCCATTGCTATCGCCGGATAAGAGACCGCTTATGGACGTTAGTACATTATCGAACACCGCGGAATTCGCCATAGAAACAACGCCTCCCACCAGCGTTGTGCCTACTAAAGCTGTTAATACTCCAAATTTCTTTTGCTTAAGAATTTTACTATTCATATTAAAACTACCTTTTAAAATCATGTGTTCTTATAAAAACGACCTACTAATATTTTGCTAACGCCAGCAGCAGAATACCGACATGACCGCTTATTAGCGTCAGAAGTCTCTTGCAGAAAGGAGCGTCTCGGCGTTGTTTCTTGCTTAAACGGATTTAAAAAAACTCCGGCGTTACTTAACCGCTTTGTCAGCAGGGCAGGAGACCAAGCATGGTAAGTGGCGGTGTCTGGCTGGGGCGAACTTACTGTAGAGGGCGAATATTACAGGTAAGTGATGGAAGCGGGAAAGGAAATCGAACTGGTGCAGATAACTATGCTGGAGCTGGATCACTCAAATAATACTCGGACAATATGAGATCGAGATTCATTGTTTGTTATGGAACTCCCGTTAGAAGTTAGAACGGCAACGCCTCGTTAAATTCACCTGGGTGAACTACGAAACCCATACATGTCATAGCTCATAGCAAAGGCACTCATTTGTGTTCCGATATTGACAAGAACTTTATCCACTACTATCGATCACCTTTTCCATTTCCCTGCTAACTTTTGTGCACCGGCCTTTAGATAGTTTTGAGATACCGGGGTAAAACTGAGTACTTCTCCAGAAACCAAGCCGTCCAAACTCCTTCCGCTGCGTTGAAGTTTTTCAATTAAGTCGTTTAAGTGCTTTCTCGGCACAACTGAAATATTTGTGCCATCAGTAGTAGTACGAAGCGCATGTTCATCCAGACTCACAAACACGACCGTAATGGGTTTTCCTTTGCGTACAGCAGTCGCGGGAAGTGTTTCCATATTTTCTTTGCAGATTGTAGCCAAAGCGACATTAGCGGGATCTGGTTTTTCACCAAGATATCCAAGATTGGCCTGAGGCGGAAATGCTTGTATAGATTCTTTTTTGTTGACTATGTGCTTTCGAGTTTCCGCTAACGCCGTTGCAAAAGCATCAAGCGCCGCATAGCGATCTTTGCGGATATCCTGCCATGCCGCTTGAACTGTTGCACCGTGTTCAGCATCGATAGCGTTCAGTTTATCCTGCAATGCAGCGACAGAATTGGCCGTAGGTTTTTCACCATATGCTTGTCGTAATTCAGTACTTTTAGTACGCCATTCCGTTTCTATCGATGTTGCTAGCGCTTTGATATTGGCTTGCTGCTGATCATTGTGATCGAAGGTTAGAATGGCAGTAAGATCCTGCTGAAATTTTTCACAATGCGTCTTGATTTCTACACGCTCTCGCTGAAGATCTTCACGCTGTTTTCGGATTTCCTCATGAATCGGCTGTGTGGGAAGCAGATTTCTCTGCGAACGTTGAGCAAGAAGAGATAAATTAATTTTGCCGTTTCTTACATACCCATCTGTCGTCTCAAAACTCTCTATGAGTCCAGTCGGTTTGGAAAATTCCAAGCCCCATTTTTTTGTATCGGCAGCTAGGGTTACATAAATCATTTTATGCAACGCTTCTAGGGATAGGTCAGCATGTGCATCTAATGCGCTATTTAAGAAATCCTTTATCGATATTTGAAAATGCGTTGTGTGGCCATCTTCTCTTTCTGCTTCTAATGCTATGAAATGACTTTCAGAGGCGTCTATATCAATCTGATCTTTTTTATATTGCTTGAGCAGACTTTCGATAGAGTTCCATACCTGCGCCTCCTTGTTTGTACTTGCCGTTGCTACGATTCCTTCATTGAGATAGCCAATAAATGCAGGGGACAAGTACGCTGATTTTAATTTTTTAAGGCCACCACTTGGTTGATGACCTGTCGGCGATAGTTCATTATCGCTATGCGGCTGTTGGGCAGCTAACTCTAGAGCGGAAACACTCTCGATCTTTCGAGGGAAAAGGTCACTTTCTCCGTATGGAACACCCTTGCAGAAATCCGTATCGAGGTTCAACGATTGTGCCTTTATTGACGGGTGTAAAAAGGTCTTATCTTGCTGCGCATAATCATCGATACGTAATACGCGAGTTCGTATATTATTCTGAGTCAAGGCCGTTAAGATGGTGTCTCCTCGTTTTTTTACAAGTACATTCTCCCAATTAAGAGCGGTAGAGGCTGCCAATACCCATTTAGCCTTATATTTATCGTGTTTGCCAACTTCTATCTGAGCCTTGCCGTCTCTATACATGTACGTTATTGGTAAGATAGGCCAGTTTTCTTGTATCGCATGCGCTTGTCGCCAAGCATCGAAGAATCTCTCGCGATGTTCACTTCTAACCAATTGTTTTAGGCATTGTTTGCAAATATATTCACGGAGTAAGGGCCAGTCAGTGCCGCCCAATGTTGAAGCATGATTCAAACGGCTATTATTTGCTAAAGCATTTTTTTCTTTATCCGGCAATCGCCCCAGTGCAATGTGGAGGTAATCCATAAAATCTATCAACATGCGCTCTTCAATGGGCTTCAGCGTTGCAAACCCTCCACTGGTATATGTCTTTTTGGATTTTCTTTCTTCCTCTCTCTTTCTGTCAAAGTAGTATGGGAGATATTCGGTGGGTTCGTGAAGTGAGTAATATAATGCTGTGTCGTGCCAATGATCTGCTCGTCCGCCATTGCTACGCTTCCAACCATCTTCGATAGGGCTTCTACCAAACATGTAATCCACGTCCTTCGTCTCGGGGCCCATGATGGCTTGGAGGAGATTCTCCATTCTACTGGTGCGCTCAACTGCTGAGGCAGACGATGAGGCTAGAGAATGTGTTACTGCTTTTTGTTTCGTTCTTCCTGCATTTTTCGTATCTGATTCCGGCTTGAGTTTTGTAGCAAGTTGCTCTAACCCCTTTTGTGTACTAGCTAAGCGGGCAACTTTTTGAGAGGCCTCGGTGCAAGCGCGTTTCCAATCTGTATCATCTATACGCTCTTGCTGCAAAAGTTGGGTGTGTTCCAATTGCGCTTCTTGAACTTGCCTTCTTACGATATTTAGGTCATTTATCACATTGGTATACCGACTGTAGCCCTTAAGGGCTGCGGCATCATCGGTACTGCCAATCGTATCTCTAAATGCCCTAGTCGCCTCTACAATCGATCTTTTCAATCCACTCTGCTGCGGTAACTCGGTTCTTGCACTATTTACGTATTTCTTCAAGGGAATAAAGCCATCGTCTTCTCGTGCGGTGACCATCTTGTGACCAGTGCTAGCAATTACTGCTTCAGTTATTACACGGGACAAGGTCTGTTTTTCGAATTCCGGTCGTGTTTCAGAATGTTGAGTCTTCGTTAGATTAGATAAAGATATTCCGTAGTATTTAGTCGTTCCTTGCTCCTCTACCTCATACACTAAGTTGCGATCCTTAGGGGAAATTGACGGCAACCCAGAAAACGAAAACCACTCATCGATCATGTTGGGGTGTTCTATCCATGTCTTCGCAAGAGCAGCCGCTTCGGTCTTGAATGTATCGTCCCGAAAGTTACCTCTGCGAAAAAGAACAGGATCTGCGGTAACGTTGACTCTTTTAATTTTTGCGTCGGGTGGAATGCTCGACGTTTCCGTAATCATTTCCGGAAAGGAAGGATGAATACCGAATAAAACCGGTCTATAGAAGTCTGTAGAAATAACTTGCGAAAGTTGCGTTCTGAGATTCGAAGTCTTACGAAATCTAGATCTGGTCGATCCAAGAAACGTTGGGGCATTGGATCGGCTAGCCGTTTTCCAGAAACGTGTTGCGAGATTGGGATTATCGATTATTTCGAGACCAGAATTAATAGCGTCTATAGCTTTGCTGGTAAGAAGCGCTTTATTTTCTATGTCTTCGCATATATCTAATCTGGAAAAATCGCTTTTATGCTGATGAGGTTCTTGGGGCTGTTCTGTTGGATCTTTTTCAAACCGGGTCCACTCCGCCAAAAAGTCCTTTACATTAGGCCCCCTCACTAAGTTTTTTACTAATTGTTTGACATGGAAAACTTCATTGTCTTCTCTTATACTCGATAGTGTTTTTTTATGTTTTTCGGGAATGTCCTTTTCAGTAATGTCCTTGTTATGCTTGCGCTCTTTTAGGCATAACACGAGAAATGAGGCGAAATTCTCTAACTGCGTTATTTCTAAGGGAGTTAAAGGAGTAGCCTCACTGGCAGTTGCATCGATAATATCTTTCCCAGTTGTTTTCGCTTTAAGCCATTCCTCAGAAACGACTCGAGGCACGGTGTACGAACCGCCATCAGGACGGGATAAATTGAACTTCCATGGGTTGGTACGAGCCTCTACGGTATGACAATGAGATTCCAATTTCCTAGCGGCGAAGGGATAAATATGACGAAATATCTTCGCTACCGCTTCAGTTCTGTATTTTTCGTCCACCGGCAGGTCTAATTCAGTGCTCTGGGCGCTATCGTTTTTTTGCTCGCCATTTTCTTCCATTCGATTCTTCCTCGATATACTAATTTTTTTGTTCGAAATAAAAGCCGACTTACGCTGATAGTTTCATGGCAAGGCTAATCAATCGTTTAATGCAAGCGAGAACTAGCTCCATAAGGTTGCACCACATGCTCCTACTTGCCACTAACGAAGGCTGAATGCTCTTTTCCCCTCTGTTTTTTCATCATAGCTCCCACTATGTGTACTTATTCATAGCAGCGGCTTTCGCGCCGTTCTTTCCAAGAGTCATTACTCCACCCCAGCAAGAGTTGCGCCATGCTGCCATCCATCGACAAATAACTGTTTCGTAAATGTTTTATTGGGATGTTTGAATGCCGAATTGCATTTCTGCAAAAAAGCCACTATCCGGACTTGCGGAGGTGAAAGTAAGCCGCGCGGAAAATCGCTAGCAATCAAATGTAGGTAGCTATCGATGCTGCGACACATTGCTTTGGAGTCTCGGCATAGCGCGACATCTTTAACAAAAATTTCCTAAAATGCTTAAGAGCATCTAACAAAATGAAGCGAAGCGTTTCTGGCAAGGCGCTGCAACGCCGCCAGAATCATTTTGTTAGACGCTCTAAGTAAGCAGCCTCATCGCTGAAATCAACCCAAACGTCAGCAAACATTCGTGACGAAATTGAATTTCTAACGAAAGAAATGCAATGGCATTGTTACGGTTCATCGTTGGTCTAACGTTCGGCATATTGTGTTTGTTCTACGAAGTTGCATTTGCAGCCGAACGCCTTTATTTCATTGCCGCCGATGAAATCGTTTGGGACTACGCTCCGTCCTATCCAATAAATCCAATGGCCGCGGAGCGATTCGATGAAAATGCGAATATCTATTTAGGCCATGCTCCCAATCGAATCGGCAGGCGTTATATCAAAGCCGTCTATCGAGAATATGCGGATGCCGGTTTCAAGGCGCTTAAACCGCGAACATCATCGGAACAACATTTAGGAATTCTCGGCCCGATCATCCGTGCAGAAGTGGGAGATACGATAACCGTCGTCTTTCGCAACAACACGCGCTTTCCGGTCGGCATCCATCCACATGGCGTTTTTTACGATAAAGCATCCGAGGGAGCGCACTACGCGACCGGCACAGATGAAGTCAATCGCGATTCTGATCTTGCCTCCACTGCCAACGGTGCTCACATAAAAACCGGAGAGGAATATACATATCACTGGCAAGTGCCGGAGCGAGCCGGCCCAGGACCGGCAGATCCCTCTTCTATCGTATGGCTTTATCATGCCCACGATCATGAAGCTAAGGATATTTACGCTGGGCTCGTCGGCCCGATCATCGTCACGCGAGCCGGCTCGGCAAGAGCCGATGGGTCGCCCATGGATATAGATCGAGAATTCATTACCCTATTAATGATCTTCGACGAAAACCTCAGCCCTTATCTCAATGCGAATATCCAACGTTTCGTGCTGCGTCAGCATCGCACGTCCAAACGCGACGACAAACTTACGGAAAGCAACAAGAAACACGCCATCAATGGCTTGCTTTACGGCAATGTTCGAGGATTAGTCATGAAACGTGGCGAACGGGTGCGCTGGTATCTCATGGGTCTCGGCAATGAAAACGACATTCATACACCTCATTGGCACGGCAATACCCTGTTGCGCCAGCAGGCTCGCTTGGATACGGCCGAGATCTTTCCTGCAACGACACAGGTGCTCGATATGCAAGCCGATGATGTCGGGACATGGATGTTTCATTGCCATGTGGCGGATCATATGACCGCAGGGATGATGACGCGCTATGTAGTTACCGATGATGAAGCAAAGGCCATTTCAAAATCCACGCTTACTCCACCATCTATTCACTAACGCTTAAAACGCAGTCTGGAATTGCTTCTGCCATTCCATAAAATTATTTAATGATCTCAGTCTGCGAATGAATTAGCATAACCGTTAACTCTGTGCCGTTATATTCGGCGGTATGACTTGTTGGCAGTATTCCTCCATTGTTGCAAATGGAGCGGATGATGCGAAGAGAGTTATCGGTTCGATTAGAAACGGACGTACATCTTGCGTAAAAAATAATCAGGATGACAGAGGCGCACTTAATTGAATGCTACTGTTATGACTGTCCTCATCACCGGACAATCTCGAATACTTGAATTAACTCCTGAAGAGGATCTTGGTCGGTGGAGTAGTTATTAAAAAGAAAAATGTGTAATTTGTACTCCCCTGGCTTAAAGGGGCCATCGAATGGTGGGCCTGGCAAATGGATATGGTCGCTGATCAATACTTTCTCTCCCGGATGCATTTTGCTTTGCCGGATGGACACGGTCTTCCCGTCCTGAATATAAGTGAACTGAGCGCCTCCCGCCATAACTGCGGCCCCCAAGCGCTGAATATTTGTTTTTGTTTTTTTTGCTGTAGCAGAAATGGGTTCCCAGCCGTAGATGATGCGAATAAGCGAGTAGAAGCTTTGTTGCGGGATTTCGATATCAGATGTACCCACATTCGTAATGGCGAACGAAAACTCTACCGGTAATCCAGTTTTAACTTGTGCATGTTTGATTCGTAAATCATCAAGGCGGATGCTTTTTTCCTGTTGATCCCAGAAATTGTCTTTGGCTACAGCAGGTTCGCGTAAAGATGAAGGCTGAGATGTAAAAGCAGTTTGGAAATCGGCAAGTTTGATTGTTATGAGCCGGCAAGTGCGAGAACCACGCTCTGAGGTGTAACCATAACATATGGTTATATTGGCCTTGGTTCGGGCAGGATCAAAATTACTAGAACCTAGATCAAATATTACAGCGAAGTCATAGGTTCTGGGTTCAAATACGAAACGTCGTTCAAGGTACTCTGGATGTATCTTCCGGAAATAAGTGCCATAGGCAAGAGAAATGCTGCCAGCCGGAGAAGAAACTTCATCGAGATAGGCAGGGAAAGTTTCGTATTCGCCTGTTTGAGGAAATTGAAGGCTGTAGTGTATTGCAAAACGATTGCCTTGTTTTTTAGATGCTAGAAGTTCAACACTACTTTTCACAAGTTTGATTTGATCCAGAATTTCAAGAGATCTTTGATGATGAGCCTTTCTCTCCGCTGCGCCTTCTTTTGCTTCCGCATATCCCATGAAAAATATACAAACAAAGCTAACTAGAAAAACAAATAGAAATGCCGTCAGCCGTGGTTTAAGGTTGTTCATATGCTCTTGCTCCCCGACACACCGATCTTTAGTCGGCCCCAATTTGATAAATGGCAATGGCTTTGATATCTCATCGGCTTTCACTGGCGCCGCCTTAACATCCTTCAAACTAAGTCGTGAGCGCCAACCATAAAATGTCCCTCCCGTAACGCCTTCACTGCGGCAAAACGCCGCAATACTTTCACTACTCGTAGCTTGGCGTGACAATCGATCTCGCCATTCCGTTTCTAATCGTGCAGAAACTTCTTCTCTTCGCATCATTCTATCCAGCTCTAACAATGGAGAAATTCTGGCAAAAATTTATATCGTTGAATACAACGCCGCAGGGTTAACACTTACGAATTAGCTTAGAAAGCGCCGGTTCAATATCGAAGATAAAAAGAACCCATCATTAAAGAAGCGCATTAATGTCGATAGATCTTTACCAATCTACGGCTTGTGTTTGTACAAGGTTCAAATGACCATTGTTCATTTCCGTCAACTTAAGTGTTTTATTATCAGCATGTCTAAAGAGAACTAGTTGACGATTTTTATTCACGATAAAAAGTATAGGCTTAGCGTCTTTGAAAGTTGCATCATTAGCAACTGCATTAATAAATGGCTGAATTCGAGCATCTTCGATCGAAACGGTTTTCTGCATACGACGAATAGGCGTAACTTTAGCATTCGATTGTTTTAGCAAGTCGTTAAATTTAGCAATGGTTTCGTCAGCCTTCTTTTTCCCTTCTTCCTGTCGTCGCTTAAACTCCCTTTCATCCTCACGCCTATAATCTTCCTGCATTTTTTTGTCCAACTCGACTATTTGTTTAGACATACCTTTGTAGTAATCCGGCGATCTGTAATAACGAGCAGATAGCTCTTTCATGAATTTTTTTTCAGCATCGTTCTCTTGAATCCAAAAAATATCATCAATGTTGTTACCTTCGATAACAAGCGATGCGTATCGATTAGGATGTGTTGCACACCCCTTAAGAAGAAAGGCATTCCATGCCATGCTCTTTTTCTCTGGACTATCCGAACCGGGTACGACAATCATCTGACTTTTTGACTGTGCTCGGCATGGTGCCCAATCAGGATCCAATAGATATATGGGCGGACCATCTACTAGCTTCTCTTGCTTTCCACGAAATAAAGCTTCCCGGGCCACCATAAAGTTTCTTTCATTTTTATCTTGAGAAGCGGAGCTTGTCGACGCTTCACTAATTAATGCCACAACGCTTTTAGTTAACGTGGTGGCTGGCCCAGGTTGCTTTTGCGCAACTCCATCAACTATCCAATTAGTTTCTCCCCCATTGGTAGTGAACTCCATTGCATAAATCGCGTTGTATACCTTAATCTGCGATGGTTCGGATGCGTCAACTTTGCAGTTCAGCAGGCTTAATGCAGATATAAAAAATAAATCTGAGAAAAGTTTGTTTCTTTTTGAGAATGGCATGTAATTGTCCTATAAAATTTTTCCAGCACGCCTACTTTAACGGAGAAACAATGGACAAGCTAAATATCAAAACAGCGATCATCTTGCCCAAGGCTCGGAAAGGGCGGCCCGCAGGGTTCGGCCGGTTTTGGGCGCGGCCATAATCCCGAGCTTGAGCTCGAGCTATAGGCCATTCAGCTTGAACGACCACTCTCCACATTGTTCGTCACCCGATCGAATACTCGCAAATAATTTCCTCCAACGATTTTCCGGATATCGTCGTCGCTGAAGTGCTTGAACAAATGCGCAACGAGCTCGGGAAACTCTCGGTAGGACGGCAGCATGCTGCGCAATAGCCCATTGAGGTCGGTGCCGATACCAACATGGTCAATGCCGACGATATCGGCAAGCCGGGTTACGCCCTCGGCAAAAGCGGCATAGTCGTGGAACGTATGGCCATTGACCCAAACGCCGACTACGCCGCCGGTAGCGGCAACGAGTTGCGCGTGTTCAGCGCCGATCTGGCGGCTGTATGTTTTAGGCGCCGCGGTAAATGACGTGTGGGACAAGATCAACGGCTCGGTCGAGATCTCGGCTATCTTCTTGACTGTGGGAAGCGTTGCGTGCGCGACATCCACCACGATGCCGAGACGATTACAGGCGCGCACGACGTCCAGGCCAAAAGCGGTTGCACCATTATTGAGCGGTGCTTCGGTCTGAATATCGCCGATATCGTTTTGCGCGCGATAGTGCATTAGCTGCAGATGCCGCACGCCGCGTTCGTAGATGTAATGCACGCGCTCCAGCCGGCCTTCGCGGAACATGACGCATTCCAGTGCGG
>Ga0157374_10002654_pt1 | contig 15064 bp, 13 predicted proteins | sample M25metaG_FD_115308 | JGI IMG/M metagenome (GOLD analysis project Ga0157374, IMG submission 115308) | Miscanthus rhizosphere microbial communities from Kellogg Biological Station, Michigan, USA - M2-5 metaG | ecosystem: Host-associated > Plants > Roots > Rhizosphere > Soil | place: USA: Michigan...
ATAATAAGGCTATACAAGGACAAAATCAGCTTAAATAACTCAAAAAAGAGCCTCAAGTGTTCATGAGGCTCTTTTTGTTGGTGATTCAGCTTCAAAAGCTCGATTATTCAGAAGTCCCCTATGTTGAACTGGAAAGATTTTGATCGGTCTCATAAGATCTTTGTCTGGATGGCTGCCATTTTTGTGATTTGTCTGGTGATTGCCAATATCACGGGTGCTATGCTTTTCTCGGTTTCGCTTCCGGGCGTTGCAGAACCGCTTTTGCTCTCTTCGGGCGTTATTCCCTTTCCGGTTACCTTCATTCTGACCGATTTACTGAACGAATTCTATGGTAAGGAAGGCGCTCGGTTTGTCACCTGGGTTGGTTTCGGCATGTGTGTGCTGACGGCTATTCTGCTGATGATTGCCGGTATATTGCCGGTAGATAGTCATACCTTGATTCCTAAATCCGCCTTTATGGTGGTAGCCAACCAATATATGGGCATGTTTATTGCTTCCCTGGTTGCCTATCTGTTTGGACAATTGCTGGATATTCAGGTCTTTCATCTATTGCGTACGGTGACTAAGCATCGGTTTATCTGGTTCCGGGCGACTGGTTCTACCGTTGCTTCCCAGCTTTTTGATTCCGTTATAGTGAATTGTATCGCTTTCTGGGGGCAAATGCCTTTGCATGATATACTACGCGTCAGTTTTGGCGATTATACCTGGAAGTTTATTATTGCAGTGGGAATAACGCCTTTGCTCTATTTGGGGCATGCTTTGCTCAGGCGGCTAATGCCTGTTCAGGAAGCGATGCTTGAGACCTTGGAGCCTGAGTATCAATACGCTCAATTACCCCAGGCCAGCCTGGCAGATAGTGAGGATGCCGCTCACATTGAGCCACCATTAATCCCTATGTCTTAATAAAAACAGCATAGTGCTGAACCGAAATGGATCAGCCGCCCGTGATGATAAATTTGTTGTAGATTAGTAACTTGGGTAATGTTTGGTTGATTTTTTTTGTGGTTAACCTAGATGATATTATGGCTATATAAAATTAGCATCTTATCTTCAAGCGTAGATCACTTTAAACCTATTTAGATAGGACTGATTGAATGTCCATCCGCCCGGAAGCCAATGAAGAAGGAGCCTTGAATAGCAATATATTGGGTTCGCCAAGCTCAATGGTGCTTGTTCAGGAGAATTATGAGCAGCGTTTGATTGACGCTGTAAAAGGGATTACCGATTACGCTATTTTCATTCTGGATGCCAATGGGATCATCCGTACTTGGAATGCAGGGGCTCAGCGGATAAAAGGTTATCGGCCCGAGGAAATTATCGGTAAACATTTTTCTATTTTTTATCTGCCGGAGGCGAATGAAAAGGCGCATCCCCAGTATGAGCTAAAAGTGGCTCGCGAGCGGGGCCGGTATGAGGAGGAAGGCTGGCGTCTACGTAAAAATGGGGAAAAATTCTGGGCCAATGTGGTGATCACGGCGCTTTATGAACAGTCAAATCAACTGATCGGTTTTAGTAAAGTGACTCGGGATTTGACCGAACGGAAATTGATGGAGGATCAGCTTCGACAATCCAAACTGGAGGCGGATGCTACCCGGGAAAGTTACCGTTTGCTGATTGAAGGCGTCAAGGACTATGCCATTATCCGGCTGGATACTCAAGGTTATATTCAATCCTGGAATGCGGGTGCAGAGCGGATCATTGGTTATAAACCCGATGAGATCATAGGTCAGCACTTTTCAAAATTTTACACCCCTGATGAGTTAGAGGCCGGGAAATGCGATTTTGAGCTCAAATATTCGGCGTTGGAGGGCGTTTTTGAGGGCGAGGGATGGCGTATCCGGAAAGATGGCACCAAGTTTTGGGCCAATCTGGTCTTAACCTGCCTGCGTAATGAACAAGGGGAACTGATCGGGTTTTCTAAGATTGTTCGGGACATTACCGAGCGGAAGGATACGGAGCAAGCACTGAGAGAGAGTGAATCCCGGTATCGGGTGATGGCTGATAAGGTGATGGAACGTTCTAGACAATTTGAAGAGATGAATAAACAATTGGCAGTTCTGAACAAAGAACTGGAATCTTTTTCTTATTCCGTATCCCATGACCTGAGGTCTCCGTTGCGGAGTATTGACGGGTTCAGTCAGGCCCTGTTGGAAGATTATCAAGATAAACTGGATTCAATGGGTCAAAATTACCTGGACCGTATTCGTACGGAAGCTCAACGGATGGGGCAACTGATCGATGATATGCTGGGTCTGTCCCGGCTTAGTCGAGCCGAGCTTCGGAAAGAAACCGTTGATCTGAGCCGGATTGCTCAAGAAATAGCTGCCTTATTGCAAGAGCAGGAGCCAGAACGGGACGTGGTTTTTGATATTCAGGAAGGGGTAAAGGCAGAAGCGGATAAAAGTTTAATACGCGCTGTCCTGCAGAACTTAATTGACAATGCCTGGAAATATACCTCCAAACATCCCTCCGCTCGGATTGAGTTTGGATCAAAACAGGAACACGATAAAACAGTATACTTTGTCAAAGACGATGGCGCAGGTTTTAAAATGCAGTATGTGGATAAATTGTTTGGCGTTTTTCAGCGCCTGCATGGGATGAATGATTTTCCGGGCAGTGGTGTCGGTCTTGCAACCGTGCAACGGATTATTCACCGGCATGGGGGTGAAATTTGGGCGGAGGCGGAAGTTGAAAGAGGCGCCGCTTTTTATTTTACCCTAGCCCCGGATTCAGTGAGTCCGGAAAGGAGATGAAGAAGGCGATGATAGTCACGAATGGGGCCATACTATTGGTGGAGGATAATCCCAACGATGAAATATTAACGCTGAGGGCGTTTCGTAAAACGAATATCACCAACGAGGTGATTATTGCTCGTGATGGCGAAGAGGCGTTGGATTACCTGTTCGGTACGGGCGCGTATGAGGGCCGGGATGTTTTGGATTTGCCTCAGTTGGTTATACTGGATTTAAAATTACCTAAGATCAACGGTCTGGAAGTTTTACGACAGATCCGTAGTGACGAACGTACAAAAACAGTTCCTGTAATTATCATGACTTCTTCCAAGGAAGAACAAGATGTTGTGAAAGCTTATAGTCTGGGTAGCAATGCCTATGTCCAGAAACCGGTAGACTTTGTTGAATTTGCCGAAGCGGTTAAATGCTTAGGCATGTTCTGGCTTCTGTTGAATCAACCTTTCCCAAGTGAACATGCCCCTATATGAAATCCTGATTATGTCAATACCGCTCCAAGCACTGATTATAGAAGATTCCGAAAGTGACACCTTATTACTGATCCGGCAACTCCGTCAGGGTGGCTTTGAGCCGGTTTATAAGCGTATGGATACGGAAGAGGAAATGCGCGCCAGCCTGGCCCAGGAACGCTGGGACATTATTTTTTCCGATCATATGATGCCGCAGTTCAATAGCAGGGAGGCGCTGAGAGTCTATCAGGAGAGCGGCTTGGACATCCCTTTCATTATTATTTCCGGAACGATTGGGGAAGAGGCTGCTATTGACGCGCTAAAGTCAGGGGCGAGCGACTACTTGGTGAAAGGAAAACTGGCCCGGTTAATCCCGGCGGTGGAAAGGGAGTTGAGAGAAGCCAAAGGTCGTGAGGCTCGTCGGAAGGCGGAAAAAGAATTGGCAGAGAGTCATCGGTTGCTTCAGCAGTACACCAGGGACTTGGAGCAATATACGCTCAAGTTGGAGCAGAGTAACAAAGAACTGGAGCATTTTGCCGTCATTGCCTCTCATGATTTGCAGGCTCCCCTCCGCAAAGTGAAAATGTTCAGTGATTACTTGCGGGTACAGTTGGGTGACAAGCTAGACGCTGAGTCGATGGATTCGATGATGCGCATGCAGCGGGCGGTCACTAAAATGCAGAATCTCATCGATGATTTATTGGATCTTTCCCGAGTGATCCGTAAAGGAAAGCCATTCCAAAAACTGGATTTAAGCAGTTTGGTTCAAGAAGTGATTTCGGACCTGAGTCATAATATTAAAGAGTTGAATGCCCAGATCGAGTTGGGTGAAATGGTGACTTTTGATGCTGATCCGACGCAGATACAACAATTACTGCACAATCTGATAGAAAATGCCCTGAAGTTTCGTCAGGAAGGCAAAGTGCCCGTGATTCAGATATCTTCCCGATACAGCAATGAGCAATTTTGTGAAGTTGTTGTATCCGATAATGGTATTGGCTTCAAGGAGGAATATAAGGATCGCATCTTTCAGGTGTTTGAAAGATTGCATGGAGAGCGATATCTGGGAACCGGCATCGGTCTTTCCATTTGTAAAAAAATAGCAGAACGGCATAACGGTCGGCTTGATGTGCATAGCGCGCCAGGCCAAGGCGCTACCTTTATTCTGACGTTGCCGATACATCAGGAAAGTGATGATGCATATGCCGGTCTAACGAAAGCCAACGATACATCTTTTGGGTGAGTTGGTTTGCTTGAGCATCACTTCAAAGAATGATTGGGCTTTCAGGCTAAAAGCCAAGCCTGAGATCCTGAAGTGAGGTCGAGGCAATTTAAAAGCGAAAAGAGTACCAAAACTTGTTTTTATACTCTAAATGGCATGCTGCCGGAAAATGTTTGATAAGGCGTGGCGTTTTGATAAGTATAGGGTGAGTTCGTTTGCTTCGATTTTGAACCTATTTGATTCATTGGGGAAGTGTTTTGTGGATATTGCGGGTAGCTGAATTGGGTTTGGCTTGAGACGGGATTGGGCGAAGCGGGTGCTGCCTTTTTGTCATTTTTGTGCGAGTTGAAGGCTTTTAAAGCGGGTCCCAATATATAATTATTGATGAGGGGCGCTATGCAGGCCAGGACCAGAATGGTTCCAAGGGAGCTACCCATCGTCAACAAACCTGTTAATACTTTCGGTAATTCTTTATCAGCGACTATCGTTCCCTTTTTCAATCCAGCCGCAATCAGTCTATTGTTTTGCCGGATTTCGATATTATCCTTGCGTGCTTTTACGATTTGCTGGAAGGTTTTAAAATTGCCAAATTCAGCTCTTAAGCGGGGAAACTGCTTGGCAACCTGGAACGCTAACTTTTCAAAAGTTGGCGCTAAAGTCAGGTGACAAGCCAAGCACATCATCTGCTGCAAAAATTCTCGAGTCGCGGAGTATTTTCGCTCTTTCAGAGAGGCGCTCTTATCCGCTAGGGTTGCTATTGGTCGTAATATCGCGTTAGTGATAATGAATAGCGTGAATGTATGCTTGGCAATTTTGGGGGTATCTAAAGCATTAATCACTTTGGGCTGATTCAGGAAATGGACAAAGCTCATAAGGAAGTCGTCCTAAACATAGGATAAGATGGATAGGGAACTGATGCAGCGTATGGTTTTGAATTTGGGTTTTTCTGCGTGTAAGTATAAGCCTGTGGAGCACTAGACTTCACGATGGGCTGCTTCTGCGCGGCTGGCTGTTGCTTGCCGCTTAAACTTGGAAATAACTTGAATAAAACGCCAATAACTCCCGTTGCCACAAAAGGAACCATGACATTGCCCGTTCCCAGCCCTACCACCGTAAAAAACTTTTTCAATACCTCTTTATCGCCTTTGGCGAGTTGCTTTTGAATAAAAACCGGTGATACTAAATTTTTCAATACCAGCGCAAAACTAATCAGCACCGGGATGGCCAAAAATTCGGTCAATGACTCCCGAAGCGCGGCATAGCGCTTTCGTTTCATTGGCTCATTCGGGTTTAAAAGAGTGAACATAGGCCGTAAAGTGGCATTGGCCGTACACATCAAGGCGATAATGGCTAGTACTGTTTTGGGGGTATCATTACCCAGTTTCTGAAGAATTTTTAAAAAATTCATTACAAAGTAACCCCAACCTCATATGCTTTGGGAAATAATTGGATAAAAATTGGAATTAATGAATTACGTTGCTATTGCCAAAGGGTGATGTTTCGATAAAAACTCTTTGAGCTGTTGCTTAGTCGGTAGACCCGCAGTTGCGCCAGGTTGTGTGGTTGCAAGTGCTCCTACCGCATTTGCCTCAAGTAGCAATGCCTCTATTTCCGATGACGTCAGTGCCAAGGCCGTTTCTTTTACAGACTGGTTTTTGAGTTGCGCCAAAGCGTGAAGTCCGCCCAATAAACCGGCTATAAAACCGTCTCCCGCACCGGTCATTTCCACGGAAGGAACCTGGAAACTTTTTACAAGCCCTTTCCCTTTCGGGGAAATATACATGGCCCCTTTTTCCCCTAGGGTCACAATTAATAAAGCCGGCTGATAATGATCGAAGATTAGCCGGGCAGCGGTTTGAATATCCGCTTCATCTGTGAAAAATTGAAGTTCATTATCGCTGAGCTTTAAGATATCCACATTTTGAGCGGATTGCTCTAAACAGTGCTTCAGCCTTTCCGTTTGATGAGTCCATAAACAGGTTCGGATATTGGGATCATAAATCCGTAAGGTACTGGCAGGAATCAGCGCCAGGATTTCATCCAGGTTGTTGGCGCCTTCAATAGAAGATTGCATGACAGAACCATAATAGACAATGGAGGCTTGCGCAAGGAGTTTGGAGTCCAGCATGCTGCTTTGCAACAGGCTATCGGGACATTGGTTGCTGGTAATATGGTTTAAAACGCGATTCCCGGTTACTCCGTCTGTGAATATGTAGGCATGACGCGTGTTGGCCTGAGGGATTTTTTGCACCAGATCGGTGCTGACCCCGGAAGATTCCAAATAATCGAAGAGCCATGTTCCAAATGAATCATCGGAAACGCCCCCAACAAAATAAATTGGATGTCCTAATTTTGCTAAACCTATAGCCACATTGGCTGGAGCGCCACCCGCAGCCATTTTAAAATTGTAAATCTTATGGTCTTTCAGTCCGGGTTCTGGAGAGACCCAATCGACCAGAAGCTCACCAATAGAAATTATCGGTGCAATTTTCATGGAATTGACCCTTTATTTCATGATTAAATTGTTCGCCATTTTAGCCTAGTGATTAAACGATAGTGCTTTAGTGTTGCGTGAAAATATAAAATTAGAATCGCTAAAACGGTAAAGCTACAGTACTCTAAAAAGAGAACTTGTCAACGTATCCAGTGAGGTGAATCGTGCCGATACCGAATTCTAAAATTCATAGCGGTTATAAATCCGGTTAAATCAGGCAGAGTCCCCTTTTAAGCACTTTAACCTGAGCAATGACTAAGACTGACTATACATAAAATGAGGATACTAGATTGAGGCCAGTACGTCTTCAATACTATTCGGTAAGTCATGCTTATGCTGATCATCACTTGGAGCGATAGGGATAGTCCAAATGTCAGAGCGCTGATTCTAAGGCTTTATTTAAGGAACTATTCTAGCCTCAGTGGCTGCATCAAAGAGGAGCACCTTAGAAGTGTCCAGATGAATGGTGAGGGAGTTGGATTCTGTCACCGGCATATCTGAAGGCCACCGAGCGTTTACAGTCTGTCCGGAAAGCGAGAAGTATAACAACTGCTCACTACCCAGCATCTCAATTCGATCGATTAGTACTTCAAAAGGCTGACTGACTTGCTCAGCTTCTGTGGCTGGCAGCCAGTGCTCCGGCCGCATACCCATGACCGCCGCCTTGCCTTCGAGTTGCTTTGCCTTTTGCTTTAACTCTTCCGGAAGGTGCAGTAGAGTGCCATCACCCAGCCGCAAACCGCCTGGCTCCAGGATACCGGTTAAGAAGTTCATCTGTCCTACAAAACCCGCCACAAACATATTGACCGGATCCTGGTAGACTTGCAGGGGAGTGTCCACCTGCTGAATCTTTCCCTTATTGAGGATAACCACGCGATGCCCCAAGGTCATGGCTTCCACTTGATCGTGGGTGACATAAATCGTCGTTGCATGGAGCCGTTTATGCAGCGCCGCAATTTCTATACGCATCTGCACCCGGAGTTTGGCATCCAGGTTGGAAAGCGGCTCATCCATTAAAAATACTTTTGGTTTACGGACAATGGCGCGTCCTAGCGCCACCCGTTGGCGTTGCCCACCGGAAAGTTGCTTGGGTTTGCGTTCTAGTAAATGTGCAAGGTCTAAAATCCGAGCGGCTTCCTGCACCTTGGCATGGATTTCCGATTGAGGCGTCTTGCGCATTTTCAGGCCAAAAGCCATGTTCTCATACACGCTCATATGGGGATACAAGGCATAATTCTGGAATACCATCGCGATATCCCTGTCCTTGGGCGCCACCTTGTTCACCACCCGTCCGGCAATGGATAGGGTGCCATCCGTGATGTCTTCCAGCCCTGCCACCATACGCAGCAGCGTGGATTTTCCACATCCGCTCGGGCCTACGAGCACCAGGAATTCCCGATCCCGCACTGTAAGCGAGACATCCTGGATAATCGTTTGCTGGTTGTTATAAGACTTTGAGATACGATCTAAAATTACGTCAGCCATTTTTATGATCCAACTACTTTATGCTTGTGACAGTGTTGCTTCTGAAGTAGGGATTATTTCCCTTCCCCAAGTTTAAATTGGATTTTGTCGCATTATGTATCAATAAAGGTTCTGTTGCAATAAGTGGAGATAGTGTCTGGTTAGCATATTATATAGACTCATTTAAGTTGCAAACCCTTTTTTCATAATGTTTATACCATTTTTTAGTTTAGTAAGTTTTTTATAACAAATGATGGGTGATTATGAATCAAATTTAAACACTGCTATTGACACTTAAGATCCACTGTGACACTCTGTGCAGCATGTTAAATTGCAAGCTATCTACACTATCTATTAAAACAAAATGGTTTAAGGGGGTCTGTTTATCGATACTAGGACTCTCTTTACTAAGCGGCTGCTCGTCTTTTAATCAAAAGGTGCAGACGGTTAATATTGCTATTGTCAATAATCCGGATTTAATTCGGCTTAAATCCTTATCTTCGGAATTTGAGGCAAAGCACCCAGACATTCAACTCCGTTGGATGACCCTGGAAGAAAATATGTTACGGCAGCGTGTAACCGTTGATGTTGCCGCTCGTTCGGGTCAATTTGACGTGGTATCGATCGGCAGCTATGAAATCCCTATGTGGTCACGCCAAGGCTGGTTGAAGCAGATTGATAATTCGACTGCGGAAAATCAGTCTGCGGATTACCTCAGCAGTATTAAAAAATTAGTCACATACAAAGACCAGCTTTATGCGTTGCCCTTCTATGGGGAAAGCTCGTTCACCATGTATCGCAAGGATTTATTTGCGGAACACGGGCTTAAAATGCCGGATTATCCGAGCTGGTCGTTTATTGAAGAAGCGGCTAAACGAATTAATAATCCAACCGTTGGCGTTTATGGAATTTGTCTGCGTGGAAAAGCGGGCTGGGGCGAAAACGTAGTCCTCTTAACCTCAATGGGCGATTCATTCGGAGCGCGTCTATTCGATGAGTCCTGGCGCCCTCAATTCACCACTCCTGAATGGCAACAGACGCTTTCCACCTATGTTCGCTTGATGCGCCATTATGGCCCTCCGGGCACCATCGTGAATGGTTTCAGTGAAAACCTGGCCCTGTTTAGTTCCGGTAAATGCGGTATATGGGTGGATTCGACGGTTGCAGGCTCATTTGTGACGAACGCCCAAACCTCATCAGTTGCCGATAAAGTAGGTTTTGCCTTTGCGCCAAGCGCCGGGCTTGGAAAAAGTTCAAATTGGCTTTTCTCTTGGGCCTTAGCCATTCCTTCCGGCTCTCGTAAATCCAAAGCAGCTGAAGAATTTATCACTTGGGCAACCAGTCCTGAATATACTCGATTGGTGGTTCAGAAATATGGCTGGGCGGCAGTGCCTCCAGGGACGAGCAAGCGACTGTATGCGACTCCCGAGTATCAGAAGAGCGCGCCTTTTTCCGCGATGACATTGAAGTCGATTGAAGCGGCCGATCCGCTCCACCCCACCATAAAACCGGTTCCTTATATCGGCATTCAATTTGCGACCATACCCGAATTTCAAGGAATTGGCTCTTATGCGGGCCGGCATTTCGCAGCCGCAGTTGCAGGATCCGAATCGCCGTTGTTTGCGTTAGCTCAAACCCAGGCTAATGCGGAGCGGGAAATGACTGATGAAGGTTATATCAAGTGAAATTAAATTCTAATTCAATGCTTTCTAACGGATCAGAAGCCGCCTTGGCTAGGGAAGGAACGTGGATGCTTGCACCTGCTATGGCATTTCTCGGCATCTTTTCCTTTTTGCCTCTGGCGTTTACGTTGATCTTTTCTGTTCTGCGGTATCGGCTTCTGATTCCCCATATTCCATCATTTTGCAATTTGCAAAATTTCTTCCGTCTTTTCACGGATAGTCAATTTCTTGAATCAGTAGGCAATACGGCAGAAATCGTATTTGTGGTCATCCTTCTTTCTTTGGTTGGAGGGTTGGCCTTGGCTTTCATGCTAAACCATGAGATTGCAGGCAAGCGGTTGGTGCGCATGCTGGTCATTTCCCCATTTTTTATTATTCCTACTGTGGGTGCATTGATTTGGAAGAATCTTTTGTTGGACCCGGCAGGCGGAGTATTCTCGATCATTTTGAAACAATTTGGGCTAAGTCCGGTTGATACGTTTGCCGTGATGCCTATGGCAATGATCATCCTGATCGTGGTTTGGCAGTGGCTGCCCTTTGCAACCCTGATTTTGCTGACATCGCTACAGTCGCTGGATACCGATCAGCTTGAGGCGGCTGGCTTGGATGGCGCTAAAGGTTTTGATTGCCTGCTCCATATCACGCTTCCCCATTTAATGCGGCCAATTACCATTGTTATTTTGATGGAATTGCTCTACCTGATGGCCATTTTTGCCGAAATTCTGGTGACTACGGCTGGTGGTCCTGGCTCAGCGACAACCAACCTCACTTATTATATTTACTCCAAGGCATTGCTGGAGTTTAACGTTGGTACGGCGGCTGCGGCAGGTTTGCTGGCTGTTGTTCTGGCGAACGGAATAACTTTTGTAATGACTAAGCACATCAAAAGGTCAGTCGGACTATGAACAGTACAAAAATCAACTATGGTGTTACGGCTTTAAGCTGGCTTGTCGCTCTACTGATTTCATTCCCGCTCATTTGGATGGGATTGATGAGTTTCAAGAGTGATTTTAATGCCATCCATAATCCTTTTGATTTTTCTCTGTGGACATTGGAAAGTTATACCGCGGTTTTCAGAGATCAGGCGTACTTCCTCTATCTGCTGAATTCAGTCGTAACCGCTGTAGGCTCCACGTTGCTGGCTATGGCTTTGGCATTGCCCGCTGCCTGGTCGCTGACTTTTACCCCCAGCCCGAACCGTAGCGGCATCATGATCTGGATTCTGTCCACTAAGATGATGCCAGCGATTGGTATTTTGATGCCCGTCTTTCTGATCTATAACAAGTTGAGATTACTGGATACTCAACTGGGCTTGGTTCTGATGGTCGCTGCGGGCAACCTTCCCATTATCATCTGGATGCTGTTCTCTTACTTTAAAGATATTCCGTTTGAGATTATTGAAGCCGCCAGAATGGATGGGGTATCGGTGCGGAAGGAAATATTCTCGTTCTTACTGCCTCTGGCTGCTCCCGGACTTGCTTCCACCGCTCTATTAAGTGTTATCCTGGCCTGGAATGAATCGTTCTGGACGTTGAACCTGAGTGGAGCCAATGCCGCTCCGTTGTCAGCATTTATCGCCTCATTTTCCAGTCCGCAGGGATTGTTTTGGGCCAGACTTTCCGCCGCCTCCTGTCTCTCGGTTATTCCTATTCTGATTTTTGGCTGGCTTTGCCAACGTCATCTCGTTCGTGGGCTGACGTTTGGAGCAGTTAAATAAATCGGTACCGCAGCCGTTCCTTATTTGATTAAAAAAGAATATTTTCAGAGTTTTTAAGTTTTTTACCTAGCATCGTTAACTTAATAGGAACTTCTTAGCATGTATTTATCTCAATTTTTATTGACGGATCGAGTTGCCGTGATTACCGGCGGAGCCCGTGGTATTGGTTTATCAACGGCCGAAGCCCTTGCAGAAGCTGGCGCCAAAACAATTATTACGGATACGAGCGAAGAAGCGTTGGAATCCGCGAAAGCGCACCTTCAATCCAAAAACCTGAAAGTGGATACGATTGTTTTTGACGTCACTGATTCTGCAGCAGTTACGAATGCTGCAGACAGTCTTGCCAAGCGTTACGGAAAAATTGATATTCTGGTCAACAATGCTGGTATTGCGCGTAGTGAAACCAATGCTGAAGATGTCACGGATGAGCACTGGTTGAATGTGTTGGATGTCAACCTGAACGGCACATTCTGGTGCGCTCGCGCTTTTGGTAAGCACATGTTGGCACAGAAATCCGGTGTTATTGTGAATGTCGGCTCAATGAGCGGCTTTATTGTGAACCGTCCCCAAGGCCAGTGCTACTATAACGCCTCCAAAGCAGCCGTTCACCATCTCACCAAATCTTTGGCTGCTGAATGGGCGGATCGCAACGTCCGTGTAAACGCTGTGGCTCCGACTTATATTGAGACGCCGCTCAACCAGTTTGTGAAACAGAATAAAGAAATGTATGAGCGCTGGCTGGATAGTACGCCGATGAACCGCTTGGGTCAGCCGGAAGAAGTGGCTTCTGTCATTCTCTTTTTGGCGTCGGATGCATCAAGCTTAATGACCGGTAGCGTTGTATTGGCCGATGGTGGTTACACTTGCTGGTAGGCTAGCGTCCAGGAAGCTATTGAAATAATAGCGTTCCAGTTTGGTAGTAAAATTCTTAAACAAATGGCGAAGCTCATGCGAGCCTTCGCCATTTGTTTGAAGTGGCGTTGCGAATAAAATGTATTCCCAGCTTGCTGCAATGATGGGTTAGAGTCGTTTTATCAGTTTTTGAGGTGGCCTACTGTAGAGAGCGATGGGATTTTTTGTATTTCAAGATCAGGTTAAAGAGGCATAGAATCAGGGGCAACATTAATTGAACTAGCCAGTGCGCTACTTTTTCCCTATTAATCAACTATTTTTTGTAGACCAATGATTAGTGGGTCATATATCCATTTAGGGGTAGTCAAAGACAACTGTCTAATCAGAGCAGCCCGGCTGCCCAATGGTTTTAAAAATTCTAAACTTCATAATTTGAATAAGAAGGGACGATCTGAATTAGTGAGGTGGGAGTTAATCACAAGGAGAGTCGCGATGAAGCACAATCCACTGATCCAATTGGAAACTTTGGGACAAAGCATTTGGCTGGATTATATCCGGAGGCATTTAATTGCCAGTGGAGAATTGCAGCGACTGATCGAGGAAGACGGAATTACCGGGGTTACCTCGAATCCCGCCATTTTTGAAAAGGCCATTGCGGGAAGCCATGATTATGATCAAACCATTGAGCAGATGAAAGGAGACAGTCCACAGGCTATTTACAATGCGATTAGCGTTGAAGATATTCAGCAGGCTGCTGACCTCTTTCGACCTGTTTATAACCGGACCCAAGGGCGTGACGGCTTTGTCAGCCTGGAGGTTTCCCCAACTCTGGCGCGGGATACCCAAGGCACCATCCAAGAGGCGCGTCGTTTGTGGCATGAGGTGAACCGTCCCAACGTGCTTATTAAAGTACCGGGGACCCGGCAAGGGATACCGGCTATACAACAGTTATTAAGCGAAGGCATCAACATTAATATTACGCTCCTGTTTTCACTCAACCGTTATCAGGAGGTTGCCAATGCCTATATCACGGCATTGGAAGCGCGGGTGCAGAAAGGAGAGGCGATTGATCATATTGCGTCCGTGGCCAGCTTTTTTCTCAGCAGAATTGACGCCTTAGTGGATCCGATGCTGGAAGCCAGAATGCAGACTACGAATCTTGAAGTAGCGAATGCCGCCAAGAAGGCGCATGGGCAAGTGGCTATCGCTTGCGCGCGTCAGGCATATCAGATTTACAAGAATCTCTATCAGGGCGAACGCTTCCAAAAATTAATCCAGCAAGGCGCGAAAACGCAGCGCTTGCTTTGGGCTAGCACCAGCACGAAAAATCCGGCCTATAGCGATGTGAAATACGTGGATTCTCTGATTGGGCCGGAAACAATCAATACCATTCCCATGGAGACATTAGATGCTTACCGGGATCATGGTCAACCGGCATTAAGGTTGGAGAATGCCCTGGCGGAATCTGATGCAATATTGCGTACCTTGCCGACACTAGGAATTGACCTGACCGCTATTACCGACCAACTGGAAGATGAAGGTATTGATAAGTTTGACAAGCCATTTAAAAAACTGCTATCCAGCATCCAGGAAAAGAGTCTCAAGGATCAGGCCAGCAAGCCGTTGGATGGGCAGCAAGGTCAGCTTGGCGCGTATCAGGATTCCGTGAACCAGGAACTGGAACATATGCACGACATGCGTTTCATGCGTCGGTTTTGCCAACGGGATGCTTCACTGTGGAAATCGGATCCGGATAACCAGAGAATCATTCAAAACAGTTTGGGCTGGTTGAATGTCGCGCAAGCAATGGAAAGCAATCTCAATCTCATCAATCAATTTGTCCAAGAGATCAAAGACAGTGGATTCACGCATGTCTTGCATATGGGGATGGGCGGCAGCAGTTTAGCTGCAATGGTTTTGCAGCGGACTTTTCCAGGCAAAGCCGGTTTTCCGAAACTCCTGGTGCTGGATACCAACGATCCTGAAACGATTCGGAAGATTGAGCAAGACATTAATATCGAGAAAACGCTGTTTATCGTAGCCAGTAAGTCTGGGACGACAGCAGAACCTCTGGCGTTTTATCGCTATTTTTATAAACGGGTTCAGGAGAAAAAAGGCGATTCTGCCGGCGAGAATTTTATCGCCATAACTGATCCGGATACTAGCCTGGTATCTGTTGCGGACGAGAAAAAATTTAGAAAGGTCTTTCTGAATTATCAGGATGTCGGTGGTCGATATTCGGCGCTCTCATATTTTGGCTTGCTTCCTGCTGCGTTGATGGGGATTGATATTGGCGAACTTCTGGCACGTGCCCAGAAGATGCAGCATGCCTGCGCCTCTTGTGTCCCGATTCATGAAAACCAGGCGCTGCAACTGGGTGTTATCTTAGAGATAGTCTGAGAAGTGAATAGACGTTTTTGAAAAAAGGGTTTTC
>Ga0157374_10002655_pt1 | contig 15059 bp, 6 predicted proteins | sample M25metaG_FD_115308 | JGI IMG/M metagenome (GOLD analysis project Ga0157374, IMG submission 115308) | Miscanthus rhizosphere microbial communities from Kellogg Biological Station, Michigan, USA - M2-5 metaG | ecosystem: Host-associated > Plants > Roots > Rhizosphere > Soil | place: USA: Michigan...
CTGGCCTTGCACGTGGATTCCTCCATCGGCGGTGCGGCGGTGGCTGCCGTGCTCGATCCGCTCGCCCAAACCCACGGCCTTCCCCACACCATCACTACCGACAACGGCCCCGAGTTCACCGGCCAAGCGCTGCATCTCTGGGCTCAACGCAATCACGTCCACCTCAACCATATCCAATCCGGCCAACCCATGCAAAACGCCTTCATCGAAAGCTTCAACGGCACCTTCCGTGATGATTGCCTAACCAGCACTGGTTCCATTCCATCGCAGAAGCACGCCTCCTCATCCACCACTGGAAACACGAATACAACTCCCTCCGCCCCCATTCCTCCATCGGCTTCCTCCCTCCCTACTCCTTCGCCTTGACCTTCCTCCACAACCAACCTACACCCACCACAAACCCCAACTCATCCCCGGCCTAAATCTCAGGGGGAAGATCACGAGTTCCGAACCGACTCCTCCGAAGCCTTCATCTTTCTCGCCGCCGTGCTCCTCCTCCTCGCGCGACTCGCCAAACTTTGAGACTTTCGGTACACTCTCTAAAAGGCCGGAGACTTCATGGCCTTTTGCCTCCGAAAGCAGTCATCACGTTCCGGCTTCATTCCGCCTCCGCTCCTTCCCTTTTCGCCCGTCGCTCCGGCTTCATTGTGCCGAGACGTAATCACTGCCATGGAATATCCGATTGCTTGCAGAGTCAAACGGCTCCATCAGCGTCTGATTTCTCAGTGTGGGCGAAGAATGCCGTTTGGCACTGCGTGAATCGCGCCCCAATGATCTGGCTCGCGGTGCGCCCTCAAGGTATTGCTCGCAAGCTGCGCTCCACCTTGACCGCGCCACGCTCACCGCAGAGTGGTCGCTATGATTTCACGCAGGAGATTAAGCCATGTCGTCACGAGGCAGCAATCCAGAGAAGGAGGTGGCGGATTTGGACGATGACGAGAAAAGAAGCGGCTCGCTTGGCGTATCTGGTCGCCACGCCGCAACTGCTGCCCGCAGCGATGCCAGTCTGGTCATCCAACTTCAAGCTTCTCGCCTACGCCTTTCATTCGCCAGCAATGCGGGAGAATTTTTTCAAAAGAGCACTTCCAGAATAGCTCTGCGTTTGAACATTGCGCGGATGCTGTTTCGATAGACAAATTGCCCGATTTGAAGCATTGTGGCGTTCCTTCCTATGAACGATGTTACTTTGTTGCTGGAGGCTGTCGGTTGCGGCAACAATGCCGCTTCTGATGAGCTTCTGCCGCTGGTTTATGATGAACTTCGGCGACTTGCTGCCATTCGCATGGCGGGAGGATCTGGAGGGCAGACATTGCAACCTACAGCTTTGGTTCATGAGGCGTGGCTACGACTAATGTCGAAAGGAGCGTGTAGATGGAATAACCGCGCGCATTTTTTTCGGATGGCTGCGCTGGCGATGCGCAGAATTCTCGTGGATCGCATCCGGCGTAAATCCGCCCTAAAATATGGGGGAGGGGTGGAGCACCTCAACGCTGATGATCTGGACCTCTGCGAAACAACGCCCGACGAGAGGATTCTAATGTTGGACGAGGCTTTAAATAATCTGGAAAGCGTAGATCCGGAAAGCACTCGCATCGTGACCCTCAAGTTCTTCGGGGGATTTACGAATCGGGAAATCGCTGAGACCCTCGGCGTGACCGAGCGCACAATAGAGCGTCAGTGGGCTTACGCGAAGGCTTGTTTGCTCGAAATGATTCTCTCCTCGGGTTAAAGTGAATGGATGTATGTCGGGATTTACTCCGGCATTACGTTTTTGATTATAAATGCTCCTCCCGTGAATGACGATGTCTAGGCAGATTGAAAAGGCTTTGTTCGACGCCTTATTGAACCTGTCGGACGTCGGGTTGCGAGAAGCTTTTCTAGAGCAGGCTTGTGGGAATAATACCGCTCTAAGGAAGCGGATGGAGGTACTTCTCCTCGCACATGAGCAGACGGTGCGGTTTTTTGATATGGAACCGTTGCAGGCCGGTATCGTGAAGAATGTAGTGGAAAAAGTGGATTACAACCCGCCGGAGGAAAAGTCACGGTCTCTTGAAGAAGCGAATGCCTACATCGGACGTTACAAGCTTGTCGAACGGATGGGGGAGGGCGGATTCGGCGTCGTCTATCTCGCCGAGCAGGAGGAGCCTGTGTGGAGAAAGGTTGCGCTGAAGATCATTCGCCTGGGCATGGATACGGAGCGCGTGATTTCGCGCTTCGAGATGGAGCGGCAGGCGCTCGCGATGATGAACCATCCCCATATTGCGCAGGTGCTGGATGCCGGGGCGACGGAAACGGGCCGCCCGTATTTCGTCATGGAGCTGGTATTGGGCGTCCGCATCACAGAATACTGCGACCAGCACAAGCTCGATATTGGAAAGCGGATTGAGTTATTCATCCAGGTTTGCATGGCCATCCAGCACGCGCACCAAAAAGGCATCATCCATCGGGATATCAAGCCGTCGAACGTGCTCGTGACGCTGCACGATGAGGTAGCGACGCCGAAGGTGATTGATTTCGGCATCGCAAAGGCAATCGAAGGGCACCTCGTCAAAGAGGGAACCGCTATCTTGCAGGAACAGCTCATTGGCACGCCGGCCTACATGAGCCCGGAGCAGGCAGAAACGGGAGGGCGGGACGTGGATACCAGAAGCGACATTTACAGCCTCGGGGCATTGCTTCATACCCTGCTCGTCGGACGGCCAGCATTTGATGCGGATCAGCTTCAGGAACTGAGCGTGGAGAAAATACGGCGTCTGGTGAGTGAGCACCAACCATTGCCGCCGTCGAAAGCGCTTCTCTCGCTGGCACCGGAAGAATTGGCTAAAGTGGCTGCCAATAGAAATTGCGAACCTGCGCGTTTGATCAGGCTCCTGCGTGGTGATCTTGACTGGATCGTTGCAAAAGCGATGGAAAGGAATCGCCAGCGCCGCTATGCAACGGTGAACGGCCTTGCCATTGATCTCCAGCGATTTCTCCGTTGCGAACCCGTTTCAGCCCGCCCTCCTAACCGGCTCTATCAATTCCAGATGCTTGTGCGCCGGAACTGGGTGGCGTTTATGGCGGGGTTGGCTGTCGCAGCGGCATTGATGATTGGTTTTGGCGTTTCGACATGGTTGTATCTGCGTGAACGGGAGGCCCGGCGTGAGCAGGCGCAGTTATTGGCGCTAGCTCAGCAAAGCGAGATACTCACCCATGCGGCTTTCTCGGTGCGGGATGGGAAAAATGAAGAGGCGAATAATCTGCTCAAACAGATTGTAAAGCCTCCAGAACGCCCCTCACTGGACGGTGTATCGGCCTTTCGTGCCATCGGAGACTGGCTGGCTTTGCAGGAGCGCTGGAAGGAGGCTGCCCGATGTTATGTTAACCTGATTCACCTCGACCAGCTTGATCAATGGGGATCGGTGACGCTCGATTACCAGGCCTGCGCCGTCCTGCTCATGGAAACCGGCGATTTATCGGCATACGCACAGTTCTGTCGCACGACTGCGGAGAGGTATGCCGGGGAGACGAATGGAGACGCGGCTGGTAGAATCCTGAAATCCTGCCTCCTGCGGCCCCCGGATGCGGATTTGAACTCCGCGCTTCAGCCATTGGGAAAGACCGCCGAGCGCTGGTTCGCGAGAAACGCGAGCAACCAGTGGGCGGCCATCCCTGTCAGCCTCTGGTATTACCGATGCGGAGATTATAAGGCTGCGGCTCAGTTCGCGCTCTCGAAGGAAGGGCAATCGGACCTCTCGGCAGCTACGGCGACAGGATGCGCCATTCTTGGGATGGCGCTTTTCCACGAGGGCAGGGTCGAGGAGGCGAGGGAGAATCTCGCCCGCGCGCGGAAAATCGTCGAGACGGGATTTGCCACACGCTGGGGTGCCACGGGCTCGCTGGGCAGTTGGTATGACTGGGTCTTTGCGCGAATTCTCCTGCGCGAGGCGGAACATTCATTTCAGAGAATCTGAAAAAAATCAAAAAAACTGCCAAGGCGTGTCGGGTTTTGCGAAGGGATTCCGTTTTTACAAGTGAGCGCCAGTTCCATGAGGTGTTTTTTCTCCCATCGAACACAGCGCAACCCACTTAATACCTATTCCCTCACCAAAATATGAAATACAAGTTCGCCTTCGGATCTGCTCTCTCAATGAAATCCATCTTGCTTGGAATTGGACTCACATCCGCTGGTTTTGTGCATGCGGCTACGATTGCCTTTCAAAGCCCGGTTACGTCTATTTCGGACACAAGCCCGTTGGACGCTCCGCTTTCCTTTGCGGGCGCAAGTTTGGTTCAGGCGGTTAATTTTGGCAGCGGCACCGGCAGCGGAGCCCAATCGGTCGTTACCGCGAATCAGACCATCAACTTTACGGCTGGAACGACTACCGCCAATGCCCTGTCAGGAACGGCTACTGAACTCTTCAACACGGGTGTTCAAGGTGGCGTCCTCCTGTCTCCGACCACCACCGGCAACACCCAGTTTGACAATGTTCTGGAGAGCGATGGCTGGCACAGCCAGACCACGGATGCCACTCGCCCCCTTACGCTTCAGATCGGAGGGTTAACAATCGGTCAGACCTATGTGATCTCGATTTTCTCGGCAGATGCCAGGGTTGCATCCGCAGGTCGCACCCAGCAGTATTTCGACACCTTCTCGGGTGGGATTTTCAGTGGCGGATCTTCGGCCTCTTTCTCGGAAAATACGAATACGATGGTTTTGGGAACATTTACGGCTGATGCCGCGACGCAAAGCATCTTCATCCATGCAACGGACAGTGTGGGAACCAATGATGACACCACGGTTTCCGGGTTTACGCTCTACTCGGTAGCCGCTGTGCCAGAGCCTGCTAGTGGGCTTTTGGTAGTCGGTGTGCTTGGGGCACTCATTCTTCGCCGCCGCAAAATGGCCATACTATAAGCAAGCGCATAGGATTATGTGCTACTAACAGGCCGGACGGGAAACCTATCTCCGTCCGGCCTTTTTCAGCTAAGTAAAATAGGGTATTTCATCTAATGGACATCTGGTGCTTAACCGTCTGATTTATCAATTATGTCTCCCTGGATTGGTAGTAGAATTTGTGTTCGCCGGGTGCGATTCCGTCTTTCGATTTTTCTGATTGCTGCGCTGACTGGTTCAGTGTCCCCCGTCTCTGCATACGACCTTCCCGACTTGCCTCCCGAGCCTTCGCTGCCTGCACCCCAGGCTCCCGGCACAGTAGCCATGGGTGACCCGGCAACGTTTCCGGAGGTTAAAATGGATTTTCCAATCCGCAGTGGTCCTTTCCAGCCCACATGGGCATCTATCGCCGCCAATTACCCGCCCCCACAGCCGACTTCCTGGCTGCGCACCGCGAAATTCGGCATCTGGGTGCACTATGGCCCTCAGGCCTCGCTCAACAGTGGGGACTGGTCCGCCCAGCACATGTATCAACAGGGCTCTACAGCTTACAACAACCACCTTGCGGCATTCGGCCACCCCACGGTGAGTGGTTACAAAGAAGTGATCCAGGCTTGGAACCCGGTAAATTACAGCCCCGCCGCCCTGGCGCAAATCTACTACAACGCGGGCGCTCGATTCGTTCTCGTCCAAGGCGCCCACCACGACAATTTCGATAACTGGAACTCGAAATACAACCCCTGGAACATCATGAACTTCGGAGCCAAGCGCGACACGATGGCCGAGTGGGCCAGCTCCACCAAATCCCTAGGCATGCATTTCGGTGTCGCCTTCCATCACGAGTATAGCTGGTGGTTCTATCAACCCGCATATAAGAGCGATTCGACCGGTCAGTATGCGGGAGTGCCCTACGATGCCGAAGCCTTGCGCGGGTCGAATGGCGCCGGGATGTGGTGGGCTGGTCTCGATCTCGTGCACCTCTATAATACGAATCTGCGCGAATATAGCGGGATCGACACGCCGACCCAGAGCTATTGGAACCCCACGAAAGGCATTTTCGTGGATCACTTGGATTACTGCCATTGGTACGCGACGCAGTGGGCGCTTCGCATGATCGATGTGATCGAGAAATACAGTCCCGACTTCATCTATACGGACGGCAACTCCACGCAGCCCTTCGACGGATACAAGACCAGCACGGGCTACAAGTGCGATGCGATGCAACGCGTGCTGGCGCATTACTACAACAAGACGCTCGCTGAAAAGGGCGCGGTGGACACGTTTGGGATCGTCAAATTCCATTACCCCGGCAATGGAGTGGGGACGACAACCGAAGGCGGTTACCCCGCAGGGATCAAGACCGATCAATTGTGGACGACGGATCTCAGCTACGGGCCATGGTTCTGGCAGTCGAACCTCACTTTCGACAACGGCACGACCGTCGTCCATATGCTGCTAGAAACGGTGTCACGGGACGGCGCTGCGATCATCAATGTCCCCATCGACGGCACGGGCAACCTGGCCGGAGGCGCGCCCGCCATGTTTGCCAATGTCGGAACCTGGATGGCGATCAATGGCGAGGGAGTTTACGGAAGCCGTGCATGGAGCACCTTCCGCGAGGGTACGGGGAGCTCTACGACCTCGGACTTCCGCTTCACCGCTGGCGCGAATGGTTACCTCTATGCCTATTGCATGACGGTACCTGCGGCCGGCACCCAGCTCACGATCAACACCCTGGGCACCAATCAGCACAATCTCGCGGGCCCGATTACCTCGGTCTCGATGCTCGGCAGCAATCAAGCGCTGACCTGGAGCCAGACGGCGACTGGCCTGACGATCACCTGCCCATCCACGATGCCATCGGTTCCCTCGGGCACCGGCGTCTGCTTCAAAATCGGTCCACCCGCAGCCATCGGCCTCCAGTCGCCGATTAATCTCGCGGCACAGTCCAGCGTCGGGCAAGTGAGCCTTTCGTGGTGGTATTCGATTTTTGCGCCAGCCGCGACGTTCAACGTGAAGCGGGCCACAGACCCGAATGGAACTTATACGACCGTCGCTACTGGATTAACGGGTATGTCTTTCACCGATGCTACGGCGAAGCCTGGCACGACGTATTATTATACCGTTACCGCTACGAGCACCGGCGGTGAATCTGCTCCCGCTCCCTATACCACCACAGTCACGCCCGGCTCGGTGAACGCGAACTGGGCATCGCAGGATATCGGCAGCGTCAGCGCAGCCGGCTCTTTCAGCCAATCGAGTGGAACGATCACGATGCAGGGGTCGGGAGCGGATGTCTGGGGCTCGGCGGATGCCTTCCGCTATGCCTTCAAGGCCGTCAACGGTGACTGCACGATCACCGAGCGGGTGGTGAATATGGCGAATACTGCGACTTGGGCGAAGGCAGGACTGATGGTTCGCAGCTCGCTGGATCCGGGTGCGCCGAATGCCCTTTTCTTCATGTCGCCCGCCAATGGCATCGCTTTCCAAGTGCGCTCGTCTTCCGGTGGCTCGACGAGCAGTCTGATCAATGTGACCGGGAAAACCGCGCCTTACTGGCTGCGGCTCACCCGGGTGGGAAACACATTTACCGCGTATAGTTCGCCCGACGGCGTAACCTGGACCAGCGTAAAATCCTCCACCATCAACATGCCAGAAGGGATTTTCATCGGCCCGATGGTCTGCAGCGTGAAGAACGGCACTCTTTGCCAGGCGCAATTCGATAATGTGACTATCGCCACGACGGCGTCCTTGCCTTTCGACGAGACCTCCGGCACCACCGCCTCGGATGCCATGGGCAACGGCTGGGATGCAACTCTCTCCGGAGGCGCCAGTTTCGCCGCCGGCAAGATCAACAATGCCCTCGCCCTGAATGGCAGCAGCCAGTACGCCGCTCTGCCAGTCGGCATCGTGAGCGGGATGAACGACTTCACCATCGCCGCATGGGTGAAGCTCAATGGCGCGGGCGACTGGTCGCGCATCTTCGACTTCGGCACTGGCACCAGTGCGTACATGTTTCTGGTCGGCAAAAACCCCTCCACGAATGTCGCCAGATTTGCAATCACCACCAGTGGCACCGCTGGAGAGCAGCGAATCGACGCCAATGCCGCAGTCCCGGCTGGAGTCTGGACTCACGTCGCCGTGACGCTCTCCGGAACGACGGGCACCCTCTACATCAATGGCACGGCCGCGGGCACGAATACGAGCATGTCGCTCAACCCGGCAAGTCTCGGCTCGACGACGAATAACTACCTCGGGAAATCCCAATACAGCACCGATCCCTACCTCAATGGACAAGTCGATGACTTGCGCATCGTCAATCGTGCGCTCACCAGTTCCGAGATTGCAGCACTTGTGACCTCCCCGAATGCCCCGGCAAGCCTCTCCGCCACGCCGGGGAATGTGCAGGTCGCGCTGAGCTGGGGCGCAGTATCCGGCGCGAGCGGCTACAACCTCAAGCGATCGACAACGAGCGGCGGCCCCTACACGACTGTCGGCTGGATGCTCTCCTCGACCAGCACGACTGATAGCGCAGTAAGCGCCGGCAGCACGTATTATTACGTCGTAACGGCGGTCAAAGGCGTGTCGGAAAGCACAACCTCTTCCGAAGCCAGTGCCACTGTGCTTTCGGTGCCGGCCTCGCCGCCCGCGTCTGTCACCGCCACGGCGAGCGACTCTCAAGTCGCGCTCGGCTGGAGCCCGGTTTCCGGGGCGACCAGTTATATCGTCCGTCGGGCCCTGACCAGTAACGGTTCATACCAGGACATTGCGACGGTCACCGGAACCAGCTTTGCCGATACCGGTCTTGCTGACGGCACAACGTACTACTACGTCATCCTGGCGCAGAATTCCGCCGGTGTGAGCGCGGATTATTCCCAGGAAGTTGCGGGTCAGCCATTGAATGCCCTCCAGGCTTGGCGAAAAGCGCACTTCGGCCAGATCGACAGCTCCGGCAATGCCGCAGACACCGCCGATCCGGACAATGACGGACGAAGCAACCTGTTGGAATACGCGACCGGCTCTGATCCGAACCAGCCCGATCAAACCCCAATCGCGGTTCTTGGAAAGAGTGCCGATGGCCAGCACTTGACTCTCACGTTCAATCGCATCGCCGATCCTGCGCTTACCTACACGGTCGAAGCGAGCGACTCTGCCGGAGGCCCATGGTCCTCCGTCTGGACCAGCACCGGGAGCGCCAACACTGCTGCCTCGGTGACGGTGACGGATAATGCATCAGTGAGTGACCATCCCTTTCGATATCTGAAACTGAACGTATCCCTGTAAATGCCTGCCTCCATGCCCACCTTAGCTACTGAGTTTTGTGAAATTCAGCCGTTTGATTCGACGCTGCTCGAAAACCAGCCGCAGTTTCATTTGGCAGACTAATCTTTTTAACGCTTTGAATATGAAAATACCGCGCCGCCCTGTTCATCCCTTTTTCCTTCTCATGCTTTGTCTTGCAATGAGCCCTTCTCGGCGAGCCGATGCAGCCAGTTCTATCCCGACTGATATTACCCCGAAGCAGATCGTGAGCACTGAAGTTGAGCCGATTGCTCCCGGGCTCTTCCAGCCAACGTGGAAATCATTGGAGCAATACCAGGTGCCAAAATGGTTCACCGAGGCAAAGTTTGGCATCTGGGCTCATTGGGGACCGCAATGCGAGGCGGGAGACGGAGACTGGTATGCCAGATACATGTACATTGAAGGTAGTGGACAATATAAAGACCACTTGGCGCAATATGGCCCTCCGTCAAAATCGGGCTTTAAAGATGTCATCCACGAGTGGAAGGCGGAGAACTGGAACCCCGAAAAACTGGTGGCACTCTACAAGCGGGCAGGAGCCCAATATTTCTTCGCGCTGGCCGACCATCACGACAATTTCGACAACTGGAACAGTAAATACCAGCCGTGGAACTCCGTATCAATCGGACCGAAAAAAGACATTATTGGTGGATGGGCCAAGGCGGCTCGCGCGCAGGGATTGCCATTCGGTGTAAGTGTTCATGCTGCCCACGCTTGGAGTTGGTATGAAGTCACTCAGGGAGCGGATAAGGAAGGACCTTATGCGGGCCTTTCCTATGATGGCAAACTGACGAAGGCCGATGGAAAGGGCACTTGGTGGGAAGGACTGGATCCACAGGATCTCTATGCACAGAATCACACCCCAAGCCCTAATTTCCAAAACGGCAGTCTCATTCACTCGCGCTGGAACTGGGGTGGAGGAGTGAGTCAGCCCGATCTGGCTTACTGCCAGAATTTTTATAACCGGGTTGCGGACCTGATTAAAAATTACCAGCCGGAGCTCATCTATTTCGATGATACGGCGTTACCTTTGTGGCCAGTGAGCGATGCCGGGCTCAAAATCGCTGCGGATTTCTATAACGCAAACCTCAAAAAGACCGGTGGCCAGAGCGACGGGGTCCTCTTCGGAAAAATCCTCGATGATGAGCAACGCAAATGTCTCGTGTGGGATATCGAAAGGGGAGTTCCAGCAACCGGTTTGCCTTATGCCTGGCAGACTGATACTTGCATCGGTGGATGGCACTACGATCGCAGTATTTACGACCATAATCGCTATAAGAATGCGGCCACCGTCGTCCATATGCTTGCAGACATTGTCAGCAAGAACGGCAATCTTTTGCTAAATATCCCGGTGCGCGGGGATGGAACGATTGACGAAAAGGAGCAGAAAGTGGTGGAGGACATCGCTTCATGGATGGACCTCAACCGGGAATGCATTTTTGGGACGCATCCGTGGACAGTCTTCGGTGAAGGACCCGCGAGCGCTGGCGCAGCGTTGAGTTCACAGGGCTTCAATGAAGGAAGGGGCAAGCCGTTCACTGCCGATGATGTCCGTTTTACGGTGGGTAAAGATGGTTCACTCTATGCCATTTCAATGGGTTGGCCAGTCAAGCCGCTCTCCATCACGTCATTAGCACAAAAGGCGGGGCAGCCCAGCGTGGCTTCGGTCAAGCTATTGGGCAGCATGGAAATAGTGCGGTGGAAGCAGGCCGGTGAGGCGTTGGTGATTGAGCCACCGCAAAAGCGACTGACGCCCGATTATACCGCCGTTTACAAAATCACTCTCCGTTGAATTAAACCGCCGAAGCGATTTGCCGAAAATGTCTCAACTGATCGAGTCGCCTTGGACGTGGGTATTTTTAGTGCTGCCGCGTAACTTTGAGAGAAAACTTCCGTTATAAACAAAGTGTTGCGAATGTTATTTATTATGCGACATATGTATCACATGCCAAATATTGGATATTGCTCTTAAATCGAAACTGGGAATTTTTTGCCCGACTTAACCCCTCGGTGCGAGGACTTTCCTACAAGTAACCACAACCACCCCCCTACATGAAAAAGCTAGCTATATTCGCGACGCTCGCCTTGTCGTTGAGCGCCATTTCATCCGCCTCTGCCTACACCCACCCCTGTATTCCAACCACCACGCAAGACTTGGATTACATCAAAGCCAGCCTCAATCAGGAGCCTTGGAAGTCTGGCTACGCTGCGCTCGCAAACACCAGCACTGCCTCGCTCAACTGGACCATGGACGGCCCCTACGCAAATGTCAGCCGAGCGGGGTCTTATGACGCCAACCTCGTTCCATGGCAGAATTCCATGGACGCCGTGTATAACCTCGCGCGGATGTGGTATTTCACCGGCAACGCCGCCTATGCGCAGAAAGCGCACGACATCCTCATCGCCTGGGCAACCACCAACACCACCTTCAATGGCAATGAAGCCGGCCTTGCCCTGGGCGACCATGCCCGCTCCTTCGGCGGCGGGGCTAGCATCCTGCGCGGAACGTGGCCCGGCTGGACGGCCGCCGACACGGCCACGGTCCAGAACTATTTCGCGAATGTCCTCTGGCCGAATTGCCAGGCAAACACGAACGTCACCGGTCCCTGTAATAAAGGGGACATCGAAATGGAGGCCGGGATCGCCCTCGCCGTTTTCTGCGACGACACCGCGAAGTTCAACCACATCGTGAACATGTATCGTACCTACCACGGTTCCGGCGTGACGGATGCTCTGCCCACCGGCCAGTTGGGCGAGACGGGCCGCGACGCGGGCCACGCCTTCGGTGCCCTCAACGCCCTGGCCTTCACCGCCGAGGTCGCGTATAAACAAGGGGTGGACCTCTTCTCGGAACTGGACAACCGGCTGCTGGCCTGCGGGGAATACTTCTCCCGCAACACCTACACCACCGATACGCCCTACATTCCTTTCGGCACCGTCGATTGGCAGTGGCTGAGCAATGCGGCCGGACCCTACGGCGGCGATCGCGAGGCTTTTTACATCCTCCAAAACGCCTACAAGAATCGCAAAGGCCTGCCCACGCCCTGGATCGATCGGAAACTCCAGGAACCGCCCGTTAATAATTACAACTGGATGTTTGCGAAGACGGCCGACTTCACCCCCGCTGCCACCGCGTTGTCGCCGGTCACCTACGCGGGGGTTTCGGCGGCCGCGAGCGGGTTGACGCTGACCACCCTTGGCACCAAGACTACGGGCCGGAGTCTCTCTTATGCGAATGGCACGTGGACGCTGACCGGCCTTGGGAATACGGTCTGGAACGATACGACTGACGACGCTCAGTTTGCTTATACAGCGATGACCGGCGACTGCGCCATGGTGGCCCGGGTCGTCTCCTTCACCAAATCTGGAAGTCAAGCTGGCAAGACCGGGTTGATGATCCGCGACTCGCTGAACGCCACCACTTCGCAGCGCGCCTTTGTCGATGTTTCGTGGTGGACCAATGACCCAAATACTAATGTGATGGACCACTTCGAGCGGGGCTACACCGGAACCGGTAGCTATAACCAAATTTCGGACGTGTGGTCCCCGGCACCGGCCTTACCCTACTGGCTCAAGATTGAGCGCTTGGGCAATCAGGTAACCTCCTTCGTTTCGCTCGATGGCGCCAGTTGGTCGCCTATGGCCTGCGACGATTACGCCAGTCTTCCGTCCACCATTTATCTCGGCCTGTTCCTCTGCAGTGGCACGACGACGGCCCAGACGGCCACCTTTGACCATGTGGCGTTCACCGGTGGCACCGGCGGCCCGGTGACGACTCCGGCCGCCCCGCTGGGCGTGCTCGCCAGTGGCTCCAGCAAGGTGATCACCCTGCGCTGGCTGGCCTCCAATGGTGCCACCAGCTATAACGTGCTCCGCTCCACGACTTCTGGCAGCGGCTATGCGGCGATCGCCAGCAATCTCTCCGCGTCCACGACCAGTTATGTGGACACGGCAGTATCCACCGGCACGACCTATTATTATGTGGTTCAAGCGGTGAATTCCGCCGGCACGAGCGGCAATTCGCCGCAGTTCGGAGCCGCTCTGCTTCCTGCGCCGATGGTGAACCTCGCCTTCGGTGGCACCACGTTGGCGAGTATTAACACCGGCTCCGGCGTAGGACAATCCGACACCGCGTTTAACGGCGATTCGGGCTCAAAGTGGTTCTGCTATAATTCGACGACGGGCTGGATCCAGTATGACTTCGGCGCGAACAATGCGCAGGTGGTCAAACGCTACACGATCAACAGTGCGGATGTGCCCGCGCGCGATCCGAAAGACTGGAGCTTGCTTGGCTCGCAGGACGGTTCCACTTGGACGACTCTGGATACGCAGAGCGGCCAGTCCTTCGCCGTTCAGTGTGCGCAGAATACGTATAATATCGGCAACACGACCGCCTACCGCTACTACCGGCTCAACATCACGGCCAACAACGGGGACGCCAACGGTGTGGCCATCAGCGAACTCGGTCTATTGGGTGACACCGGCCGCACCATTCCGGATGGGCGCTACACCCTCGCCGATCGGCTGTGCAACAAGGTCATCGGTCTCGTCAACGGCGGCATCGCTGACGGCACCCATGCCAACCAGTGGGGCTGGAACGGTGGCACCGACCAAAAATGGGACATCGCGTATATCGGCAGCGGCCAGTATCAGCTGACCGGGGTGGGCAGCGGCAAGTTGCTCGAAATCGCGGGTGCCTCCACGGCAAACGGTGCAGCCTCCCAGATATGGCCCTCAGACGGTAACAACTGTCAGAAGTGGACCATCAGGCCCTCGGTGGACGGCTTCTTCAAGGTCCTGAACGTCAACAGCGGCAAGTCGCTCGACGTCCAGAATAACTCGACTGCTGATGGAGCGGCCGTCCTCCAGTATAACGACATCTCAGCCAGCAATCAGCAATGGCTGCTGCCCATCGAGCCCTGACTCGTCCCGGCTGATTGCTCCTTGAAACAAAACCGCGCCGCGCCCGGAGAGGGCGCGGCGTTTTTGCGATGACTGTGTTCCGGCTTCACAGCTACAGTGCACCGCTGATTTGAAGGAACTTGGAGAGTGTCTTTGTTGGTAGATAGACGTGGCAGTTTGCCGCATTGACTTGGGGTGGATGGGCAGGTGTTGTGCTACATGATACGCAGACCAGCCCAACGCGGCGGGCCGGATCGTCGCCGTCCACAGCGGCAAAGTGGCCGATGTATCCGGTGGCAGCACGACCGACGGTGCAAACCATTGATTCAATGGCCATATGTGGGTAGCACGAACCAGCTGTGGATGTTTAACAGCGCGCAATAGCTTGCTTCAAGTTCCACAGCGTCTCTCCGGAGGCACTGTGGAAAGCGGCTTTGCTTGGATTCTGTCGTCATGAGATGAAGGGGATGGTAGAATGAGGCGAAATCAACCAAAGGAGCCATCATCAACCCGGTGCTGCCGCGCCTCTTGGAAAGATCGCTTTCGATGATATACGGAGTGTTACTTCTGTTGCTGGAAAATGCGACATATGTGCGGCATGACAAATATTGGATGTTGCTCTTAAATCGATATCAGGAAGTTTTTTTGCCCGACTCAACCCCCCGGTGCGAAGACTTTCCCACAAGTCACCATATCCACCCCCTACATGAAAAAGCACGCTATATTCGCGGCGCTCGCCTTGTCGTTGAGCGTCATTTCCTCCGCCTCTGCCTACACGCATCCCTGCATTCCTGCTACTGCTGATGACCTGGCCAACATTAAGGCCAACCTCAATCGGGAACCTTGGAAGTCTGGCTATGCCCTCCTGGCGGCCGACAGCCATTCCCAGCTCGCCTACACCATGCAGGGACCATTTGCGACCGTCACGCGCAATCCCAACTTAAACCTTGGCCAATGGGACAATGACATGACTGCCGTA
>Ga0157374_10002656_pt1 | contig 15054 bp, 10 predicted proteins | sample M25metaG_FD_115308 | JGI IMG/M metagenome (GOLD analysis project Ga0157374, IMG submission 115308) | Miscanthus rhizosphere microbial communities from Kellogg Biological Station, Michigan, USA - M2-5 metaG | ecosystem: Host-associated > Plants > Roots > Rhizosphere > Soil | place: USA: Michigan...
ATACGCTGGTCCGACCGGCGTATCGGTAGCGGCGAAGATGCTCGCGGATTTGCGCCACTGGTCCGAGTTGCCCGGCACTAATGGCTTGCCGACTTTCCCGTACTCCAGTGAAATGCCGCCATAGGCTCCTTCCAGAAGGCTGCTGGGTAGGATTCGGTGGTAATACATGACGCGGCCGAAGCGTAGATTTTCTCCAATCAACTGACCGGTGGCATAACCGGATTGCTCCAGAAATCCACCCCACTGAAATTGATCGTAGCGCGGCAACGGGGCGGAGCCTAACTTGCCTCCGGCTTTCATCGCGAAATTAAGCGTATGTCCGCCGAACGAATACGCCGCTGTGCCATCGATGTCCCACTTTGTATAGGTTTGGTCTGCGCCAAGTGTTTTGTTCGAGTCGAATACCATCAGACCGCCGCGCCAGCCCGAGCGTGGAAAATGAACGCTGTCGATTTGATCGAGTACTAGCCGGGTCGTAAACGCGCCTTGTGAAACGTCCGATTCTCCGGGCGATAGGCTTTGCGGGCCTGTATCCAGTTTCGGTTTGAGCGAGCCTTTCACCGCGCCCAGCCGTATCTCGCCGTACTGAGCGAGATTCGCGCCGACATCAATACCAGCAACGCGAGAGACCATGTCATATCTTGCGATGCGATTGTTGTCTTGATACAGATCGGACGCACGTCGTTCGATAGCCGCGTGCGGCGCCACAAAGAATGAGCCATGAGCATCGAGAGGCTGATAGAACTCGGTGGCAAGGTTGCTGGTGTGCCCGAGCTGTAAGTCGGTTCGCCATTCGGCGCCGAGCGAGTTAAGCCAAGTACGACGATGGCTAGCAAGAATATTGAAGTACGCATCGCCGCTAAAATCGCTGGACAATCCGAGACCGAAACGAAGATAGTTCGGCCCCCATGATTTTTCGACCGCACTCACCGCCAGCACACGTCTGCCGGGTTCTTCAAGGAAGCGATAATTAACATGCTCGAAATCTCCCGTGCCATACAGACGACGCATATCGCTATCAAGTGTTTTCTGATCGATAGGTTGGCCGACGTGGGTTTGCAAAACCGACTGAGCGGTTTTGGAATTGACTCGCGTGAGACCTACGAACCGGATCTCGTCTACAGGGTGCAGGTCGGGCGCGACAGCGACTGTCTGTTGTTGACGCAGCGAGGCGTATTGGTCGGCCGGTAAGGCCAGTTGTGCGAGTCGGTCGGCGACTTTGCGCGCCGCTGCTTCGCCGATGGGGGCGATCTTCGGCAAACTATCGAAGTCTCCGGTTGAATAATCGCCGAGTTCCGGCGTGATGAGAATGTCGGTAGGTTTCATCGCGGCGAGAGATGCCTGGACATTCTGTTCGGTCAGGATGCTGAACATCTGACCGGTCACGCCGAGTATGCCGTTCAATTGCTCGCGCTTCAGCAACGGTGTGCCGACGTTCACCGCGATAATGATATCGGCGCCCATCTCCCTTGCGGTTTCCACCGGCAGATTGCTGGTCAGCATGCCATCGACGAGCATCATGCCCCCGAACTCCGCCGGCGCAACGGCACCCGGTACTGACATGCTGGCGCGCATGACGTTGGCAAGTTCTCCCTCGCTGAAAATCATGGCCTTGCCTGTTACCAGATCGGTGGCCACGGCGCGAAACTGAATGGGCAGATCATCGAAATGATAAAAGCCCTTTGTCTTGGAAAGCTCTCGCAGCACGGTCTCGAGTTGTACGCCGGACACTAGGCCTTTGCCGAGCGAAAGTTTACCGCGGCCGATTCCCACTTCGGGGCCGAAAAAAATATTGTAGTCATCTTGTTTGCGCCGCATCGATAGTTCTTTGCGCGGCGGATTGTCTTTAAACAGCAGTTCGGTCGAAATGGTCCCGTTGATTTTCTCCATTTCCGCGATCGAGGTGCCTGTGGCGTAAGCCGCGCCGACTAGAGCGCCCATGCTGGTGCCTGCAATGCAGTCGATGGGCACGCGATATTCTTCCAATACTTTCAGTACGCCGACATGCGCAGCGCCTCGCGCACCGCCGCCGGATAACACTAAGCAAATCTTCGGGCGCTTGGTATTGCCCGATGATTTAGGCGGCTCTTCAGCTTTGGCCGATAGCGCGAAGGCGGGGAGGATAGCGGCGAGCACTATCCATGAAGCGACTCTCGCGGCTCGATAGCAAAATCGCATTCTCATTTCCTTGTTGTATGTAGTTGCGCACCATCACGAGTGGCTAGTCATGCAGGATTTGTAGGGTGCGCCGTGCGTACGGCACACCCTACAAATTTAACGTGACTAACCACTAATACCTCGAATGCGCCGCGAAAAGTCCACAGCGCCATCAGCCGTTTGAGCGCGGCCATTGATGTGGGCGCGTTGTTGGAGTTCGGAAAAAGGCAAGCCACCGCTATCCAACCGGCCGCTTTCATAGAGAAATTCCGGTACATAACCGCTCGCCAATATCTTCCAACTGAATGGCACATGATTCTGATTAGCGCGTGCGCTTAGCCAGATGCTCGTGGTGCAGTTGGTCGTTAGGCTGTTGTAGAACTCTGGATGAGTCTTAAGCTCGTTGAGTTTCTGCATGTACGCCATAAATAATCGCTGAGCATTGTCGATAGGACCGTGTAGTCGATACACATAAACGTCCTCCGGCGGATCGCGGCGATAATTGGTGCGCAGCCTTATCACATCGCGTTCATCGGCCACCACGTAGTAAAGCTCGTACTGCCGGAAGAAACCCTTGATGGTGGAATACCCTTCGCCTTTCTCTTTGCGCGTTTCAATCGAAATGGCCAGATGATCGCCGCCGGCAAAGGCAAAGCTCAGAAATACATGGGCGATAGTCGGTCCCATCCAGTAGGAAGCCACTAGATCCACGCCATCCAGTTTGTTGAGATCGAAGCGTTTGTCGTAATAGGCAGGGGTGTAATCGGTCTCGCTGCGGTAATCGAAATTGCGAATGTTATGCACCGTCACAACGTTGTCTTCGAGCGTTGCATAGGCAAGCACTGCTACATCCGTTTGCCAGTCGCGATCATTGGATGGCTCGATGCTGTGCCACCACGTTATTAGCGCGGCGAACAATATCAAGTAACCGCCGAAGGCGTGCCGCCGGTAACGGCGAGATATCAGCGTAATCGATGCAATCAAAGACACTGCGGCGAATCCTGCGACCAAGATGCTGCGTAGGATTACGTTGCCGGGACCCGAATAGGCGAGGGCGAGCGTGCCCCAGGCGCCGCACGCTATCATCAGCAAACCGAGCAATATCAGACCTGCAACTTCGGCGATTCGAATCGAAAGGTTTTTCATCCACTTTGATTTTTCTTCATTCGGTCGGCAACCGAATTCGGACTTGTAACCTATCAATTAGACGTATCACGCACCATTGGACCTTGGTCCAATCATGCAATAAATCTCTTTCGAAACTATAGGGGGCGGCTTGAGATTAAGCGCAGAATAGAGGTAATCTTTACCTTTGTGTCCTCGTGAATGAAGACCTGGGAAAACGGGGCATCCATGTATTAATAAGACCGTGAACGATGCCCAATTTATGTTTTCCTTGCGCCTTTGCTTTTATTGGTATTCTCAACCGCCAGCAATTTTTTGGTTGATAGTGCGACCCCATCGAGTCTAGCGATGCGAATCTCGCTGAGTACTTTAGCTTGATCCGATTCAGATAACTTGCCTAAGTACTCGTCATAAATTTTTTTCGATTTACCAGAACTTATAAGCATTAGGTTCTTGCCTGGGTCTCTTTTAATTATCGCGCAATAAGGAGGGGCCTTAAGATTGCTAACAAGGAAATAATAAGTTTCTCCGCGTTTTTCCTCACTCTTATTTCGTAAGGCTCTTACTAAAGTCTTTGCTGGAGTGTAGGGATAAGATTTAGCCTCACCTATCGCTACTGTTTCTCTGGTGGCCGGATTAGCCTGCTTTAATTGGTCAAGTGCCTTCACAATTGCTTCATGACTGACGTGATCGTTATGGTCCATACATTTAAGTAAAGACGCAGTAGTTTCATTGTTGAAAGATTCTTTATCTGTTAACAGGCATATAAGATGCAGGAACTCCTTTTGTTGCGCAGATAACGTCGAAGTGGGTTTTGGGGACGCCTTTCGTTCAATTTCCCAATCGCTTTCATCGAATAGCGCATATTGTTCCTCATGCTGTCTCACACTCTGATGGGCTTCAGACAGAAAATCGGTAGTGGACGAGGCTGTTGACGAAGATCTGGTTCGGTTACTCCTCTCGTCAGAGCTATCGTATACGGGGGTAACGCTTCGCACGCTTTCCCCGTCGGCTGCATCGAGTAGCGCCTCTTGTTGTTTGTACTGATGATGGCTAACGCGAGCTTCGTACGGCCAAGCAGATTGAGTATGCTTGGCAGCTAACTTTTTAAAACGAACCTGAATGTCGTTGACCTCGCTTTGAATGTCATCGCACAACTTGTTATGCCACCGATTTCGCTTCTCTCTATTTTTATCAACGCTCTCTTTAACAGGGTCCCATGGTCTAGACGCAAAAGCGTTGTTTGGTAATTCTTTTAATTCTTTTTCGATACGGCGTAACGATTCGATTTCCGAGCTCATTTCCTGCTTTATTTCCGGCGCAATTTGATCGCTGCTAGTTAAGAATGCGTTTATTTTTTCTATGCCTTTCTTAATATGGCCAGATAATGCCGCTTGATTTTTTTCTAGCCGGTCTACTTCCACGGCGACAAGCGGATGCCTATGCTGTGATGAAGCATGTGATGCCGTTATAGGTTTTTGATGAGGCAGATTTCTTAGACCAATTCGATTGAACCTGTACTTTGTTTCATTGGTATCTCGATCTTGGTAAGTGATAAAAAGCTGCTTTTGAATAAAATTTATTAAGGATTTATTGCTTTGCGCAGGGTCTTCTTCTATGGATATTTGATGGCTAATAATCTCAGTTGCTTCTTTTATGTGCGCTGGGTCTATCTCCAGCTTTCCAAAGCCGGCAACCGTTTCTTCCAATTTCTTGACGACATGGTCAAACGCTTTTTGATATGCATATATGGCATTAATCGGCTGTGGATTAAACGAGTCGGTTATTGATTTAAGTCCCGTGAAGTCGGCTGTCACATATTGTTCCGTGGAGTCCGGTACGGTATTCAATTTTAAAAACCGCGTTCCGACAAAATCGAAAAGCTGTTGATTACAAATAGGCGCTTCACTTCCTACATGGATGGGCCCATTGATAATTGCTTGAATGGCATCCTGCACTACCTTATCGTGCGATTTTTCAACGGCGACTTTCAACTGCTGCAAAACATGCTCGACTGCCGTTTGGTAGAGCTGTATGCCCGCCAAAATGCTACCGACAATCATAGGAATTTTATTGTCTGGAAATGTTTTTTGTTTTTTTGCCCAAATATACAGCTCTTCGATTTGTTTCCCGATAAATTGAGAATGTAGTCTCTCCACTTCTTCTGCACTAAAAAGATAGGGTGCACGCTTGTCGGATACCGTTAGATCAAAAGCGATATGCACAGGTTTATTCGGTGAGCTGATGAGGAGATTGAGAATAGATAAAGTCATATCCGGGTTCTCTCGTCCCGGGATGGCCTCTTTGATTTCATGGTTGGGGCCGCTTACTACATTAGTTGGTTGAGACTCATCGCCGATTGAGGCCGAAACAATATTTACATTCTTGCCTACAAGACGTTCGGCAAGCTTATTTAAGTTGATACCGGAGCGCTTTGCCAAATCCTCGTCAAGCGTTTTTGGAGTTTTTGTTATATCGAAGTCGGCGTGATACATCACGCCGACTATACTCATTGGTAGCGCGTTGTCCTTGGATGCAGGCTCGAATATTGGTTGCAATGACTCGATGTCCGAACGAATATCGTAATGAGCCACTGCCGATTTTGGTTGGTGCAATGTATCAAGCCAAAGGCAATCTTCTACGTCTCTTGTCCCGACGGTATGCGTATTTCTATTAAAAAACCCCATTTCACCTTGTTCAATCCGATGCGCCGATGGATCAATCGGGGTTCTGCCATCACCTAGGTAATATATTTCAGTAACTTTTTTTGTTTGCTCTAGTAGCTTTTGCCTTTGTACTGCAAGTAAATCCGCAGGCCCTATCTTCTTTAACCGCTTTATATCCTCTACCAGCGCATCGCATAATTCTGTGCGCGAGCTTAAGAGGCCATGCGTGTGGTACACGCCAATATATTGATGTCGTTCGTAAATGGCGATGGCTTTTTCTAATGCGATGATACTGTCTTCTGTTTTTAGCAGGAAGCGGCAAGCGCGGCCAAAAATCTGCAACCGTTCTGCTCGGGCAAGTTCATCGGAATCGGTTTTGTCTATGCGGCGTTCGTCTGCTTGGCACAAGCGTTTAAAAACGTCATGTGCCTTATGTAGCGTTTCCATGCTTTGCTTATCGCTCCATGCACGATATATTTCCATGGCATATTGAACACCGGGTTCTTGTGGTTGCTCGATAGGGGGATAATCAACCGTGGTTCGCTCAGGAATCGCAGGATCGAGATCCCGTAAGTGATAAGCGATAGCATGTTTATTATTCTCATCTACCAACATATGATTTCCCCTGTCTATAAGAGATTGGCATACCGCGTCCGATGGCCAAACAGTTATCATTGTTTTAAAATCGAATGCTTGCTGTGAACGGCGTCACATGAGTATTTTGAATTGGCGCGTAGTAAGTTCCGAAAGTGGTCTGTTCTCGTGCGGTTTAGCCGGTTCCGGTTCTTATCGCTATATCACCACGCTGTCGAATCAGCAGTGCGTTAAATAGAATGCCGTAAAGTCCTTTGCAGGCAGCGAAGGAGAGAAATACCAACCCTGAGCCATATTGATACCGGCCTTTTTTAAGGCTGTGGCTTGCGAGGCCGACTCTACTCCCTCGGCGATGATGTCAAGCTTGGTTATGTTCATCAGTGTTGCAATGCCCTGAATGGCATTTAACGTTTCGGCAGATTCCATTTGTCTTATGACGGATCTATCTATTTTGATAATATCCACGTGACAATGTGCCAATACGACGAGGTTGGAGTCTTCTATGCCGACATCGTCTAAAGCGATAAGCACGCCCTGATGTCTTGCGGCGTTAAGGGCGTCGACGCCTAGCTTGTCGGGCACTCCACGCTCTGTCACTTCAAGGATCAATTTCGATTTCACATCCGCCAAACCGGATTTATTCGCGGCATATTCCAAACCGCCTCTTCCTAGAAGCTCGGGTGGCACATTAATAGAGATATAAACGTTATCGGTTGCTTTAAGCCATGCCCCGAGTTCTTTCGCTACAGTGTCGATGACCCAGTATGTGACAAGACCGGAAAGCGGAGTGTTTTCGATTGAGGGAATAAAGTCGTCCGGCATCACTACTCCGTATGGGCGTTGCCAGCGAATCAAGGCTTCGGCACCGAGACAGCCATTGTTTTCCAACGACATGGTAGGCAGATATTCGAGAAAAAACTCCCCGCTATTGAAGCCATTGCTTATGACTTCATAGTTAATCATCGGCCTGCTTCATTCATCGTTCGCAAAAAACCATCAACTTATTTTTTAAAAACCGTTGTTGGAAGCAAGCAAGCTCGCTGCCGGCGGCAATTCGTTAGGCGCAAAGCGTACTAGCGTGAACGCACGCATCTGTGGCGGTGTTGTCGGAATGCGAGCGATGTGAAAGGTAATATCATCGCCGGGTAACTCGCTGTTTTCCGGCAGCACAATGTTCATTCTATCTAGCCGAAACCGTTTGCTCTCGATGTAGATGTACGGGCTCGGATCGGTAAGCACCTCGCATAGATGATCGAGCTGGCGTTCAAGTGCTTCCGTGCGAATTCCTAGCCCATTCAGGTTCCGCTCATTTTCCTCGATCTGTGTCTGCAGGCGTCCCAACTCTCCTGAACTGGCCACGGCGCCGCTGCCAAGTACTGAACGTATGCCGATACCTTTACGCTCCAATAGCTGCAAACGGGTTTTGAGTAAGGCTCTTTCTTGCTCGAGCAGATCACGCCGTAAATTGTCCGCTTCGATTTTGGCAAGTCCGTCGAGTCCTAGTTGATCGATCAACCTCAATACGATCTCTTGTCGCAAATCGGCTTCTGTGCGCCCGCAAATTCGTACTCGATGGTCGCTGAAATTCACGGTCGTTTGCACGACATCGCGGTGTACGGCATCGCCTTCCAGCGCAGTACCCAATACACGGCGTTCAGTCATCGCCATACCGAGCACTGCGTAGACTTCTCGCAAATCGGCGTTCTGTTCGACATACTCGCGCAGATCCGTGGAGCGGCTGAGCGTTTGTGCCACGTCGTCGGGTGCGGTGAAGAAGGCATGTATATATGGATCGACGGACCACGCGGCAGCGTTGGCGTCGCGCGGGGCGGAAACGGAATCGACGAGGTCGCCGATATACTTGAGTGATGCGGCGATCGCCGGTTCAAGACGCGTATGGTAACGCCGTGCTAAGCGCAATTGCGGATTCAGTTTGATAATGCGTTCAATGGCATCATCGATCCGATGCGCAACCTGCGCGTTCTCGGCGTGGTCTCGATGTAGCAGTCGACTGAGTATGCCCATTTTGCTCTCTCGTTCTCAGCATCTGCTCTAATGTTCAGCCATGATATCTATGTGGATTTTGCGGTTTTTCCAGAACAAGTCTTGGACTCGTGGTTGCAGAATACGCAAGGTGTCGGGAGAAATATCATTGAAGGTTAGTATCACCGAAGGCCGCGAGCCGTCTCCCGGAATATGTTCGATGCTGTCGAACGGCGGGAATCCGTATTTGACGAGCAGCGCTTTGATCTCTTCGTCGGAAGCGCTGCTTTCCACATTACCCAACAGTAAATTAGCCATGATGGTTTCTCCTTTCTAGTGCTACCTAAGCCATGATGTGCACGCCGCCATCGATATACAGCGTTTCGCCCGATAGCCGCCGCGCGAATGGCGTGGCGAGAAAGGCGCAGCTAAAACCCACGTCCATAATGTCGACCAGTTCGCCGAGCGGGGCGCGTTGAGCGGCTTCATTGAGCATCAAATCGAAATCCTTCAGGCCGGAAGCGGCACGGGTTTTGAGCGGTCCCGGCGAAATCGCATGCACGCGAATACGTTTTGGCCCGAGCTCATAGGCGAGGTAGCGGGTGCATGCTTCCAGCGCTGCCTTTACAGGGCCCATGACGTTGTAATTCGGCGCGACTTTGTTGGCGCCGTAGTAGGTCATGGTGAACATCGTGCCGCCGTCTTTCATCAGTGGAGCAGCCAAGCGTGCCATGCGCACGAAGGAGTGGCAGGAAATATCCATTGCTTTGGAAAATCCTTCCGCTGAACAGTCGAGCAAGCCGCCTTGCAGATCGTCCTTCGGCGCCCAGGCGATGGAATGCACGAAGATGTCCAGTTTTCCCCACTGTTCTTTGATTCTAGCAAAGACGCCGTCGAGGTCGTCCTGTCGCGATACATCGAGCGGCATGAAAATGGATGCGCCGAGTTCGTTCGCGAGCGGCTCTACGTAGGTCTTGGTTTTTTCGTTGGCGTAGGTAATCGCTAGCTCTGCGCCGAGTTCATGAAACGCTTTCGCACAGCCGTAAGCGATCGAATGCTCATTGGCGATGCCGGCGACGAGTGCCTTTGTGCCCTTCAAAATCGGGCGGGGAATATCGATTGCCATGATGCGGTTCCTTTCATGATACGTATCGAACGATTCTCTCCTCGCCCGCAGGCGGGAGAGGGGCTGGGGGCGAGAGTGTACGCAAGTGGTGGGAGATGAGCCTTGCGCATGGTAATCCTACGATACTGCTTCTCCAATCTTCATTTGCGGAACATGGTCAGGCACAGTAAGCGTCGCCTCGGTAGCTGCGAGCACATCTTGCACTGACACACCAGGTGCTGTTTCACGCAACGTGGCGCGGCCCGATGCGAACGAGATGACGGCCAGTTCCGTGACAATGGCATCCACGCAACGCACCGAAGTCAGCGGCAGCGAGCATTGTTTAACGATTTTAGGTTTGCCTTTCGCTGTGTGTTGCATGGCGACGATGACGCGTTTTGCGCCGGTGACTAAATCCATCGCGCCTCCCATACCCGGCACCATCTTGCCGGGTATCATCCAGTTCGCGAGACGGCCGGCTTCGTCGACCTGCAAACCGCCGAGGACGGTGACATCGAGATGACCGCCGCGGATCAATCCAAAGGACATGGCGCTATCGAAAGTCGCCGCACCGGGAAGGGCGCTGACCGGCTGGCCGGCGGCGTCGGTCAAATAGCGTTCTGACATGCCTTCTTCCGGAATCGGCCCAGTGCCGATCAATCCGTTCTCCGATTGAAAATAAATGTGCATGCCTGCCGGTACGAAGTTCGCAACGAGCGTTGGAATACCGATGCCGAGGTTTACCAACATGCCTGCGCGAAGTTCCTGTGCGATGCGTTTGGCGATGATAGTTTGTGCGTCCATGAATATCACTCGTGGGCAATGACGTAATCGACCAACACGGCCGGCGTCACCACATGGTCGGGAGAAATCATTCCTACAGGAACGATATGTGCTGCATCTACGATGATCGTTGTTGCGGCCATTGCGATGACCGGATTGAAATTGCGCGATGTCAACGCATACACCAGGTTGCCGAAGTAATCGGATAAAAACGCTTCTACTAAAGCAAAGTCCGCGCGCAGTGCCGTCTCCAACAGATACAGTTTGCCGTCTACCTCTATCTTACGCTTACCCTCGTCCGCCAGTGTTCCAACGCCCGTCGGCGTGAGAATGCCGCCGAGGCCATAGCCGGCGGCACGGATGCGTTCGATGAGAGTGCCTTGTGGTACAAGGTCGACTTCGATTTCTCCGGCTATCATTTTTTGTTGAGTTTCGGGATTGAGCCCGATGTGGCTGACGATGGCTTTGCGCACGGCCTTGGCTGTTATCAACTTGCCGATGCCGTTGCCGGGAGCGGATGTATCGTTCGCTATGATGGTGAGGTCACGCTTGCCTTGCCGCGTTAACTCATCCATCAGGCGTTCCGGCGTGCCCACACCCATGAATCCGCCGATCATGACGCTCGCGCCGTTTGGAATCATGGCAACCGCATTTTCGAGTGCGATGGTTTTCATGATTTGGCGACTACGATTGCGTTTAGCGTGTGGTTGGCGATCATCAATTCTTCGTCTGTCGGAATCACCCATGCCGAGACTTTGCTCGACGCCGTGCTAATGCGAGGCCCACCGTTTTGATTGGCGGCAGGATCGAGTTCTACGCCAAGCCACGCCGCATCTCTGCATACGCGGTCTCGAATCATTGGCGCATGTTCGCCGATGCCGGCCGTGAAGACCAACGCATCGATGCCTTGCATTGACGCCGCTAACGATCCGAGTTCACGACCGATTCGATACGTGAACAGATCTACCGCGAAGCGTGCACGCCGGTCATCGCTTTCGAGTAAAACGCGCATATCGCTCGATATTCCCGATACCCCCAATAACCCCGACTGTTTATAGATCAGGTTTTCGATGGCGCGCGCACTCATTTTCAATTCGTCCATCAGATAAAGAATCACGCCAGGGTCCAGGTTGCCGCAGCGAGTTCCCATCGGCAATCCATCGACAGCGGTAAAGCCCATTGTACTCGCCATGCTTTTGCCGGCCATGATCGCGCACATGCTCGATCCGTTGCCTAGATGTGCAACCACGGTTCGACCCGATGAAAGTGCTGGTGCGAAGTTGGGCAGCACGCCGGCGATATACTCGTAAGACAAACCGTGAAAACCATAACGCCGTACACCGCGTTCGGTGATGGAGTTGGGCAGAGCGAATGCTTGTGCCGCTTCCGGTTGAGCGCGATGAAACGCGGTATCGAAGCAGGCTACTTGCGGTACATCCGGTCGTGTATGGGCGAGGATGCGTATCGGTGCTAAGTTGTGGGGTTGATGCAATGGTGCGAGCGGCGTTAATTTTTCGAGTTCATCGATGACATCAGGCGTTACCAGCGTTGCTTTTGCGAATTTCATTCCGCCATGTACGACACGATGACCGACCGCGATTAAACGATGGCCTTCGCGGTGGCTGCGCAGAAATTCGCCGATGTATTCGATAGCGCCTTGGTGTCCGAATCCGCCGCCTTGTGTCCATTTTTTTTCCGCAACCTGCGCACCCTGTGCATTGGCCACGGTAAAACTCGGCGCCGTATAAAGTCCTTCGATTTGCCCACGCAGAACGAGCGCAGGTTCATTGCCCTTCGCATCGAAAGCGCGGAACTTGAGGCTGGAAGAACCGGCGTTCAGTACAAGGATGATATCGGTCATAGCATCACCCCATCACCTTGCCGCTGTCGCGGTGCGCTTTGGCAACCAGCACAGCTACAGCGCAAGAGGCGAGTCTGGTCGTTGTCGAATCGGCGCGGCTGGTCAAAATAATCGGCACGCGTGCGCCCAATACGATGCCGGCTGCATCGGCACTGGCCAGAAACGATAAGCTCTTGGCCAGCATATTGCCGGCTTCCAGATCGGGCACCATCAGCACATTGGCGCGTCCTGCGACCGGCGAGTCGATCTTCTTGATCTCCGCCGCTTCCGGATTGATCGCGTTGTCGAGCGCGAGCGGACCATCGACCACAGCGCCGGTGATTTGATGGCGATCCACCATTTTGCATAGGGCTGCGGCTTCGATGGTGGAGGGTACTTTGGGATTGACCGTTTCCATGGCCGATAGGATCGCTACCCGCACTTCCTTGAACTGCATCGCATGGCCGAGGTCGATGGCGTTTTGCAGGATATCCATTTTTTCTTCCAGCGTCGGTGCGATGTTGACGGCTGCATCGGTGATAATCAACGCATCTTTATGTCCCGGCACATCCATCACAAAGCAATGGCTCACACGGCGTCCGGTGCGCAGGCCCGATTCTCGTTTGACCACAGCGCCCATCAGTTCATCCGTATGCAGGCTGCCTTTCATCAATGCTTCCGCTTTGCCCTCGCGCACGAGCTGAGCGCCCATGAGGGCCGCGGCTGCGCTATAGGGCGCGTCTACGAGTTGAAAACTGGCGATACCAATGTCGTGTTCCTTTGCTGCACTTTCGATGCGCTCGCGCGGGCCCACTAGGATCGGTGCGATCAATCCCAACTGTGCTGCTTCGACCGCGCCTTCAAGCGAGCTTCTATCGCAAGGATGGATAACGGCCGTCGGCAGCGGCGGTAAAGCCTTACAGTAATCAATGAGGCGTTGATACTTTTCGTGTTTGCTTTTCATCGGTGTTTCCTTTCGTATGCGCACATGGCATCACTGCGTTATTACCGCTGGGCTGCGGCGAGTCGCCGCGTGGGCGCGGGTTGTACGCCCAATACCGAGCGAATGCGTTCGAGCATCGCTAACTGCTCTGCGGTGGGCTGAGCGTTTTGCACGCGTTTATCTGCCATTAATTTGTCGAGCAGCGTAAGAAGCCGCTCACGGTCGGCGCGATCCTTAAGTAGGGTAGGCAGCGTGAGAAGCGCTTGCTCAGGCTCGTAACGCGCAATGATTTCCTGCTCGCCACGAATACGACGCAATTGCTCGGGCTGCATCTTGGGAAGATATTCGGCGTAGTCCTTTGCTAGTTCGTGGAGTCCTGCCAGCCGGGTCAGCGGCAGTGGTTCACCTTTGCGCGAGAGCAGGAAACCAGCGCGTGCAAAGGCTTCGGCGTAACCGCCTTCCGCGATCGATGCCAACGCTTCCTTGACGAAAGGCATTTCGCGCGGATCTGTCGCAACCGTCGTCTTGCTTTCTTCGACTTCGCGTTTGTCGGCGAGGTAAAGCGAAAACATATTGGCGTAGATGGTGAAGAACATTATTTCACTCGCCGCATCGCGTGCGCCCCGATAGTAATCGAGCGATGCGCTAATGAACTTGGACCTCATTTTCTCCGCTTGACGTAATGGATGATCGGCCTCCACTACTTGGCGATTGGCCCTGACCATTTTCGCCGCCGGCGGAATCCATGCGAGCCAAGGATTAAGCCTGGAGATCGCCCAGTGCTGTACACGCAAAGGGTGAAACTGGAGCAACACGCGCGCGCTCATTTCGTTCGACATTGCTTGCACTAATGGCTGCGCGAATAACTCGTAGGCCCGTTGATTGAAATCCGATATGGCGGCGACTGCCTCGAATGGTTTTTCATCGTCGCGCTGGAAGCGATTGAAATGGGCGACGATCTCTTCGAGCCGATGTTCGCGAAACTCGACGTCATATTCAACAACGCCGCGTTCACCTTTGCGTTCGCTGATTAACATGCCATAGAGACCAGGCGGCAGCGCTTCGATTTCCTTCAGCACGGAGACGATCTGCGTATGTTCCTTCTTCGCTACTTTGCCGGAAACAAAAATGCCGAGATGCCCGATGTCTTTATGCATTAAGCCAACGATTACCTGACCGCGCGCTTTGATTTCTTCGGTGCTGCCATACAAGTCGCCCACCCAGTTGAATGCTTGTTGCGGCGGTGTGATGTTGTCGCCCATGGACGCGAATAGGATGATGGGTGATTTGATATCGCGCAGGTCGAACGCTTTACCACCCGTTGCCTTGACTTCACCACCCCAAAGTTTATTGCCGACGAACAAATTGCGCGTGATCCATTCGATCTCTTCGCGGTTCATCAAGTAGTAACCGCCCCACCAACGTTCGAATTCGAGAAAGCGCGCCGGTTCCGTATCGATGTTTGCATACAAGTTGTAATACTTGCCCCAAAGGCTATTGGCAGGATTGAGATTTTCAAAGTTCTGCACTAGCCACGCGCCGTCGAACTTACCGTTGCCTAAATCGGCAGTCAGCGACGCAGGCCATGATCCGCCTAACAAGCCACCCGCATAGCGCATCGGATTGTCGCCTTCACCTTCGCTCCATGCACCACCCCAGTAGGACATCGGTGCACCATTGATGACGATCGGTCCCGTATCTTCCGGCCCGGATGCCGCCAGCATCATTGCCGCCCAGCCGCCCTGACAGTTGCCGATGAGTGCCGGCTTCGGACTGTTCGGATGCAACTCTCTTACTTTTCTCACGAACTGCTGTTCCGCCGTGCATACGTCGAGTAATGTCTGATTTGGTTCGGGAT
>Ga0157374_10002657_pt1 | contig 15054 bp, 16 predicted proteins | sample M25metaG_FD_115308 | JGI IMG/M metagenome (GOLD analysis project Ga0157374, IMG submission 115308) | Miscanthus rhizosphere microbial communities from Kellogg Biological Station, Michigan, USA - M2-5 metaG | ecosystem: Host-associated > Plants > Roots > Rhizosphere > Soil | place: USA: Michigan...
AGGCGACGAACTCGATCGCGCGGAGGCATACGAAGGCGTCGTGCTGCGCGAGCAGAACCGCGAGACGAAGGGCAGCAAACTGGTCTACACGACGTCGAACGAGACGTACGTCGTGACCGGGACACCGGTGAAGATCGTCGACCAATGCCGTCGCGAAACGATCGGGCGAACGTTGACCTTCAACAAGGGCGCCGATAATATCGTCGTCGACGGCAACTCCCAGATCCGCACCCAGACGAAGGGCGGCAACCCGAACTGTAGCTAGCCCTTACGAATGGCCACTCTCCGGACACACAACCTCACGAAATCTTACGGAGGACGCACGGTCGTTGGCGGCGTGAGCCTCGACGTCTCCTCTGGCGAGATTGTCGGACTGCTCGGCCCCAACGGCGCCGGGAAGACGACGACCTTCTACATGACCGTTGGCCTCACGACGCCGGACTCCGGACGCGTCGAACTCGATGGCAACGACGTCACCGACGACCCGATGTACATCCGGGCCCGCAAGGGGATCGGCTATCTGCCGCAGGAGCCGTCGATCTTCCGGGGGCTGACGGTCGAGCAGAACCTGCTCGCCATCCTCGAAACCATGGGGCTCGATGGCGCGACGCGGCGCGCCCGGCTGCGCGAGCTGCTGGCCGAATTGAACCTGACGCCGCTCGCCCAATCTCCCGCGCACACGCTGTCGGGCGGGGAGCGCCGCCGCGCGGAGATTACGCGCGCGCTGGTGATTTCTCCCAAGTTCATCCTCCTCGACGAGCCGTTCGCCGGCATCGACCCGATCGCGGTGTCGGATATCCAGAAGATCATCTTTCACCTCAAGGAGCGGGGCATCGGGGTCCTCATCACCGACCACAACGTCCGTGAAACCCTGCGCATTACTGATCGCGCCCACATCGTGCACGGCGGCACGATCTTCAGGAGCGGAACGCCCGACAGTCTGGCAGCTGATGAAGAAGTTCGCCGGATTTACCTGGGGTCGGAGTTCCGATTGGATTAGAATGGGCGTAAGATTTGCATGAATTGAAGAGTCCCCTGGAGCGATTCGACTAGATACGGCGCATGGGCATCCAGCAAAAACTACACACGAAGCTCGTCCAGAAACTGATTCTGACGCCATCGCTGCAGCAAGCGATCAAGCTGCTGCCGATGTCGACGTTGGAGCTATCGGACCTCCTCAATCAGGAGATGGTCGAGAACCCGATGCTGGAGGAAGTTCCCACCGAAGATCTCCAGCCGGCCGAGGCCGCCCAGACTCCTGAAAAGACTGAGCCGGAGCAGCAACCGAACAAGACCGACACCTGGGACGATCAGGATTACGAGTATTTCTTCGGCGATTATCTCGACGACGGGTACCGGCCGAAGGCGCCGCAGGAGGTCAAGGAGCTGCCGCCGATCGAGAACACACTCTCGACGGCGAGCTCGCTCGCGGACCATCTGATGTGGCAGCTGTCGATGCAGACCGCCGACGCCTCGCTGCGGGACATCGGCGCCGCCATCATCGGCAACCTTGACGACGACGGCTACCTGGTGGCGTCGTTCGACGAGCTGAGCGCGATGGGGCCGTGGCCGGTCGCCGACGTCGAGCGCGCGCTGAAGCTGATTCAGAGCTTCGACCCCACCGGCGTCGCGGCGCGCGATCTGCAGGAGTGCCTGCTGCTGCAGCTGCGTCACCTGGGTCTCGAAGGAACCCCGACCGAGCGAGTTGTCACCGAACATTTACGACTTCTGCAGAACCATCAGGTCCCCGAGATTGCGCGCAAGCTCGGGATGTCGATCGACGACCTGAAGGAGCACATCGAGGTCATCCGGCATCTGGATCCCAAGCCGGGCAGCCGCTATAACCCGACCCAGTCGCAGTACGTGATCCCCGACGTCTACATCATGAAGGTCGAGGACGAGTACGTCTGCGTGCTGAACGAAGACGGCCTGCCGCAGATGCGGATCAGCCCGGTCTACCGGCGGCTGCTCGACAAGAGCGCGTCAGACAACACCGACGAGACCCGCGCGTACGTGAAGGACAAGTTCCGATCGGCGCTCTGGTTGATCAAATCGGTGGAGCAGCGGCAGAAAACCATCTTCAAGGTCGCCAAGAGCATCATCAACTTCCAGAAGGACTTCCTCGATCACGGCATCGAACACCTCAGGCCGCTGGTGCTGCGCGACGTCGCCAACGACATCGGCATGCACGAGTCGACCGTGAGCCGCGTCGTGACCAACAAGTACATGCACACGCCCCAGGGCGTGTTCGAGATGAAGTACTTCTTCCACAGCGGCATCAGCAGTTCGTACGGCGAGAGCGTCTCGTCGGTCACCATCAAGCAGCGCATCCGGAAGATCATCGAGAACGAGGATCCACGCAAGCCGTTGAGCGACTCGAAAATCGTCAGCATCCTCCAGCGCGAAGGGCTCGTGCTGGCGCGTCGCACGATCGCGAAGTATCGCGAGGAGCTGAAGATTCCCACGTCCAACCAGAGAAAGGTTCTCTACTGACGCCTTCTTCGCGCGAAGGCTTCACGAGAGGGTCGTCCTATGCGACTCGAACTCCGCGGACATCACGTCGACGTCACCCCTGGCCTCCGCCGCTTCGTCGAAGAAAAACTCTCGAAGCTCGAACGCCTGCTGAACCACCGTGCGGTGTCGGCGCAGGCCATCCTGACCGTTGAAAAACGGCGGCACGTGGCCGATATCACGCTGCACGCGCGCGGTGAGCAATTCCTCCACGGCCTGGGCGACTCCGGCAACTGGGAAACATCGCTGAGCCAGGCGATTGCGAAAATCTCGCACCAGGCCCAGAAGCTGAAGACGCGGCAAAAGGAAAAACGCCACAACCTCAAAGCGCCGCCCGTCGAGCCGCTGGAGGCGGTGGTCAAGCGTGCCCGGAGCGCGAAGCCGGCGGACAAGCCGGCACGCCGCGTGTCCGGACGCGCGCCCCGCGTCATTCGCACGTCGCGCGAATCGATCAAGCCGATGTCGATCGAAACGGCCGCGCGCGAGATCGACGCCGGCGGCGACGGGGTGGTCGTGTTCCGGAACGAAGTCTCGCTGAGAGTCTGCGTCCTGTACCGGCTGCCGGGCGGCGAACTGACCCTCGTCGAAACCGAAGCCTGAAGCCTGGCGTCCCGGAATGGCATTGCCTCCTGGCGTCACAGTCGCCGGGCTGCTCAGCAGCCGGCCCGAAGCGTTCGGGCTCCCGCTCGAGTTGCTGGCGGGCGCGAACGGCCTCGATCGCACCATCACCAGTCCGCACATCCAGAAAACCGGCCTCGCGCTGGCCGGTTTCCATGAGTACCTGAAGCCGGGACGCGTCCTGATCTTCGGCGAGAGCGAGATTCGCTACCTCGAGAGCCTCAAATCCGCCGCGCGCATCAGCGCGCTGCGCCTGGCGCTGACCCTGGATTTCCCCTGCGTGCTCATCACCGGCGGGTTCACGCCGCCCGCCGAACTGCTGGACGAAGCCGAGCGCGCGCGCGTGCCGCTGCTCAAGACCGCCATCGCCACGCCGACCGCGATCGCCAAGCTCTCGTCGATGCTCGAGGACTCGCTCGCCGAGCGAACGATGATTCACGCCGTGCTGATGGACGTCCTGGGCCTCGGTGTGCTGATCGCCGGCGAGAGCGGCATCGGCAAGAGCGAGTGCGCGCTCGATCTGATCGTGCGCGGCCATCGGCTCGTCGCCGACGACACCGTCGAAGTCCGTCGCCGCCAGGAGACGATCCTCATCGGCGCGTGTCCAGAGCTGACGCGCCACCACATGGAGCTGCGCGGCCTGGGCGTGATCAACATCAAGGAGCTGTTCGGGATTGCGTCGACCCGATCGTCGAAGCGTCTGGAACTGGTCGTCCAGCTCGAACGCTGGGTGCCGACACGAGAGTACGAACGTCTCGGCCTCGACGATGCGTACTACGAAATCCTGGGATTGCGTGTGCCGTTGCTGAAGATGCCGGTCGCGCCTGGGCGCAATATCGCCATCCTTGTGGAGGTCGCCGCGCGGAACCAGCTGCTTCGGCAGCGGGGTCATCACGCCGCACGCGAGCTGGCCAGCCGGCTCGACGCGGCGCTGCGGGAGCAGTCGACGCCGACGCCGGACGAGGAGGATGAGGAGATCGAGTCGGGAGGCTCGCGTTGAGCCGCGCGAAGGCGCCGGCGGGGAGTCACGCGGCGAAGCGTCCGGGGCCAAAAGCCGGCGGCAAGGGCAAGAGCCCGGCGCGCACCGGAGCGCCGTTCATCGTGCTGACCGGGCTGTCCGGTTCGGGAAAGTCGCAGGCGATCCGCGCGCTGGAAGATCTCGGCTACTTCTGCGTCGACAACCTCCCGACCACGCTCATCCCGACGCTCGCGAAGCTGTCGCAGCGTGCCGGCGGCGACATCGAGAAAGTCGCCATCGTCGTCGACGTGCGCGAGGGCGGCTTCCTGTCGTCGTTTCCGAAGATCTTCAAGAAGCTTCGGAAGATGCCGCGGCTGAACCCGATCCTGATCTTTCTGGAGGCGAGCCACGCGGCGCTCGTCCGGCGGTTCAGCGAAACGCGGCGCCCGCATCCGCTGGCGCCGGATCGGTCGGTGACCGAGGGGATCAGGGACGAGCGTCAGCGGCTGAATCTGATCCGGACGCTGGCCGACGAAATCGTCGACACGTCGGACATGACGGTTCACGAGCTGCGCCACTTCTTCATGGGACTCTCCCGGGAGCGTGGACGCTCGCGGCTCGTAATCACGCTTCTCAGTTTCGGATTCAAGCACGGGGTTCCGGTGGACGCCGATCTGATGTTCGACGTCCGCTGCCTGCCGAACCCGCACTTCGTTCCCGCGCTGCGCCGCCGCACCGGCCGCGACAAGGCGGTCGCCGATTTTCTCGAACGCGATCCTTCGACCCGGGAGTTCATGGATCGCCTGGATGCGTACGTGCGCTTCGTGATTCCGTACTACATCGCCGAGGGCAAGAGCTATCTGACGGTCGCCATCGGCTGCACCGGAGGACGTCATCGATCCGTCATGATCGCGGAGCGGCTGCGGAAGGCGCTCGGCGACATCGGCGCGGCACGCGTCCGTGTCCGGCATCGCGATCTGGTGAAGGCGTGAGTTACGATAGGCTGTTGTGATTGGCGTCGTGGTCGTCACGCACGGGCAGCTCGCAACCGAGCTGGTAAACGCCGCCGAGATGATCGTGGGCGATCTGCCGCAGTTCACCGCCGTCTCCATCGGGTGGCACGACGATGTCAACGACGCGCGAGAGGACATCGCGCAGGCGATCGACCGCGTGCGGGCGGAGGAGGGCGTGCTCCTGCTCACCGATATGTTCGGCGGCACGCCGTCCAACCTCGGGATGACGTTTCTCGAGACCGACCATCTCGAGGTCATCACCGGAGTCAACCTGCCGATGCTCATCAAACTGGCCAGCCTGCGGAGTTCCTCGGATCTGCTCGCCGTGGCGAAGGAGATGCGGGATCACGGTCGCAGTGCGATCTGGGTGGCGTCCGATCTGCTTCGCGGGGAGAAGGGCAATGCGTGACGCGGGATCGCCGGCGAGGGGGGCGCGGCCCTTCCTGCGATGACGTCGCAGGAGGTCATCGTGGTCAATCAGCTCGGCATGCACGCCCGCGCCGCCGCGAAGTTCGTGCACCTGGCGACGCGCTACGAAGCCCGCGTCAAAGTCTCGCGCGATCGCCGCGAGATGGACGGGAAGAGCATCATGGGGATCCTCTTGCTGGCGGCCGCGCGAGGATCGACGATCACGATCTCGGCGGACGGCGCCGACGAGAAAGACGCAGTGGCCGCGCTCGTGGCATTGGTGCAGACCGGATTCGGTGAGGACGCATGGAGCGGCTGAAAGGAATCGGCGTCTCGCCGGGCGTCGTCGCGGGCCGCGCCGTGGTGCTCATCCAGCGCGCGCACGTGCTCCGCTATCAGATTGCGCCGGCACGCCTCGACCGGGAGCTGCGACGACTCGACGACAGGCGCGTGCGGTCCCGTGAACAGCTGATCGAGATCCAGTCGCGCCTCACCGCGCGCCGGCCCGAGCTTGCATCCCTGTTCGACGCCCAGCTGCTGATGCTCGACGATCCCATGCTGCTGCCGCGCGCGGCCGACATCGTCCGCGAGCAGCGCGTCAACGCCGAGTGGGCCGTCCAGCAGGTGTTTCACGAAGTGAGCGCGATGTTCGAGGAGTTCGCCGATCCGTACCTGCAGGAGCGCCGCGGCGACGTCGCCGATCTCGTCGGACGGCTGCGCATGAACCTGCGCCAGGGCGTGGCGACCCCGCGCGATCTGCTGCGCGACCTGGACGAGTCGTCGGTGCTCATCGCCGACGAGCTGACGCCGTCGATCGCGGCCCAGGTCGATTGGACCAGGGTTCGCGGATTCGCCACCGACGTGGGCAGCCGGACGTATCACACGGCCATCCTGGCGCGATCGCTGGACGTGCCTGCCGTCGTGGGTCTCCACAACGCGAGCGAGCGCGTCCGGGCCGGGCAGATTGTCGTCATCGACGGCAGCGCGAGCGAAGTCATCATCGAGCCGACAAGCGAGGAGCTGGCGCGCGCGGCGCATCACGCCGACGATCACCGTCCCGCGGCGCCGGTCGATGCGGACCGCAAACGGCCGGCGGCGACTGCGGACGGCGTTCCGATCCGCCTCGACGCGAACATCGAATTTCCCGACGACCTCGCGGCCGCCCGGTACGCCGGCGCCGAGGGCATCGGCCTCTACCGATCGGAATTCCTCGTGACCGGAGGCGCCGAGGACATCGGCGACGAGGATCGTCAATACGAAATCTATCGCGGCATGCTCGAAGGGATGGCTCCCGGATCGGTGACCGTGCGCACCTTCGACGTCGACGAGGAGCAGCTCGCCTCACGCCTCGCGCATCATCATCCGTTGAGCGCCGGCTGGGAGCCGGACGAAGCGCGCGCGAGCCGTCAGGGCCTGCGCGGACTCCGCCTGAGCCTGACGCGGCCCGATCTGTTCCGCGTCCAGCTGCGGGCGCTGCTGCGCGCCGCGCGGCACGGCAGCCTGCGGATCATGTTCCCCTTCGTCTCGAGCGTCGAGCAGATTCGCGACGCGCGCGCGATGGTCGTCGCGGCCGCCGCCGACCTGGCGCGCCGCGGAGAGGCGGTGCCGCGCGTGCCGATCGGCGTGATGATCGAGATTCCGGCCGCCGCGTACACGGCGGATCAACTCGCGAAGGAAGTCGACTTTTTCACGATCGGGACCAACGATCTGATTCAGTACTGCCTGGCGGTCGACCGGGCGGACGAACGGGTCTCGCGGTTGTACGAACCGCTGCATCCAGCCATCCTCCGCATGATCCTCATGGTGCGGCGGGCGGCCTCGCGCCAGCGGATTCCGGTGTCGCTCTGCGGGGAAATGGCGTCGGACCCGGCGCTGCTGACGCTGCTGGTCGGTTTGGGCCTGACCGAGTTCAGCATGACGCCAGGAGCGATCCCCATCGCCAAGCAGGTGCTCGCCGAGCTGCGCAGCGATGAATTGCGTGCGCTGGCCCGGCGGATTCTGAAGCTGGCGACAATCGACGAAATCGAACGCGTCCTGCTGACCACGCTGGGCCGGCTGACGCTGATCAAGGGAGTTATCTGATGGGCGACGAGATCACGCGTGTGGAGAAACCCTGGGGCTACGAGCTCCACTGGGCCAAGACGGAACGGTATGTCGGGAAGCTCATTCACGTGAATGCCGGTCACGCGTTGAGCCTGCAGTATCACAACCTGAAAGACGAAACGATTTACCTGCACTCGGGCAAGCTGTTGTTCGAGATCGAGATCGACGGCAAGCTGGTGAAGCGCGAAATGTTCCCCGGCGAGCGCGTCCACGTCACGCCCAAGACGGTGCACCGGATGACCGCGATCGACGACAGCGACATTTTCGAAGTGTCGACGCCTGAGCTGCACGACGTCGTGCGCCTGGAAGATCGATACGGTCGAGAGGACAAGAAGTAAGGTATGGCCACATCCGCCACGACATTTCCCGACAGCCAGCACTTCGAACGCGCCCGGACGGCCGAATCAGCGTCGGCCCCGTGGTCGATTTACGCGGTCCTGTTCGCCTCGACGAGCGTGATTCTGGGTGTCATCTGGGACATCTCGTGGCACCGCTCAATCGGCCGCGACACGTTCTGGACGCCGGCTCACCTGGGCATCTATCTCGGCGGCGTCGTCGCCGGGCTGACGTCGGGCTGGGTCGCGCTCAGGACCACCTTCGCCGGATCGGACGCCGATCGCGGCAAGGCCGTCAGGTTCTGGGGATTTCGCGCGCCGCTCGGCGCGTGGGTCTGCATCTGGGGCGCGTTTGCGATGGTGACGTCCGCGCCGTTCGATGACTGGTGGCACAACGCCTACGGCCTTGACGTCAAGATCATCAGCCCGCCCCACATGCTGCTGGCGGCCGGCATCGCGGCAATTCAGTACGGCGCGATGCTCATGACCCTGGCCTGGCAGAACCGCGCGATCGGCGATCGCGGCCACCTTGGAAGGCTCTATCTGCTCGCGGCCGGTTTGCTGCTGCTGCTCGTCGCCACGGTCGCGACCGAACATACGCAGCGTTGGGACATGCACCGCTCGCACCTCTACCAGGTGAGCGCCGGCGTATTCCTGTTCTTCATCATCAGCGCGGCCCGCGCGTCCGTCTCGCGCTGGCCAGCCACGACGATCGCGGCCGTCTATACCGGACTGACGCTGTTCATGCTCGTGCTCATGCCGTTGTTTCCGGCGCAGCCGCTCCTGGGTCCGATCTACGTCCAGGTCGATCACTTCATGCCGACGGACTTTCCGCTGCTGCTGATCGTGCCGGCCTTCGCGCTCGATCTGCTGCTGCAACGCGCCCGCGGCCGCGTGAACGACTGGACGCTCGCGCTGCTCGCATCTGCCGTGTTCCTCGTTGCCTTTGTCGCCGTGCAGTGGCCATTCGCCGACTTCCTGATGACTCCTGCCGCGCGCAACTGGTTCTTCGTCAGCCACCGGATGCCGTATTCCGCCGACCCCGCGTTCCAGGCGCGCTGGTATCAGTTGAATCCGTCCGAGGGGCTCACCGCCGGCTGGCTGATGGCGCTCGTGATCGGCTTCGTCTCCGCCCGCTGCGGACTGTGGTGGGGCAACTGGATGTCGCGAGTGCAACGATGACGCGCTGGCGTGCGCGCGCCGCCGCGCTCCTGCTGGCGGCGATGTCGATGGCGCACGTCGGCAGTCCCGACACGTTCTTCGGTGGAAAGGCCGGTCCGTACGACGTGCGGATCAGCGTCCGCCTTCCCGGCGTTATTCCCGGCCGCGCCCAGGTGACGGTGCGCGTCGCGGGCGTCGACAAGACGGGTTCTCACCAGGTCACCGTCCGCGCCGGACAGTGGAACGTCGGACTTCAGGGAGCGCCGCCGCCAGAGCCGGCGTCGCCGGTGCCCGGCGATCCGACGCTCTACGCCGCCGAGTTGTGGTTCATGACGCCGACGTCGTATCAACTCGCCGTTGCCGTCGATGGACCGGCGGGGAAGGGCGAGGTGGTGATCCCGGTGCTCGCCCTCGCGACGGCGGAGCGTCGGATGGCGCCGTGGCTCGGAGCGGTACTGGCGGCGCTCGGCGTCTTTCTGACGGCGGGCTTGTTGACGATCATCGGAACCGCGGTACGCGAGAGCGGATTGCCTCCCGGAGTCCAGCCCGACGCCTCGCGCCGGCGCCGGGCCCGGATCGCCGTTGCCATAGCCGGCGTCTTCTCCGTGCTTGTGTTGTGGGGAGGGAGCCGCTGGTGGTCGGCGGAGGCGTCGAGCTACAGCAGCTCCGTGCTGTACCGGCCGTTTGACGCCCACGCGTCAATCGCGGCGCAGGGCGATCGCCGGACGATGACGTTGAGCATTCGCGATCCGCGGTGGACCGGCAAGCCGGTCGCCGAGAGCCGGTACAACGCGCTGATGCCGGACCACGGGAAGCTGATGCATCTGTTCATGGTCCGCGAGCCCGGGCTCGATGCGATGGCGCATCTTCACCCGATCGCACGGACGACGGCGGGGCTCGATTTCGACGCGGATGTGCCGCCTCTGCCACCGGGCCGGTACCGCGTGTATGGCGACATCGTGCACGAGAGCGGGTACGCGCAGACGCTCGTCAGCGGTGTCGATCTCAGCGTGCCCGCGGGCTCGGCGGCGCCAACGGACCCGGACGATTCCTGGTTCAGCGGCGCCGCACAGCGCGAGGCACCGACAGTGTCGTTCGATTTCGGCGACGGCTCGCGGCTCGTCTGGGATCGCGGCCAGGCGCCGGCTTCGTCGGGCGCCGAACGCGACCTGCGCTTCTCGCTGCAGGATGCGGTGGGGACCGTGCTCGATGTCGAGCCCTACATGGGAATGGCGGCGCACCTGGTCGTCGCGAGCGTCGACGGGAGCGTCTTCGCGCATCTACATCCGTCGGGGAGCATTTCCATGGCCGCGATGCAGCGTTTCGCCGGCGCGAGCGCCGCCGATCCTCACGCCGGCCACGTCATGCCGCTGGACAGCCGCGTGACGATTCCGTACGCGTTTCCGAAAGCGGGAGCCTATCGGTTGTTCGTACAGATGAAACGCGGCGGCAAGGTGCTGACCGCCGCGTTCGATGTGAATGCCGCCTGAGGAATTCCGCTAGAAGGGGATGTCGTCGTCGGTCAGCGGCTGCTCGGGCATGTCGCTGCCATGTGCAGGCACGCCGGCCATGCTGTCGTCGCCGCCGCGCGACACGCCGGCTCCGCGTCCGCCGCCACCGCCGAGCAGCACGATCTTGTCGCCCTTGATCTCGGTCGTGTAGCGCTTGTTGCCGTCCTTGTCGTTCCACTGCCGCGTCTCGAGGCGGCCTTCGACGTAGACCTGTTTGCCCTTCGTCAGGTACTCGGTCAGCGACTCCGCGACTTTTCCCCAGAAGACGACGCGGTGCCATTCGGTCTTTTCCTGGCGCTGCCCGCTCTTATCGTTCCAGACTTCGGTGGTCGCCATGTTGAGCGTCGCCACCGCGGCGCCGCCCGGCGTGTACCGCAACTCGGCGTCGCGCCCGAGATTGCCCACCAGAATCACCTTGTTTACGCTTCCCATAGAAGGTCGATTCTACTCTAGTTCGGCCGCTTGATTTGATCGAGGCGCTGCTTCGCCAGCCGTCCGGCGTCGGTGTCGGGCGCGGCCTTGACCACGTGCTCCCACGCTTCCCGCGCGCCGTTCATGTCGCGCAGGTTCTGGAGCGCGAGCCCTTTCTTGTAGTACGCGTCGGGAATCTTGTCGCCGTTGGGATAGGTGCGGATGGCGAGGTCGCACGCTTCAACGGCCTTGTCGTTCTTGCCATCCTGGATGTACGCCGAGCAGATGTTGACCTGCGCATCGTCGGCGAGATCGGCTTTGGGGAAGCTTCTGATGTAGTCGCTGAAGCCGCTGATCGCGAGGTCGTACAAACCGGAGTAGTAATCGCTCATCGCCGAGTCGAACAGTTTCTGCGGCGACACGCTGACGCCGACGTTGGGCGACGCAGCGGCCGACGGCGCCACGCCAGGCGCTGCAGGCGGGGCCTGCGGATCGCCGGCGTCGGTCGTCGCGGACGGACGCGTGCCGATCTGCTGCATCGAACTGCGGAGCGACTCGACTTCCTGCGTGAGCGAGCCGATCCGCACGTTGTTGTCATCCAGTTTTTCCCGGATGACGCGCACGTCGTTCGTCAGGTTGTCGATGACCAGCTTCTGATCGGCGAAGTTCTTCCGCGTCGTCTCGGCCTGCTGATCCAGTCGCGTATTGACGGCTTTCAGCGCCTCCGTCACGGTTCCGATCAGGTTCTGCAGCAGCTGCGCCTGCTCCTGGAGCATGCGGAGATCGGCCATGAGCTGCTGATGTTCTTTGTTCGCGGCGCGCGCGGGCGATGCCACCGCGAGGAGGATCAGGCCGAGGAGTGCGGAGGTAGCTCTGTGTTTCATACGGTCACTTCGAGGTGATGACGAAGTGGGCGCGGCGGTTCTTGGCGAACGCCGCCTCGTCATGACCCGGATCGAACGGAAATTCCTTGCCATAGCTGACGGTTCGCAGCCGCGTGGCCGCGATCCCCAGCGAGATCAGGTACGTGCGCGCCGCCATCGCGCGACGCTCACCCAATGCCAGATTGTACTCGGCGGACCCGCGCTCGTCGCAGTGTCCTTCGATCGTTACGGTCCAGCTGGAGTACCGTTTGATCAGCGCGGCATCTTCGTCGAGCGTCTTCTGATTCGCCGCGCTCAGATCGCTGCTATCCAGCTCGAAGTACACCGGCTTGAGCGGCGAGTTCTTGTTCAGCTCGTCGAGCGAGGCCGATGAAATCGCGTCGTCGCGAACCGGATCCGGAGGCACACTCACCGGTTCGCGGGCCGGCTCCGGAGGAGCGGGCGGGCGAGGCGGCGCGGTCTCGGCCGGCGGGGGAGGCGGCGGCGTCGGACGCGCGACCGGGGGCGTCTTCTTACCGCAGGCGACCGCGGTGAGGAGGGCTGCACACGCGACCAGCAAGGCAATGGATCGAGCCGCTTTCATCGTCGATACTCCAGTCATTTGGACCAGTCCGGTTCGTAGTTGTTGCCGGCTTTCGTGATTTGGCGCACGTTCTTTCCGTCACGAGCCATGGTGAACACCTGTGTCTTGCCCGATCGCGTCGAGGTGAACACGATGTGGCGTCCGTTGGGCGAGAACGCGGGGCTTTCGTTCGTGCCTTCCCCGAAGGTCAGAGACTTGGTGAGACCCGTGACGAGGTCGAGGACCCGGATATCGAATCCCGGTCCGCTGCGCGCGGCGAAGGCGATCTCGTTGAACGGCGCCGGCGACCACGTCGGCCGATCGCAGTACGACTCCGACGTCTTCTTCGAGAGATTCAGGCCGTCGACGCCAACCACGTAAATCTGCGGCGAGCCGCTGCGATCGGAGGTGAACGCGATCTGCGTCCCGGACGGCGACCAGGTCGGCGTGATGTCGATGCTCGGGTTGTTCGTGAGCCGCCGGAGACCCGAGCCGTCCCGGTTGACGATATAGATTTCGGGGTTGCCGTCGCGAGTGGAACTGAAGGCGAGCTTCGTCCCATCCGGCGACCAGGCCGGCAGCCAGTTCTCGCCGACCTTGTCGCCCTTGGTGACCTCGTCCAGCGTGCCCTGAAAAATATTGGAGATGAACAGATTGGCACCGCCTCGCCGGTAGGAGGTGTAGGCGATGGAGCGGCCGTCGGGCGACCAGCGCGGCGCAATGTTCAGCGTTCGCCCGGTGGTGACGCGCGTCTGACGCTCACCGTCGTAGTCGGAGATGTAGATTTCCTTGATACTCCGGTTCTGCACCGTACCGGTCATCCGCTCGCCGTCGCGGTCGGAATCGAACGTCAGCCTGGTTCGCGCCACGCCATTCAGGGCGCGCTGCGACTTGTGCAGTTCATCCGACATCGTGTGCGCAAACAGGCGCGCGTTGGATCCATCGTACTGACGCGGATACACCACCTGCGCGGTGCGAACGTTGAACAGCTTCATCTCGACCCTGAAGCCCGAGCTCACTTTCTGCACGGTCCCCATGACGAGGCCGTCGGCGTTCAGCTCGCGCCAGCGATCGAACGGCACGTCGGTGAAGGAGGTCGCCTTCGGAATCGAGCTGTAGACGTCGCGCGGAATGAATGCGAACTCACGCTCGAAATTCAGGTCGTCCCAGAGAACTTCGGTGATCGTCTTCGCGGTCGCCATGGTTTCGGCGTCCTGCGACAGCGCAATGAATTCGGGAATGGCCAGCCGCGGCGCCGCGCCGCCACCGCCTTCGATCGTCGCCGCAAGTTCTGTCGGCTGCTGGGGCGGCGGCTGCTGCGAAGCCGGCGTCTGCGGGGCCTGCTGCTGGGCCCGCGGCCAGGCGGCCAGCAGCCCGATGGCGAACGTGATCGTGATGATGAATTTGGTCATTGGTATTCGAAACTGAGGCGCATCGTGAGCGCCGGATTGGGAAAGGCGTCGGGCAATGGCGGCAGGGTGCGCGTGGTGAGAACGGCGCGAAGCGCTGCGGTGTCGAGCGTCACGGTACCGCTGGACTTGAAGATGGTGGGATCGACAATCGTCCCGTCGCGCCTGATCGTGAACCGGATCAGGCTCGTGCCTCTGGCGCCTTGATCCTGATTCCAGGCCGCGCGAATGCGGGTGATCATCGTGGCGAGATATTCCGGGCAGCAGAAATCGCCGGTGATCTCCAGCGACGATCCGGTCCCCGCACCGCCACCCGTCGAGAGGCCGAAGCCCTGGCCGCGCACGCCGGTATCGGCGATCGCGCTGCCAAACGCGGGCTGCGCCCCCTTGGTCGGCGTGCGGCCGCGCGCTTCGTCCGGCGCCTGCTTGACCGACGGCGCCGGTGACATCTTCACCGGCTTGGTGTTCGGAAGCGGCACGGTCATGTCGGGCGTCTTGGCCGCGGGGGCGCGAGGCGCCTCGCGCTTGGGAATCTCCTCGGGCGGCGCGGCGGTCTGAATAGCCCGGCCTCCCAGCGCCGTCATGCCGCCGTTCTCAGGTCCGGCACTCCCGCTCAACGAGATCGTCATCAGCGTCGGGGGCACGTCGTGCCGTCTCAGGAAACCGCCGCGCGCCAGCAGGATCGATGCGGCCAACGCGAGATGGACCGCGACCGACACGGAGATCATCTTCTCCAGGCCCGCGGGCGTCTGCATCCGATCGCGCAGGACAGCGGAGACGTCCATCAGCGTTCGCTCGGCATTCGTGCCACCATGCCGATGTTCTGCACGCCGGCGGCCTTGAGCGCATCGATCACGTTCATCAAGTCCTGATACTGCACCGCCGAATCGCCGCGGAGGAACACTTCCTTGTTGTTGTTCGTTTCCATCTTCTGCCGGACACGCTCTTGAAGATCGGAGAGCTTCACCTGTTCCTTGCCGAGGAACACCATCTTCGACCCGTGCATTGTGTCGGGGATGGTGATCTCCACGCGCTCACCGGTCACCGACGTCGCGCGCCGAGACTGCGGCAGCTTCACGTCGATGCCACGCTGGATCATCGGCGCGGCCACCATGAAGATGATCAGCAGCACCAGCATGACGTCCACCATCGGCGTCACGTTCGGCGTGG
>Ga0157374_10002658_pt1 | contig 15052 bp, 7 predicted proteins | sample M25metaG_FD_115308 | JGI IMG/M metagenome (GOLD analysis project Ga0157374, IMG submission 115308) | Miscanthus rhizosphere microbial communities from Kellogg Biological Station, Michigan, USA - M2-5 metaG | ecosystem: Host-associated > Plants > Roots > Rhizosphere > Soil | place: USA: Michigan...
GTAGGATTTCTGCAGTCGCTCATGTCGAACTTCAGCCGGATGGAATCAGGTTGCCGACGCCTTTTTGTCAGTCTTCTGATTCAGACTATCGCGATGGTCTGCCTCATTGCGCCAGACGTGGCTATCGCGGCTTTCGGACAGGCGCGATCTTCCGCGGCCCAGGCGATGGTTCAGCGTGGAAAGGTGGCGCTTGAGGCGGGCGACTTTCAGCGAGCGATTCAACAATTCGAGCAAGCACAAGCCGCAGCGCCCGACAACATCGAGGTCGCCCGCGGACTGCTCGAGAGTTACCTGCAGGCTGGGCGTCCTGGACTGGCGATTCCCGTCGGCCGGCAGGCCACGGAGAAAGCTCCGCGCGATCCACAGATCCATCACTGGCTCGGCCTCGCGTATTTCAAGACTCGACAAACCGCGCCGGCACGCGACGAACTGGAAAAGGCGGCGGCTCTCGACAACACGAATCCTGACATTCCATTTGATCTGGCGCTCGTTTATTTGAGTGAGGATCAATATGAGCCGGCTGCGACAGAACTGCAGAAGGCGGTCAAACTGCGTCCGACGAATGCGCTGGCGCACGTTCTGCTTGGCCGCGCTTTGCTGAATACGAACCGCTCGCAGCAGTCGATCGATGAATTCAAGACAGCGTTGCGGATCGACCCGAAAACACCGCTCGGTCACTACCATCTGGGCTTCGCCTACCAGAGCCTTGGGCGGAATGCCGAGGCGATAGCCGAGTATGAGAAAGAGTTGAATGGATCGGGTGATCATCCGGAACTGCTTTATCAACTGGGCCGTTGCAAACTCGAGGCAGGCGACTGGAACGCCGCTGTCGCACATTTGCAGCGGGCGATCGCGCTGAATCCGAAGAATGGCGATGCATTTTATGAATTAGGAAAAGCGCTTCTTTTGGGAGGGCGGGCTCAGGACGCCACAGCCGCTTTCAAGTCCGCCATTGAGTTAGCGCCGAGCGACCCAAGCCCGCATTACCAACTGGCCCGCGCCCTCGATAAACTCGGAGACAAACAGGGGGCTGACCGCGAGCGCGAGCAATTCGCGGCATTGAAAAAAGCTCAACCGGCGCAGACTGGAATGGCAACGAGCCGCGATCGATGAGGACAAATCTGCTTCGGCTGGCTCTGATAGTTGCGCTGCTCGCGTTTCTGGTTTCCGCCTATGGTCAAAAAACTGCAGCGCGCGTCCACCGTCCGGCTGCTCGCGCGCCGATTGATACAAACCAGTTTGCCGACGTGGCACGCGCTGCAGGACTTGATTTCCATCTCACCTGCGGCGGTTCGCAAAAGCTTTACATCCTTGAAACGGTTTGCGGCGGTGTTGCCGTTTTCGACTTCGACAACGATGGCTGGATGGACGTTTATTTCGTCAACGGATCCACCCTGGCGGACTTGCGCGCGAAGAAATGCCATCCCGGCAAACTGTTCCGGAACAATCACGACGGAACGTTCACCGATGTAACGGCAAAAGCCGGCCTTTCGAATTGCGCATGGGGCTTCGGCGCGGCAGTTGGCGATTTCGACAACGATGGCTGGGATGATCTCTACATCACGAATTTTGGCGACGCCGTGCTTTATCGCAACAATCATGACGGCACATTCAGTGACGTCACGACCAAAGCCGGAGTGGAAAACAAAGGCCGATGGGGAACAAGCGCGGCATTTGGCGATTACGACGGTGACGGACATCTTGACCTGTACGTCGCCAACTATGTCGATATTGATCTGAACCATTTGCCCGAGTTCGGGAAGGGACCTTTTTGCCAGTATCGCGGCATTCCCGTGAACTGCGGTCCGCGCGGTTTACAGGGAGCGCGCGACCATCTTTATCACAACAATGGAGACGGCACCTTCACCGACGTCACGGAAAAGCTTCATATTGACGAAGGCAGCTTTTATGGTCTGGGCGTGCTGTGGCTCGACTACGACAAAGACGGATGTCTCGACCTGTACGTAGCCGATGATTCATCTCCAAGCATGCTCTATCACAACGATTGCAAGGGGGGTCTGACGGAGGTGGGCGCGGCCGCAGGTGTCGCCTATAGCGCCGATGGCCGCGAACAAGCCGGGATGGGCATCGACGCGGCGGACTACGATCATGATGGTTGGCCCGACATCATCAAGACAAACTTTTCTGACGATTCGAACAACCTCTATCACAATGACCGAAACGGCGAATTCACCGACCTGGCTGGTCCCGCGAACTTCGGTCCGGTCAGTATTCCGTTTCTCGGTTTCGGCGCCAAGTTTTTCGATTTCGACAATGACGGTTGGAAAGATATTTTCGTCGCCAATGGCCATGTCGACCCGCAGGTCGACGGTCACTTGTTCGGCGTGACCTATGCGGAGCGCCCTTTTCTTTTTCGCAACGCCGGAAACGGGAAGTTTGACGAGATGGGTCTGAAGAGCGGACCAGCATTGTCGAAACGCTACGTGGGCCGCGGCGCCGCAGTCGCGGACTTTCTGAACGACGGACAACAGTATTTGCTGATGACGGTGCTCGACGGATCCCCGGTGCTGCTGCGACCTCCCGCGAACATGAAAAATTACTGGATGCGAATCAGGGTGCAAGGGACAAAATCAAATCGCGATGGCTACGGCGCGCGAGTGGAAGTGACGGCGGGCGGCGTGACGTATAACGACGAAGTGCGCTCGGGCAGCAGTTTCCTTTCCGCCAATGACCCGCGCCTGCATTTTGGATTAGGGAACGCGAGCGCAGTTGACGGAATTGTGGTGCGCTGGCCTTCGGGACATGTGGATAAAGTTGGACGGGAAGCGGCCGATCAGGAGCTGCTGATTGAAGAAGGCAAAGGAGTGGTTTCCAGAAAGGGACCGACGAGCCTACGCTGATGAACCCGCCATTGCATAGTCGCGTCACCAGCTTGCGTGACCTGCGAACCAATCTGATGTGACAACCTACCAAAACTTGGAGAACGAGAGCGGCGGAGTCTCCGGTTCCTCATATAAACATACTAGTGGAAAACATTTAAGTCGTTGAAATTAAAGTGCAATGGGTTTTGGCTTACCACGTGCGCGTGGTGTTGACGGATGTTGTTCCAGGTGTGATGGCACGTGTCCGAGGACTCCCAGACACTTGTTACCCGGACCAAGACGCAAACGAATCAGCAAGATAGCTTGACAGAGGTGGGTGCGGAGAAGACAATGCTCGGCACCTCACCATTGACTGTAACGGCTGTCACTTCATGGGGTGACAAGCACAGGTGTTGGACACCAAATTTCAAATTTCCGTGCACAAAGAAATCCCAAATTGCTTCAGGGGGTAGGTGAATGAAGAGACTGCAGTTCTGCCTCGTGCTTCTATGCACGTTGATGCTCGCTCTGGGCGCTTTTGCACAGGTCCAGAATGGCCAGTTTACCGGAGAAGTCACAGATCCGTCGGGCGCGGCAATCGCGAACGCCAAAGTGACGGTAACCAACACTGGAACCAACCTCACCCAATCGGTGGATACCAACCAGGCGGGCTTGTACACGTTCAGGGAACTTCCTATCGGTTCGTACAAGATGTCGGTGGAGGCCAAGGGTTTCAAGACAGTTCAGAATACGAACCTGACGCTAAACGCCGGCACAATTCAGCATGTCGATTTCAAGATGCAGCTGGGCGAAGCGCGCGAAGTGGTGGAGGTGTCAGGCGAAGCGACGCAAGTTAATGTTGAGGACTCGAAACTGGCCTCGACTGTCACTTCATCTCAGGTCGAGAACCTTCCACTCAACGGCAGAAACGTTTACGACCTCGTTCAATTGGCTCCCGGTGCCGTAAACGTGCGTGGCGTTATGTCCGAAAACGGCGCCAACACGGTGGTCAATGGACTGCGCGAAAACTTCAACGGCTTTCTGATCAACGGATCTTCGAATAAAGGACTCAGCGGCGGCGTTGTTACGCAACCTATCGAAGACACCGTTCAGGAATTTCAGCAGTTGACCCTAAACATGTCGGCCCAGTATGGCAACAGCGCCGGTTCCGTCACGAACCTGGTGACCAAGTCTGGAACGAACAACTATCACGGCAGCGGTTGGTGGTTTAATCGTAACGATTGGTTCGACGCCAACACTTTTTTTGGCAACCAGACTGACACTCCACGTCAAGCGCTCCGTTTCAACCAGTATGGCGGAACAATCGGGGGACCAATCATCAAGGACAAGTTGTTCTTCTTCTTGTCCTACCAGCAGAGCAAGTTCCGTGAGTCAGCCCCGCCGACAGTAGTAACGGTAGAGTCGCCGGAATGGAGACAGGCGGTTATCGATGCGCTGCCAAACTCGACGGCCGCTTTACTTTATTCGGACTTCCCCCCAACGGTTATAGGCAGCCCCACCGGTACTGATCTGGACACGTATACGGGCGGAAACTATTCCGGCTGGCTGTGCGGGGACGGCGGAAATGCGCTGAACTCCTCGAGAATCGCGTCGGTTATCGGCGTCACCGCCGCCGATCAAGCAGCAATGACCGGGGCCGGTTGCGCTAATATTCCGGCTATTCAAGCGGGTACCTTTCCGCGTACGGGCGTTAACATCCTGAACAATGGAATCGCCCTCAATGGCTCCCAAAACCAGAACAACACAGGAAGCGGCAACCTGTTCAATGGCTGGGAACTGGGGGGCAAAGTTGATTTCAACCCGACCTCAAAGGATCGGATTTCCTACTCCATGAACTGGAATCGTATTCCCGACAGCTTCGGCTTCCCGAATACGACGAGCAACAGCAACGGGCGCGGGCCGGGTTTCTTGAATCCGACGCTCGCCAAGTCTCCCAACGGCCAGTTGAGTTGGGTACACACCTTCAGCCCAACCATTCTGAATGAAGCTCGGGCTGGATATGCGCTGAACATAACCGGCGATGTCAGTACTGCATTGCCGGGAGTACCCGATATTCGTTTTGACGATGGCTCCATGGGCTTCGGTTCCTATGCCGGCTATCCCCAAGTGTTCCATGAGAACATTTACTCGTATTCGGATATGGTTTCGATCTCGCACGGTAAACACAACCTCAAGGTTGGTGTGGATTTCCGTCGCAATATCGAAAACAGCGAATTCAACGTGGCGAGGCCGTCGTACTACTTCACGGACTTCCTTTTCTTCGCTGCGGATGCTCCTTACACACAAACGGCAGGCGTCGACCCTGGAATCATTGACGGCCAAGGTGCTCGCTTAGCAAGCAACTTCCGCCACTGGCGCAACCTGGAGATGGGTGCTTATTTTCAGGACGACTGGAAAGTCACACGCAATCTGACTCTTAACTTGGGGCTGCGCTACGACCTCTACCAGCGTCACCACGAACTGAACAACTTTGTCACCACCTTCATCAAGGGACCTGGTAGCAACTTCATCGATGACATCACAACCGGTGCAGGACAAATCAGGGACGCAAACACTCCAGCGGGTCTGCCGGGTTGTGATACGCCTGAGGAGATCGCCCAGGCTCAGATTGCGGGCGTCTGCGGTCCCGGTGGATTTACGACTGCTAAGGCGTTAGGCAAAGGTGACCACAACAACTTTGGCCCGAGCGTAGGCTTCGCTTGGGACATGTTCGGTAATGCGAAGACGGCGCTTCGCGGCGGTTTTGGTGTTGCTTACGAAGGAACTCTGTACAACCCACTTTCAAACTCGCGTTGGAACCTCCCATTTTATTCGTTCAACGCGGCTAGTAACTTCCTCGGCGGCGACGTCAATACAGTCATCTACGGACCATATACATGTACCGGGGCGCCTGGGGGCTGCACGCCGGATACGACGGCCACACCAACCTTCTCGGGGCCTGCCACTAATCCCGGTCAAGGAACGGGCGCACAAGCGGTCGGTAACCTGAGCGGTTGGGACAAGAACAACCCGAACCTCGCCACTCTTACTGGAATTGTTTTCCCAGAAGGGATTCGCGATCCGTACGTATACAACTTTTACCTCGGCGTTCAGCATGAAATCATGCCGAAGCTGATCGTGGAAGCAAACTACGTCGGTACGGCTGGACACAAGTTGTTCCGAGCGCAAAACGTAAACCGGGTCGCGGGTGAACGTTTGCCTGAGGGAACGTGCACTACGGATAACTTCGGGCGCGAGCTTTGCAGTCAGATCTCGGATGTGAACCCTGCCGGCCGTTTGAACCCGAACTTTGGTACGCTTCGCGTTTGGCAGAACGTTGTGAATTCGAACTACAACGCTCTGCAACTCTCCGTGAAGAAGCAGGCTAGCCATGGTTTAACATTCAACCTTAACTACACATGGGGTCACGCCATCGACGCAGGTTCAACTTGGCACAGCGGCGCTACCAGTTCAAACGGAGCGGGGGCTGGAGAAGGCTATACCAGTGACGTCATGCTGCCCCAATTAGACCGAGGCAATGCCATTTTCGATATTCGGCAGCGGCTCGTAGCTAATTACGTTTGGGAATTGCCCTGGATGAAGGAACAGCATGGTTTCCTTGGGCATATCCTGGGAGGCTGGCAATATAATGGCATCCTCTCATGGCAAACTGGTGCTCATTGGGAGCCCTGGACTCAGAGCAATGGCGGAGATCCGGTGGGAACGATTGTCAACAGTGCCGGAACCACCTGCACCCAAGCCGACATCGACTCAGGGGACTGCCGAAACACAGGTGGCGACTACAATTTGGACGGAGTTCGAAACGATCGACCAAATGTAGCAGCCAACAGTTTCGACCCCGGTCACGATGGCTGGGCTAATGGGTGGGGCCCTGGTTACACCTTTAAGGGAAACGGTGCCAGCGCAAACGGGTTCTTCTCTGCCCCATGTCTTGCTTGTATTGGTAATGAAGGACGGAACACCTTTGTTGGGCCGAGCTATGTTTCGTGGGAAACCTCTCTGTTCAAGAACTTCAAGATCACAGAGAAGGTCAACATGCAATTCCGTGCGGAAGCATTCAACGTGCTCAACCACACGAACTTCCAGTTGCCTGGTGCTGGCGGGGCCACGAACAACCGCACGAACTCAGGCAGCTTCGGACAATCTGGAGGCACATTCAATCCACGTAACCTGCAGTTTGGGTTGAAGATTCGCTTCTAAGCCTGTTCTTTCCCATCAAGGGTCTGTGCCCGTGAGGGTGCAGACCCTTCTCTTATTTGTGGGGCAATTATGCCGCTCTGTGCTCGGGTTCACACGCCACTCTTGGTCGCGATACTCTCAATCTGTTATCTCTTTACCCCCACATGGACCCTTGCTCAAGCCACGAGCGCGACGGTTATGGGGCAAGTGCGCATAGCTCCGGGAAACCCAATCTCCAAGCCCATTCTAGTAACACTGAAAGGCCGGGGTATCACAGTTGCCCAGTCCTACACCGATGAGGAGGGCAAGTTTTATTTCAACGGCCTTCCAGGGAACATTTATCACGTTGAAATCAACGAAGATGGGTTCACGCCGGTCAGCATAACGGTAGTGAGTGATGTCGAAACCGCTACCATGCGAATGGTGAACATCTATCTCGAACCACGGAGCCTAGGTAAGCCCAACAATGAGGGCGCACTTGCCGGGGAGAACCCGTACCTGACAAACGAAGCCGAGTATGGCAAGCTTTATCCGCCTGCTGCGGTGAAGGAATTCAAAGCTGGCGAAAAGGCCGATCGAAAGCAGAAGTCTGACGAAGCCATTGCGCACTATTCAAAGGCGATTGAGTTGGCTCCGACGTTCTATATGGCGCGGAACAATTTGGGCACACTTTACCTTGGGAAGGCGGACTATGCCTCTGCGGAGGAACAGTTCGAGAAGGTCATCGGCATCAATCCAAACGATGCCAGCGCCTACTTCAACCTCGGCAACTTGTGTTTGTTGAAGAATCAGTACCTGCGGGCCTTGCAGCTGGTTGAACAGGGCCTCAAAAAACAGCCCAGTTCAGCGTTTGGAAACTTTCTACGGGGCTCGATTTACAGTCGTCAGGGCAACAGTCAGGAAGCCGAAGCTTCATTTCGACGTTCGCTCGAGCTTGACCCGCAAATGGCGCAAACTCATCTGGCGTTGGTGAACTTGTTCATACAAGAAAAACGGAATTCCGATGCCGTTGCGGAGCTGCGAACGTTTTTAAAACAATTTCCAGACCATCAATTTGCCCCGAAAGCACGTGAAGTCTTGAAGCGGCTCGAGACGGGGTCTGCGACGCCCAACTAGGTCGTCCATCTATTGAGCTCGCCCGGGCACGAACCGGCAGAGCTTGCTGTCGAGCTGGCAGGCTCGGTCGTATTCCCTCTTCGCCTGAGGCGGGCGGTTCTGGCGTTGATAGGCAAATGCCAGGTTCAAATGCGCCTCTGCGTAGTTGGGATCGAGCTTGAGAGCCCGCTGATATGTGCTGACGGCTTTTGGCAATCGGTCCGTTCGGCTATAAGAAATTCCCAAAAAATTGAAGAGCGGCGCTTCATCCAAGCCAAGTTCAGCCGCCTTGCTGAGATGCTCGGCAGCTTGAGCATAATTTTGCTGCTGGAATTGGAGCATCCCCAAATCGCGGCGTACCGGGGCAAAATTCGGCTGAATCGCGATCGCTTTTTCATAAGAGCGAACTGCGGCCGCTTTGTCGGTCTGCGATTCCAGATGACCCAGTTCGTACCAGACGCGGTAGTTTTGTGAATTGAATTGCAGCGCTTTGTCGAGCCACTGCCGGGCTTCCCCTTGATTTCCCGAGTTTATTAACGCTCGAGCCAGTCCAGCCATGGCCTGGTCGAAATTCGGATTCAACTCCAGGCATCGCTTTAACTCAGCAGCAGCTTCTTCCCATTTCTGACGGCGAAGCGCCGTTTCGCCCAGCAGGAACGGAACGATGTAGATGTTGGGGTCTTTCTCGCGCACGGTCGCGAGCAATTCTTTCGCCTTGTCGTCATCCCCGATTTGAAATGCGTCCGTTGCTTTCAGAATCGCGTTGAACTCCCACAAGCGCTCTTTCGGATCGGGTAGCCCTGAGGCGAGCGCATCGGCAGAAACCGGTGAGCGGTAGGCCATGTATCCGAGGGCGCGCAGTTTTTCGGCGGCATCGGGACTTAGCTTGGCATCTTCATTGGCTGAGGTCTTTGCGAACGGGTTCACTTTCAAACGCTGTTGGAGTTTTTCTTTCAGCACTGCGACGATGGCGGCCTGCTGTCCGGCTAGGTTGGTTTTCTCTTGCGGGTCGGCTGCGAGGTCATAGAGCTCAGGCTGCGGGGCCTCAATGTAGTGATACCGGCTCGTCTCGAGAGCGTGTAGCGGGCTCCAGCCAAACGAACTGAAGGGATAGAACGTTTCCGAATACGCCGAATCTATGCCCGATTGTTTGTCGAACAAGCCGGGCGATTGAAACTGCTTCTCGATTTCGTCCCTTACGCCGGCGAGACTGAGCAGGGTCGGCGCAACCGCGACGGTCTCTACTGCTGTTGCGATGCGGCCCGGCCGAATGCCGCGTCCGGCGGGCGGTTTGATGATGAGCGGAATATGGACGGTGGAGTTATAGATAAAGAATCCATGTTCTTGCTCACCATGATCACCGAGAGATTCGCCGTGATCGCTAAGCATAACGATCAGACTCTGGTCGTACAGGCCTGACTGCTTGAGCCACTGAACTAGCTTGCCCAGTTGGTGATCGGCATAAGCGATTTCACCGTCGTAGGGACGCTCGCGATACTGTGTCCGAAAGGGCTCGGGCGGATCGTACGGGCTGTGCGGGTCGTACAAATGCAGCCAGAAAAAAAATGGGCGCTTTGGTGTCTTCTTGATCCATGCGATCGCGTGGGCGACACTTTCGTCCGCTCGCCGGTCAACCAGGCCGATGTCTTTTTTCCGGAAGGTCTGCGCGGAAAATGCGTCGTCGTAGTAATCGAAGCCACGGCCGAGTCCCCAGCTGCGATCCAGGACGAAAGCACTCACGACAGCGCCGGTCGCATAGCTCTGTTGCTTGAAACTTTGCGCCACGGTGCGAAACTGCTGAGCGAGCGGTTGCCCAGTGAAATCCTGCACGCCGTTCTGAAAGGGATACGTACCCGTCAAGATTGCGGCATGCGATGGCCATGTAAGAGGAACCTGCGAAATGGCCCGTTCGAAGACCACGCCGTCACGCGCTAATCCGTCAAGCGTAGGAGTTTGGATCTCTTTGTCGCCGTAGCACCCAAGGCGGTCGGCGCGGACGGTGTCGATCGTGATCAGAATCACGTTCGGCTTCGCTGGACGGCGGACTGTCTGAGCGAAGATCGAGCTGACGTGTAGCACGATAAAAACGAGCAATGTAAACGATGGGACCGCGGGGCGAGGCCGAGTAGGAACGAGGTTTATGATGCAACTCATGATCGAGTTAACGGTGCAGCTCCCTTGACTTCTGCATTTCTGCCTCGGCTTCCGTGTTCAATCCCTTTGCCGCCAGTACGCGCGCCAATGAAACATGTGGTCGCGGATCGCCGGGATCCAGCGCGATAGCTCGGCGCAAGTGGACGATGGCTTCGTCGGGCTGGCCCGCATAGGCGAGCACATCTCCGAGCGCGCGGTGCCCTTCTGCATAGTCCGGATAAATCGTCACTGATTGACGAAGTGCGGCGATGCTCTCGGGAATTTGCTTTTTTTGCAGATAAGCGACGCCCAGGTTGAACGCGGCGGAGAAATTTGTGGAATCGAGCTCCAGCGCTCGCTTCAATGATGCGATCGCACCATCGAAGTCCCCCACGCGTGCGTTGGTCAGACCCAAGTAGAAGATAGCAAGAGTGTAATCGGGACTCAATTCGACCACGCGTGTGAATTCCTTCCGCGCATCCTCGAAACGCAGCAAGCGGTAGTAGCTCAGGCCCAGCAGATACCGCGTTGCGACGGCATTCGGCTCCGTTTTCAGAGCTGTGGTGAGTTTGTCCGCGGACTCCTGCAGGCGGCCGTGTTGCGCATCGGAAATCGCCTCTGAAATGAGTTCATACAGTTCGATGCGATCTTTCGGGTCCGGCAGATCACGGTTGCTGGCATTCGGATCGCCTCCGCCAGAAAACCCAGCGTAGCCGAGGGATTTGAGGCGTTCCATCAACGCGGGATCCAGGCCGGTCTTTTGCGCCAACTCCTGATTCGCCGAATATTCGCGCACCAGCGTATTGAGCTTGCCTCGCATTTCCTCGCCAACCGCTTTCTTCTGCGGAAAGAGGTTCTGCGTTTCGCCGGGATCTTTCTTCAGGTCGTAGAGTTCCGGACGCGGCGCATCAATGAAGTGATAGTTCGCGGTCTCAGCGCCGCGCAATTCGCTCCAGTTGAAGTGAATACGTGGCAGAAAAGTTTCGGAATAGAGCGTGCGATCGCCCGGCTTGGCCTTACCCATGATGAGCGGAACCAGGCTCTGGCCCTGCACTTTGGCCGGAACCGCAATCCCTAGGGCCGCGAGCACCGTCGGCATGAGGTCGGCGACGCTGACCGGCGCTTCTACCTGCTTCACCGAGGATGCGGCCGGCAAATGAATCACGAAGGGAACATGGAGGGTGGAGTTGTAAATAAAAAATCCGTGCGTCTTCTCACCGTGCTCGCCTAAGCCCTCGCCATGGTCGCCGCTCAGTACGATGAGAGAGTCCGCATAGAGGCCCTTTTGCTTCAGAAAGGCGATCAGGCGCCCAACTTGCGCGTCCGCAAACGCTATCTCTCCGTCGTAGAGGCTGGAGACATACTCCTTGTCGTAGGGAGGCGGGGGCCGGTACGGATGGTGCGGATCGTACAAGTGCATCCAGAGAAAAAATTTCTTTTGATAATTCTTCCCCAGCCAATCGAGCGTCACGTCGACCACTGCATTGGCGGGCCGCTCCATTTCCTCGAGGTTTGATTCCTGCAGGCGGTTGAAGTCAAAGTGGTCGTAATAGAAGTCGAAGCCCTGGTTTAATCCAAAGCGCGAATCGAGCACCGCGGAGCCGATCACCGCCCCGGTGGCGTAACCGTTTTCCTTCAGCACGGACGCGAGCGTCGGTTGCTGGGGATTTAACACGTTGCCGCTGAAGTCGTGCATACCGCTCAGCGTGGGATACGTGCCGGTGAACATCGCGCTGTGGGATGGAAGGGTTACCGGAACCGGGGTGTAGGCGCGATCGAAGCGCGTTCCATCGGCCGCAAGAGAGTCGATGGTCGGAGTGCGAATCGCTTTATATCCGTAGCAGCCGACGTGGTCAGCGCGCAGAGTATCGATCGTAATGACAATTACGTTGGGTGCGGCCTTGTCGGTTGCAGACAGCGGCACAACCAGGCTGAGGGCTACTGCCGCCAAGGTAATGAAAATGCTGCGGGAGAATGGCATCGACTATGCAAATTATAGCCCATGAAAAGCGGGCATCCGCCGCCCGGCGTTCGGAATCTGAGCTATTCTAGAAGCTCAAAATCATGCGCGAATCTGCCGTTTTTGCTCTGGTCCTCAGCTTCATAACCGTATTCGCGAATGGGCAAGCGACTCGCCCCGCAGCGACGAAAAGCGCACTGCCTGATGTTTACCTCATTACGATCGACACTCTTCGCGCTGACCATGTGAGAGTTTACGGGTACGACAAGATTGAAACTCCCGCGCTCGATGCGCTGGCCCAGGAAGGTGTGCGGTTCACGCAGGCGTTTACGCCCAGCCCGATCACAAACACATCGCACACGACCATTCTGACGGGACTTCTTCCGAGCGTGCACGGAGTTACCGATTTCGCCTTCCCGCTCGCCCCGGAGCACGCAACCTGGGCGGAACTGCTGAAACAAAAAAAGTACAAGACGGCCGCATTCATCGGGGCAGTAATTCTCGACAGTAAAACACTGGCCCCAGGCCTCGACCGGGGATTCGACTTCTACGATAATTTTCCGGCGAATGCGCCCAGCAAATCCCGATGGGATCGCGTCGAGCGCCGCGGCAGCGAAGTGGTGCAGCATGCCGAAAAGTGGCTAACAGCAAATCGCGCCGGTCCTCATTTTGTGTGGGTGCACTTGTACGATCCGCACGATCCGTACGAAGCGCCTGCGCCCTTTTCACAAACCTACAAAGATCGGCCCTACGATGGCGAGGTCGCCTATGCGGATTCCGTCCTCGCCGAGTTCATTTCCTTTTTGAAGAAGGCTGGCCTCTACCAGAATGCAATCGTCATCGCGGTAGGAGATCACGGCGAAGGACTGGGAGAACACGGCGAAGAAACGCACGGAATCTTTCTCTACGATTCGACGACACGCGTGCCGCTGATCGTAAAACTTCCGAGAACCGCTAAGTCACAAGTGGTGGACGCGCAGGTTCGCACCACGGACATTCTTCCAACCGTGCTCGACATGCTGTCCATCCCTGGCCCGGCCGAGTTGAGCGGCACTTCGCTGCAGGCATATTTTTCCGGCAAGGAAAATGCCGAACGAGTGGCATGGGGCGAAACCGATTACCCCCTGCGATTTGGATGGGCCCCGTTGCGATCGGTGCGTTCCGGAGGAATGAAATATATCGAGGCGCCGAAACCCGAGTTGTACGACTTGAAAGCCGATGCCTCGGAGCTCAAAAATATTTACTCCTCTTCCGAAGCACCCGTTCAGAAATTGAAGGCCATGCTCGCGGATGAGCGCTCAAAGACAGGAGCGGCGGCCGCGTCTGAGACTGCTACGCTTCCCGACCCCAAGGACAAGATCGAGGAGCAAAACCTGTTGCACCGGGCGATGCTGGCGTCGGATGACAACCGTCCAGCGGATGCTCGGACAGCGCTCGAAAAAGTCATCGAACTCGATCCGAAATCTCCGACGGCTCTTCGCCAACTCGGCGAACTCGAATTACAAGCCGCAAATTATGCAAAGGCTGCCGGGTATCTAAAGCGGGCACTGACAGTGCGGCAGGACGATTCAACAGCAGCGTACGAATTAGGCCAGGCGCTGGCAAAAACAGGTGACTACGCGGGCGCCCGCGACGCGCTTGAGAGCAGCCTGAAAGCCCTGCCCGGCCAACTGCCGGCGCGCCTGCTGCTGGGAAACGTCTATCTCAGCTTGAAAGACGGAAAGGCGGCACAGGACCAGTTTGAAGCGGCACTGCTGGTGGAATCGACGAGCGTCGAAGGTCAAGTGGGACTGGCCCGAGCGCTGTTGGCCGAGGGCAACTCTTCGGAAGCGGTGCAACAACTCGAGCCGTTGACTCGCTCGCAAGCGGACAATCCCGACGTGTTCGAGGCGATTGCAGAAGCATACAAAGCTGCTGGGAAGAGTGCGCAGGCACAACAAGCAAGTACGCGGGCCCAGGAACTACGTGCCAAAAAACCTGGAGCTTGAACTACAAAGGTGAACTCACATTGAACTATGCAGGAGGAAGCGTGTCGCAAACCCGATCCCGAGTGGTAGTGGCATTTCTCATTGTGTCGACACTTGCCCTGGCCGGATGTCCTGGCCGAACCAGCATCGAAAGAATCAATCGGGATCCTGGCCGCTACGTGAACCGCGAGGTCACCATTGCTGGCCGGGTCACGAACTCGTTTGGAGCACTGGGCAGCGGTGTCTATCAGGTGGAAGACGGAACCGGCCAGATGTGGGTCTTCAGCCAGAATTTTGGCGTACCCGCGAATGGCGCCAAAGTGGCCGTCACCGGGACCGTCGGGCAGGGCTTCAGTTTTGGCGGACGAAGTTTTGCCGTGATCCTGCGGCAAAGTCGACGACGATACTAGCGGCCCAAAAAAATTCCCGGAAAGCCGTAAGGCCGTCCGGGTCGACGGATCCGCAGCGGCGCCGAATCCATCCGTAAAGAGAGAAGAGACACGAATAAGACGCACGAGTCTGTGTGTTTCCTAACAAACTACTCACTATTTGTTATGACTTTCCCGCGTCCTGTCGGGCAAGTGCGCGTGTGACGGCAAGTCTTTGATTCGGCAAAGGGAAAAATGGGGTTCCGGCCCTGGAACCCCGATTAGAGTGAGGCAATGAGGCCATTCGCGCCGGCGAAAACTGGCAAAATCCTCGGCTCGCTTCAGAACCGCTGGCTTATGAAGACTTTTCCGCGAGCCAACTTCCGGCACAAGATATGATGACAAGGCCGGAGTCTCATCTGCCCCGGCCCCTCCCCCCGCACCTGCGACATGAATCGCCGGTTGCGGGTTTTCAATTGTGACGATTTGTCATGCCGGTTTGCTAAC
>Ga0157374_10002660_pt1 | contig 15048 bp, 12 predicted proteins | sample M25metaG_FD_115308 | JGI IMG/M metagenome (GOLD analysis project Ga0157374, IMG submission 115308) | Miscanthus rhizosphere microbial communities from Kellogg Biological Station, Michigan, USA - M2-5 metaG | ecosystem: Host-associated > Plants > Roots > Rhizosphere > Soil | place: USA: Michigan...
CGAGCCGCTCATGCCGCGGGTAGCGTACCGCTGAACGAAGTTCGCGCCGCGGAGGATCGCGCCATTCTTCAGGTTCTCAAAAAGCAAAATGAATTGGGCCTCGACGTGGTGACGGATGGCGAAATGCGGCGCGGTTCCTGGCTGACGGACATGACCGAAGCGGTCGATGGCTTTGTTTCCGAACGCGTGCCCCTCGAATGGAAGGGACCGGGCGGCGGCGTGGAAGGAAGCACAGCACATGCCGCGGGAGCAAAACTTCGCAAAGTTCGCAAAATGACCGGGCACGAAGTTCCGTTTTTGAAAGGAAAAACACAAGCTCCGTTCAAGGTCACGCTGCCGGCACCCTCAAATTTCATGCTGGCCAGCTATAAGGCCGGCATCACGGATCCGTTTTATCCAACGCACGCCGACTTGCTTGCGGACCTGGTGGAAATCGTGCGCGACGAAGTTCAGTGGCTGCTCTCGGTAGGCGTCCAATACATCCAATTCGACGCGCCTTATTACTCGCACTATCTTGATCCGCGCCAGCAGGCGCACATGCGGCAGGCGGGGCTCGACCCAAACCAGGAACTGGAAAACGCGATTGCCGGCGACAATGCCGCGCTGCGTGATGTGGCGCGCGGCAGCGTAACGCTCGCCCTACACGTCTGCCGCGGCAACAGCCGCAGCCGTTGGTACACGGAAGGTGGCTATGACGCAATCGCGGAGAAACTTTTCGGCTCGCTGCAGGTGGACCGGTTTCTTCTGGAATATGATAACGAGCGGTCAGGCGGGTTCGATCCGCTGCGCCTGGTGCCGAGGGGAAAAAGCGTAGTGCTCGGTTTGGTCACGACGAAAGAGCCGGCGCTGGAATCACAAAGCGGATTGCGGAAGCGAATCGAGGAAGCCGCCAAATTCGTGCCACTGGAAAACCTGGCTTTGAGTCCGCAGTGTGGCTTCGCGTCCGTGGCTGCGGGCAACCTGCTTACAGTGGACGAGCAGTGGAAGAAGCTGGAACTGGTGGTGGATACGGCGCGTAAGGTGTGGGGCGCTGTATCCGTGCACGGCTGAAAAATGAGTTCACACAACGGACGTTATCTGCGCACAGCTTCTGTTTGTGCCACTTCCCGCGTTTTCTGCAGCGCCCGCCATCCGAGAGCTTGTTCGCTTCGAACGGATGCCCGCCGGAAGGCGGGCGCTACAAATCCTTCTTAAAGAGAACGCAGGAAATTCAGGAGATCCTGCTTCTGCGTTTCCGTCAGGCCGTTAAAGATCCGGATGACGGCGTTGGCTTCCGAACCGGGACTCGCGTGCGCTTCGATGGCCTGAAGCAGGTCGGAAGTCCGCCCATCATGCAGGAAGAACAAACGCTGTCCAAGTCCCCACAGCGGAGCCGAACGGAATTCATCCGGACCCGCTGCGCCTTGAGAAACGCCATCGGCCAGTCCCGATCCCATGCGGTGCACCAGCAGATCAGAGAATAAATTGGCCTGCACGTTGCTGAGTGCCGCAACGTACGATGTGCCTGTGGTCATACTGGGCGTGTGGCACACAGAGCATTTGGCCACGTCGGTGAACACGTTTCTGCCGTTCTGAATCGATTGCGAACAGCCCGTGCCGGTGCAGGAAGGCGCAGGCTGGTCGAGGAAGCGCATGAAGTTCGAGAAAGCCACAGTGTCACTCGGACCGGCAAGAGTGGACGAGACGTCAAAATTCGTGGAGTCCTCGGGAGTGCCATTGCTCGCACATCCTGGAGGAATCGGATTCGACGGATATCCGCGCTCGTTCGGAAAAAGCTCGTTGGTGATCCCCATTTCCACGTTGTAAGCCTCGCCCGCGAATATCAGCAGAGACTTGTTTTGCGCCTTCCATCCAAACCGAGTGATGGTTCCGTCGTTCCCGTTGCGGTTGGCGACTCCAGAAATGCCCAAGGACTGCTTCAACTGAGCGTTCGCCTCCTGGTTGGCAACAATCGTATCTTCACTGATGGCCTCGATCAGTCCGCCGCCATAGACGGGAGTCGGGATGCGAAACGAAACGTTGTTTTCGCTCATCATGTGCTCGAAATTCGGCTGCTCCATCTCGCAACTCTTGGCATCGCTGCGTCCCGTAATCGTAAATAGACCATGCACACCGCCGTCCGGTGTGTTGGTAATTCTTCCGCTTGGGGCGGTTACGAACTTGAAGCGCGCTTCCCGCACAGGTCCGTTCAACGTAATGAACGAAGGAATCTTGTTGGTCGCACCCTCTGCGTTAGCGGCCTGGATCTGAGGATTTACGGCCGGACTCGACCCGCCCAGCGCGGGCTGCGAATGGCAACTCGAACAGGAATTTGAATTGAACGTCGGTCCCAGACCGTTATGAGTGCCGTTTGCGACGGCCTCCACCTCCTGAAAGCGGGACTGCCCGTCCGTAAAATAAGATTGCTGGGATGAAGTAAGCCCTGCGATGAAACTTCCCGCGGCAGGCTGCCCGGTGCGCGGCCCGGGATCTTTGGCGGAGTTCTGGCCTTGCAGAACGAAGACGGATGCCAGCAAGACAACCATCAGTGACGAACTACGCAAAATCAATTTACGTTTGGAACTGGAATAAATGTTTGCATCTGCACCTGTCTGGTTACCCGGCGGAACTTCCAGATTTCTTTTCATTGCACTTTCCCCCCTTGTTTTTGCGGGCTGGGAATTTGTGACCCACAATCGCGGGCTGTTCATTTCACTTTGTCGAGCTGTCTCCAAAATTAGGCGACGCGGATAGACTCCGCCGTACTCCAAAACGTCTTTGCACCCCGCATTCCACTCCTTCACCTGCAAGAGAGATCGCGGGCGGGATTCTCTTGGGGGGAGGAGAGAAATTCTTCTGAACGAATCCCCGGATTTCTCTCCGCCGACGGCATCGCGTATGGGCGCAAACGTTATTTCATTTGGATTTTTGAAGTAAGCTGTCCGACGGGACAGTTTTAGGAGCAATCGCAGGACAGGCGACGGTACGGTTGGCTACCTGTCCCGGTGCGGGTCGCAAAGTTGAGTTGCTGGAAATGCGTGCGGATGAATTTTCTGAGCAGGATGCGGACGCGAATATTTACTGCGGGAAAATTGCCGGCGTGCGGAGAAGTCTCGTTTTCCGCACGCCGTCTTCCTGTTCCTGCCTACAGTGAACGAAGGAAATTAAGAATGTCCTGCTTGTCGTTTTCGGAGAGGCTGTTAAACATGCGAATCACTGTGTTCGCTTCCGATCCGGAACTCTGATGCAACTCGATCGCGCGCAGCAGATCGGAGGTTCGCCCGTCGTGCAGGAAGAAGAGCCGCTGGCCTACTCCCCACAATGGGGCGGTGCGGAATTCATCCGGGCCAGCGCCGCCCTGGGAAATCCCGTCGGCAAGCCCACGGCCCATATTGTGTACGAGCAGGTCAGAGAAAAGATTAGCGTCAACATTGCTGAGAGAAGCGACGCTGGATTTTCCCGTCCTCATCGTGGGCGTATGGCAGATCGAGCATTTCGCGACGTCCGTGAAGAGGTGCCGGCCATTGCGAATCGAGGAAGAACAGCCGGAACCGGTGCAAGCCGGTGCTGGTTGATCGAGAAGGCGCATGAAGTTTGTGAAGTCGCCTACGTCGCTTAGAACTTCCGTTCCGATCGTTCCATCAAAATGCGTGGTGTCCTCCGGCGTGGAATTAAACAGGCAACTTGCCGGGATAGGACTGTTGGGATAGCCACGTTCGTTGGGGAACAGTTCGTTCGTGACTCCCATTTCTACGTTGTAAGCTTCGCCCGCAAAAACCATCAAGGATTTATTCTGCGCTTTCCAGCCAAAACGCGTGATCGATCCGTCATTGCCGCTGCGGTTCGCATGTCCGGAAATGCCCAGAAATCTTCCCCAGGCGGATTCCGCGGCCTGGTTGGCCATGATGGTAGTCTCATCAATGCTCTCGATGAGGCCTGCACCGAAGACAGGCGTAGGTATTCGAAACGAAAGATTGTCCTCCTGAGCCATGCGCTCGAAGTCCGGCTGGGTCATCTGGCAGCCGGTAGCGTCACTCCGGCCGCGCACCGTGAAGAGCGCATGGACGCCGCCGTCTGGAGTGTCACTGATTCGCCCGTTCGGACCGACCGCGAATTTAAATCGCACTTCGCGCACAGGACCGTTCAGCGTAAGAAACGACGGGATGGTATTGATGGCGCCGGAATCGGTAGCTACTTCGATTTGCGGGTTCACTGCGGGACTCGATCCACCGATCGCGGGCTGCGAGTGGCAATTTCCGCATGAATTGGAATTGAAGGTTGGACCGAGGCCGAATGCGTCGTCACTCTGGACGTTTTGCACTTGGGAAAATTCGTCCTGTCCCTTGTTGAAGTACGACCCTTCCGCACCACTCAGCCCGGAAATGACGCCTCCAGCGCCAGGTGTCCCGGTTCTGGGCCCTGGGTCGTGAGCAGCGTTTTGACCCTGCACTACAAACGCACCCAAAAGCAGAAAGATCAAGGACGACAATCCGCAAATGGCTAGCTTTCGATTGGGAATTCTGGCGGCGTTCCGTATTGGAAGCGCCACGTGGCCCGGCGGAACGACGTGGACGATTTTCATGGCAAAGGCCTTCCTTTCGTTTGTTGCCACGCAAGGAGTGATGGCCGCCAAACGTGGCCTGCACTGGTTATTCGTTTCGGGCCCGTTGTAACGCCCAAGGCGAAAGATAGAAGCCGTGTTCCCGGCGCCTGGTCCGCTGCTCGATCCGTCCCCTGCACAGTGAGAACGGTTCGAGTGCCTGGAAAAGCGGAAAGGTCTTTACTGCGATTCCGACGGTTTGCCTTCCGACTAGGGCTAGCATCAAATGCGGAGAAGGTAGTCTCCAACGGATGCAGCGTCTGCTGGTCGGAAGTACAGTTTTAGAGAGGGTTAAAATGGGTTGAACCGTGGCAGCGGCAAACTGGACTTGCGCCACAGTTGATTAAAAAATATTGGGTATGGCTGTAGTCAAGAATGTATTCGCACGCGCACGAACACTCGACAGGATTCTCGGGCGGCATTTACACTAGTGGCCAGCTTTTGTGAAACAAAATCGAACGTAAGGATTTTCATGCCTTTTATCACATATGTCTCGGCGAGTGGAACTTCTCGCGAGGTTGACGCGCCTGCCGGGATGTCGGTCATGCAGGCCGCGTTAAATAACCGGGTCGAGGGGATTCTGGGTGAATGCGGAGGAAATTGCATGTGCGCCACCTGCCACGTTTACGTGGATCCTCGGTTTCTAGATCGGATTCCCGCGGCAAAAGAAAACGAGAAATTCATGCTCAGCATTGCCGCGGAAGGACCCGAAACGAGCAGCCGCCTGAGTTGTCAGATCAAAATGACGGAAGAATTGAACGGTATCGTTGTGCGGCTCCCCCGGAGACAGAAGTAATGCGCGCGAATCAATTCAGTGAAGAAGGATATGGCGGCCTATGAAGCTACGGGACTTTGTAAAACCCTTTCAAGTTGCGCATGGATCGCATTTCCGCCTGAAGGATTTTGATCCCGCGGAAACGCTCGGCTTGAAATCCAAGGAGCACGCCGAGAAAGTACTTGAGGATGGAATCTTCCGCCTCGCCGAATTGCAGGAAAAACTTTATGCCCAGGACCACTGGGCCCTTCTTCTGATCTTGCAGGCCATGGACGCCGCCGGTAAGGACAGCACCATCAAGCACGTCATGTCCGGAGTGAACCCGCAGGGCTGCCAGGTGAACTCGTTCAAGGCCCCGTCAACCGAGGAACTGGATCACGATTTTTTGTGGCGAACATCGCGAGAGCTCCCCGAACGCGGCAAAATCGGTATTTTCAACCGGTCCTACTACGAAGAAGTCCTAGCCGTCCGGGTGCATCCGGAATTGCTTGCCCGCCAGAAAATCCCTCCGCAGCTGGTTTCCAAGAAGATCTGGGAAAAACGCTTCGAAGATATAAATGCGTTCGAACATTACCTCTCCCGAAACGGGATTGTGGTTTTGAAGTTTTTCCTCAACCTTTCTCGAAAAGAGCAGAAGAAGAGGTTCCTGGAACGGCTGGACGATCCCCAGAAGAATTGGAAGTTCTCTGTGGATGACGTTCGCGAGCGTGAACATTGGGGAGAGTACAGGAGCGCATACGAGGATATGATCCGGAACACCAGTACGAAACACGCGCCCTGGTACGTTGTGCCCGCCGATCATAAATGGTTTACGCGAGTGGTGGTAGCCGAGGCCACGATCGACGCCATGAAAAGCCTGGATTTATCTTTCGCGAAAGTGGATGCGAAAAAGCGTAAAGCGTTGAAAGACGCGCGAGCCGCACTGGAGAACGAGAGCTAAACTCCTGATCGGCCAGCTGCTCTGGCCGTTACGCCGCCGTGACAAATGCTTTACATTCCACGAACACTGCAAGAGTACAACTTCCCCAAGAACGCTGGCATCCTATGCTTACCTGTGACTAAACGCGGCGAGGTCATCATTATCGGGGGGGGACCGGCTGGGATCGTTGCCGCCATTGCGGCGCGACGATTCGGATTACGCGCAACGGTTCTGGATGCCCGGAAACCTCCCATCGACAAACCCTGTGGAGAAGGAATCCTACCGCAAGGCGTAGCGGCCCTTAGACAGATTGGCGTTTCTCTGCGGCAGGCTGGCGCCCTGCCGTTCCGAGGGATCCGGTTTGTCGATGAAGAACATTACACCAAAGCCGATTTCGCGGGTGCCACGGGCTACTCCATCCGTCGCGTAAAATTGCATCAACTCCTCCTCGATCACGCGACGGAAGCAGGCGTGGAATTTCACTGGGGAGCGCGAGTCACGCAAATTGACGAAAGTGCTGTCGCCACGGCGAAAGAGAATTTCACGTACTGCTGGCTCATAGGCGCCGACGGCCAGAACTCCCTGGTACGGAAATGGGCTGGGCTGGAGACCCGGGTCGCTACCGAAAAACGCTACGGATTTTGTACTCACTTCCGTTTGCCGCCATGGTCGGATGTGCCGGAGGTTCATTGGACGCATGGATGCCAGATCTTCGTCACGCCGGTGATGGCGGAACAAGTTGGGATTGCCGTGATTTCGAGGGATCCCGGCCTGCGGCTGGAACGTGCCCTGGAGCGTTTTCCGGCAATCGCTAAAAAATTGCTGGGTGCTGCACGAACCACCCGGGAGTCGGGCGACACAACCAGGCTCCGCATTTTGCCCGCCGTCACGCGTGGACGCGTGGCGTTGATCGGCGACGCATCGGGCACAGTGGACGCGGTGACCGGGCACGGACTGAGCCTTTCCTTTCAGCAGGCGATTGCTCTGGCGGAAGCGATGACGGCGGGCAACCTTACGCATTATCAAACCGCCCACAAGAAAATCGCGACCGTACCCATCGCGATGACGCGCCTGATGCTGCTGATGGATCGCAGCGAGTGGATCCGGAGCAGAACAATTCGTTTGCTCGAAAAATCACCAGGCCTGTTCGCGCGGATGCTTGAAATTCACACCGAAGCCACACCGCTTTCTTCGGTTCGAGTGGCGGACATCGCCGATTTCGGCTGGAAATTCCTACGGGCCTAGCGTAACGGATTCCAACCAACCTTCAAGGGGATGGATGCCGGTTTCGTTTCAGGCTGGCGGTCCTCGCCGCGCTGGTTGCGTTGATTGTCGCGCCGCGATCCACAGCCCAGAACTCCACGATTGAGCTTAACCCCGCACAAACGAAAGCATGTCGGCGACAAAATCGGGGCCGATATTCAGGCTACCAGCCGTTTGTAAGCGGAAGACCCGGCGCGTTAAATATTTCGTTAAAGTGTTACGCCTGCAGGAGTGGCGAAGACATCTTGGGCCGTGCCGCTAAATTCAGATACCCGCGGCCTTCATCGCACGGGACAATGCGCCGATGAGCGGCGCCTCTTCGTTCAAAACCATGTAAACCGGGATTTGCGCCAGCAGCGCCGAAAACTTTTCCTTCGCGCAGAACGCCCGGAAAAATGTACCGTCTTCCATCTTCTTGCGGATTTTCACGGCGATCCCGCCGGCAACCCACACTCCACCGCGCGCCAGAACCTTGAGCGCTAAATTCCCCGCTTCCGCGCCGTACATGCTCACCCAGAGGTCCAGCGTCTGCACGCAAATCGGGCACTTACCTTCCAGAGCCAGGCGGGTGATCTCCGGGGCGGCGTCGGCCTCAGGATCGGCGAAGGACGGATGTTGCACGGAGGCGTCGAGAAAAGTGTGAATGGTCCGAAATCCGCGCCCCGAAAGAATCAGTTCCATGCTTACAAATTCATTGCTCTTTTTCATATAGCGCAGCAGCTCAATCTCTTGCTCCGTGCGCGGCGGGAAATCGGTGTGCCCGCCTTCCGTGCTGACGACCACATGCTTGGCGCCATCCCAAACTAGAATGGACTCTCCCAAACCTGTGCCTGCAGCGAGCAAAGCCTGGTTGGTCTGCGGCGCAGGCACACCTTGATTGAGCGTGGAAAGCTCCGATGGCTCCATGAGCGGAAGACTATAGGCGGTGGCTTCCAGATCATTCAGTAACGCGATGTGCGGCGTCGACAGTTGCTTCATGAGCGCTGCGCGGTCAACCACCCAGGGCAGATTGGTGGCCTTGACGCGATGATCGATCACCGGTCCGGCAACGCCAAAGCCCGCAGCCTCGATGGCCTCTTTGCCGGCGTCCTTCGTAACAGCCCCGGTATCGGCCAAAAATTTCGCAATTACTTCATCGAAGGTGGGAAATTCGCGGCTTTCATAGCGATGTTCGGCAATTTTCCGGCGAGACTTGGCCTGAACCTCAAAGAGCGCCAAATTACACTTGGTGCCGCCGATGTCGCCGGCCAGAATCACGTGCTTTTTCCCGGCTTGCCGCGGGTGGTACCTGCGGGCTTGGCATGAGGCGCTGATTTTTCAGCCGCCGCGGGGATCAGCATTGCGGCTGCGGCCTTATCCACAAGAAATAGTTTCTGGCCGCGATTGCGCGGCTGGACGAGCTGCGCCGGCAGAGGAGGTTCGGATTTTCCTTGCAGCACGGTGCGTAGGATTTCAGCCTTGTCCGGACCAGTCACCAGAAAAACGACGCGAGAGGCCGCGTCGAGCACAGGCAGCGTCAACGTCATCCGGCGCATATTCAATTTTGTGACCATCGGCGTGCTGACCCAGCGCGATGTCTGTCGCGTCACGCGCGTGCCCGGAAACAGGGATGCGGTGTGGCCGTCCTTGCCCAGTCCTAAAAAGATCAGATGAAATTTGGGGAATCCGCGGTCATCCAGTTCGAGATATTTCCTTAAAATTTCTTCGTATTCGTGGGCCGCCCGGCCGATGCTGGCCTTTTCGGCCTCCATGCGGTGCACGTTGCCTTCGGGAATGGGAACCCGGATGAGCAATTCGCGGCGCGCTACTCCGTAGTTGCTTTCGGCATTTGTCGGAGGAACCGCACGCTCATCGCCCCAGAAGACGTGCACCTTGGCCCAGTCCACTTGCCCCTTAAATTCATCGGACGCCAGAAGTTTGAACATCGCGCTTGGCGTATTCCCGCCGGAGAGCGCGACCATAAACTGCCCATCCTTGGCAATTGCTTGCCAGGCGTAATCAATGAACAAGCGCGTTGCGCCGCGCGCAACCTCCGCCGCCTCCGAATACACGTGCACTCCCGGGAGAATTTCCTGCGGGACGCCTTTACGTATTCCGCCAGTGTCGGCCATCGTGCTCCAGCAATTCGTCGGCTTCGTTCGGGCCCCAGGTGCCCGCCGCGTAGTTTGGGAATTTGGGCTTGTTCGATTGAAAATAATTCAAAATCGGATCCACCAGCGCCCAGGCCGCTTCCACGCCGTCGGCCCGGTCAAACAGCGTAGCGTCTCCGCGCATGCAATCATTGATCAGCGTGGCATAAGCGGAACGCTCCCCCGCGCCAAATTCTGCCTGATAACTGAAATCCATGGTAACTGTTTTCAGCTTCATTTCCTGTCCGGGCAATTTGGCGTTGAACGAAATGGAAATTCCCTCATCGGGCTGGACATTCAGCACCAGTGTATTCGCGGAGATATTCTGCCCGCGAAATACCTGGTGTGGAGCACGGCGGAATTGGATGGCGATTTCGGTCATGCGCGATGGCAGGCGTTTTCCCGTGCGCAGGTAGAATGGGACGCCGGCCCAGCGCCAGTTGTCGACCTGTACTTTGGCGGCAACGAAAGTCTCGGTGCCGGAATTTTTCGTGACCCCGGGCTCCTGCTGGTAGCCGTTAACCACGGAAGATTTTTGCGGCTCGGTTCCCGGGCCATACTGACCTCGCACAATGTCGGATTTGATGCTCTCGGGAGTAAACGGGCGGATCGACTGCAGTACTTTAATTTTTTCATTGCGCACGGCGGTGGCGTCAAAGGCAGCCGGTGGCTCCATGGCCACAAGCGAAGTCAGCTGCAGGACGTGGCTCTGGATCATGTCGCGAGTGGCGCCCGCGGTTTCGTAGAATGCAGCCCGCTGCTCCACACCCAAAGTTTCAGCGGCGGTGATCTGTACATGGTCCACGTAGTTGCGGTTCCACAACGGCTCAAAAATGCCGTTGCCGAACCGCAGGACCATCAGATTTTGAACCGTGTCCTTTCCCAAATAATGATCGATGCGGTAGACCTGCGATTCGTCGAACGCTTGAAGAACGGTTTGATTCAGTTTTCGCGCAGACTCCAGGTCGCGACCGAACGGCTTTTCGATAATGATCCGCGTCCAGGATTTGCTGTCGGGGGGGTTCGCGAGACCCGCCTTTTCCAATTGTTCGATAATCCCGGGATAGATATCCGGGGGAGTGGCCAGGTAAAAGAGCCGATTTCCGTGCAGCTTGTGTTCCTGGTCCAGCTCCTCAAGCCTCTTCTTTAAATTCTGGAATGCCTGCGGATCATGATATTCGCCCGCTACGTATGCCAGGGCATGCGCAAATTCCTTGCACTCTTCATCCCGCAATGTATTTGCATCGGCGAATTTTTTTACGGATTCGACGGCGGTCTGCTGAAACGCCTCGTCCGTCATGGGCGTGCGCGCGAAGCCGATGATCGCAAAACGCCGGGCCAGGCAATTCTGCGCGGCCAGGCCATACAGCGCGGGTACCAATTTGCGGCGCGCCAGATCTCCCGATGCGCCGAAGATAACGATGGTGCAGGGATCGGCCGGCGAGATGGAACCTTTCTTTACGGGCTGCGTCGCTTCGAGGACCGCATCCTTTGGTGGCGTCATGTTCGCGCCCTCACTTTTTTGCAGCCGCCTTTATGGCGTGGCCGCCAAATTGATTTCGCATCGCAGCGAGCAGCTTATCGGCATAGGAATCGGTGTCGCGCGAGGTAAGCCGCTGCAGCAACGACAAGGTGATCACCGGAGCCGGAACGTCCAGATCGATGGCCTCCGCCACCGTCCAGCGTCCCTCTCCTGAGTCCGACACATACGGCGCTATACCCGCCATTTCCGCGTTCTCTTTTAGGGCGATGCTCAGCAAGTCCAGCAGCCAGGAACGCACCACGCTTCCAGTCCGCCAGATTTCCGAGACCTGATGCATGTCGAGGGCGAACTCGTTTTTCTTTTTTAGAATCGCGAAGCCCTCGGCATAGGCCTGCATCATTCCGTATTCGATGCCGTTGTGAACCATTTTTACGAAGTGGCCCGCTCCCGACGGCCCGACATGGCCCCAACCCTGATCTTTCGCGGGTGCCAGGGTCTCGAGCAAAGGCCGCAAGTAGTCCACGGCTGCCTTATCGCCACCCACCATCATCGAATAGCCTTCCTTAAGTCCCCAGATGCCACCGCTTGTTCCCACATCCACGAACTTGAAGCCTTTCTCCTTCAGCTCAACTCCGCGGCGCTGCGTTTCCTTGTAATTGCTGTTGCCGCCGTCAATCAGAATATCATCTTTCGAAAGGTGCGGAAGGAGCGCGGCAATCGTCTCATCCACGGGCGCGCCTTGTGGAACCATGATCCAGATGGCGCGACGCTTACTCAGCTTTCCTGCAAGATTTTCCAGCGAATCGGCCCCGCCCCCGCCCGCCGACGTGACCCGCGCGACGGCTCCTGCTTCCCGATCGTAGCCGACGACGCGATGCCCGCCGCGCACCAATCGTTCAACCATGTTCGCGCCCATGCGCCCCAGTCCGACCATTCCGAGTTCCATGTATGCCTCCGCCTTTATGATTGGGGAATGCTGATACCGCTCTGTAAGAGTTCACGTCGCAACTGAGCCGCGTTTCGGAAATGAATCGTGCGCATATGGAGTTGCTGCGCGCATTCCAGATTCAGTTCCCTGTCGTCAATGAACAGACATTCATCCGGGCTGCGCTGCGTGACTTCGAGCGCAAGCTTGTAGATGCCCTCGTCCGGCTTTCGGACTCCTAAATAGCATGAACTGAAAAATGCCTTGAATTCGCGCCGTAAATTGAACTGACGGATCCGGCGCTCATTCAGTTCGAGCGGCTCATTATTGATGGTGGCTTGGAGATATTTTTCGGTGGCTGCCACATCGGTCAGAACGGCGCGCGATTCCGGGAATTCCTCAGATTGCGCAAAAATAAAATCCGTGAATTCTTCACGCGTGAAACTGCGCTTGCGGTAAAAGACCGTGCGCTGGAGGTAGGTATCGAGCGTGATGCGTCCGGTTTCAAACGCGGGACTCGCCAGTTCGTGGCGATCCTGAAATTCCTCCCAGTCGATGCCGAACTTTTGGGCAGCCGCAGCGCGCGCCTGGCGGTCCCATCCGTTTGACAGGACCACGCCTCCTACATCCCAGAACAACGCCGTGACGTCCGACATAGCGCCCTCTCAGAGCCGTTCGCGCAACCCGAATATTGTAAGCGAACCAGGCTGGGAAACTGAAACTTGCACTGTTCGAAACTCACTTGTTCCGGCTCTCGGGCGCTTCAGGCCGAATCGTCGAGATTTTGAACCATGGCAGTGGCAGCAATCAAAGCATTTCCCGGCGCCGACTCACGAGCGGCGAGCATCGCTGCAAATCCCACCATTGCCGCGCCGGTCCAGTACCAGGCGGGCGCGAGCGGATTGCCGGTCACTTTGATCAGCCAGGTAACGGCGTACTGCGTCGTACCCCCGAACGTGGCGATGGCGAACGCGTATACCATGGCGACGCCCCCAGAACGGATCGACGCCGGAAATGATTCCGTTACCCAGATCACCATGGGAATCACGGACAAATCTAACAAGATGGTCAGGACCGCGGTGGCAGACAACAAGACGGACATCGTGCGATAGCGCGAGATCAATTGAAATGCCGGAAAAATACACAGGAGCAGAAAACCGCCAGGAACGAGCATAACGAGCTTCCGGCCGAACCGGTCCGAGAGCGCGCCGCTGATCAGATCGAACACCACGCCGCACAATCCGACTATAACCGTCGGCGCGAAAGCGATCTTTACAGGCATGTGAAGAGTTGCGATCGCATAGGTTGTCATATACGTGCTGATATACGTGCCGATCGTGCCGCTGCCGAGCAGCATCACGCCAATCACCGCAACGGAAATGTACGGGCGCAGGGACACGCGCTCACGCTTCTTGCCGCTGGCTGTGTGGAGCGTCTCAGGCAGGCTGCGCCGCACCAGCAGTCCAAATGGAACAATGACCGAGCCAATCAGGAAAGCGATTCGCCATCCGTAATCCTGCAATTGCCGTTCATTCAGGATATTGGCCAGCGCGTAGCCGACCAGCCCCGAAATTAGCACTGCCAGATGCTGGGTCCATGACTGGAAAGCCGTGTAAAACCCACGGCGCTCTGGCGGCGCCGCCTCCATCAGAAACGCCGTCGTCGGCCCGACTTCGCCGCCTAGCGCGAATCCCTGCAACATCCGGAAGAAAATCACGAGGATTGGGGCCGCAACGCCGATCATCGAATGCGGAGGCGTCAGGGCAAGTCCCGTGATCGCCACGCCCATCAGAGCGAAGGTGAGAACCATCGCCGGTTTTCGGCCCACGCGGTCGCCCATTCTGCCAATCACGATGCTGCCAATTGGCCGCGTTACAAAACCTACGCCGAACGTGGCGAGAGAGGCCAGCAGGCTTCCCGCCGGAGTACTTGACGGAAAAAAGGCCCGGCCGATATAGACGGCGAAAAAGGCGTAGGTGAGAAAGTCGTAAAATTCGAGCGCGTTACCAGCCACGACGGCGGCAACATAGCGCGCTGGAATCGAGGAGCGGATAGGCGGTGCGTTTCCCATCGTCGATCTTTTCCCGCTCAGTTCAGTATGGTCGGCGGGATGGGTTTATAACACACTGAACGTGTTCTTTCATGAGTTCCCGCGCACGCACCCGTCACCAGTGGCGCAGGCTTCAGCCTGCGGGGGTTGGTGCTTGCAATTGACCAGAACCCGCAGACGGAAGCCCTGCGCCACTTCAGGCGCCGGTTTGGAATTCTCCGGCTCTTGCAGTATCGTAGATGGGAACAGACGTTACGTACCCGACGGAGGATGCAAATGGCGGATGATTCCTGCGGACCGACAAATCCTGTGGCTGCGAGTACGCCCGCCAAACCGGGCCAGCGCATAGTCCATTGCGTGAAATTCGATAAGGATATGCCCGGGCTTGAACGCGTCCCTTGGAAGGGAGATCTGGGCAAACGCGTGTACGAAAACGTTTCCGCCGACGCCTGGAAACTGTGGATCGAATATTCCAAGATGCTGGTGAATGAATACCGGCTGAACCCGCTTGATCCTCAGTCGCAAAAAATCATGGAAGAGCAGATGGAGCAATACTTCTTCGGAGAGGGCGCCAAGTTGCCGGAAGGCTATGTGCCGCCCAAGGCCAAAGGTTAGGTCCAACTAGCACAGGCAACTTTCGCCTGAGTTCTTGCGAGGGCGCCCGTGCGGTTTTGTTAACCGTCGATCTAGAAACCCTGCACACTCAAGAGCGGATGCGCTACGCGCTCTGCACCGTTCCGGTCACAGGATGCTGCACGGGCAATCGCTCGGTAATCTCAAATCTCAATTGACCATGAGCGCTGCGAAGCGCGGCCTCTACATCAGCAGGCGATTTACCGTGAGCGAACAGAAATCCGAGGTAAGTGGAACCCTCGGGCCACGCGGCGATCGGGTCGTGCAGGCGCGCTGTGATTTCCACATTTTC
>Ga0157374_10002661_pt1 | contig 15044 bp, 21 predicted proteins | sample M25metaG_FD_115308 | JGI IMG/M metagenome (GOLD analysis project Ga0157374, IMG submission 115308) | Miscanthus rhizosphere microbial communities from Kellogg Biological Station, Michigan, USA - M2-5 metaG | ecosystem: Host-associated > Plants > Roots > Rhizosphere > Soil | place: USA: Michigan...
AAGCACGAAATGCTGCTGTGGGGGTTAGCGATTCTGGTGATTATGGCCATCCTGATTGGCGCGTCTACGCTCGTTGCCCACAACTAGCGACGCATTGTGTACGGTAGCGGACAGACATTTCCCTCGGAAGAGGTTATTTCTTCTGTTCAGGCTGACAACAGCCAAACCCCCACAGCAAATGAGGCCGCCTATGGCTGCCCGAGCGATAATTTTCGACTCCCGTTATTCTTGGAAAAACCTGTACGCCGCAGCCCTTCTCGAACCCGACAGCAGGCGAGTGCCTGCGCTTATCGGTCACGCCGAGGAATCAATTGCCTTGCGGCTGATTTCATTGAGCGGCTCCGAGGAGGATTGCGATGATTTGCGAGAGATCAGAGCTGCTTTGGAATACCTAGAGTTTTTGAAGCGCGAACGCCTGTCCAAACGACGAAGCTCAGCACTCAATTACTGGGCGTCGACGTAGAGAATTCCGTCCGTACGACGTACGACATGACGGGCTGTTGCTTCGACTAGAGCGAGCCTTGGTGCAAGAAGGCACGCTCCAGAGAGCGCCCTGAGGCTTTCCCCGAGGCGCCCTTTGTATTCGTCGGCAGATCTGCGATTTAGCACGCGCCTCACCCGTCCATGACAGCCTTGGAATCGCTACAGGCCGTTTATAGCGATATTCAGGAATGTACACGGCTCGCGATCACATGCAGAACCAGGACTTTAGTGAATCGATGAAGCGGCTTGAACCGTCTGCATCAGTGGCGGAGACGTGCTTATAATAAAAAGGTCGCTGCCGTTATACGTTGCCGTAATCGTCAGGCTGCCCAGCGGTAATCGCGTCGTTGTCAATTGGGCAACACCTTCGGTCAATGGGAAGCGTCCCATACTAACGCCGTCTCTGAAGAAAGTAACTGTCCCTGTCGGTTTGAGAGAGCTTGCGGAAGTGACGGTGGCCGTCAAAGTCACGGCTTCCCCGAAATTAGAGGGGTTCGCACTTGATTCGACAGTGGTTTGTGTGGCGAATTTAGCCTTCCCCAACAGGACTGATACGCTGCCGCTCAATTGCTCGAATAGATCCTGACTACCGTTCAGTATCGCGACATCAGGTTTGTGGTCGCCATTCAAGTCAGCGACAGCAACATCATTAGCAAAGAAATCGGCGGAGTTGTACATCTCGGCGGGATTGAATGTGCCGTCTCCATTCCCGCGCAAAACTCCCACTACGCCGCGACCGCAAATGCCAACGCCGAAAGTGCAGAAATTAGAGACTACGATATCGACGTTACCGTCCGCCGTCACGTCTCCAACGTCAACCCCCGTCGCAAATTCTGCGCCTGATTTGTAAAATTGCGCGGGCCCGAATCCCCCAATTCCGTTTCCCAGAAGGACAGCCACGAAACCGTCGTTATTGCTGCAAAACAACGCACATTGAACTGCAACCGCGACATCAAGCTTGCCATCGTGATTGAAATCTGCCGTAGTTAGGGCGTTGGGCCCATTGCCCGGGAAAAAGCTGTGCGGAGTCCGGAAAGTACCGTCGCCACGGCCGAGCATTACAGTCAGGCTACTTGTATTCGTCACGCCATTAGAGCCAAACTCGAGAAAAAGAAGATCAGAATTACCATCGTGATTCACATCGGCTACCTTTATCGGGATGGGCCGCTCAGTCCCAGACAAAGGAAGTTGATAAACTCGTTCGGGCCCGAAAGCTCCTCCTCCGGTACCCAGAAAAATACCAACCCGATGCTTGACGGTACAGCTGGAAGCGGAGCACTCGCATGCTGCCATTACATCTGCAATTCCATCGTTGTTGATGTCACTGACGGCGATACCGGAAACACCGAGTCCCCGCGTTTTGTGAAATTCAGGTGCCTCAAAGGTTCCATCCCCCTTACCGATGGCGATGTCGAAACCACTTTCGCTTTCAAATCCGGTTGTGACCACCAAATCCAATCGACCATCGTTGTTAACGTCTCCGACTGCCATCGGGCCAACGGGCTTGGCATAAACAACTTGCGGCGGCTGAAAACTGCCATCGGCATTTCCAGCGAGAAAAGTAATAGTGCTCCCATTCGAGATTAGTAAATCCGGTATATCGTCTGAATTCACATTGGCAAGCAACATCTTGGTAGGTCGGCGATTGCCGCTATCAAAGATACGCGGCGTTTTGAACAAGTCCCCGGCAGCCCAAGCGTTAGGTAGCAAGGAAATCAAAGTAAGCAAGGAAGCAACGACCGCATAGCGCTTGTTCTTCATACTTAGCCTCGGGCTGGGAGCGTTTTTGTTCGCGGGGATGCTACCTCTTTTGCCCTGTCTGCACAAGGTGGGTTTTACTGTAGGGCGATAAATGGCCTACTCCAATTCACTCGTAAAACCGCTCCTTAAAAAGCCACAAGATACCCCGACACAATGAGTCGCTCATTGTGCACCTTTCATTTCCTAAATGTACAAACATGCGGCATAAGTCCCACCCAATACGGGATACACCGCACCGGAGGGCGCTGTGGCTGCGGCCAGCTCCCGAAGTCTGCCCGGCTAAGTAATGTCAACTGTTGCAAACAGGCGATTTTACCAACTACTGATGAGAAACGGGCGGCAAAGTAGTTGGTGAAATGGCGATGTTTCAACAGTCTGGCAAACAGGTTTGAGAACTTCGGCCCCTAGAAAGCCGCCGTAGTTTGTCGCCCTGGAAGAGACCTCAAGAAGCTTTCTGTTCTGTTGCTAGATGATAGCCCGAAAGAAAAGGACAGCCCAAACGAAGATTCCCGCCAGAACGAGGAGTACGCCCAGCGCGATGATCACTGTTTTCATTAAAACCTTCCCGCCATGGCTTCATGGACATCCTTAATAGCACAGTTTTTGGCCTAAGCGATTCAGTCGTGAAATTCCGAGAATGGGCGATTTCACCCGACTGCCAAGGTAGTTGGTGTAATGGCGATTTAACATCAAGTAGGGATGGAAACCGAAAGGGAGTCGAGCCCGAGAACGTCCACTCCGGAATAATAGTTGTCTATTGGCTCGGCCGCCATCCTGCAACAGACGATAAAGGAAGGGGGGCTGGGGGAGGGGCATGAACAGAACCAGCGATGAACCCATGCAACCCGAGAAAAATGTAGCGAATAGGCCGGACACGGCAGACCTTCCCTCGTCGAAACGCAAAGGCCCTTGTCTTAATACCCGGCTTATTGGGCGCCGGTGGCTAGTTAATCGGCAATTGTTGTCCCGCAACTATCGACGGGGTTACAGCAGCAAAGCTCTTGTAATGGGTCGATCTTCTAAACTCGTCGGACCATATTTCACACCAGCTTCGGCTCGTTCTCGCGCCAGGTCTGTTCCGCCTAGAGTGGAGTAGAGTAAGTACGCCTGTCCGTCAGAGTAGTGCCTTGAAGAAGAGGATCGCGTGCCTGCAGCGCAGGCTAGAGAAATCCAGAATGGCTAAAGTGGGCGAGGAGTCTCCGGTTTTCGAAATTGCGCTCTGCCTCGAGGCGAGGGATAGACGCAATCGACAGCTTGAGTTGTTTTGTCTTTCGTTTCTCGCCCTTTTCCTCGAACTGATGATTATCCGTTGGGCGCCATCCGTAGTGCGGTTAGTCGCGTATTACGCCAATCTGATGTTGATCAGTTCATTCCTCGGTATGGGTCTGGGGGCGATGATAAGTCGGCGGCGGGAGTCCCTCTTCCGGTGGATGCCGTCGCTATTGGCGATCAGCATCGGCTTTCTGCTCTTCGCTCAGCGTGTAACCCTGCCGGGAACACTCTCCGAGTACCGCTTCTACGCCCAGGGTGCGAAGCTCGCCAATTACTTGATTCTGATCGTCATATTCTTGACTAACGCTGCAGTATTCGTGCCACTAGGACAACGCATCGGCGCGCTCTTCGAATCCCTGCCACCGCTGCGGGCCTATTCATGGGACTTGGGAGGAAGTCTTGCCGGAACCTTGGTCTTCGGACTGTTCTCACTCAAGCACTTCTCGCCTGCGCTAGGTATCGTCGTTGTGGCCGGGTTGCAACTTGCGTTTTCACCGCGCAAACAATGGATCTTGGCGGTGCCAACGCTGGGATTGGTTGCGTGGGGTGTCATATACGCAAACGATAGCAATGCTTTCTGGTCGCCCTATTATTACGTGCTCGTTCGAGAGGCTCAGCCGAGCACTACCCGCTTCATCGGGAACCCCGGCCCGACTGTGCGAGAGCCTGTAGCGAATCTTCGAGTGATGCTGGATCCACCGACGTACTCGGTAAGCGTTAATCACGACTTCTACCAGCCAGATGGAACAATCAATCCTGAAAGATATTCACCCGCGCGTCGTGCGGCGATGGTGCAAAACAGGGCAGCTTACGACCTTCCGTACCTTCTTTCCCCGCAGCACCACCGAGTGCTTGTGCTGGGAGCCGGAGGTGGCACGGATACCGAAATTGCTGTTTTGAATGGAGCCGATGTGGTGGACGCGGTCGAAATCGACCCTATGCTCGTAAATCTTTCGCGTAAGTTTAATGCGTCTGGTATTTACGATGATCCGCGAGTGCAAGTGCACGTGGATGATGCCCGAGCTTTCCTGCGGCGCGCCACAGCCAGCTACGACATGATTGTGTTCGGCTTTCTGGATTCGCAGGCGCTATTTAGCTCGATGAGCAATCTCCGCCTGGACGGATACATCTATACCGTGCAGAGTATGCGATCCGCTTATCGCTTGCTCAACGATCATGGAACGCTTTCGCTGTCGTTTGTGGCGGGACGGGAGTGGCTGGTTCGAAAACTCGTTCGCATGCTTCAGGACGCAACGGGCAAGACGCCGCTGGTCTATGAAAATAGAAGTGGGCAAGTAATCCTGTGCGTGCCCAAGGGTGAGATAACGCAGGCACCGAGTGTGCATGACGGCTTCGTTCGGACCGAAATGACCTCTCAGCCAGCTATGTCCGAACCTCCCACCGATGAATGGCCGTTCCTTTATTTGAACGGACGCGGCATTCCTAGAGATTACTTGGTTGTCATAGTTGTTCTACTCGTAGTTTCCACCATAATGATCTACCTCATCCGTGGACGAGGGCTGACTGTCGGAGATAGTCACTTCCTGTTCCTAGGGTTTGGTTTTCTCCTGCTTGAGACAAAGAGTATTAGCGATTGCTCTCTCTACTTCGGAACTACTTGGTTTGTGACCATGCTGGTTGTGAGTGGGGTGCTAATCATGGTCCTGGCTGCGAATCTTGTGGCCATGCATATGAAGTTTCATTTTTTGATGTACGTACCGCTGATCGCTTCACTGCTACTCGTCGGGCTCGTCAAAAAGGATACCGTTCTCTCGCTATCCCTTGCAGAACGACTCGGATGGTCGCTATTCGTTGTGTCCCTTCCGATCTTTTTTGCCGGTCTAATCTTTTCCACAACGTTCCGCGCGGTAAACGCGCCTGCGCTCGCATTTGGAGCCAACCTGATTGGCGCCATGGCTGGAGGTTTCTGCGAATACTTGTCCATGCTAATCGGAAACGACCGGCTGATCTTTATCATCGTCGCCGCGTATGGCGCAAGCTTGTTGTCACGCCTGAAGTCGAAGTATGCGTAAGACTCATGCTGTGCTGCCGGTAGCCTTCCTTGCAGTGATGGAGCTGAGCGGGCGAACCGGGCGTTCTCCCTCCAAAACCTAAGCGAAGCATCCTCCGTCCATCGGGAAACAGGCAGCAGCATTGTGTTTGAAGGTAGTGCGCCCGGACGTCCGTTGCGGCTTTACATCCCCGTGCAACCCGAGAAAAAATGTAGTGAACAGGTCGCTAGGTTCTTACGAAAGTCTTCCAGTCGAAAATGCTTTACTCTCGCTCTGGAACCGGGGAAGCCATCCTCGCGGCTTTTGGCGTAATGAGGCTCAAGAAGCACAGCAATTGGGACTGCGGAATGCGAATAGTCCGCGTTCCCACTCTCACGCCGTTCAACGTTCCGGATTTGAGCCACTTGCGAATAGTCCCTTGAGCTACGCGGCAGAATCCCGCAGCCTCTTTAATAGAAAGCATGCCATCGACACCGGTTTTGCTTGAACCGCGCTTACGAAACCCGCTGATTGTGCTGGTACAAGATCCGAACCTGTCCGCCACGATGTGCCAGCGTTCGCTGAAATGCTCCGGCTTCCACGATATCGCCGCCTAGGTCCAAATTGCCGAACACTGAGGCGAGACCTGAGGATTCCCCCTCGGGAGTCAGTTGCTTTACTTCAAACTTGAAGCTCTGCACTGACATCATGTTCCACTTTTTTCGTAGTTCGTTATCGTTCAGGCTCATTAGTCAGGCTCATTAGAATGTCATTGAGTCACTCGCCGAAATCGGCCCGTGAGGGGACCAAGGGCTGGGCTGGCGTACTTTTCAACTTCCGGCTTCGGGCGGTAGGGGCAGGGTGTGAAAATAATTGACCGCTCCCCGCTTCCGTGGTCCAACGATTGTTGCAGCGTCTGGCAAGCGTTAGGCCCACTACGGTTCCGCCGCTCGGAAGTCGAGAAGTGGTTGAAGCGCCAGCCCTCTAGGAATTTTTGTGCAACCTATTGCATTACGCTGAGTCTAGTAAAAACGCGGTAACCGCCCAGAAGTCGCACGGTGGTTTTCCTAAACAACCTCCCACAGGCCGTTTACAGCCGGGCATTATGCGGCGCTGGTGCCGTTCAGCGCTGGCATGGCACCTGCCGTGGACATATTAGATGGAGGTGCCTGAGCATGAGGCCCTACAACACCGTCACGAAATTCACGAAGACCGAGGATCTGACCGACTGGTTCCGACTGCTGGTCCAAAAGTACGAGCGCGAGACTCGAGAACAGCTGCGGCAGGAACAGCTTAGGCGAGAACAGCACGCCAACGAAACAGGGCGCTAAACGAGTTGAAGTACGGCATGTAACTCCTCAAACATCAACCTCTGGCAGCCGGACAGGTAAGCGGGGCCGGCACTAATCGAATTGCAGTAAGTAGAATCCTCGCCCGTCATGCGAATGTCGCCCCGGACCGGCAGGCTCAACCCTGAGAAGAGGAACAGCGGCACTGTCGGAGTTGTTCTTATTACGGTGCCTTCCTCTCCGGTTGTGTGACGTACCACGTGGCCTTGAAGGGAACGAAAAGGCCTTCCTTCCGAATCACAAGCAGCACTCCGTAGACATTGCCTCGGTGCTATTGCAGTGTTTCGCTAGTTCCTCAACGGGCTGCCCGTCTTTCTCCTTTAAGCGATTTGAAACGCAAGCGCGCAGCGTTGGATTCGCCTCAACAGCCGCGTCTGAAAACATCAACCATCCAGCTGCTGCGTACCGACACGCTGAAACCATAACCGAGCGTTTTGCTGACCTGTTTCGAGCCTACCCTTCAGCAGGGCCATGTCAAAAAGCATGCAGAGCATTACCACCTAAGCGCCAAGCGCACAATTGCCTCAACGACTTATTTGGACCTCGACTTGCAAAGTAGGAGTTCGAGTACTGTTCCCAGTACGCTGGGCGTCCCGGTGACGGGCGTCCCACTAGCAAGCCCTCCCACCGTAGGAGGCGTTTCATGTTGGGCCGGGCCTGGGTCAGCGTGCTGCTCATCGCTACCCTGACCGGCTGCGCCGCGCGATCCCAACTTAAGCCTTTCTCGCTTAACTTGAATATCCCACTGGAATGCGTTACCAGCATTCGTCTCGCCGATTGCGATCTGTCCTCTAGCCCAACGCACTGCCGCACCGCTGCCGTCACTTACCGTGAGGGCTGCGAGCAAGTAGTGGTGGTGGTCAAATGAGATTCTTAGCGGGCTGCTTCGTCGGGTTGGTATGGTCGAACTGGATCGAGTATGCGTATCATCGCTGGGCGATGCACTGGCCTAGCCTGTACCAGCCTGCTGCCATGCGTCACGCTCTCCATCATTCTGCGCCGTCCAATCCCCAACACATCACAATGAAATTCGGATTCTGGACTGCCATCTTTATCCCCAATATTTTGCTGTTTGCTGTTCCCGAGCAGCTGCTCCACTTGCGGATACTGACAGGGGTAGCTGCAGCGTTCCTGACCTACATCGTCGTGGGGGTAGAAGTCCACCTGCGAATACACGACGGAAGATGGGTGCCGGATGCCTGGAAGGCGCACCATTTGTCACATCATGTTAGGCCGCAAAAGAACTTCAACATTTTCCTGCCAATATTCGACTGGCTACTCGGGTCCAAAAACATGTCTTTCTGATGTATGAGCGAAGGTCGGTCGTAGATGGAATCAAAGACGACACCGGTTCTGGCACAAATCGAGAGTCCATCGGGACACTGGCGTCCGCTAAGAGCCTCGATGAGTTCATTCGATAGCTCTTCACCCCACATTGAACCATGCTTGCGATAACTGTTGAAAACATCGCCTCTCTGAGAATGTTGGCGGTCAAGCAAATTTGGCGCGTACTTCACCATGCGCTCGGAGAAGACTTGTGACCCAGGAGCGCGCAACTGTTCGCCTCAGTTGCAACGCGAATGTAACCGAGTGTTAAACGGCCTTTCCAACTCGTGCGCGCTGATTAGTATGCAACGGCCCATCTCGACGAATGAACCCTGCCTTGATACATCCAGACGCGAACGGTACGCGGTGAAACGCCAAGCGCAAAAGCAACGGTTTGAGGGAAAAGGCGCACAAGGTGCGCGCCTGATGGGTTGGGACTTCGTTACCTAAGCAGCTGCGGCAAGCGGTTGGACATGCCCGAGCTGAGTTAGCAGCGTGTACTGATCGTAGTAGCAGCCGCCAGACACCATCTGCCCTTGTTTGTCGAACTGACAGACTTCGCAAAATGGCAGAGACATGCGCTGTCCAGTGGGCTTGAGCGAACCAAACGCCCCGTCGTTTGTACCTTCAGCGGTGAATCGAGCAATGACTACATCGCCGGCGTCGATGTACTCGGGGTTGGTGATGCGGCCGTCCGAAAAAGCCGCGGCCCAACCTTCCGTCCATTTCCTGAACTGGTCCCGGCTGTTCAGTGTAACGATGCGAGCATTGTCAGTGTAGACCAGGTTCTCAGCTGCGTTCTTCACGACACCCGCGAAGTCGCGTTTGTTCCAGCTTTCCTGCGCAGCGCGAAGAGTTTCTACATTCTTGGAAGCCATGCGTATTCCTCCTTTTGTATGAGCGCAGGCTCAGGCGAGCAGCCTTCGGGCTTCCCCTGGTGCGCGGTCAGCGTTTTCAGGCCGCTTTCCCTGCGGTGATCCTGTGGGTGGTTGAGGTGTGAACCTCAAATGTTCTAATGAGCGGTTCGGACTCAAGCAGGGGCCGCACGATGTCGTGCACGGTGGGGAACCGCTCTCGCTGATAGCGTTCGGCGGCCTCCCGTGTGCTCCAAAAGCTAAGGGCTAGAATCCGATTGTCCGGTGCATCTGACACGAGCAGGGTCTCATCGACGAAGCCTCTTTGCTTCTTCAGTATGGGGAGCACTTTCTCAGTGATGGTGTTGGAGAGTTCCTTCGACTTGCCCTGCTTGGTGATTAGTTCAACGACTCGGGTAAACATGCATCTGCTCCTTTCGTTGGCTAAGGGTGAAAGGAACCCGTCGCGAGCGTGACGGTGGAAGGGTCGACCTTGTTCGGACTGCCTCAACGCTACGCCTGGTGGGGACCGAGGTCAACTGAACAAACTTGACCGCATAGGCTTGGATGCTTCTGCGGACGGACCTGATTTCATGAGGAATACGCACTTCTTTGGAGGCATGATGAGGATTCAGAAGATTTCTGCACTGACACTTACGGTGGCCAATATGCGGAACTCCGTGCGGTTCTATAGAGACGTTTTGGGCATGGAGATTATCTACGGAGGCGAAGATGGATGTTTTTCTTCGCTCCGCGCCACGGGCGTCGAAGACCCGATCCTGAATCTTCAACAGGGTCGTTCGGTTACTCGCTGGGGGCGGATGATTTTCTACGTGGCCGACGTTGATGCATTCTGGGCATATTTGCGGGGACGGGGATTTCATCCAGAGAGTCCGCAAGACGCTTCTTGGGGTGAACGATATTTCCATATGGCCGATCCCGACGGCCACGAGCTGTCGTTTGCGCATCGGATCTAGCTGACCACCGTCGTCAATGAGTGAAATCGCGATATTTCAACAACTACCATTCCGCTATGATTAACCCGTCGTCACGATTCAGCACCCGCTATGGAGCGCGGAGAGAGTTGGCTCGAACCCATCCGTACTGGGTGTTGCTCGGCAAAGGAGTGGCCGCCTGTTTGTAGAGGCGGCGGAGCTTCTCAATGTAGTCGTTCGGGACGGGATTGCGTTTGACTTTAGGATCGACGCTATAGACTCGGGCGGCATTGAGTCCGAAGATCCGGCGCTTTACGTCGGCAGTAAACGGTTTCCAGCCAAAACGTTTTTGTAAATCATCAGGCATTTCGAGACGCCGGAAGGCTTCGATTTGCCACTGCGGCGATCCCCACCAGATGGAGTCGGTTCCCCACAGCACGTGGTCCGCTCCGAAAGCATCAATGGTCATGCCCAGAACGTGAGTCGCCAGCAGCGGGCTACTCGAAACCATTAGTGCGAAAGTGCTGCCCATTTCCATGTAGACGTTGCTGACTTTGGCGTTCTTCTTTTTCCAATCGCAAATGTCCGAAACCCAGGGTATGTAGCTGGTTTTCTTGAAACCGTTTTCCGCCTCGGGCAGCGAGTCCTGCAGGCCCTTGAAGCCGGAGTGGTAGATGAGAAAATTGAGGTCGGGGAAATCCATGGCGGCCTTGGTCACATCCATCGGGCTCCACCAATTTGGATCGCCGGGGAAGGGGAGACCCTTGTGCAGGCAGATGTTCTTGATCCCCATCTTGCGTGAAAATTCCAGTGCCGGATATGCGAGCTTCTCGTCGTCCATGCGCCACCCTTGCTTGCCCTTCGCACGCGCCACACCGCTGTAGCCCTTCCACGCGTCGATCTTCAGCTTCTCAGTCTGGGCATGCATGTACTCAACATTCTGTTGGCCCAGATCCGGCGAAAAGTAGCCGTGACTGACGACGCGCGGCGAACTGGTGATTTCATTGATCCAAGTGCGACTTTTGTAGATCACCTCTGGCGTGAGAACGTCGGTCTGTTCGGATTCGCCAGGGAGAGCGCTGAGAGCAACGACATCAGTTTCGCTATCGAGGAAGATTTCCTTGATGTAGTTCTCGATGTAAGCGTCTTCGATTTTTCCGACACGCCCTTTAAGAGCAGGATTCATGCGGCTGGCCATATTGCGCATGCCGACGACAGCATTGAGGAAATCTGGATCCGCCTGGGGATTCTGGCTGGGCATGACGACGTGATGGGTCTGGACGTCAAAGATGAAGTCGTGCGTGTCGCTGGCAGCGGGACGAAGATCGAGGAGCTCGGCGGCGTGGACCCGGAAAAATGGTCCGAAGACAGTGTTCATGGCTGCAAAAGCGAGGGCCATGCCGGATGAGGTGCGCAGGAAAGACCGGCGATCCATGCCGTGATGTCTGGCGGTGCGATCGGCGGCGGAGACGATCTCTTCTTCCAAGCGATGCTGTTGTGCGGTCTGAGGGATGGCCTGGTATTCCTCATTCGAGATTACTTGCGTGGGGATGGGAAGGTGGCGGTCGAGCCACGCGTCCAACTCGGACTTGCGGATCCAGCCGTCATAACTTTTAGGTTTTGGAGGGGTGGTCTGCGTCTTCAAGTTGGGCACGGGAGCCTCCTGCGGTGGGAACGTGAGGGGAAAGGGGATTTCCGCGGCGAAGTTTGAGTATAAGCACCAGGATTCACCACCCAGGTTCATGCGTTGTCGGTAAAGTGGTATGCTCTCTTTCGCGTTGGTCGCTTTTCCAGCTCTCTCTTTTCAAATAGAGCGTTAATTTGGTTGGTCAGTTCAATCAACTTCTTCGAATCCCGCTCTACGGACGCTTGTTCGCACAATTGTCTTAGCCGCTCGGAATCTTCCATGCGGACCTCCGAACTGCCGACCGGAAATTTTGGGGACGGACTACAGTATCGCGGGGGAAAATAAAGCGTCACTGTAGACCGTCCAATGCCGCCGGGCCGTTTTCGGGGTAGGTAGGAAGGTTCACGGCGCAGCGAGCGTTTACTGTCCACAGGTTCTGCACTTTTCCCGCCAAGACTGCCCGATGTACCGAAAACTGTTCATTACAAATGCGAAAAAAGGCACACCCGCAAAGGGGAGGAGGCGTAGGCGGGTAGTTTGGACCGCTCGCCTCGAAGATTTTACCTCCCCCCCACGAAATCTCCCTTGTTTTCAATAAAACGCTAAAAATATCGCGTCAAAATGACACATTTTCGTTCCAAATCGTCTGTGTAGAGTTACGAAAATGCATCGAATTCTCAATCGCTCACGGTGAATTGGGAGTGTGACGATGCAGGAGATAATCACAAGATTTTGGGACTCAACCCGGCACATGGCCGACGGATTCGTCGAGCGACTTCCAGCTTTCGCCGTTGGCGCGCTGGTCTTCCTTGTCTTCTACGCCTCAAGCAACTTTGTCGCTCGCACCATTCGCCGCGCTGTCTCCCGCCGCCGCGCAAACTTGGGTCTGGTCCTAGAACGCCTTACAGGCGGGGCGATGATTCTCCTCGGACTCTTGGTCGCTCTCTCGATTGTCGCTCCTTCATTTCAGGCCGCCGACCTCATCAAGATCCTAGGTATCGGCGGTGTCGCGATCGGATTCGCGTTTCAGAACATCCTACAAAATTTTCTAGCTGGATTGCTGTTGCTTTGGTCCGAGCCCTTTCGCATCGGTGATGACATCAAGCTCGACACCTTCGAAGGGGTAGTCGAAGACATCCAGGCACGTGCCACCATCATCCGCACTCCCGATGAGCGCAGAGTGGTTATTCCCAACGCCGATCTCTTTACCCATTCCGTGATTGTGAACCGCGAAGGGAACCAGCGGCGGCAATATGAGATCACTGTCAAGCGCGTGCTTCACCTGAACGATCTCAAGCGATTGCTCGTCGACGCTGTTCGGCGTGTCGACGGCGTAATGCCAGAGCCTCCACCCGAAGCCATCGTCCTCCATGTCAGACCGAACACCGTAACACTCAGGGTGCTGTGGAACATTGTCCATACCGGTGCCCACCAGGCTTCGGCATTGCAGGACCAGGTGATCTCCTCGATTGCTAATGCCCTTGAACGCTCGGAGGCAACTCTTTCGCGTCAATCCGTCGCCTGAAGCGTGTTTTCCGGAGCCAATTATGCTCAAAACTTGCCGCCAGCAAACCAACGCGCTCTGAGAAGAACAACGCGCTCTCCGTACCCACAGCGAGCGGCAACGCAGTGGCAGTCGTGTCCGACGTTGAATAACGCATCGCTAAATCGCCTTCTTCAGCGTCTCTGCGCTCTCAATGGCGCATTGATTTGGTCATTGGCTCACTTCCTGGATACCCGATTGAAGATGAGTTTCTAAAGAAAATGCGTGATCATTGGTTCTAGCTGTTGAAATATCGCAATTACACCCACTACTCGCGAGGTGAGCAATTGGGAACCAGCCGAATGCACTTGTAGCCCCTGGCCGCTGCTTCTCTCCCCGCTCCCGATTTCGCTGGGACATGAGGCCGACCGAGACTTTAGAAAATCCTAAGACCGCGCCTTGGCGCTTGACTGTTGTAACGCGGAGGCATACGTTGGCTCTCATCCGGGGGAAGAATTATGAATACGCCATCCTACGGAACCCCTTGGCAACAGAAATTCGTTCACGCGCTGATGGAAATTAACAGTCCGCGCATCACCTCGAAAATCGCGGCGGCGGAAGATGCAGTGTCCAAACGCCTGAATGAACTTCCATTGAACCAAGCGAATGCAGAAGAACGTCAAGCCTTGATAAGCGCCATCAGCAAGCTTCATCGCGCCAAGGCTGAGGCTGTTGCCAGGCACTCGGGCCGCTAAATCGACGTTATTCGAAGCGATAGTTCATCCATTACATCGCGAACACTGTCGTTGTGCTCGCAAGATTGTCGCAACCCCCGTTAGTGCACAGGGTATCAATTGCCGTTGGTGTTCGTGCTGATCGCAGTTGCGTAAAATCACCATTACACTCTCTGACCTCCGCGCCGAATCGGTTTCGGTTCCTGAAAGTGGTGTCACTCTCGATGCAAGGTACGAGGATAACGTGGTCATGGCTCAAGACAAGCGCAGACCCTAGAGCGAGGCGCGAGCGGTTCCGCCGCTCATATTCGGCACAATGATCAATTCGAGTACGGTGACGTTTGAAAGCTCAACTTGATATTCCTCGACCTCGCGCATTGTCTCAGGAGGGCTGAAGTTCCACTGCCGGCTTGGGAAGAAACCTACATGGCGGCTTTACTGGAGACCGACCACTCTCGGCTCCCACAACCTCTCAATGTCGCGGCAGGAACTTTATTGGACAGGCTGCTTGTGCTGACCGCTAGTCGCGGAAATGAAACCGAAGTAGGAGCGGTCGAAGATGCGCTTGGCCGCTTGGCAGTCCTCAAGCGAGAGCATGATTCCTCATCCAGGGCAAAAGATGCGGCTCCCGCCTGGTCGGCCTGAGTTGTCAAAAGGTTGCTGACCCACGATTAACAAGATCCATACATACAATTCCGGCTGCACCTGTGGGAAACTAAGGGACATGAGAACACCAGAATTGACGGACATGGGATGGCTAGGACCAAGGATAGAAATGGATGACGCCAGTCATTTCTTCGGCAAGTGTTCTGAATGCCACGAGATCATCTGCGTCGAAAAGGTTGTGACAGATTCCGAGAGTACACAACCGGAAACCACTGAAATGCTTTCTGCAGTGTTTCACGCACACGTCAGACTTAAGCACTCCGAAGACGTGAACCAATCCGCTGCGTGAATCGTCAAAGAGGCTACTTCATAGTCTGGGCTCCATAATTGGCAGGTGGATGTTTGCCGTGGTGCGCGACTTAGGCGTTGGGTGATAGCAAAGTATCACTCGTTTCCTGCGACACTCCGCAAGGGCTCAGTACGTTGGCACTCAATGTTTCTAGTGCACCGTCGATTGCATCGTTCAGAAGCTTTTCAATCTCTCCCACATTCCGATGCTGCAACAGGGGAGCCAACGACTTTCCCATGCCCCGCAGGCGTGTCCGACAATTGCTGAATGCCCC
>Ga0157374_10002662_pt1 | contig 15044 bp, 11 predicted proteins | sample M25metaG_FD_115308 | JGI IMG/M metagenome (GOLD analysis project Ga0157374, IMG submission 115308) | Miscanthus rhizosphere microbial communities from Kellogg Biological Station, Michigan, USA - M2-5 metaG | ecosystem: Host-associated > Plants > Roots > Rhizosphere > Soil | place: USA: Michigan...
AGCGGCGTACGTATCTCGTGCGACATGATGGAAAGAAATTCCGATTTCGCCTGCGCCGATTTCTCCGACTTGTCTAATACTTTTTCCAGCTCCACGTTCAGCGCACCTCGTTCTTCGGCCGTTGCCTTCAGCTGCACCATGCTCTTGATAAACGCCGTATAAAAATGGCTGTGCATAAAGATGATGAGTATGAAATTGGCGCATACGGCTATGATGATGGTCGATTCATCCAGCACCATAGGCTTAATAGCGATCACATAGCTGCTATCGTATTCCAAAACCAGGAATATGAGCACCGGGATCAGGTTCATAAGCGAATAGAACATACCGCTTACCTGCCCGAGCATGTAGAAACTGAAAATGATGATGAGCAAAACGACTTGCGCGGTAATAATATCCACCGTTTGGAGCGTGATGAAAACGTTGCTCAGGTTCAGCACCGTTGCCAGTACGAGTAGTATATGCGATATGATCGTCCATCGGGGACGAAAAGTAAGATACTTAAAAAGAATGACGAGACTTAGCAGCAATACCGTTGTAGTGGAAGCCAGCAAGTATTGGTGACCAAGATAAAGGTCCACCACAAGGGCGAAAACCCCCACAATAGCCAGCCACAACCCATAATAAAGCAGGCGGATACGGGCCTGGTTAAGGATAGTTTGCTCCTTATTCAGGATCTTTTGGATAGAAAAATTAAAAAAACCTACTTCTCTATTTAACATGGGGCATAGGCACAATGCATTAAATTAATAATTAAAAATACAATGCCTGTACGACAATATTTATACCAACTTATCAAGCATTCGCCGGTTTATCAACAATTAGCCTGCCAATCTGGCCAGGCTGTGGTCAATTATCTCCAATTTACTGAGCGCGTCGGCTTTTTTCTTTTGCTCATTCTCTACTATTTCGGGCTTCGCATTCGCTACAAACCGTTCGTTTCCGAGCTTCGCTTCAACCGATCTCAAAAATCCGAGCAGGTATTCTTTCTCTTTCTCCAGGCGTTCTTTTTCAGCGGCTTTATCTATGTTTTCCGCCAGCGGAATGTACAATTCATCGCTTGCAACGCGGAAACTGGCTGCATCGCTCACCTTTTCATTTACCAGCTGAAGTGAAAAAATGTTTGCGGTCCTGGCAATAATTCCCCTGAACTTGTCGTAGTCGATACCCGAATTGGCCTTGACGTGCAATTCTACCAGTTCTTTATCAGGTACACGTTTCTCTTTTTTAATATTACGTACCCCGCCGATCACCTCCTTTATCAACTCGGTTTGTTTAAGCAACTGGGCATCTATTGCCCCGATTTCCGGCATTTTGGCTACAATACAGCAATCCAGCGTATTCCTTTTGCCGAATATCTCCTCGTCATGCCACAACTCCTCTGTTATGAACGGCATGAACGGGTGCAGCACCTTCAATATATCTTCGAAGAAAGCTACTGTTTTATTGTAAGTTCCCCTGTCTATCGGCTTCTGGTATTCCGGTTTGATCATTTCCAGGTACCAGGCACAGAAATCGTCCCAAACCAGTTTGTAGGTCGACATCAACGCTTCCGAAACGCGGTATTGGGCAAAATTGCTCTCGATCTCACCCAAAGCCTCGCTGAAACGGCTGCCGAACCATGCAATGGCGGTTTCATTCGTATTCGCTAATGAATCATCCACCTGCCAGCCTTTTACCAGGCGAAAGGCGTTCCATATCTTATTGGCGAAATTTCGGCCCCATACACAATGCTCCTCATCAAACATCAGGTCGTTACCCGCAGGCGAGCTGCGCAGCATACCGATACGCACACCATCTGCACCGTAGTTCTCGATCAGGTCCAGCGGATCAGGTGAATTACCCAGCGATTTGGACATCTTGCGCCCTATCTTATCCCGAACGATACCGGTCAGGTACACATTGCGGAACGGCAGTTCTCCCCTGAACTCGTGCCCCGCCATGATCATCCTGGCTACCCAGAAAAATAATATCTCCGGCGCGGTTACCAGGTCGTTGGTTGGGTAATAGTAGTTTATATCCTCATTATTGGGGTCCTTAAACCCATCAAAAACTGATATCGGCCATAACCATGCCGAGAACCAGGTGTCAACTACGTCTTCCTCTTGTGTCAGATCTTCAGATTTGAGATCCGGGATCTGAGATTTGAGATTTTTAGAGATCCCGAAAGCCTCATCCCTGGTCTTGGCAACTACGTATTGGCCGTCCGGAAGGTACCAGGCTGGTATCCGCTGGCCCCACCACAATTGGCGGCTGATACACCAATCCTTCACATTCTCCATCCAGTAACGGTAGGTATTGATGAATTTTTCCGGGATCAGTTTGATATCGCCTTTCAACACATAATCCAGTGCGGGCTTGGCCATCTGGTCCATTTTACAGAACCACTGCATCGAAAGCTTAGGTTCGATAACCGCATCCGTCCTTTCGCTGAAACCGATCTGCGATTTGTAATCCTCTATCTTTTCAAGCGAGTCCGCTTCTTCCAGCAGCGGAACGATCTTCTTCCTCGCTGCAAAGCGATCCTCCCCTATCAATATCTGTGCTTTATCGTTCAGCGTACCGTCGTCATTCAGTATATCGACAACCGGCAGGTTATGCTTCAGGCCCAACTCATAGTCGTTCAGGTCATGCGCAGGCGTTACTTTCAAACAACCTGTACCAAATTCCATATCCACATAATCGTCCAGGATGATCGGGATCTCTTTATTGATCAGCGGTATCAAAGCCTTCTTGCCGTGCAAATGCTTATACCGCTCATCATTCGGATTGATACAGATAGCCGTATCCGCCATAATAGTTTCAGGACGGGTTGTTGCTATAGTAAGGAAGTCGGATGTCGGATGTCCGATGTCGGATTTCTTTGACTTCTGACCTCCGCCTTCTGACATCGATGAAACGGCATATCGAATATAGTAAAGCTTTTGGTTTACTTCCTTCCTTATAACTTCCTCGTCAGAAACCGCTGTTTTCCCCTGCGGGTCCCAGTTCACCATACGGACGCCGCGGTATATCAAGCCTTTTCTATGCAGATGAATGAAAGTATCGATCACCGCGTCTGACAGGTCCTCATCCATCGTAAACCTGGTGCGGTCCCAATCACATGACGCTCCCAATTTTTTCAGCTGCTCCAGGATAATGCCTCCGTATTTGCTCTTCCATTCCCAGGCATATTCCAGGAACTTTTCCCGGCCAATATCCTTCTTATTGATCCCGCGCTCTTTCAGCATCGCAACCACTTTTGCTTCGGTGGCTATACTGGCGTGGTCGGTTCCCGGCACCCAGCAGGCGTTTTTGCCTTTCATGCGGGCGCGGCGTATCAGTACATCCTGTATGGTATTATTCAGCATGTGGCCCATGTGCAGCACGCCGGTAACATTCGGCGGCGGAATGACTATGGTATAAGGCTCACGTTCATCCGGCACCGATCTGAAAAACCGGCGCTCCATCCAATAGCTATACCATTTGTCTTCTGCTTGTTTAGGCTGATACTTTGTAGAAATACTCATAATGCTGCGAAAATACTGATTTTTAGCCTATAGTTGATGGTTCATAGATCATGGCAAAATCAACTTAGAGTAAAATCCATGAACCATGATCCATCATCTATGAACCACTTACTATCACAATATTGTTACAAAGGCATTTTGGGCCATTTTTCAAAGCAACCTAACGGCTTTTGAAACAGTTTTGAAAATAGTATCACATGACAACCATTGCAATTTTGCTTGTATGAAATGGAATTACTTAAATTCAGCCTTTCTCAAAAAATTAACATGAAGATAAAATTATCACACCTGCTGCTCGGTGGAGCAGTAGCAGTTACCGCCGCGGCTTTCACTCCTGATGGCGGTAAAAAGACCCAGGACGGGCCGCCCGCCAAATTCATCGATCCCGCCAATATGGACCTGTCCGTAAAACCGGGCGATGATTTTTTTGAATACGCCAACGGAACCTGGCTCAAGCAAAATGCAATTCCCGCAAAGGAAACCCGCTGGGGAAGCTTCAACATCCTGCGCCAGGAAAACACCGATAAATTGCTTACGCTGTTAAAAGAAGTAAGCAACAATTCTGCATCGCAGCCAAAAGGTAGCCTGAAACAACGCGTAGGCGACCTGTATGCCAGCGGGATGGATAGCCTTGCCATTGAAAAGAGGGGTTATGAACCGATAAAAGCCGACCTGCAGCGCATAGCCGCTATCAGCGATCTGAATGGCGTGGTCCACGAAATGATCATAGATCGCGTGAATGGTGATGGCAGCCCGCTGTTCGGATCAGGTGTCGGTGCTGATTCCAAGCACCCGAACGTAAACATTGTCGACCTGAGACAGGGCGGCACCAGCCTTCCCGATCGCGATTATTACCTAAAGGACAGTCCCCGTAACCAAAAGATCAGGGATGCCTACACAAAATATATCACTACTTTATTTACACTCACCGGCACAAGCGCTGAAGATGCGGCTAAAAACGCCACTACGATATTAACTATCGAAACCGCTTTGGCCAAAGCCCAATTGAGCCGCGTAGAAATGCGTGACCCGAATAAGACTTATAATAAATATGCTGTCACCGATTTTGATAAAGTAACACCGCACCTGAACTGGACGCAATTGCTGCCGGAAATGAAGCTGAATAAAGTGGATACAATCAATGTGTCGCAGCCCGATTTCTTTAAAGCTGCAGACAACATGTTGGCTGCAACTTCAATAGCCGACTGGAAAGTTTACCTGGAGTGGAACATGCTGAAAGGGTCGGCAGGCTCGTTAAGCTCGCCGTTTGTAAAGGCAAACTTTGAATTCAGCAGCGTGATAAGCGGACAGAAAGTTCAGACGCCACGTAATGAGCGCATGTCGGGCCTGGTTGATGGTTCGCTTGGTGAATTGCTTGGCCAGTTATATGTAGAAAAATACTTTACTCCTGCGGCAAAGGAATATATGGTAAACCTGGTGAACAACCTGAAAGGTGTTTTAGGCGATCGGATTAAACGGCTTGACTGGATGAGCGAAGCCACTAAACAGCGCGCTTTGGCAAAGCTGAATGCCTTTAGTGTTAAAATAGGTTATCCGGATAAATGGCAGGAATACAAGGGCCTTGAAGTTAGCCGGGGCGATTATTATGGCAACCTTAAAAGCATTTCAAAATGGCGTTATCATTATAACATCTCTCAATATGGCAAACCGGTAGACCGGAAACGCTGGGGAATGACCCCGCCAACGGTAAATGCATCCTACAGCCCAACCACTAATGGTATTACCTTCCCTGCCGGGATATTGCAATTCCCGTTCTTTGATTTCAAGGCTGACGATGCTGTAAACTACGGTGGTATTGGCGCAGTGATCGGTCACGAAATGACCCACGGCTTTGATGATGAAGGCCGTCAGTTTGACCTGGATGGATCATTGCATGATTGGTGGACGAAGGATGACGCAGACAAATTTAAAACCCGTGCCGACCAGGTAGTTGCACAATACAATGCCTTTACCGTGGTGGATACCTTGCATGTGAACGGCAAGCTGACCGAAGGCGAGAACCTTGCCGACCTGGGCGGATTGAATGTTGCTTATGAAGCCTTCAAACGCACCAAGCAGGGTCAGTCGAAAACCAAGATCGATGGATTTACTCCCGATCAGCGTTTCTTCCTGTCATGGGCACAGGTATGGCGCAGCTCGCAGCGCCCTGAAGCCGCTGCTTCGCGTATTTTGACCGATCCGCACTCGCCCGAGCAATACCGCTGCAACGCGCCTATCAGCAACATGGATGCCTGGTATACCGCATTCAATGTACAGCCCGGCAATAAATATTATAAGAAACCGGAGGATAGGACTAAGATTTGGTAGCCTTTAGTTGAATACTTGAATTATAAGTCAGGGCCCGGTTTCGCCGGGCTTTGACGTTTTATCACATTTTGACAACATTACAACTTTTCAACTTTCCAACCTTTCAACAACAAGCGTTATCTTTGCCTCATCTATGATAGTCCATCAATTCTATGATAAAGGTTTGGCGCACGCATCTTATGCCATTATTCGTCTTGGTAAAATGATCGTGATCGATCCGGCGCGAGATCCTCATCCTTACTACGATTTCGCTTCATTTAATGACGCTGATATTGTCGGCGTGATCGAAACGCATCCTCATGCCGATTTCATCAGTTCGCACCTGGAGATACATCAAAAAACAGATGCTACCATTTATGTAAGTAAACTTTTAGGCGCCGAATACCCGCACGAAACTTTCGACGACGGCGATGTAATAAACCTTGCCGACATCAAATTGAAGGCCATGAATACGCCAGGCCATTCGCCCGATTCCATATGTATATTACTTGAAGATGAAAACGGCGACGACAAAGCGATATTTACCGGCGATACTTTGTTCGCCGGAGACGTCGGCCGCCCCGACCTGCGTGAAAGTGCGGGTAATATCACTGCTGCCAAAGAGGAACTAGCAAGGCAGATGTACCATTCCACACGTGACAAGCTAATGCAGCTGCCGCACTCTACCATTGTTTACCCCGCGCACGGGCCCGGCTCGTTATGCGGTAAAAGCATTAGCCCTGACCTGGAAAGCACCATTGGCAAAGAGCTTCGTGAAAACTATGCTTTGCAGTTGATGGACGAATTGACATTTGTCGATATGCTCACTGCTGATCAGCCGTTTATGCCGAAATATTTTGGCTATGATGTAGAACTTAACAAAAAAGGCGCATTAGCAATAGATCAAACCGTTGCACTGGTGCCCAGACTTGACCGAAACGCTGCGCTGGAAAAGGGCGTGCCCGTAATTGATACGCGCCCGCAGGCTGAATTCAGCAAAAGCCACCTGCCGTGCGCGATGAACATACAGGATGGCGGAAGATTTGAAACCTGGCTGGGATCGATCATCGGTCCGGACGAGCCTTTTTACATGATAGGAACGGACGACGAAAGCCTTGATGTCATGATCCGAAAAGCGGCAAAGATCGGTTACGAGAAAAATATTAAGGGAGCCCTGTTAAATCCTGACAATGCCGGGGAGATCATTCCGCAGCTCGATGCGGAGGATTATAAGTTCCACCCCGATCATTATACCATAGTGGATGTCCGTAATTGGGGCGAGATCAGCCACGGCAAAATATTCGACCATTCCATCTCGCTGCCCTTGCCCGAATTGCGTGAGCGGATCAAAGAGATACCGACTGATAAACCGATCATCGTACATTGTGCGGCAGGTTATCGTTCGGCAGCCGCAACCAGCATTATTGCCTGCGAGATCAAAAATGTTCCGGTTTACGACCTTGGCGAAGCTATTGCTGAGATAAGGGATCAGCAGTCGGAGGTTTGAACCATGCTTCAATTTGTGACTACCGGCGACGGCTCCAAAACGATCTATAACAGCGATGTTGGCGAGAACTATCACTCCAAGCATGGTGCTTTGCAGGAAAGCCGGCATGTGTTTCTGAAATCAGGCCTCGAACATTTTCTGGCAAGTAATGATGGATCAGATGTGTCTGTTCTTGAAGTTGGCTTTGGCACCGGGCTTAATTTTCTGCTAAGTGCAGAATACTGTACCGATAAGCACATCAACCTAAATTATACCGGTATCGAGGCTTATCCGCTAAATGCCGATATGATCGCACAAACCGGGTATAATCAATATGTCACTCCGACAGTTTGGGATGATCTTATGCAGAATTATACTGCCTCATTACAAAGGCCTGTTCAAACAAATCCACTTTGCCAACTGCAAATTGCGAACTGCAAACTATCGGATTTCAGGGCCGATCAACTTTTCGATGTGATCTATTTCGATGCTTTTGCAGCTATCCATCAACCCGAAATGTGGGCCGAAGAAGCGATAACGCATACCGTAAGCTTTCTAAAGCCTGGCGGCATATTCGTCACCTACGCCATTACCGGCGAGCTGAAACGCACGATGAAACGTCTTGGTTTAAAAGTCGAGAAAGCGCAGGGGGCACCGGGTAAAAGAGAAATGCTGCGGGCAACCCGTCCTGTTTAAAACCGGAATCCGACGTTGAACTTCATGGTGAAGCCATTCGACGCTGGAAGCTCCCGTGCCGCAAAATCATTTAAAGCGGTCATGCTGTGTGTAGCGTAAATCATAGGGCCACCGCAAAGCGTGAACGAAAAGCGGGACGCAGGTGGCACGTAATTCAAAGATGGCCCGATAAGCACTTTTGCGCCGCCCTCGGCTTCATCGGTTTCCCAAAAACCCTCCAGGTCCTGCCCTACTGCCTCTATCCCGGCAAATAATGATCCCGAAACCTGGCGGTGTATCCCGATGCTGCTGATCACATCGATATCATCGCGGTTCAGGGCAAAGGCCTTTTCAAATCTTACGTTTGCGCCCAGTCTCCAGTTCGGGCGCTCGTAAAACGCGGTGATACGCGACATGGCCACGCTCACGCTATTGAACTCACGACGATATCCCAGGCTACCACCCAACCGAAAACCATCGGGACGATTGCCACCGATAAAATCGCGCAAAACTTCCATTTGCTGCTGCGTGTTGATATCTCCTTTGTTTCCGAAACCCACCCCCATGGATGCCATCATGGTAAACTTCGAACCGAGATAGCCCTTTACGCCCACGTTCTGATCAACGCCGTCGTAACCTAAGGGGGTTATCGTATTTTGGCCATAACCGCCCTGGTAATTGACGGTCCAATGCCTTGCTTCAACATTCAGCGTATTGATGGTGAACAGAAATGGCTGGGGCTGCTGAAATGAAACATTGGTGCGGGCTGTGCTGTTTGAGCACTCAACCTTGTTACCGCTAATAAAAGGACAGTAATGAAGCAGATCGTTCTTTTCATGATGGCCGCATTGGATGTGATATAAAATTACATCCAATGAGCGAAATAGGAATTAATTTTATGTTAATTCATCAAAAAATACATCTTCCGCAATGTATTTTTGCAGAAATACAAGTATGCCATTAACAGCTCCTATCACCGCCGATACACCTTCCGCAGCATTTGAACGCTTGCTGACCATTATGGACGACCTGCGCCTCAATTGCCCCTGGGACAGAAAACAGACACTCGAAAGCCTCAGGCATCTGACCATCGAAGAAGTTTACGAGCTTTCTGATTCGATATTAGGGCAGGATATGCCCGAGATCAAAAAGGAGCTCGGCGACATCATGCTCCACCTGGTGTTTTATGCCCGAATTGCCTCGGAAACCAATGATTTCACCATCACTGATGTTTTGAACTGCATTTGTGATAAGCTGATCAATCGCCACCCGCATATCTACGGCGATGTGGAAGTGAATGATGAAAATGATGTAAAGCGTAATTGGGAACAGATAAAACTAAGAGAAGGTAACCGTTCCGTTTTAGGCGGTGTACCCGCGTCATTACCGGCATTGGTAAAAGCATCGCGCATACAGGAGAAAGCGCGGGGTGTTGGGTTTGATTGGGAGGAAAAAGGGCAGGTTTGGGCCAAGGTTGAAGAGGAAATGCAGGAATTCAGGAATGAATTCAATGCTGAAGATGAAAGCAAGATCGATCATGAAAAAGCAGAAGGCGAATTCGGCGATCTGCTTTTCTCGCTGATCAATTATGCCAGGTTCATTAATATCAATCCCGAGGATGCGCTTGAGAAAACAAATCGTAAATTTATTAAACGGTTCCAATACCTTGAGGCTAAGGCAAAAGAGCACGGCAGGGAACTGCACGATATGAGCCTGGCTGAAATGGATATATTTTGGGACGAGGCAAAAAAACTATAAAATAAGCGTTGCTGTGTAACGTTTATATAGCGGCCAGCGTATTCACCTAAGCAAGAGATTATATGAAACATAGATTACTTTATCTGATACCGGTTGCAGCACTTTTCCTGGCTGGTTGTTTAGGCGGAAAGGACACTCCCGCGCCTTCACTATCGGGCACTTTTGCCGGTCAGTTCAGGCTTTTCCACCGTCATTCAACTACCAGTCCGTTTGACACTTTGAAAGCCAATGTTACGCTTACCATGGGCACATCACCGGGCAATACATTCGCCATAACCGGCGACACCGCGACTGTCCACGCGGGCAGCAAAGGCACTTACGAGATCGCAACGAACGGGAACTTTATGCTTTTTGTCGATAGCACCATTCCAAAAGCAGGTACGTCCGGTAAGGTTCATTTGAATGGAGAATATATTTACAGTTATGACGGCAGTGCATTGCAGCTGCTTGCCAGCAGCGGCGATACTTTGCAGGTGCAATATCAACTAAGAAAACAATAGGAGGAATTTCGTTTTTGTATTTTGGGAAAGGCTCCGCCCTAACGGCGGGGCTTTTTTGCAAATAAAGAATAATATAAGAAGCATTTGTAGCGATATTAGGTTTTGTATCGTATAGCAAATAAATAGGTTGAATTATAGGCTGAATAATAACACTTAATGCGTCCACCCAACCGCATTGCCGAGGATGAGTTGATAAGGCAATGCAAATCAGGCAGCTTAAAGCACCAGGAATTGCTTTACAAGCAGTTCTACGGCTATGCCATGGGGGTGGGACTAAGATATTGCATTGAACGTGACGATGCTATGGAGGTTGTGAACGATGCATTTATCAAAGTGTTCAATTCAATGAAAAGCTATGACACAGATAAGCCTTTTAAGGCCTGGCTGCGAACGATAATTGTAAATACGGCGATAGACAGGAGAAGGAAGGACCTGAAGCTCCAGCTAAACACGGATCTGAACGGTGCCGAATACCTGCCGAGCCAAACGAATGCAACAGACAACCTGAACGCACAGGATATTTTGAACCTGATGCGGGAGTTGCCTGCCATTCAATTAGCTATTTTTAACCTGTATGAAATTGACGGATATAATCATGATGAAATTGGGGTGATGCTTAATATTCCCGCCAGCTCATCACGGGTATATCTGAGCAGGGCGAAGGAAAAATTAAGAAAAATGATCAAAACCGAGATACAAGATCATGGACGAGCAATTTGAAAAAGACTTAAAGAAGCGCATCACGGACGTGTTCGATAATTTTACGGACAATTCCGCCGATGAAGGCTGGCAGCGGCTCAGGGAAAAATTTCCTGAAGAAGGTAACAAGCGCGCCATCGTATGGTTATGGTGGAGCTCGGCCGCGGCTGTGGTTTTAGTGCTTTTAGGTATACTCTGGCTGAAGCAAACGCCTGAAAAACAACAACAATTCACTGCAACAAATAAACCCGTAAATACTAAGGAGCAACCCAAATCACCGGCTGCCGTTAATATGCAAAAACCGGAGGCCAATCCAATTGCCGTTCAGCAAGATAACACGCTTGCAAGTAATACTGCTAATACCGTTGCGGCACCAACCAAAAACAACGCCCGGGCAATCATCAGGGAGTCGAAGAGTACGGTTGAGCCCGGAACAACCCTGGCCAATGCGGGTAAGCAACTACCTGCTGATAATGGTGTGATAACTCCATCGAATCTAACCGGCACAGCCGATCAAAATCCGGGCAACCCGTCTAATAATGTAATTGCAAGTACTGCAAAGCCCGAAGACAATAACAATTCAAATAGTGCAGCAACAACAACCGCCGCCACATCCAAACCTGAGCCTGGTGTAAACGCGGCATCCAACCCCAATGCCATCGCATCGGCAGGAAATGATATCCCGAACCAGAAGAACGACAAGCCCGGCAGTCAAATGCTGGCCTATAACAATGTTTCTGCAAAACAAAAGGGACTTTCAGGCGATGGACGCGTGCATTTTGGCGTTTACGCAGCTACCTTTTTCAATTATGCCAAAGGCAGCGCCAACCAGTTCAATATCGGCGCCGGCGTTACTGCGGATGTCAAAATATCTAAAAAACTAAAACTGTCCACGGGTATCGCCATCGCGCAAAACTCGTTAAGCTATGGCGGGCATCCGGTTACCCCGGTGCCACAGGGCATCAACCTGGCGCCGCTTGCTCTTTATTCGGCCAATACACTGCAATTTTCGATGTCCGAGCCATCGTTCAAAAGCTATAATGCCAACCTGGTTGGTATCGATATCCCGGTGAATTTGAAATACACTTTCGACCCCGGTAAAAGCGAAACATACCTGCTGGCAGGTTTAAGTTCGGGCACATTCCTTAATGAAAGCTATACGTATAATTTTAACGGCGCATCGGCACAAAACCAAACTATTCGCAATGGTTCGGGCGGCTTTTATTTTGGCAGAATGCTCAACCTTGCTATCGGTACCGGCTACCGTTTCGGCGCTAACCGCCTGATCATCGAGCCGTTCATAAAATACCCGCTCGACGGCATGGGGGCACAGCAAATACGATTTGGTTCAGGCGGTGTAAACCTGCGGTTTAGTATCCCGTCAATAAGAAAATAAGTCGCGGCTGTTATTTAAAGCGAATTGCCTTCACAGGCGATATCCGGGTAACCAGCATTGAAGGGATGATCAACACCAATACGCAGATGATCATTGTACCGATGTTCAGCGCTGCCATATCCCAAAACTTTACCTGTATCGGCACAAACTTCATATAATAGGATGCTTCATCCAGTTTTAGGAAATGTGTTTGCGATTGAACCAGGCTGATGCCCAGGCCGAAAATGTTGCCAAGAATCAATCCAAAGCTGATGAGGTAAACTGCATTGTAGAGGAATATCTTCTGAATCGTCCAGTTAGTTGCACCCATGGCTTTAAAAATGCCGATCATCGCGGTTCGCTCGAGAATGATGATCAGCAGCGCCGAGATCATGTTGATGGTCGCTACGATGAGCATTAATATCAACATCACCTGGGCATTTACGTCCAGCAGCTTCAGCCATTCAAATATCGTGGGGTAGGTATCCGTTACCAGTTGTGATTTGAGCTTTAAGGGCATTTTGTCGCTCAGGAAATCGTCTGCAGCGTGCAGTTGGTCGAAATCCTTTACTCTTAACTCATACCCTCCTATTTCGCCCGGTTCCCAATTATTCAGTTTACGGATAAGCGAAAGATCGCCGATAACGAAAGTTTTGTCGATATCCTCGACGCCCGTATCGAAAATGCCGGCAACATAAAACGCCCTTTTCCGCAGATTCTCCTCAACAAAATACATCAGGAACTTATCCCCTACTTTCAATCTAAGACGGTTGGCTGTATAGCTTGAGATGAGCAACTGTTTTTGAGCCTTAACAGTATCGCTGAAGTCGATAACCCTGCCGGCCACCAGCGTACTTTTGAAGAATGACCAATCATAATCCTCATTAACACCCTTGATCACTACTCCTTCTATCTCCGTCGTTGTTTTGATTATTCCGGGCTTGCTCGCAGTAGGTGCTATATGGGCGAAAGCCGGATTACCCTGCACTTCCTTTACAAACGCTTTATCATAGGGCACCGCGGTATTTTGGTACGAATAGTTGTTATCGAAATTCTGTACCTGGATATCGCCTGAAAAGCCTCTGATCTTTTGCCTGATCTCCAGCTTAAAACCCCTGATGATAGCAATCGACAAGATCATCACCCCCAAACCCAGCATAATGCCCAGCACCGCAATGCGCACTATAAGCTTGGAGTAAGTGCGGTTTGACTTAAGGGAAATGCGTGAAGATATAAACGAGGCGAAACTCAATGCGGACTGATTTTTGTACCTTCGCAAATATGCAGATTTCAAGTGAATGATGCTTCGCTAACTACCACCTGCTATGAAAAAGTATCTTTTTATTTTCCTGCTTCTATATACTGCGCTCGATGCCGCAAATGCCCAGCAGCCTGCGCACCGGAAATTGCGCCGCTTACCCGGACCGTTACGCGTAACTGTGCCTTTACCGGGTGCTGATCAAACCCAGCTATATGTAGATTACCTGAAGGGGAAAAACATTGGAATGGTACTTAATCAAACTTCGGTGATCGGCCCAAACCATACTTCAAGCCTGGACAGTTTGGTAAAACTTGGCGTGCATATAGCAAAAATATTTGGCCCGGAACATGGCTTCAGGGGCACTGCCAGTAACGGTGCTACGGTAAACGATACCGTCGATCCCAAAACAGGCATACCGGCTATCTCATTATATGGTAAACATTACAAACCGACGCCGGAGGATCTGAAGGGCCTGGACCTGGTAATATTTGACATCCAGGATGTCGGCACAAGATTTTATACTTATCTCTCGACTTTACATTATGTAATGGAGGCCTGCGCCGAAAACCATGTGGAGCTGATGATACTCGACAGGCCAAACCCCAACGGCAATGTAGTGGATGGCCCTGTGCTGGATACTGCATTTCGTTCGTTCGTGGGAATGGACCAAATACCAATCGCACATGGTATGACCTTTGGGGAATATGCGCAAATGCTGAACGGCGAAGGCTGGCTGAAGAACCATGCCCGGTGCAAACTAAAGATCATTAAGGTGGCGAACTACATGCATTCAAGCGCTTATGAGCCGCCAATAGCCCCTTCACCAAATTTGAATACTTATAAATCGATATTGCTTTACCCGGGCTTGTGCCTGTTTGAAGGAACGACGATCAGCCCGGGCAGGGGCACTATGTGTCCTTTCCAGGTGCTGGGGCATCCATTACTAAAGGACAAATACAGCTTCTCTTTCACCCCGGTAAGCATCCCCGGCATGAGCGAAGACCCGCCGCATAAGGGGCAAGTTTGCTATGGCGTAGATATGCGCAATAATGACATTGATTCGATAAGAAAGAGCGGAAAAGTGGATATTTTGTGGCTGATAAAGTTATATAACGACTTCCCGGACAAGCAGCATTTTTTCAACAGCTACTTTACTAAACTGGCCGGAAACGATCAGTTGAGAAAGCAAATAGAAGAAGGCAAAAGCGAGGCGGAAATAAGGCGAAGCTGGGAACCGGCATTAAGCCGTTTCAAAAACACCAGGCAGAAATACCTGTTGTACCGGTAAAATTTCAAGGAATAGCTAAACCTGTGAACACAATATGAGGATAGTTTTTATGGGCACACCCGAATTTGCCGTGGCATCACTGAATGCCCTGATCGAAGCGGGATGTGATGTTGTGGGTGTTGTGACGGCTCCGGATAAACCCGCCGGTCGTGGGCAAAAAGTAAGTGAAAGTGCTGTTAAGCAATA
>Ga0157374_10002664_pt1 | contig 15039 bp, 27 predicted proteins | sample M25metaG_FD_115308 | JGI IMG/M metagenome (GOLD analysis project Ga0157374, IMG submission 115308) | Miscanthus rhizosphere microbial communities from Kellogg Biological Station, Michigan, USA - M2-5 metaG | ecosystem: Host-associated > Plants > Roots > Rhizosphere > Soil | place: USA: Michigan...
CGAGACGCGCCCTTCCATGCGGAGCCGCCCGTTCTCCGAGAGCGTCGCGATCGGCGCATCGGGATCGAGGATCTCGATCGTGGAGTCGCCCTGGAGGTCGGACGCGGTGACCTTCCCCTTGCGCTCGACGTCGATCGTGAGGATCTTCTCGTCGTTCGTGTGCATCTTGATGGGGATCTGCTTGAGATTCAGGATGATGTCCGTGACGTCCTCGACGACGCCCGGCAGAGACGAGAACTCGTGCAGCACGCCCTCGATCTTGACCGCCGTGATCGCCGCTCCCTCGATGGACGAGAGGAGCACCCGGCGCAGCGCGTTGCCGATCGTCGTGCCGAACCCCCGCTCGAAGGGCTGGGCGTAAAACTTTCCGTACGTGGACGTGAGCGTCTCGGAGTCGATCTCGAGGCGCTTCGGCTTCTGGAATCCTTTCCAAAGGGTCATGTTCGCTCTCCTCTTCCTTGACCGCCGCGGCGCTTCGCGCCGCTTCCTTGGGACCGCGCGGCGCCGTGCGCCGCTTCCCTGAATTCCGCGCGGCGTTTACGCCGCGACGGGCTTACTTCGAGTACAGCTCGACGATCAGCTGCTCCGTGATCGGCAGCTTGATGTCTTCCCGCTTGGGCAGCTCGACGACCCGGCCGGAGAAGCTCTCCGGAGTGAGGTCGAGCCACGCCGGAACGCCGCGGGCGCGCGCCGTTTCGACGGACGCCTTGATCTGTTCGTTCGCGCGGCTCTTGTCCTTGATCGAGACGACCTGTCCCTTCCCGACCCGGAAAGACGGGATCGAGACCTTTCGGCTGTCGACCGAGACGTGGCCGTGGCGGACGAGCTGCCTGGCCTGCGCGCGCGACGCGGCGAAGCCCAGGCTGTACACCACGTTGTCGAGACGGCGCTCGAGCTCCTCGAGCAGGTTGGCGCCCGTGATGCCCTTGCGGCGCTCCGCGCGCGCGAAGGCCAGCCGGAACTGGCTCTCGAGGAGCCCGTAGATCCGCTTGACCTTCTGCTTCTCACGAAGCTGGATGCCGTATCCGAGCATCTTGCTGCGCCGCCGGCCGTGCTGGCCCGGCGGGTAATTGCGCCGTTCGATGGCGCACTTGTCCTTGAAACAGCGGTCCCCCTTGAGGAACAGCTTCATCCCCTCGCGCCGGCAGAGCCGGCAGACGGCCTCGGTGTTGCGAGCCAATTCTTAGAACCTCCGCGATCCCCTCATTGGTTTACGTCCTTCGTCCCGGCCAGGGATCGCTGAGCCGGTTTACAGACGATCGGTCTTCGCTTCGAAGGAAGCGGAGACCGTGAATTACACCCTTCTCCGCTTCCTCGGCCGGCACCCGTTGTGCGGGATCGGCGTCGTGTCCTTGATGGACTTGATGTCGATCCCGTTCGCCTGGAGGGCCCGGATCGCCGACTCGCGGCCGGCGCCCGGCCCCGTCACGCGCACGTCGACCGACCGTACCCCGTGCTCCTTGGCGTGCTCGGCACAGTTGGCCGCGGCGAGCTGCGCCGCGAACGGCGTGCCCTTACGCGAGCCCTTGAAGCCGATGCGACCCGCCGACGACCACGCCAGGATGTTGCCCTCGGCATCGGCGATCGACACGATCGTGTTGTTGAACGACGCGTTGACGGTCGCACTCCCGTGCGGGATGTTCTTCTTTTCCTTCTTCCCCGCGCGCGGGCGCTTGCCCTTGGCGCCCTTGCCAGTCGGCTTGTCGGGGGTCGCGGATACCGGTGCGTCAGCCATGTGTGCCTCTCAGGTTCGTGCCGGACGAGTCGTCCCGACTACTTCTTCGTCGCCTTCTTCTTGCCCGCGATGGTCTGCTTGCGCGGTCCCTTGCGGGTCCGGGCATTCGTGTGCGTCCGCTGCCCGCGGACCGGAAGGTTCCGGCGGTGCCGCATGCCGCGGTAGCAACCGATGTCCATCAATCGCTTGATGTCCATCGCCGTGTCCTTCCGCAGATCGCCCTCGACCTTGACGTCGTCCGTGATGACCTTGCGGATCCGGACGACCTCCTCCTCGGAGAGGTCCTTGACCCGCGTGTCGGGCCGGACGTCGGACTTCTCGAGGATGTAATTGGCCTTCGGCCGCCCGATCCCGTAGATGTAGGTCAGCCCGATCTCGACGCGCTTGTTGAGCGGAAGATCCACGCCCGCGATGCGTGCCATGGCGCTACCCCTGTCTCTGTTTGTGCTTGGGCGTCGTGCAGATGACCCGGACGACTCCCTTGCGGTGCACGATCTTGCACTTCGCGCAAATCTTTTTGACGGATGCTCGAACTTTCATAACGCCTTGCCTTGCCGGTTGCCCTCGTTCCGTGTTCCCTGTTTCGTGTTCGGGTTCCGTGTGCCTCGACACGGAGCTCGGAACCCGTAACTCGTAACGTTTTCCTATTCCGCCTCTCCGGTCACTTGTACCGGTAGATGATCCTGCCCCGCGTCAGGTCGTACGGCGACAGCTCCACGAGCACCTTGTCCCCCGGCAGGATCCGGATGAAATTCTTCCGCATCTTGCCCGAGATGTGCGCCAGCACCTGGTGCTTGTTCTCCAGCTCCACCTTGAACATCGCGTTCGGGAGGGGCTCGACGACCGTCGCCATCACTTCGATTGCTTCGTCTTTCGACATCCCCGTCCTTTACGCGCTCACCGCCGAGGCCCGGACGGCCCCGATGCTGCCCATGCCCAGGATCACGGCTCCCTGCGCCTCGAGCGCCACCGTGTGCTCGAAGTGCGCCGATACCGACTTGTCTCGCGTCCGCACGGTCCACCCGTCCGCGTCGACCGACACCTCGGCGCGGCCGAGGTTGAACATCGGCTCGATCGCGAGGACCATCCCCGCCCGCAGGACGCTTCCCTTGCCGGCCGGCCCGTAGTTCGGGACCTGCGGCTCCTCGTGGAGCGCCGTCCCGACGCCGTGGCCGACGAAGTCGCGGACGACGCCGTACCCGTGCGTCAGGGCGACCCGCTCGACGGCGGCTCCGATGTCCGTGACGTGCCCGCCCGGTTGCGCCGCCGCGATCCCGGCGAGCAGCGCCTCGCGCGTCACCTTGAGGAGCCTCGCCCGCTCCGCGTCGATCTTGCCGACGGGAACCGTGCGCGCGGCGTCTCCGTAGTAGCCGCTCACGATCGCACCGCAGTCGATCCCGACCACGTCGCCCTCACGGAGCGTCCGCTTTCCCGGGATCCCGTGGACGACCTCGTCGTTGATCGATGTACAGAGCGTCTTCGGGTACCCGCGGTAGCCGACGAACGCCGGACGCGCGCCCTGGCGCCGGATCTCGGCCTCCGCGATCCGGTCGAGCTCCTCGGTGGTCACTCCCGGCGCGACGGCCTTCTCGACGAGGTCGAGCGTCTCGAGGACGATCCGCGAGGCTTCCTCGAGCTTGCGGAGCTCATCCTGGCTGCGGATCGTGATCACGCGCGGCTCCTCGTCGCGGTACCGACGCGACGGACCGACATCAGGGCGTTGTCCACCCGGGCGGTGATCTCCGGAATCGTGCCCACGCCGGGGACGTCCGCCACGAGGTCCTTCTTCCTGTAGTAACCGATGAGGGGCTCCGTCTTCTCGCGATACACCCGCAGGCGTTCCCGGATCGTCTCGGGCCGGTCGTCTTCGCGGCTCTCCGCGCGGGCGCGTTGGAGCATCCGCTCCACCAGCTCGGGCTCGGGGACCGAAAAGTTGAGAACCGCGGAGAGGGCGTCTCCATTTCCGGACAGCATCGTCTCGAGGGCCTCCGCCTGCGGAACGGTGCGGGGGAACCCGTCCAGGATGAAGCCGTCGCGCGCATCCCGTTGCGCGATCCGCTCGCGGATGAGGCCGACGATCACCTCGTCCGGGACGAGCTCGCCGCTCGCCATGATGGCCTGGGCCTGCCGGCCCAGCGGCGTCCCCTCCTTGACCGCCTGGCGGAGGATGTCGCCCGTCGAGATGGCGGGGACCCCGAGGCGCTCGGAGAGGAGCTTGCCCTGGGTGCCCTTGCCGCTGCCCGGCGGGCCGAGGAGGAGGATTCGCATCGCGGGGCGGCCTAGCTGCGGCGTCCGCGGATACGGCTCTTCTTCAGGAAGCCGGTGTAGTGATGCTCGACGAGCTTGGACTCGACCTGCTGGACGGTGTCCATGGCGACGCCGACGACGATCAGGAGCGAGGTCCCGCCGAAGTAGAAGTTGAAGCCGAAGCCCTGGGTCAGGAAGCGCGGCAGCGCGGCGTCGAGCCACGGGCCCACGCCCGGGACCCCCTGGACCTTCAGGCCGTTGTTGAGGATGTCCGGCAGCAGGGCGACGAACGCCAGGTACGCGGCGCCCACGATCGTGATCCGGGAGAGGACCGTGTCGATGTAGTCGGCCGTCTTCTTGCCGGGCCGGATGCCCGGGATGAACCCGCCGTACTTGCGCATGTTGTCGGCGGTGTCGGTCGGGTTGAAGACGATCGACGTGTAGAAGTAGCAGAAGAAAAGGATCCCCGCCGCGTAGAGCAGCAGGTAGAGCGGATGTCCCATGGACAGCGACGTGGCGACCCGTTTCATCCAGTCGGCGCCCGAGATCTGCGCCAGGTAGTTGGGCAGCGACAGGATCGAGATCGCGAAGATGATCGGGATGACTCCGCCCGTGTTCACGCGGAGCGGCAGGTACGTGTTCTGGCCGCCGTAGACCCGCCGGCCCACGACGCGCTTGGCGTACTGGACCGGGATCCGACGCTGCGACCGCTCGACGAACACGACCAGCGCGATGATCGCGAACATGAAGGCGAGGACCACCACGAGGGTGATGGCCGAGATCGTCTGGTTCCGGATCTGAGCGAAGAGCCCGAAGATCGCGCGCGGCAGGCCGGCCACGATCCCCGCGAAGATGATGAGCGAGATTCCGTTGCCGATGCCCCGCTCGGTGATCTGCTCGCCGAGCCACATGATGAAGATCGTCCCCGTCGTCAGCGTCAGGACCGTCATGAGCCGGAATGCCCAGCCCGGGTGCGGCACCAGGGGCGCGCCGCCGGGCGCCGTCGTCTTCTCGAGCCAGAGGGCGATTCCCGTCGCCTGGATGAACGACAGCAGCACCGTGCCGTAGCGCGTGTACTGGGTGATCTTCTTCCGGCCCATCTCGCCTTCCTTGGAGAGCTTCTCGAGATAGGGCCAGACGACCGTCAACAGCTGCAAAATGATCGAGCTCGAGATGTACGGCATGATCCCGAGGGCGAACACGGAGAGTCTCCGCAGCGCGCCTCCCGAGAAGATGTCCAGGAAGCCGAAGATCGACCCCGCGGACGCCCGGAAGAACGCACTGATCGCCTGCGGATCCACGCCCGGCGTCGGGATGTGGGCCCCGAGCCGGTAGATCGCGAGCAGCAGGAACGTGAACATGACCCGCTTGCGCAGGTCGGGCACGTTGAAGACGTTGGCGAAACTCTGGAGAGCGCTCAACGGGACAGCACCTCGCAGCTCCCGCCGGCCGCTTCGATGCGCGCCTTGGCGGACGCCGAGAACTTGTGGGCCGAGACGGTCAGAGCCTTCTGGATCTGCCCGTCGCCGAGAATCTTGACGGGGCGGTTCTTGCGGGCGAGCCGCATCGCGGCGAGCGCCTCGGGGTTGACCGCCGTGCCCGCGTCGAACCGATCGAGGTCGGAGATGTTCACGATCTCGTACTCGATGCGGAAGATGTTCGTGAAGCCGCGCTTCGGAATCCGGCGGTGGAGGGGCATCTGCCCGCCCTCGAAGCCGCGCATGTGGCGGTAGCCGCTCCGTGATCTCTGGCCCTTGTTGCCGCGGCCGGCCGTCTTGCCGTGGCCGCTGCCCGGGCCGCGGCCCACGCGCTTGCGGTAGTGGGTCGCGCCGGGATTCGGACGGAGCTCGTGCAGGCCCGTCGCCGGCGGACGCGCCGGGGCCTCGGCCGCCTTCTTCTTCGGCCGGGGCTCGCGCTGGGGCGCCCGTGCCGGCGCCGGCGCGGGAGCCGCGGCGGCGCGCGTGGCGGTCTTCTTCGCCGCCGTGTTCTTCTTCTTCGTCGGAGACTTCGCCGCCCGGGTCGGGCGCGCGGGGGTCCGCGTCTTGCCGGTCTTCTTCTTTTCCACCATGGTCAGTCCTTCGTCACTTCGAGGAGATGGCGGACCTTTCGGACCATGCCCCGCACGGCCGGCGTGTCCTCCCGGACCACCTTCTGACCCAGGCGCCGGAATCCCAGCCCCTTGAGAGTCGCCTTCTGGTCCTTCGGCGTGCAGATCCCGCTCTTGACGAGCGTGATCGCGATCCGCTCCCGCGGGCCTTCTTTCTGGCCGCCGTCCTTCTGGACGCGCGACTGGGCCGGCTTCCCGGCGGTCTTCGTCGCGTTCATGCGTTCTCCTTCGGCGCCACCGTCTCGTCGGCAGTGGTCCGGCCGCGGCGGCGCGCCATCTCCTCGCCGTTGCGGAGGCGCCGCAGGCCGTTGAAGGTCGCCTTGATGACGTTGTGCGGATTGGTCGTCCGCAGGGACTTCGTGAGGATGTCCTGGATCCCGACCGACTCGAGCACCGCCCGCACCGGTCCGCCCGCGATGACGCCGGTCCCCGGCGCGGCGGGCTTCAGGAGGACGCGGCCCGCGCCGTACACGCCGATGATCGCGTGAGGGATCGTCGTCCCCTTCAGCGAGATCGGCTGCATGCTCTTCTTCGCCATCTCGATGCCCTTCTTGATGGCCATCGGGACTTCCTTCGCCTTGCCGGATCCGTAGCCGACGCGGCCCTGGCCGTCGCCGACGACCACGAGAGCCGAGAACGAGAAGTTCTTGCCGCCCTTGACGACCTTGGTCACGCGGTTGATGTACACGACCCGGTCGATGAGCTCGCGGCCTTGCGCGTCGCGCTCTTTCTCCCGCTCGCGCGGCGCCCTCGGTCCCCGGTTGCTGCTCATGTCTTGCCTTTCCTTCCTAGAACTCGAGACCGGCCTGCCGCGCACCCTCGGCGAGGGCCTTCACGCGGCCGTGGTACCGATAGCCGCCGCGGTCGAAGACGACCTGCTTGACGCCCGCCTTCTTCGCGCGCTCGGCCACCAGACCGCCGACCTTGCCGGCCGCGTCGCGGTTCGCTCCCTTGCCGGCCGAGTCCTTGCGAAGACCCGGGTCGAGCGAGGAGGCGTGCGCGAGCGTCGAGCCGTTCCCGTCGTCGATGATCTGGGCGTAGATGTGGCGGCCGCTCTTGAAGACGGCCAGACGCGGCCGCTCCTGGGCGCCGCGGACGCGCTGACGGATCCGGATGCGGACACGGCCGCGCGCTTCGGTTCGCTGTTGCGATCGGTTCATGACTACTTCCCGCCCGCCTTTCCGACCTTGCGACGGATGACCTCGTCGGAGTACTTGATGCCCTTCGCCTTGTAGGGATCCGGAACGCGGAGCTTGCGAATCTCCGCGGCGGTCTGCCCGACCTTCTGCTTGTCCGCTCCGCTGACCGTCATCTTCCCGGCCTTCGCGTCGATCGCGATCGCGATCCCCTCCGGGATCGGGAAGTCGACCGGGTGCGAGTAGCCGAGCGAGAAGACCACCGACTTGCCCCGGACCTCGGCCTTGTAGCCGACGCCCGAGATCTCGAGATCTTTCACGAACCCCTTCGTGACGCCCTCGACGTTGTTCGCGACGAGGCTCCGAAGCAGGCCGTGGATCGCGCGCGAGCGCGGCTCGTCGGAGCCGCGGCTGATGCGGACCTCGCCGTCGGCGATGGCGACGGTCAACCCCTCCGGGATCGCGCTGACGAGCTCTCCCTTGGGTCCCTTGACGCGGACCTGGCCCGCGTCGCTGCGGACCTCGACTCCCTTGGGGATCACGACGGGCATTCTTCCTATGCGGGACACGGCGGTTATCTCCTCACCAGACGTTGCAGAGCACTTCGCCGCCGAGACGCGACTGGCGCGCCGTCTTGTCGGCAACGATTCCCTTCGACGTGGAAACGATGGAGACGCCGAGCCCGCCCAGGACCGACGGGATCGAGTCCGCGCGGGCATAGACGCGGCGTCCGGGCCGCGAGACTCGCTCCAGCCCCGTGACGATGGGCTCGCCCTCGCCGTCGTACTTCAGCCCCACGCGGAGCACCGGACGGCCTCCCTCCTGGACCCGGCGGAAGGAGGCGATGTACCCCTCGTCCTCCAGGACCTTCAGGACGGCCTCCTTCATGGTGGAGGCCGGCACATCCACGCGGTCGTGGCCCGCGCGCATTCCGTTGCGCAGGCGCGTCAGCAGGTCGGACAGCGGATCGCTCGTTTTCATCTCTTCACTCTTTACCAGGAAGCCTTCAGAACGCCGGGGATGTACCCCGCGCTGGCGTTCTGACGGAAACAGATTCGACACAGGGCGAACTTCCGGTACACGGCCCGAGGGCGGCCGCAGCTGCGGCAGCGCCTGACCTTACGGGTCGAGAACTTCGGCGTTCGCTCCGCCTTGATTCGCATTGCTCGAGTCGCCATGAAATCTCCAGTCTCTGGGGGCTCGAGGGACCGCCAGGTCCCTCGCTAAAATGTCACTTCGCGAAGGGCATGCCCAGCTCGGTCAGCAGGGCCCGGGCGCGGTCGTCGCGTCCCGCCGTCGTCACGATCGTCACGTTCAGACCCTTCGACTTGTCCGTCTTGGCGTAGTCGATCTCCGGGAAGATGAAGTGGTCCCGCACGCCGAGCGTGTAGTTGCCGCGGCCGTCGAACGCCTTGGTGGACACGCCGCGGAAGTCGCGGACGCGCGGCAGCGCAATGTTGATCAGCCGGTCGAGGAACTCCCACATCCGGTCGCCGCGCAGGGTCACCCGCGCGCCGATCGGCATCCCGGTCCGGAGCTTGTAGGTCGCGATCGACTTCTTGGCCTTCGTCACGATCGCCTTCTGGCCGGCGATCGCCGTCAGCTCCTCCGCCGCCCCGTCGAGCATCTTCGGGTTGGCGACCGCCTCGCCGAGCCCCATGTTCAGGACGATCTTCTCGACCCGGGGCACGGCCATGACGTTGTCGATCCCGAACTCCTTGCGGAGCGACGGGGCGACTTCCTTCGCGTATCTGTCTCTCAGTCTCGCTGCCATTTGAATCCTTGTCTCCGAACTACGAACTACGACCTGCGCCGCGCCTACGCCAGGACGGCGCCGCTCTTCTTGGCGACCCGCTCCGGGTTGCCCTCGGAGTCGCGGCGGCGGCCGATCCGCGTGCGCACGTTGCTGTCCGGGTCGACCAGCATCACGTTCGAAATGTGGATCGACGCCTCGCGCTCCGAGATTCCGCCCGCGATGTTCTTCGCCGGGTTCGGCCGCGTGTGCCGCTTGATCATGTTGACCCGCTCGATGATGACGCGCCCCTTCTCCGGGTATACGCGCAGGATCTTGCCCTGCCGCCCGCGGTCCCGTCCGGCGATCACGACGACGAGGTCGTTCTTCTTGAGTCTGGTCTTCTTCGACATCACAGCACTTCCGGTGCGAGGGAGATGATTTTCATGAACTTCTTCTCGCGCAGCTCGCGGGCGACCGGTCCGAACACGCGCGTGCCGATCGGCTCGCCCTCGTTCGAGATCAGGACCGCCGCGTTGTCGTCGAACCGGATGTAGGAACCGTCCTTGCGCCGGTGGTTGCGGCGCGTCCGGACGATCACCGCGCGGACGACGCGCTTGCCGTGCTTCTCGACGAACGGCGAGTCCGGCGCGGCTTCCTTGACGGAGGCGGTAATGATGTCGCCGAGACCCGCGTACTGCCCGGCGGAGCCGCCGCGCATGCGGATGCAAGCGATCTTCCGAGCCCCCGAGTTGTCCGCCACCTGGAGGATGGTGCCCATCTGAATCATCGGATCTCCCTACGCCTCCGCCTTGACGAGGATCTCTCTCAGCCGCCAGCGCTTCTGCTTCGACAGGGGACGAGTCTCCTCGATCCGCACGCGGTCGCCGACGTGGGCGGTGTTGCCCTCGTCGTGCGCGTGGGACCGGCTCGTCCGCTTGATCGTGCGGGTGTACTCGGCGTGCTGAACGCGCCGCTCGACCTCGACGATGATCGTCTTGTTCATCTTGTCGGAGACGACCTTCCCGATCCGGGTCGCGCGATTGCGTGTGGTCTCGGTCTCGCTCACTGTCCCGCCTCCGCTTTCAACGCCTGCGCGCGCCGGTACGTCTTGATCCGCGCGATGTCCCGCCGCAGCACCCGAAGACGGCTCGGGTCCTCGAGCTGCCCGGTCGCCTTCTGGAGCCGCAGCTTCCAGGAGGCCTCGGTCAGCTGTTTCTGCTTCTCCGCGAGATCGGAGTCGCTCTGCTGCGACAGCGTCTCGCGTTCCTTCTTCTTCATCGGATCTCCATCTCCGTCTCGCGGGTGATCATGCGCGTCTTCAGGCCGAGCTTGTCGGCCGCCAGCTCGAGCGCCTCCTTGCCCGTCGCGTGGTCGACGCCCTCCATCTCGTAGAGGATGCGTCCCGGCTTCACGACGGCGACCCAACCCTCCGGCGCTCCCTTGCCCTTGCCCATGCGCGTCTCGGCCGGCTTCTTCGTGTACGGCTTGTCGGGGAAGATCCGGATCCAGATCTTGCCGCCGCGCTTGACCGCGCGGGTCATCGCGATGCGCCCCGCCTCGATCTGGCGGGCGGTGATCCAGCCGGGCTCCAGGACCTGGAGGCCCATGTCGCCGAACGCCAGCGTGCCGCCGCGGAACGCCTTTCCGCGCATCCGGCCCCGCTGCTGCTTGCGGTATTTGACTTTCGAAGGCATCAACATGGAAGAACTCTCTTAGGCCGCCGACTTGCGCCGGTTCTTGGCCTTGTGCTGCTCGCCGCGGTAGATCCAGACCTTGACGCCGATCTTTCCGTACGTCGTGTTCGCCTCGGCGAAGCCGTAGTCGATGTCCGCCTTGAGGGTGTGGAGCGGCAGGCGCCCCTCCTGATACCACTCCGAGCGGGCGATCTCCGCGCCGTTCAGTCGGCCGGCGCAGCGGATCTTGATCCCCTGCGCGCCGAAGCGGAACGCCGATTCGATGCCCTTCTTCATGGCGCGGCGGAACGCGACGCGCCGCTCGAGCTGCAGGGCGATCGACTCCGCCACGAGCTGTGCGTCGGTCTCGGGCCGCTGGATCTCGATGATGTTGATGTGGACCTCGGTCTTGGTCCGCTTCTGGAGCTCGTCCCGAAGCTTGTCGACCTCGGCGCCGCGCTTGCCGATGATGATTCCCGGACGCGAGGTCTGGATGTTGACCTTGAGCTTCCCGGCGAACCGCTCGATGTCCACCTCGGAGACGCCGGCGTGCGACAGCCGGCCCTTGAGCTCGCGCCGGAGCTTCAGGTCCTCGTGGAGGAACTTCTCGTAGTCCTTCTCCGCGAACCAGCGCGAGTGCCAGGTCCGGTTGAAGCCGAGTCGGAAACCATAGGGGTGGACTTTCTGGCCCATGCGCTACACCTCGTCCGAGACTTCGATCGTCACGTGACTCTTCCGGTGGAGCACGCGAAACGCGCGGCCCATCGGCGCGGGACGGACCCGCTTCTCCTGGGGACCCTTGTCCACCGTGATCTTCTTCACGACCAGCTCGTCGACGTCGAGCTGCGTCTCCTTGTTCTCCGCGTTGGCGACCGCCGACCGGAGCGTCTTCAATAGATCGCGGGCCGCCGCCTTGTTCGAGTGGCGGAGGATCGCCACCGCGTCGTTGACCTTGCGGCCGCGGACGAGGTCGGCGACGAGCCGGACCTTCTGGGCCGAGCCCTTCATGTAGCGAAGCCGCGCTGAGGCCTTCATCGCTTGCGCCTCAACCCTTCCCCGCCGGAGCGGCTGGCGCCGCGCCCGGAGCCGACGGCGGAGCGCCGCCGACCTTCGCGCCGACCTCGGCCGCCTTCTTGCCGCCGTGGCCCTTGAAGATGCGCGTCGGAGCGAACTCGCCGAGCTTGTGGCCGACCATGTTCTCCGCCACGTACACGGGGATGAATTTCCGGCCGTTGTGGACGGCGATCGTGTGCCCGACCATGTCGGGGATGATCGTCGACCGGCGGGACCAGGTCTTCACGACCTTCTTCTCGCGCGTCGTATTGAGCGAAGCCACCTTCTTCGCGAGGTGGTCGTCCACGAACGGGCCCTTCTTGATGGAACGCGCCATTTTTACGCCTTCGACTTGCGGCGCCGCACGATGAACGTGTCGGTCCGCTTGTTGTTGCGGGTCTTCAGACCCTTCGTCTTCCAACCCCACGGGGACGACGGGTGGCGTCCGCCGGAGGTCTTGCCCTCACCGCCGCCCATCGGGTGGTCGACGGGGTTCATCGACACGCCGCGGTTGTGCGGACGCCAGCCCATCCAGCGATTGCGTCCGGCCTTGCCGATGGAGACGTTCTCGTGTTCCAGGTTGCCGACCTGTCCGATCGTCGCGTAGCACTCGACGTGGACCTCGCGGACCTCGCCCGACGGCAGGCGGACCTGCGCGTAGGCGCCCTCGCGGGCCATGAGCTGGGCCGCCGCGCCGGCCGAGCGCACCATCTGCCCGCCCTTGCCGCGGGTCAGCTCGATGTTGTGGATCGTGGTGCCCAGCGGGATCGACTTGAGCGGCAGCGCGTTGCCGGGCAGGATGTCGGCCGCCGGACCCGAGATCACGCGCGCGCCCACCTGCAGGCCGTTCGGCGCCAGGATGTAGCGCTTCTCGCCGTCCGCGTAGTGCAGCAGCGCGATCCGGGCCGTCCGGTTCGGGTCGTACTCGATCGACGCGACCTTCGCCGGGATGTCCTGCTTGTCGCGGCGGAAGTCGATGATCCGGTAGAGCCGCTTGTGCCCGCCGCCCATGAACCGGGACGTGGCGCGTCCCTGGTTGTTGCGCCCGCCGGTGGCGCGCAGGCCGACGGTCAGACTCTTCTCGGGCCGCTCGGACGAAAGGTCCGAGAAGTCGAGCTTCGTCTGAAAGCGGACGCCCGCCGAGGTCGGTTTGAACTTCTTTACTGGCATTTACACGCCCTCGAAGAACTCGATCTTCTGATCCGGCGCGAGCCGGACGTAAGCCTTCTTCCAGTCCTTGCGCTGCCCGACGAACCGCCCCATGCGCTTCCACTTGCCCTGGCGGTTCGCGACGCGCACGTCGACGACCTTCACCCCGAAGAGCTTCTCGACGGCGCGGCGGATCTCGATCTTGTTGGCCGACTTGTCCACCTCGAAGCAGATCGTGTTGGTGCTCTCCTTCAGCCGCGTCGCCTTCTCGGTGATCAGGGGCCTGCGGATGAGCCGCTGCGGTTCCATCACTCGCCTCCCAGGTTCTGCACGACGCGGGCGAGCGCCTGCTTCGACAGCACCAGCGTCGAATGCGCGAGCACGTCGTGCGCGTTGACGGCGAGCGGGTCGACGATCTTCCAGCTCCGCACGTTGCGCGACGCGAGCATCAGGTTCGCGTTGTCCCGCGAGTCCACGAACAGGGCCTTGCCCTCGATGCCGAGCGCGCCGACCGCGTCGCGCAGCTCCTTCGTCCGGTGCGACCCGAGATCGAGCCGCTCGAGGACGACGATCCGCTCCTCGGCCGCGCGCCGCGAGAGGACGGACTTCAGGGCGTTCTTCTTCTCCCCGACCGAGACGTCCTGCGCGTAGGAGCGGGGGACGGGGCCGTGCACCGTGCCGCCGTGCCGATGGATCGGCGGACGGCCGCCGCCTTGACGGGCCCGGCCCGTGCCCTTCTGGCGGAACGGCTTCTTGCCCGACCCGGAAACCTCCGAGCGGACCTTCGTCTTGTGGGTCCCGGCGCGCTGCCCCGCGAGATAGGCCTTCACGACCTCCCACACGAGGTGCTTGCGGTACGGGTACGCGAACACGGACTCGGGCAGGGCGACCTCGCCGACCTGCTCCTTCTTCCAGTTCCAGACGGGAATCTTGGCCATGCCCTATGCCCTCGCCTTCTTCGCGAAGCTCGAGCGCACGATCTTCACGAGCCCGTTGCGCGCGCCCGGGACCGGGCCCGACAGGTACAGCAGGTTGTTCTCGACGTCGACCCGGACGACGGTCAGGTTCTTCGTCGTCGACTGGCGCCCGCCCAGCCTTCCCGACGAGCGAGTGCCCGGGTAGACGCGAGACGGGAAGGCCGACGGGCCGATCGACCCCGGCGCCCGATGAAACATCGAGCCGTGGGTCGCCGCGCCGCCACGGAAGCCGTGCCGCGCCACGACGCCCATGAACCCCTTGCCCTTGGACGCGCCGATCACGTCGACGCGGTCCTTCTCCTGGAAGGAGTCGCAGAGGATCTTGTCGCCGGGCTTGAGCTCGTCGTCCTTGTCGGCGCGGACCTCCATGAGTGTCCGCATGGGCGCCACGCCCGCTTTCTCGAACCGGCCTCGCGACGCCTTGTTGGCGCGGCGGTCCGGGCGGCTGCCGACGAGCCCGATCTGCAGGGCGTCGTAGCCGTCCTTGTCGGCGGTCTTCTTCTGGACGACGAGGCAGGGCCCCGCCTGCACGACGGTGCAAGGCACGACCGTGCCGTCCGCCGTGAAGATCTGGGTCATCCCGACCTTCTTCCCGATGATGCCGTGTACTGCCATGGCTTCGCTTCGCTTTCCGCCGTCTACTTGCCGAACGCCTTGATCTCGACGTCGACGCCCACCGGCAGCTCGAGCTTCATGAGCGCGTCCACCGTCTGGGACGTCGGCTCCAGGATGTCGAGCAGCCTCTTGTGTGTCCGCATCTCGAACTGCTCTCGCGACTTCTTGTCCACGTGCGGCGAGCGGTTCACCGTGTACCGGGAGACCGCCGTCGGCAGGGGGATCGGTCCCGCGACCTTCGCCCCGGTCCGCCGCGCCGTGTCGACGATCTCGCTCGCCGACTGGTCGAGGATGCGGTAGTCGAACGCCTTGAGGCGGATTCGGATCTTGTCGTTCTTCGGCATTTTTAGCGCCCGCTCGACGCGGGCGGACGAGAGCAAACGGCCGCTCCCCACCAGCCCATGGCTTCTACGCAGTTCATTGCTTCTCGCCCCGTCTTACGTTTCACGTTCCGACTCTTCAATTCTTCGCAGCCGTTATTCGATGATTTCGACGATGGTTCCGGCGCCGACGGTGCGTCCGCCTTCGCGGATGGCGAATCGCAGGCCCTTCTCCATCGCGATGGGGGTGATCAGGTTGATCTCCAGGTTCACGTTGTCCCCGGGCATCACC
>Ga0157374_10002665_pt1 | contig 15039 bp, 8 predicted proteins | sample M25metaG_FD_115308 | JGI IMG/M metagenome (GOLD analysis project Ga0157374, IMG submission 115308) | Miscanthus rhizosphere microbial communities from Kellogg Biological Station, Michigan, USA - M2-5 metaG | ecosystem: Host-associated > Plants > Roots > Rhizosphere > Soil | place: USA: Michigan...
AAATCCGGGCTACTGATTTTGTCCTGTTTTATCCCACTGTTCTCGTGCTAATCGATACAAACAGTGAGGCCGAAGCCTATTCCCTACAGGTACGTTGGGATGTTCGAATGTAGAAACTTTCCCCATACCGAGTCGTTCCATGACAGCGCGAGATCGGAGATTTCCGATTGCCGTGAACGATACAATCTCCGACAAATTCAGCAATTCGAATCCGACGCGAAGCGCTCCTCTCGCGGCTTCCGATGCGAAGCCCTTTCCCCAATACTGAAATGCAAGCCGCCAGCCGATTTCAACGCAAGGTGAAAATGGGAGTTTAGGGGAGGGGATATGCAAACCTACGAATCCAATGAATGCATCGCTTTCTTTTATTGAGGCGGCCCAAAACCCCCATCCCTTTTCAGCAATAATCGACTGACAGCGATTAATCATTGCGTCACTTGCCTCACGATCGAGGGTGGTAGGAAAGAATTCCATCACTTTTGGATCGGCGTTCAACTGAGCGAACGGTTCACGATCCGTTGTTCGCCATTGCCGTAAGCGAAGTCGGTCTGTTTCAAACTCGATTATCTTCATTTCGGATATTGCTTCAATTATTGTTACCGCCGAGGTCCTGTTGAAGTATCGATTCCTGCTTTTATAGCATTATCGATAGCTTTATCTCGTGTCATCAGCGTGAAGTTGTGAGGTACTGTTTTTCCCACTTGAAGTTCGTTACCGCCTTGCGCTTTAGTTACGATGCGAATTCGCGCGCGTTCCCCGCCGCCATTGAGTTTGATGAGGGCGACATCGTCAGTTTTGAAAAATACGTTGCTTCCGCCAAGTGCATCCTTGTGTGACGCTTTTTTTAACTCTAACGTCTTACCCTCGGACCCGGCATCAATAGCACCCAAAACATCTGACGAAAGCTGGCCCTTTAAAATGTCATTGATTTGGTTCTGGACCGTTGCAATCCATATTTTTGGCCATGCCGAGTTAGATGCGTTGTCTGCATTTAGGTTGGACTGAACATTGGGCGGCATCAATTCATTGACTCGTTGAATCCATGTCTTCACTCGCGTTTCGGCTGCGCTATGCAGAACGTCGTTGTTGTCGTGCTGATCGATACTTGTTTGTCCCTGTTTTGCAACATCGTCTTCCAGGATTAAAACTTCCATCCACTCGGACAGCACTTTTTCATCTGTCGGGTTTATAGAAGGAGCATGGTAGGGGCCTTTAAATGATTCCACCCAAGCTTGCAGCGCGCTTTCTTCTTTTGTGGTGAGCGGGCTAATAGGGTTTTGCTGTATTTCGATTTGTTGGTTATTTGGAGGCGCTTGTCTTCGCGTTTTTCTTTTAGATGCAGGGGGCGGCATCAAAGGAGCGAAAGCAAAGTCCAATGGCGGTTTCTGTGATTCCTCTGTTGGATGCGCCGGCTTATGACTCGGTGGCTGTAGCTCGATAAATTCACCCTTTATGCGTGACGGCATGCCGGTGACTCTGAAATGCTCTCCCTCGGAAGCATTTTGAAACCCCCGTGCAAAGTCGCCATCGATTTTAGCGATGACGGGTTTATCATTTTCCGTAACCACATGAAGGTAGATGTATTCGTTTTTTACATGAACGACTTTGCCGACAAACGGGCCCCAATCCCAATGGGTCGAAGGAACCCTGAGTTGAAGCGCTGCTTCCGGCACTCCCAATTTTTCCGCCAGGTGTTTGCTTTCCGTATCGACTATTCGTTCGCTAGGCCGGAGGTCAGGGATTTGTAATTCCTTCGATGCCGGTTGCTCGAAAACTGATTCAAAGGGACTGCTGAAGAAAACTTCATTGTTACGGATGGGAGGTGATAGCCCAAAATCATCCCAGGAATCCATTGGCGGCGTGTTTGCTGGTGTGAGGGGCTTGGGAACTGATAATAGCTTTTCCCCTAAATCTTGAACTTCCTGTAATAACCGGCTTGCATTGGTTTGTTGTTGTGCCATGAGATTCGTAATTTTGCGTACTTCCTTCAAACCAGTGTTATTGCCTTCGTTTAATTTAACTTTTGCTTCTTCTATTTCATGGTCTAGACGTTTAACTTCTCCAATCGCTTGGTGGATTTCGCCGAGCATTAGCGGTTCGTTATCTCGATCCGAATAACGCCATGTTGCGTCGATGTCAGTGAGCTTTTGAGATATGCCTTGTAGGTATTGTTTATGTCCTTCGATTCTGATCATAGTCTCATTGACAATATCTCTAATCCGATCCTGATTTAGTCTTTCATGCTTACTCCATTGCTCTTCCAGATAGAGTAATTCAGAAGAATTCAATTTGGCATCCGATTTACTTTCTATAACTTTTTGTTTCCACTCTTTCGTTAGAGAAACGAGATCCGCTTGCGCATTCTTCCAATAGCCTTCGGTTTCTTTTGGCAAGTACTTTTGCGACCTATGCCATTCATCTCGCATTCCATTCAGTCGCTGCAATGGGTGCTTGGTATCCTCATTTTCTTTATCGATGGTTATTTGATCTTCCTGGGTGCCTGAAATGCTATCTTGCAAAGATTTCATTAAGGCTTTTTCTTGCATCGAATCGAAGGTCAACCATTGTGGTTGGCCATGGTATTGCTGAATAGTTGCGACAGGATCATTTAACGATATGGCGCCGATGTCTTCTGAGAAAACACTTTTTGTCTCGTCGGCTTTTTTTTCTAAGAGCGATTGAAGTGCCTCCTCATTGAAATTAATTGCTAGCTCCACTAGCGCTTTCAACTGCTTTTTTGTTTCGTAGTTTGCGATGTTATTGATAGCCTTCGAGAGAGATAAGTACCGTTGCAATTGTTCTTCCTGATTAGAAGACTTCAATAACTCAGGTAGCGTACGCAATAAGATGCGACCATATTCGGCGTTGTAGCTATTTGCTATACGAGCGTCTTCACTGAACTTTATCAACTGCTCAATCGAGGTATCTTTCAACGAACCATTGCCGACGCCTTCCATCGCTTCGGCCATGCGCTTGGTTCGGTCTAGCCGATCGACCGTGGGCGAGAGATGCATAAACTGTCTGTTTAATTCGCACCAATGATCGAGTTCTTCGCTTTCCCACATAATCGGGGCCAGACGTTGAATTGCTTCGGGGACTTTTTCCAGCACATCAAGAAGTTTTGAATCCTGAATAGTCTTAGGAAGTTCTTCGCGGCTGATGCGTTTCGTCTCCTCGACAATTCGTGCTAGCAGATTGATGCGTAATGTCGGTGAAGAATGCCAGCGCGGTATAGCATTCAACATTTCCGCCATGACTTCCATGCGATCGTTGAAGGGTAGCTGCCAACATGGGTGATCTTGCTCCCATACCCGGTTGTTTGTTGTATCCCAAGGTTTAATAAACTCATGCAATTTCGATAAGTCACGATCCCAACCTGGTTGGCGGGAGCGCCATACGCCGGCCAATTCATCGGCGAGGATTTGGCCGGCTTCTTCCGGGTGTTCCATTTGTAATTTTTTAATGTCATGGATTAGCCAGTCCAAAAACATCACCCTGTCATGATCCACAGCGTTGCTGAAAGTCATGATTTGAGAATCTTCCGTTTCCAAGTCAACCACCTCTCGTGTAATGCGGTGGGCTTGATTGCGGGCTAACAGAGATCGTTCTTTATCGTCGATGGAGGCGGTTGCTACATCTGTAATGCCGTACCAGTTCGGATTATCGACAACACCTTGCAAATGCCCCAATGATGCCGCGTTCCCATAAACCGAAAAGTGAAGAATGTTCGCGAAAGAGTCTTTAATCAGTTTGAATTTTTTCTTTTCGTCTGTTGATAGCGACTCAAACAGCTCGTTAAGTTTGCCTGGTTTCTTTGCGCTTTGGCGCAGCACCGTAATGTCATGGGTTGGACATCCGACTTGGGATTTTTGTACATTGAGTACAAGCATTGCTGCGTTATGAATGGCGCCGGGAAAAATTTTTGAGTGAATCGCCAACTCTTGGAATGCGGCATAACCAATGTCTTCCGTAGCGGGCTCGAAAGCAACCACAGCGTTTTTACCTTTGTCCCCCCTGACTTTGTAGCCGATGGTATGGTTGGCTTGATTGGGCGTAGTCCTGATTCGTGGCGCCAATGCTCTCAATTGCGCCAGTTGTGTTGGGGCGGACGGATCTCGTTGTATTTGATGTAAGTATCGAAGCAAGTCCTTTGTGTCTTCGAAATAGCAAAAATCGGGCGTACCGCCGTCGCGTGTTCGCGAGCGAGCATTTAACATTGCAAGCACGCAGTCCGTGAAGCGTTTTCTTTCATCTGGCATTGTGGAACCAGTTCCATCTTTCATTGGAACTGCAAAATCACGCCGAAAAGACTCAAGTTTCTCTAGCAGCGCATCGATATCGATCGGCCACGGCCGATTTTCAGTTCCTTTGCCGATCTGATTTTTATCAATGAACATGAGATGTCCTTAGATAGTATCGTCATGAGACCCCGAACCGTAACACGAGGCAACGAATCTGGACGGTAGCAAGAAATGAAGCTGATTTTTTTAGGGGAATGGGGATCAGTTGTGATGGAAAAAACCTCGGTTGACGAGTTTGGGATAATCCTGAATTAGAACCACTAAAAACCTTAGTCTCTTAGAGACTGGGCTCTACATCTTACCGCCTTTGGCTTGTGCTTTTTTTGCTTTTCACTATACCGCTAATGTCAATGTTCGGAATACGGATTTTCTCCGCTGCCATATCACCACTTATGCTCCGAACCCCCTCTCGCTCTTTCAGTGCCGCTTTAACGGCAGAATATTTTGTTTCGGGAATGGCTTTCCCGCTTATATTCATTATTGACCAATACGTCTTAGAGGAATTCGTAAAGAGCACTCGATAAGAGTCGGGAGAGCTTAATGATATAGAGATAATATTTTTACCATCAATAACACCGGAGGACGGAATCTTCGAAGACCATACCATCTTCCCCTTTTTATTAAATATTCCGAGGTCTTTTTCTTCGTTTGGCGTCAAGGAGCGTAAAGACATCTCGGTGTACTTTTCCGCAAGGTTCCTCACATCATCCGATAAATTTACTTTTGCGGTTCCCGCCGAATTAGAGTCAACGTCGGTTGCGACGTTTATGGACCTTAACAAACTGCTTTCTGCAAACATTTGAAGTTGGCGAGCGATCTCCAGATAGTCAAGCGGATTTCCCATCTTCACGTCGGAATTCGCGGTACGTGTCTTATCGCCTTCTTCTGCAGCAATTTTCAGGGTCGTTAAAATAGACGAGAGGGTGGAATGATCGTGGCTTAGCGTTTTGTCATTATTTGTCTCTTGGCGCATTTGCGAGCCATCTATATCTAGATGAGCGGTATCCTGCGAAGGACTTTTAGAAGAAGAATCCGACTTTCCCTTAATCAAAGAAGCTTTGGCTTTTCGAAACATCTTGGATACAGGTTTTAATGGCTTTTTAATGAATTGCTCTACTCTTTTTCCGGTCGATTTCTTTTTCTCTGTTGAAACGCCTTGTGTGTTCTGCGACTCTAATTGGCCTTCTTCTCTTACTTGAGCATCCTCCTGGATCGCTTCTTGATTTCGCTTCGTCGATTCGGCCACTGAATTTAAGTACTTTGACAGTTCAACCAGCCATTGCCCTTGCGCGTTTTTATCATCCTGGCGATAGTCAGACCACCAATTCCCCTGACTTTTAAAAAGTACTCTTTCAATAATGCGTGAGTGTAGGTCAAAGCCAGCGAAGTTTTCTGTATCCGGATCCAGTTTATGGGAATATTTCTGAAGATTTTGATAGAGCTCATGCATAGAAGCCAAAGGCATTCCTAGCAAGGTGCCCCTAGCAAAAACTTGAGCTACATAAGCAGGCTTTTGGGACTGAGGAATGTTCTCGCTGTCCAGATCCGGCATAAAAACCATTCGTCGGCGGCGCGTAAATCTGTTTACCTTTATAAATGGTTGTTTTTCTTCAATAGCAGTCTTATTCCATTCTATTAATCGCTCGTTCCCTATTGCGATACTCTCCAATATATGGGCAACACGTTTATTAAATAGGGCCGTTTCGTATGGAAATCCCTTACACGCCATATATACCATGCGGTCCATTTGCGTGACATCAAGCAATCGAACATCCATTGGCCTCGATGGCATCCGAGCAGACTCTGTTTCAGTCATTGTGTCATGAGGAAGCGAGGTAGAATCGATTTTTCGATCTCGCAAACAAGCCACTACATTTTGACAAACGGTAAAGTAATTGTCGTCTGCTAGATTTGGAGTCATCGTAGCCCGAAGCAAAACACTACCAGGCTGAAGCTCAGCGATAACTTTATGCAGCGGCTGAGTACGTAACAATAAGGAAAATTTAGCCAAATGCTCCTTCATTTGATCCCTGCTGGCATTCCTAATAGCCCTTTCCAAATCTCGCTTCGTTTGTTGGAGTGTGAGCTCTACTTCGTCCTCTGGCAGCTTGCGATAAAAAGCCGCAAGATAGTCTTGTTTATGAACGTTATCCTCGGGCAATTCTTCAATTCTTGCTTTCCATTCCTCGACCTTTTCGCCGGGAAGCTTTTCTATACATCGGATAATAAGTTGGTGTATTCCATCAGCCGTAACAAGGGGTGGGAATATTCTTTTAAGCCATGCTTCCGCCCCCTGCTTTCCCGTTTCCGTGATCTTTGCTTCAGGCCCGAACATTCGAAGCCTCCTCCTTGTATCAATATCTCGCAATAAATATTCTTGAACAGAAGGCTTGAAGTCGAAAAAATATGAAATGTTTTGTATGGGATCTGCGTCCGGTTCACTGGACATAATGTATCTCTTAGGATTTAGTAAGTCCGCTACACTTTTACCTCCCATCCTTAGACGCTGAATGTCTTCTAACTCAAAGCCGCTGAGAAAGTTTCTAATGACGGATGGATCACTATCATTTCTAGCAAGAGCTGCTAAAGCGCCTAGATTGAACTCGTTTATAGACTCGCCTTGCTTGCCGCCTTTGTTATCGTCGGACATAAAGCCGCCTTGAATTAAGTATGTCGTTTTTCTGGAGGCAATTTTTGCGCCAATGGCTTTTGTTTATAGATATTTGATTATTTAGCCAATTTACGTGAATCAGAAACGATAGACTTTTAGATATGGAAGTCTTTCTTATATAAATATTTCCTTTTTGTTCTTGGCGCACCGCAGTAATCGGCTTAATACCGATCCCAATTAAAATTAAGGAACTGAGCTTGGTCGCGAATTTCGTATACCCACGATAGCGTTTTAAACTGATTACTAGTGGAGGAATAAGAAATGAAACGACTACCGAAGAAGAGCTACACATCGGGCTTTAAGAAAGAAGCGGTGCGCTTAGTAGAAGAAGGCAAGGGGGCGTCGCAAGTTGCCCGGGAATTAGTATTAGCAATACAAACGCTCAATAACTGGCATAAGGCAGCGAAGCTCGGCAAGGTAGGTGGCGAGGTCGGCAAGCCTTCGAGACGCTATTTCTCTCTCATCACAAAACTGATAAGTAGGGCCACGGCCATACTCGCGATCGGCTGTAATCTCTGTAATGGAAAGCTCCAATTGATTCATTAAATAATCAATACGACCTGATAAAACTGTCGCCCCTCGTGTTTCGAGCCCGTCGTCGCAAAGCAGTCGACAATGATCCGAGAATCGGCATCTACAGCGTAATGCGCTTTATACAATAACTTTCGGTAAATACCGGGCTGGGAAACAATTGTGGCGTCTGGATCTGATTTGCTGACATGCGTTTGATTAGCTACCTGCCGTTGCTTTTTCCCTTCTTTAAAATCGTTATATCGTTGTTCGTATTGTTTGAGTTCTCTCGCCTGCGGATCACCATCCGTGCGTTCTTCCAAGCTATCAAAGCTCGCGTTGACCTCAACAAGCGAACCATCTGCCAAAATCCGATTGCCTCGGACAACGCCGGATTCTTTCCACTGTGAAATAAGACTTTCTAAAATAGTGCGGAAGTCGATTCACCAAAGCGGTCTCTAATTCTGGTTAGGGACGAGTGGTCGGGAACGGCATCACTTAAATTCAACCGGCAAAACCAACGATACGCCAGATTTAACTGTATCTCTTCACATAATCTTCGATCAGAGTTGATGCCGTATAAGTAACTAATAATCTACATTCTGAAAAACAGAACAGGATCAATGGATCTCCTGCCATTACTGTCACAATATAAATCCGCCGTAATCTCGTAGATAAAATCGAGATTTATTGCCTTGTCTATCTTTCTTAATAAATGATTACGAGGAATCATTTCAGAAAGATCTATGACAGAAAACAATTCCGGCTGAGTTACATTTCTACCCTGCATGATGTCTCTCTAGGTGCTAATCGCTTCAACTCATTATGGTCAGCAATCGAACATTAGCAATTCCTTCAGGGACTTTTTCAGCACGCCGTAATGACTAGTTCATATAAACAACACTATCGCCTTTATCTCCTCCCGCTAGTCGTTCTCTTAAAGAAGAGGCTCTTCACGCTAAATTTTTCCTTCTTGGCTGCCGCTGTCTGCGATTGCTTCGCTGCTCCCGCCAAGCTGTTTACGGGAGGGATCTCGAAGTTGACATGGGCTTTATGCATGATTTGTTCGAGCAGAACATTGATCGCTCCTCGATTAGGAAGTTTTTGCAACAGTTCGACGCTAACTGGAATGACGTCACGCCGGCGTGGATCGTTCTCGACTGCACTTGCATCGATTCGATAAAGCACTATGCCGTTTCCCGTCAAATGAAAAGGAACACCTTTTATCTGCGTGGGCTCTTTCAGCGAAGGTCCTCCCAGGTGCACGTTTTTTCTGCCCTTGAACTCGTGCCGGATTGCATCATAGTCCTCAGTTTCTAAACCACCGGTACCCTTACGGTGCTCAGAAGCCGACAATTGCGCTTGATACCGTTGCGCATTGCGGCTTATCTGCTGAAAATGCTTCGTATGTCCGGTTAATGCTCTAACCCAAAAATGAACCGGCGTCCCCTGCCTGATTCGTTCCTCGATGTCTGCGCGATCCCCCCGACCGACCGCTTGCAGTCGTGTCAGCGTAACTTCATACAAAATAATGTTTTGGCTCTGGTCTCGATGGCTTGATGACGGCTGCGACGATCGATGATCATCCAACTGCTGATAAAGCACGGTGTTTCTGTTGGTAATGCGAAGCGGTATGGCGGTTAGCAAAGTGTCTTCGTGCTCCGGAATCGGAGTTGGTTGAAAATTTTTGCCGAATCGGCGATCGATGAAATCACGATCATCCTGGGATAACTCACCGATAATCGACAGCTCCGGTGCAGTCGTCGTTATTAACTCGGTGGATGCCGGCTGCGCCTGAGTCGAAGATTGCGTCAGTGTCCCTGCGGACGAATCGGTTTTTTTGCCATACCACTTGAATTGTCCTGCAGTCTTCGTGATTTTTCGGAAGCCAAAAGTCGAGGCTTCGCGATTATTACCGGAGGCTTTTGCGCTTTGAATTGCTTGCGATGGAGCAATTGGACGTTGCGAAGGTTGCACATCCAAAGCCTGTATCTTATCGGGCAGTGATTGCAGCGTTTCCTTTGTTTCCTGTAACCCCTCTGCAAACTCTCTCAAAATTTGTGATTTAAGGGCGGTTATTTGCAATGAATGCGTTTGATCGGTACGGTGCTGCCTTGAGCGCTCTTGTATAAGATCGAACTCTTCGAGCGACTGCGAGTATTTTATTTTTTTAAGATCATTGCTTATTGTTCTCGCCGCATTCTCCAGTCTTCTCTCAAGCGTATTTCGCTGCATTCTCCATTCGATGTCTTGCGGTTGCCGCACGCGACTCAATTCTTCCTGATGCCGGTATATGCTGGCGAGCATTTCGGTCAAATCATCGTGAATCGTGTCTTGCAAAAATTCTCGTCCTTGCTCGAAAACATTTTCTTCCTGCATTTGCAAAATCCGATCCTTCATCCGTTTCTGCTCGGCAGGTATTACCGGCTGTTCCATCTGCTGCCGCATTTCATTGATCGTATTCCGAGTCGATTGAACCATCGCCAATAATGAATCCAACTTTTCCCTTTTCAATTTCGACCCCGGGGAGAGCAGGGATGGATCAGAAGTAAACAGTCCCAATCTTTGGGCTAGATTGTCCATAGAAGCACGCTGTTTCAGCACATCTTCCGTTAACTGATGTTGACGCCGCATCCTTCTATTCAAATAAGAGTGCGTAAGCGATAAAGAGTCTTGCGATTCGGACAATACAGTTCTTTCCTGCCGCAGAGTATGCAGAAATTCATTTATGCGCTCAGCGTTGTAAGTTGCCCCTCTGCGAGAAAAATAATCAAAAGTATTTTTTTTTATGTATTCCTTTTGCTTGCGGTATTCGCTTTCACACCATTCGGCCACGGATTCGAAACTCGTATCGAGGGCGGACATTTCATGTAGCACCGCCCAAAGCATATGACCTAGTTCGGATGATTTTTTTTGCCAGTCGGCGCGCATCTGATGCAGCGCCTCTATGCTGTGTTTGTATTTAGGGTGGTCCTTTTCCAACAAAGACAATTCTTGCTTGAGATCCGGAATGCCTTCTTCTTCGTAATGCAAGATTTGATTTAACAGCTCGTCTATCTTAGTTTGACTTTGTTGCCGCTTCGTCGCTATCACTTTCCATGCTTGCCTCATTTCATCCAATGAACGCCCCCAAGCCTGATTCTTTTGCCATTCCTCCGTTAATGCGGTCAAGTGCTGTGCTCGTTGTTGTGATTGCAGCGCGATCTTTTCCTCTGTTAATGCAGTAGTACCGTCGGTTGAATGCTGTTTGCTTGTATCGGATTTTTTCTTCGATTCGGACGGACTTATTATTGTTTGATGAGCTTGCAGTTCAGGATTAAGACCAATTTTTGTGCCGATGGGCGTAACGATATCGACGAGCGGTGACAAAGGCTGGTCTGTCCACAATTCTCTAAAGGTTTGTATACCGGAAAGGGTCTGCGTAATGTTTTTACCGGTGAGTTCATCGAAATAGGTATGCGAATAATCTTGAAAACGGCCATCGCTGGTAACGTATCTTCCTTGCTCATGGTAAATCAAGCCATTGGGCCCGGCATGTTTCTTAATAAATTTGTTGATCTCTTCGGCATCCATTCCGCGTATTTGCTCATTCGGTGTAAGTCTTTCCAATGCTTCCGCGTCGAGTGCTTTGAACGACTCGGCTAGCGGGTTATTGCCCATGTTCGCTTCGGTAACCGTATAGCTGGATACAACTTCATATGCTTTGTTGATTTCTCCATGGCAATTGTGATGCTCCCAAAGTACTGCTTGTGCTTTCGTTGCCCATGGATCAACGATAACTTGAAATGGCTTGCCGTTTTCATCATTGCCTTCAAGCATGACAAATTGATGCGGCATGATCTTGGAATTGCATAAACTGATTTTTAGTCCGGGATAGCCGAGATGAATCAGGTGGCAATAGGCTAAATAGGCATGTTGAGCACAATTGCCTGCGCCGTAATAAGTAGCGATCCCGGCGATAACCGATCTCGTGAAAAGATCTTCCCCTAGCCATTCCGGCGTTGGTGCATGAGGTAAAGCGAGAACCTTGAACATTCCCGTTTTACAAGCTTTATTGCGCGGTCTAATTTCGTGTTTTGTTTCAGTGACGCCATCTCGCCCATATACATCCAGCAAATCTTTTACCTGATTGGCTGAGCCGTATTTCAGTATAAGGCGAACCATATTGATGGTCGCTTGCGAGAGGTGCAGGGCGTTAAATACTTTGCCGTCTACAGGTTGCGCAGGTTTTTGTTGCCGATCGATGCCGGGAATATCAGTTGAAACACTGTGGATTTGAGGAGAGACACCGTTGGCCAAAAGAAAATTTCTTTGGGTTACCCATGAATTTTTCTCTTCCTCCGATAATGGCGTTTCCCCTCTTTTCTCTCGTCCGGCATTTGCTGCATCAATTAAAGGTTTGAGGCGGCTTTTTGCACCTTCTTCATCTCCGTTTATAAGCAATCGTATCGCTTCTTCAGCAAGCGCCATGTCCGCTTCCGTAACCTGGGTATGACCGTAATATTCTTTTTCAGGCATATACGGGAGACCAAATTTTTCTTTTCCTATTTTTTTTTCGTATATCTGTTTTGCATGGGCCGATTCCTTCTGGTCCGTCAGAGAATCAATTTTTAGAGCGGTGATCTTTTGCAGGATTGCTCGTAAATGTTGTTCTTTGAGCCATTCGCTTAACTCATGAGAAGGAATGTGTCCGCTTTCGATGCGACGCGCTTGATATAACTCTTGCAGATCTTTAAAGCCGCTCGAAAAACGAGCGTCGTAAAAGTCTGCGACGTTGATGGACTGCGCGCAGCATTCTTCCAAAAGGGTGGGGTTTTGGGCGGCTTCGCGAAAGAAGTCGCCAAGCCAGCTCTTAAAAGCAGCATTGTCATTGTCAAAGTTTGTTTGATAGTCAGGCAACAGTTCAATCACGCGAGTAAACGCTTTAATAGATCTATACTTCGTCCTCGCCGTTGCCAGTGCCTCTTTTGTTTCTTTTGTGTTTTGCTTTTGATGTTCTTTTAGCGCTTCTAGCACAACACGCCGGGCATTCGCTTCGAATTGCGTAAATACTTCGGCATTGACATCATTGGGTAGGTACGGCGCAATAGCTGTGGCAAGACTACCCGCCCATGAAATAGCATTGTTATTTGCTTCTTCCTTGCTAAAGGCCTCCGGCAACGGATCTTCATGTAAAAGCTCACGGTTTAATCGCTCTTGTTGCCCACTTTTCCATTGCGTAAGTTGTCTGTGCGCATACCACGACCCAAGCGTTCCCGCGGCAAGCGTCATCCAGTAATAATGCCTGAATGAATGATCAACACTATTGCTTTCATTGGCGCTCATTTCATAAATATCCGGGTATGCGTTGAGGTCCCATGGGCCTCAACGCTAGGCATCGCGACGAAGGGGGCATATTTGGACTCAACCCCCTTGAATTAAATACTATTACCAACAAGAATCATTGCTTTAAAAGAGGGGGCTTGCTGTGAACGGCTTCACACCGATGTCTTTAGAGCGTCTACCAAAATGCCCCTGCCGTGCCGACTTAACGGAAAAAATCAGTACGAAGGGTAGAAGGCCAATAATCTCGAATGAGGTAAGGCAATAGGTCGACAAGAAACCCTGTCCATGGCAAGGCCATTCATGGCCGCGATGCTGTCGATTAGCAAATGCGGTCAGCGTTAAAGCTGTTAGGCGTACGCAAGTTTACGCCGATGCATTGCTTTATTTATCCCACACCACATCGGCGTCCGCCGCGGCGGATGCTTTAAGCAAGTTAATTAGCGGCAAGGCTCGGTGGCGCAAGCTGACGGAATTTGTTTCGGTGTCGTCATCTTCACGCTTGGTTTCGGGGTTAGCGGTAGGCGTTGCTTCGTGAGTAGTAATTGCTGCTTCTAACCGCTCAATTGCCTTTGGTAAATCTTTCGCTACAATGGCGCCCGGAACCGTGCCGCTATTTCCCATGAACTTCAGAAGCTGTATTGCAACATCGCCAAACATCATGACATCACCGGCTGCTTTTGAGCGAAACGTGACTAACATTATTAATACCTTTCCGTTGTTCTTCAGATGACCTCATATTTATTATAGAGCCCTCGCGGCTGCCTGATCACTGTGCTTACCATAGACCGACATCAGTTCCATATACTACCGATGGCTTATCCGGCATGGAGAGCGCTTCTTGTATACTGCTCAAAGCGTGCATTAGTGTTTTTGCAGTAGAGCGATTGACGAATAGATAATTTTTAAAATTTGGGAGGAAGCGTGTTTCAACGTATTTATATCATTGTTCTCAGCATATTCATGTTCGCGGCCATTCAAGGTTGCGCCACAAAGCAATCGATACCGGATGTGCCGTCGGATCTCGGCAATAAAGGTCTTTTGGTTGCGCGGCTGTATGTGGTGGGTCTGCAAGCAATGGAGAACGCTAGCATTAATATCGATGGCAAGCTTATGCCGTCTTCCTTGCGCAATGGTTATATCGTGGCAGCTCTAGAGCCGGGTGAGCACAACTTAATTCAGATAAAGGCGGCGGGTCAGCTTCTCGGCAAAAATACGGTTGAAGAAACGTCGCCCATTCGTCAGGTGAAAGGAGGTAGCGCGCCAACGTATATTTATGTTCCGGGGAGCACCTATACCATTCACTACACAACATTGGCCGTTGATCGGACATTCCGGATCGAACCGGGGAAGGTAACCAATCTTGGCTTGTTGGTCTATTTGCCGCCTTCTACTGATCCCGATAAGAAAGTTGCTGCGGTCGATAATGCGCGACAGTTTAGCGTCGTTGCGTTGGATAACCGGGCCGAGATCAATAGCTTTTTGGAAACAAACTATCCGGAGCTGATGCGTAATCTTAAAAGCCGTGAAGTCACCCTCGCGCCGGGAAAATACCTCGAAGATAAACACCTTCCTGACTTGAGACGGGCAATAGCGTTTCATGAACGCCGCGGTGCCAATGTTATATCCTCCGCTACAAGGAGCATCGTTTATGGGAGAGCGGGAACCATTGTTTCTTTAACAAAGCAATCGACGGATGCCGCACCTACCGTTGACGTTTTAGATACCGGAACACTGGCAGACATTGTGGGCGCATCACGAAACGGCGAGCAATTTACATTTCTTACATCCGACGCAAAGTTGCTGTCATGGGACGGCAGCAAAATCACTCGTCAGTCGTTACCGTATCAAGTGCAGCCGGTTCGACTGCATTCGTTGGGACAGAGCGGTTTGCTGATCGTCGATAACCGCATGCGCATATTGACAGAGCGATCCCCCGGCGATCAGTGGATCAACTACGAAGGGGTAATGACAAAGGTTGCACGCAATGACGTCAACGTTGTTGCCGATAGTCAGGGGGCTTATATCACGCTTGGCAATTATGGAGTGCCTGAGTCTATTTATTATCTTAAGGCAGGAGAGTCGACTCCCAAGCTGATAAACCGGCCCGATACTAATGCCGGCATATCGACTGTAAATTGGAATGTGGTGATTGCGCGCGAGACTGGTTTGTTCATTTTGTTTGATAAGCCCGATTTTTATTTTTGGTCAAAGGAAAAACAAAAATGGGCGCTG